>Ga0114918_10000365_pt1 | contig 39372 bp, 35 predicted proteins | sample LantaG_FD_87015 | JGI IMG/M metagenome (GOLD analysis project Ga0114918, IMG submission 87015) | Deep subsurface microbial communities from Baltic Sea to uncover new lineages of life (NeLLi) - Landsort_02402 metaG | ecosystem: Environmental > Aquatic > Marine > Oceanic > Sediment | place...
CCCCGGCGCCGGGGCCGCCCCGGGGGGCGGGGGGGGGGGCGCGAGGGGCGGGGGGGGGCGACGCGCCTTGTGGGGGGGGGGGGGGGTTAAAGGTTTAGAGGAAGGAGAAAGAAAGAAAGGAAGGAAAGGTGAGAGAGGAAAAAAACCCGAAAATGAAAAAAAAAACTTGAAACAGTTTCAAAATACTTTTCCTCACCTCGAGACTCGACAAACATCCTCCCGTCGGGCAACATCGCGTGCTTGTTGATGGCCAAGCGGGTGCCCACCCCCGCGACGCCCCCTTTCCCGTCGGACCAGCTATAGGTGAGGGATTGATTTTATTGAAAATCGGAGCAAGTGAGAGATCAAACTCGGGTTTTTTTTCCTTTCAAACGAAGAAAAAAAACTCCACCATTCTTCTTCACTCACCAGAGACCGAAAGACCGCGTGCCAAGCCAGGCTTTGTCCGCGGAGACCATCCCCTCGTCGATGTCCTTGTCGCCCGAGAGCAGCGTCGAGAAGAGGACGCGGTAGCTGGTTTGGAGAGAAGAGAAAGAAGAAGATTTTTTTTTTTTGAGTGAGGTGAGTGAGTGAGAAGAAGAAGAAAAAAAAAAGGAAAAACCCCGCATCCGATCAATTGCCCTCCGTCCTTCTTCTCCTTCCCAACTCTGTCTCTCTCTCTTTCATCACTCTCACCGTGCTTCGAAGATGTGCAGAGGAACGTCCGCGTGCGGGAACGCCACGAGATTCAGCGGGAAGAGCGGCAGCTCCTTGATAACCGCCCCGGGCTCGAGCGGCTCCGCTCCCCGGGGCGTCGACGACGACGACGAGGAGGAACCCTCGGCTGCCGGCGGGCAGGGGAGAGGCCTCCTCCGACGCGCGTCGTTCTGCCGCCTCCTCTGGGGGACGGAGACGGTCCTCCTGCCGCTCGTCGAAGGGGGCTCGGAGGAGGGAGAGGCGGAGAGGGGCTGCCGGGCCGCGACGCGAGGGGCGATGCCACGTCGCATTGGCATTATCGATCGACCCTCTCCTCCTCCTCCTCCTCCGCTGCTGCTGCTGCCACTCGCCGCACACGCGGGAGCAAAGGCCCTGGCGCTCAGGGCCATAGTAAACGAAAGAAAGGTCTCGTTCGACGGAAGGAGCGGGCTCGAGAGCTGGAGAAAGAGGGAGAGTTTTGCTTTCGGAGGAGGGTTGCTTCTCGACCAAAAAAAAACGAAAAAAAAGAAAAAATCGTAGAAAGTGGGGGTGCTCGAAGGAAAAATCTCCACTTCTTTCCTCGTCGCTCGCTCTCTCGCTTTTTTTCTCTTGCTTGCTTGCTTTGCTTTTCGTTGTTGAAGAGAAAGAGAGGGCTCCGTTTCCGCTCTTTCTCCTCCCCCTCTCTGCTTGCTCTCAGAGACACAGCGCTCTGTCTGCATGCTGTCGTCATCCTTGAGCTGCGGCAGCAATGCTGCCGCGGCGGCGGCCGCGAGGCGAAGGCCGACGATGACCTCGACGTCTTTTTCGACGACGACGACGACGACGACGGCGGCGACGGCTTTGCCTCCTTCGACGACGAAACCCATCCGCCCGCCGAGCCTGGCGTTGCCCATTAGCCCCTCCAAGCTTTCAGGTACGTGATGTGCGCGTTTGTCGGGAACGAGCCAAGGAGAGAAGATGGGGACTCGACGCGTCGATTCCGCGAGAGGGAAGGCCCCAAAATGTGCGCGAGATTTTTCGACGTCGACGTCGTCGTCGTCGTTTTTTTTTTCTTTCGTTTCTTTTTCGACAGCAACGGCGCGACCTTTGGCGAAGGGATTCACAGACCCTCGGAATCGCACCTCGCCCTGCCCTCGATCCCGCCGATCCTTGCTCCAGTGTGGCTTCATTTGAAACGCGGATCACGCTGCTGGTGTTGGATTGCGCTTCCAAGGGGCAGAAGAGGCGGAATCCGCGACGGGAATTCGCATCGGCGACCGACCGTCAGCGCCGGAAAACGGAAAAGATAGCGGAAAAACCTCGACCTCGAAGACCTCAACCTCGACCTCTCTTCTCTCACACTTCTTCTTCCCCTTCTTCCCACCTCGCTCTCTTTCCCTCCAGCTCGCCGCCTGCCTCCTCCCCTCGGCGCCACCAGCGGCGACGGAGACTTCCCTGCCCCTTCCTCCCGCTCCGGGGACGAGGGCCCCCTCAACAACGCGCAGCCCGCGTCGGCCTCGACCTCCCCCTCGCTCTCGGGCTCGCGCTCTTCGTCCTCGTCGCCTCTGCCTTCGAGCTCCTCCTCGGCCCCTTCTTTATCTCCGTCAAGGCGCCTCCCGGCCTCGAGGCTGGCACGGTTTTTGTTGACTTTACCTCTCGAGATCTCTGCGGCGGGGGCGAGGACCAACGACCATTACCTGGCTCGGAGGAAGAAGAAGGGGTGGTGGTCCCACCGCTTCCCCGTCGTCCCGGGAAGCAGCAGCAGCGCCCCGCAACAGGAGGAGCAGGAACCGCCCCCGGAGCCCGTCTCGGCCTCTGCCTGGGCCAAGGCGATCCCTCTCGGCGCCATCTTCTTCTGCGCAAGCTTCAACCTGACGATTCTCCAAAACCTCAAGGACGCGTTGATGGTCACCGCGGGAGGCGCCGAGACGCTCCCCTTTTTGGCTTCCGTGGGCGTTTTACCTGCCTCGCTGGGCTTTTTCGTGTTCTACAGGGCGCTGGTGGACAGGGCCAAGAGGAGAGATGCCGCGGCGCTGGCTTTGGCGACAGGAGCGGGAAGAGGAGGAGGAAGCGGAAGCGAAACGTCGGCATCGTCAAACAACCACCGCTCGGTCTTCTACTTGGCACTGCTCCCCCTCGTCGCCTTCTACGCCCTCTTCGCCACGGTCCTCTACCCTTCCTCGGCCTGGCTCCACCCGCACGGGTTCTACGCCGCTTTGGCTCCAGTGGTCCCTGCGGGTTTGCACGGTTTATTGAAAGTCATCGAGCACTGGACGTTTTCTCTCTTCTTCTGCGTCGCCGAGCTGTGGGGCGCCGTCGCCATCTCGGTGCTGTTCTGGGGTCTCGCGAATGAGGTCTGCTCCGTCGCCGACGCGCGCGCGATCTACCCGCTGATGGGCGTCGCGGCCAACGTGGCGCTGGTCGTGGCCGGGAACTACGTCAAGATGGTCAACGCCGCCGTCGGGGCCGGGAGCAGCGCGGCGGCCATGGCGGCGGCCAATGCGGCGTCGGCGGCGGCGGCATCGTCGACGACGAGCGCGGCGGCGGCGACGGCCGCAGCGGCGGCGGCCACCGACGCCGCGGCCCCTGCCCTGCGCGTCCTGGTCGGCACCGTCGTCGCGCTCTCGGCCGCGATGTGCACCGCCAAGGCCTGGGTGGACCTGAAGGTGCCGCGCCCGCCTCCGGACCCCAAGAAGCTCGCCAAGGCCAAGGCGAAGGCCGAGGCCAAGGCGGCAGCCGAGGCCGCCGCGGCAGCCAACGGCGGGGAGGTGGTTTCCGAGGTGTCCGAGAAGTCTAAAAAGAAGAAGAAGAAGTCCCTGGGGGAGTCGCTGGCGGCCCTGCGAGCTTATCCGATGATCTCCAACCTCGCCTTGCTCGTCGTCGGCTACGGTGTTTCGCACCGGCTGTTCGAGTTCGCTTGGAAAGGAGCGCTGAGGCAGCTGCATCCGAGCCCCTTGGCGTACCAGGCGGCGCTCGCGGACGTGTCGATCGCGACGGGATACGTGAGTTGGAGTTTTTTTTTTATTTCGAATTTTGAGTTTTTTTTTCAAACTCGGGTTTTTTTTTCTCGCTCTCTTTCGACCTCGATCTCCTCTCACCTCTCAAAACTTAAAAATTAAAAAACCCTCTTCCCTCTTCCCTTTCACAGGTCACGATCTTCCTGATGCTGGCCGGCCGCTTCGTCTTCCAGTTCCTCGGCTGGAGGGTCGCCGCCGCCGCGACGCCCGCTGTCATGCTCGCTGCCGGTGGGGCCTTCTTCGGCCTTTCGCTCGCCGGCGCCGGCGTCCTCGGCCCCGTCGCGGCCGACGCCGCCTCTTCGGCCGTCGCCGCCGCGACCGGAGGTCGGATCGCCTCCGCCGCAGCCGCCGGCGTCGCCGCCGGAGCCGTCACCCAGGTCTTCGCCCGCGCCTCCAAGTTCTCGCTGTTCGACCCCGCAAAAGAGATGGTCTACATCGAGATGGACCCGGACGAGAAAGCCGCGGGCAAAGCGGCGGTGGACCTCGTCGGGTCGCAGGTCGGCAAGTCCGGGGCGAGCTGGGTCACGCAGGCTTTGCTCTTGGCCTTCGGTTCCTTGCAGGCCGGCATGGGGGTGATCGCCGGTGTGTATGGGGTCGTGATCGTGGCGTGGCTGAGGGCGGTGGGGGGGCTGGGGAGGATGATGGAGGCGCACGACAGGGCCGACGCGGCGAGGGAAGAGGCGGAGGAGGAGGCCGCGGCTGCTGCTGCTGCTGCCGCCGCGAAAGCGGAAGCGGAAGCGGCGACGACGGTGGCGAGCTCTTCTCTCTCTTCCCCTTCTCCTCTTTCTCCTCCTCTCGTGAACGGAGACGCGGCCTCCGTGCCCCCTCCCTCCTCGACCGTCACCGCCACGGGACTGAGGCAGCGCGGGGCTTCGACCGCGGCATGAGAATGGAGTTGCGAGAGAGAGAATTTTTGAGAGAAAGAACCCGAAAAAAAAAAAAAAACGACCTACCACCTCTGAGATTTTGAGAAAAAAGAGAGAGCCCCCCCTTGCTCTCTCTCTTTTTCTTTTTTTGACAACCAGAACAACACCTTTCCTTTTTACAATTACTCGACCACTGCGGCCTTCCGTCCTCAGAGCCCCTGTGGATATAAGAGAGAGAGAGAGCGAGAGAGAGAGAGAGTTACTTTTTTTTCCATTTGTGAGATCCCAAAAACAAAACAAGAACCGAGTTGAAAAAGAAAAAGAGCCGTTTGAAAAAAGAAAATCTCGCCTCTCTCTCACTTCCCTCTTCAATCTCTTTCTTCTCTTCTTCTTCTCTCCTCCAGCGCACCCCAACCATGCAGCCTCCGCTGCACGCGACCTTCAGGGTGAGTCACGCCTGCCGTATCGCTACCCGCAACCGCGAACGAGTGGTCAGATGAGCGCGAGACAGAGCGGAAAGGCGGGGCCTTTGATGCCATCTTGATTCCTTGATCCGGCAAAGCGCTCGAATCTCAACTCAACTCCCTCGTCTTCTTCCTCCCTCAAAAAAAACCACTCTGAAACACTAAACACTAGGCGCGAAAGCGCGCCGTCGCCGGCGACGCGACCACGCCCTCGTCCAAGAAGAAAAAAGGTAAGAGAGAAAGAGAGAGCGGTAAAAGGAGAGAGCGAAGGGGATGATGATGGAGAACAGCGAGGAAAAAATCGACGTTCGCTCACCGATTTCGCCGAATGCCCTCTTCAATTCTTTCTTTCTTTCGTCAGCAGCTCCCTCCGTCACCGCCGCCGCGACGGAGCCCAACGCCGCAAAGGCAGCGTCAGCGCGGACCACGAGACGCTCCGTTCTGCTCTCGGGGGCGAAAGAGGCGACGCCCGGCCAGAAATCGGCTCTCGCGGCGACCGCGATCGCCTCGATGACGCCGGCCCGCGGCCTCGGCGCGATGTTTTCGGCGAACGCCAACGCCGCCAACGCCTCCGCCGCGTCCACCCCGGCCAGCAACACCTCCGCGGCGGCTTCCGGCGGCGTCCTCACCCCGAGGAAGCGCCCGCTGCTGCAGTCCGGGACCGTCATCAGGCTTTCCGCGTCCGCGGCGGCTCTGCCGAGCGGGAGGCCGCCCAGGGCTCCGGCAAGTGCAACCGCAGCGGCAGCAGCAGCGGCGACGCCTCTCGTCAGAGGAGGAGAAGCCTCCGCCGCCGCCGCCGCCGCCGCTCCTCCGCTGCTTCCTCCTCCTTCCACCTCCACCGCCACCACCGCCACGGCCCGCGCCGCGGCCCTCGTCTCGGGCCTCCCGGCCCCGCACGCCGCCCTCGCCGCGGCCTTCAACGCCCTCCACTCCGCCGCGGCCCTGGTGCGGGGCAGGGGCGGGCAGCGCCTGACCTTTGAAGGGACCGGCGGGCAAGGCAACGGCGTCGGCGGCGGCAATCGCGGGGGCAACAATGCGAATTCTGCGCGCGCCGCCGTCGAGCGAGCGACGGGCAGGAGGTTCACGGTGGGTCACGTGCTGCAGATCAAGGCCCTGTACCCGGAGGGGGTGGAGCTGGAGTACATCAACGCTCCCGGGGGGGCGGTTTCGGTTTCGGCTTCGGTTTCGGCTTCGGTCTCAGCGATGAACAACATCGGCGACGGAAACGGCGGCGGAAACGAAAACGCTCGCCCCCTCAACCTGCCCCCGATGCTCCTCTCGATCCGCGTCTCCGACCCGTCCGCGGGATCGGCGAGGGAGGAGTTCGCTCGCAGGCTACGCGGCGCGGCCGAGGCGGCCGCGAGGAGGCGCGCCAGGGAGGCCGGGGGGCGGTGCCGGTCGCCGGCGGCGAGCGGCTGCCGGAAGGAGCACGGCGGGACGAGGGCGAGGAGAGGCGAGGAGGTTGAGGAGGAAGAGGAGGAGGAGGGAAAGGCCGCCGCTGCTGCTCCTGAAGCTGCTTCGACGGAAGCTTCTGACTTCCTGCTGCTCCCTGAGGCCCCGCTGCCCCCTCTGCCGGCGGGAAGAGTGGCGGCGACGCCGCACTTCACTGCCGCAGCTGCTTTAGCGCCGGAAAAAGAGGAAGGGAAAAAAGAAGAAGAAGAAGAAGAAGAAGAAGAAGAAGAGAAGCAGCAAGCTCCTCCTTCCTCTTCCTTCCCTCGCCCCCCTCTCGCCCCCTCTTCTTCCACTTCCATCGCCTCCAGGGCCCGCCAGCGCCTCACCTTCGGCGACGCGGGTGGCGCCGCGGCCGTGAACGCGGCCGCGGAAGCTCTCTCGGACGCAGAGGTGCTCCGGGCGTCACTGCCCGCTGCGCTCGCCGAAGAGGCGATCGAAGGAGGGAAGGAAAACGGGAACGGCGAAAACGGCTCCTCCTCCCGCGGCGTCATGGGGCTCGCAGACCTCCCTATCTCCGCCGTCAGGGCCGCGCACTCCGCGAAAGCACGCAGAGACGCCGTCTCCGACCCCAAGAGGGCAGAGGCCAGAGCCAGATCCGCCTTGTTAGCACTGTTGCCGAGGGCGTTCGACTGCGCCCGGGCCTCGTTCGGCGGAGGGGGCAGCTCGAGCGCCTCCGGGCTCGGTTCCTTGAGGATCCCAGGGGGACGGCCCCCGACGCCGACGCCCTCCGTCAAACCGCTGTCGCTGGTCCACGACGCGCTGGCCAGGGCGGTGCTCAATTCTAGCTCCTCGTTTGCGCTCGCGGGAGCAGGAGGAGGAACTTCGAGCTCGTCGCTCGTCTTGGATGCGCCGGCGCTCGTGAGGGAGCTGGCGGCGGCCGCGCCCGAGGTTTTCTCCATCGACCCTCCGAGGCTCGGGAGAGAATCCGAGGGGCCCGTGCTGCGGATCAACAGGGGGGCGGACGCGGGGTTGGCGAGGGCGAGGCTGGCCGCGAACGCCGCGGCGGACAGGGCGTCGAACGCTGCTTGAAAAAAATGGGTTTTTTCTGGAATTTTTATTTTTTCGTTTTTGCTTTTTTTTTTGTCGTCCCTTGAACTTTCTTTTTTCCTTTTTCCTTTTCCTTCTTTTTTTTGTTTTCTGTAAACGAATAAAATCAAAACCAAAACGTGCAGCCGTGTTCCTATCAATTGGGGTGATGAATGGGAAGAGGAGTTACAAGAGAGGGTGCAACAGTAAGGAGAAAACGTAAAAGAACAAACTCTTACGAAGGCGCCGCTCCTCCTCCAACTTGCAGCTGCTGCTGCTGCTGCTGAACCGGGAGCGGCCTCCTCGCCCGCGGCCGCGGAGCGTAGAACACCGTCGTGACGTACTTGCCCCTGTACCTGTGCGTCTCTCCCACCACGACGGCGGCGGCCGCGAGCGGCGTCGAGGAGGAAGAAGGGGCAAAGCCGCCGCCGCCCATCGAAGAAGAGGAGCTCGACGACAGCGGGGCAGAAGCGCCCCAGCCCCCGGGCTGCGTCGAGGCGTGCGGCGGAGGCGCCGTGGCCCTCTGCGCGTACAGGTGGTTGAGGACGACGTGCTGCGGGCGCGGGAGGCAGGTGGGCACGCCGCTGAACCCGGAGCCGGAGGAGACGCTCACTGCGGCGTCTCCTCCTCCTCCGGCAACGCCGCCGATGCCGCCGACGCCGCCGGCCGCCGCTGCTGCGGCGGCAGCCGCTGCGGCAGCTGCGTTTTGATTTTCCGCCGCGGCGGCTGCCGCTGCCGCCGCTGCTGCTGCGGCCGCTGCAGCTGCGACGGCCTGTTGCTGCTGCCCTCCGCCCTGAGAAGAAGCGGCGGCGGCCGCAGCGGCGGCAGCTGCGGCAGCAGCAGAGGCGGCAGCCGCGTTTGCCGCCGCGACCGACGAAGAAGAAGGAGTCAAAGAGGAGCTCGAAGACGAAAGGACGGGCGCCGGCGGCGGCGGCGGAGGCACGTTCAAGAGCGTCAAGGCCAGGTGCGGCGGCGCCGGCGGCGGCTCCTTGGAGCAGTCCTCTGGCGCTGGGGGAGCACAAGCATAGCTCGAAGCAGGGCTCGGCGGCGCGTCAAAACCGGCGAGCCCATCTAAGCACTCGGGTTCCGCTTCCCTCACTTCCAGGACGTTGTTGACGTTCCCGGCGGCGTCGGTCGTGCTGGGGGCCCCGGGGGCGCACCTCCAGGCCCCGTCGACCACGAACTTGTACTGATAGACGCCCGGGGGCAGCATCTTGACCACGGTGGCCTCGGAGGGGGTCGCGGAAGAGGAAGAAGAGGCGGCCGGAGTTGTCGTAGAAGAAGTTGATGCTGCTCCTCCGGCGTTGTTGTTTGCGCGCAAGAGGGGCGTCCGAGTCGTCCATCCGTCCCAGGACCCCTCGACCTCGACAGAGACACCGCCGTGGGGCCACGTGATGACGACGGGGATTGCCAGAGGGGGAGGGGAGGCGTCGTCGACTCCTCCTGGGCCCCCGGCGCCTCCTCCTCCTCCTGAACCCGCAGAAGAGGCAGCGGCAGAAGCGGAGGCCGCGGCGGCGGCGGCGGCGATGGCAGCTGCTCCCGCGGCCCCGGCGCCGCTCCCCGTCACCGCCCCGGGAACCCCCGCATAGCCCCATCCGCCGGCGAACTCCGGTGCCGGGCCCGTCGGCAGAGGCTCCATCGCGACCTGCGGCGAGTATGTCAGCGGGGAGCCCGGGGAAGGGGACCCCGGGGGAGAAGGGTGGTGCGGCACTTGCTGCTGCTGCTGGCTTGTCTTACTGTTGCTGCTGTTATTGTTTCCCGAGGAAGACGATCCTCCTGGAGCCGCGTCTGGCGCGAAGAAGTCGTCGTCTTCGTAGTCCGTGCCGCCGCCTGCGCGGCCGTGGGCGTTTCCCTGCGGAGAGAGGGAGAGAGAAAGAGAGAGAAAGAGAGAAGAGGGTGAGGCTGAGGTCGAGAAAAAAAAATGACGGCTTCTCGGCCATGATCGGGAAAAAAATAGCATCCTTTTCTTCTCTCTCTTCTATCGGGCGAACTACAAAATCCAAATCGCTTACCATGGCTTCTTAGTTGTGGGCTTTCTCTTGCCTATGCCGGGAACGGAAAGAGAAGGCGAGGGAAAGAGAACGGCGGTGGCCTTATCGAAGAAAGGGATCGAGATGAGATGCTGCGTCACCAGGAAAGGAAAAAAAAAAACTGATGCGAAGAAGAAGAACGCTTCTTGTTTCTCTCTGTATGTGTGTGCTTTTCTCTCTCTCTCTCTCTCTTGCGCCTTTCCTCCGGAGAGGAGAGAAGACGTCCAGGAGACGACGACTGCGTGCAAGGCGAAAGGAACGGAGAGGTTCTCGGGGCGTGAGAAGCGAGGCAAAAACTCCCTCTGAGAGAGATGTTGAAAATTTCCGACTTTGTGACTAGCTCTCTCTTCCGCACTTTTCCTTTTTTCTTCGCAAAAACTCTTTTTCTCGAAAAAAAGAAAAAAAATGGCGACCCCCTCCAACCCGCAGGCCGCGGCGCTCGCCGCGGCCTTGTCCAAGCTTGGGCGTTACGCGATCGCTCTGGGTGTGGGCGGCTCGCTCGTGCAGGCGTCGCTGTACAACGGTGAGTAGTAGTGGAAGAAGGAAGGAAGAAGAAGAGAAAAGAAGATCGGCGTCGTTTGCGAGCGGCATCATCAAAACTCCTCTACAACGATGCCGATTGATGGCATCGGTTTGTCGCGGCGAAGATCGCTTTTTCTGCAAGATCTGAGTAGATCTAGATGTGCTATGTTGACTTATCATCCCATGGAACGTGGAAGAATCAAAAAGAAGGAAGATAAAAGCAGCAAAGGCGACGACAAAGATGGCCATTTCGGAGAAGAAGAAGCAGCGGCGGCGGCTTGTTGGAAAACGTTTTCTCGCCGCGTGGCGAGAGGGAAAAAAACTCTCTCTCCTTTTCTCAACCCCCGACCTCCTCTTTCCTCTCTCTTTCCAATCCCCACTCAGTCGACGGAGGCCAGCGCGCCATCATGTACGACCGCATCTCCGGCGTGCTCCCGGAACCGGTGGGCGAAGGGACGCACCTCAGGGTGCCGTGGCTGCAGACGCCGCACGTCATGGACGTCAGGACTCGTCCGAGGACTATTTCTTCGGTGACCGGAACCCAAGACTTACAGATGGTCAACATCTCTCTCCGCGTCCTCTCCAAGCCCGACGTCGAGATGCTGCCTGCCATCTTCAAATCTTTAGGGACAGACTGGGACGAGCGTGTCCTCCCCTCGATCGGGAACGAGGTTTTGAAATCCGTCGTCGCGCAATACAACGCCGAGCAGCTCCTGACGCAGCGCGATGCCGTCTCGAAGGCCGTGCGCACTGCTTTAACTAAACGCGCCAAGGAGTTCAACATCAGCGTGGACGACATCGCGATCACGCACCTGTCCTTCGGGGCCGAGTTCACGCGGGCCGTCGAGTCGAAGCAGGTCGCGCAGCAGGAGGCCGAGAGGGCCCGCTTCGTCGTGATGAAGGCCGACCAGGAGAGGCGCGCGGCGGTCATCCGCGCAGAGGGGGAGTCCGCCGCCGCCAAGCTGATCAGCGATGCTACGAGAGCTGCCGGTGCCGGGATGATCGAGCTGCGGAGGGTCGAGGCGGCCAAGGAGGTCGCGGCGACGATGGCGAGGTCAGGCAACGTCGTTTACTTGCCCGGTGGGTCGAACATGCTGCTGAGCGTGCCCGGGAGGTAAAGAAGTGGGGAAGGGGGTCTTTCTTTTCTCTTTTCGTGTTTTGCATTGGTTTGGTTTTGTTTTTTTGTATCGGAAATGGCTTTTGAAAAACAGAAAATGGAGGAGTGGAAGGAGTTTTTTTTCTTTTTTCGAATCACTTTTTTGGGTTTTTTTCGGTCAAAGAGAGAGAGTTGACCGAAGAAAAAAAATAAAATGCGCTTCTTCTTCCTCGTCCTCTCTCTCTCCTTCTTCTTCCGCTCTCCCTCCATTGCCCTCGACACCGCCATCTACTCCTCCAGGGACTGGGACGCGGGACCGTTAGCGGCGAGGCCGTTGGGAGGAGGAGCGCAGGCGCCGCCGCCTCTTCCGCCGCCTACGCCGCCGCCGCTGCTGCCTCCTTCGAACACCAACAACAACAACAACGCTTCGTCGCTGCTCTTCTCCTCGGCGCCTTCCCCTGTCCTCCTGGGACGGTACGACCCCTGCTCCGAACCAGGGCCTGCCACGAAGGGTAGGGCGCTCTACCTGGGCTTGGCCCTGTGGCCTGGGGGAACCCCGGAAGCGTGGGGCCCGGCCACAAGCTTTTCTTCTTCTTCGACTTCCTCGGCCGCAGCCAACGACGAAGCTTCGTCGACGTCGCTCAACCCCTGCCGCCTCGCCGCTCGCGTTTCCGTGCCCGAGGGCGCGCCGCTCCCCTCCGCGGCCACGACGCTCGCCGCCGCCGGGGTCGTCATCGCGCCCTTCGCCGTCAGGATAGACTCCGTGGCTGCTCTGAGAATCGGTGGGCTCTTACAGAGGAGGCTGCTGGCGCTGGCGGCCGAGGCGGCGGACAAGGCCGCGGCGGCGAGCAGCGGCGGAGAAAGCTCTTCTTCTTCTGCTTCTCCCGTCGTCTCCGCCGTCCTGTTCCGGGGGACCAGGATAAGGTCAGAGGCCAGGATAGTGGCGTCGGCGGACCCCGGGGTGAGCTTCGGGACGGGTTTCGTGCAGGCGCTCGCCGCGGAGATCGTGTTCGGTAAGAAGAGAAAAAAAGAAAAAAAAGAAAAAGTTGATAAAGAGGTCAAGAAAGAAATTTCAAAAAGCTTTTTTTAGGGTTGACGAAGAAAAAACTCATTTTTTTTCCGCTTTTTCTCTTTCTCTCTCTCTTCCATCTCCCACCCTCCACCCACTACTAGAAAACGGCCTCCTCTCCCGGATAGACTGGCCCGAGCTCGGCTGCACGGGCTGCGGCGGGAGAGGAAGCAAAGGCTGCGTCCAGTCCCAGGCGACGCAGCAGGCCTCGTGCGCCATCAACTCGACCTTTTGTTCTTCTGTTTCCTCGGACCCTTCTTCCTCAATCTCTTCGCCTGCAGACTCCAACGGCAACCCGGGGGCCGCGGAAGATTGCGGCCTCACTATCTACGCCGGCTTCTCGGGCGAAGACAGGCGCGGGGTCCCTCTGCTGAGCGGCGCCGGGGTCCGCTCGATCGGCGCGCGAAGCGTCGTTTCTCTTTTTGATGCGATCGCCCAGCGGGTGCGCTCGATCGTGGACGGGGCCGCGGGAGGGGGCTACATCGGGGAGCTGCAGGGCGGGGACGGGGGCGCGGCTTGAGAATGGGTGGGTGGGTGGTGGTGGTGGTGGTTGTAAAAAAAGAGAAAGAAAAAAAGAGGTCAAGGACGAGGTCGAGTTTTTCTTCATTTTTTCTTTTTTCGTCGAGAAGCGATTGACCGAAAGACGTCGTTTTTTCTCTCGCGCACCACGCAGCGCCCTCCCTCTTTCCGCCCCTCTAAGACCCACAGAGCGACGCACAAGAGTCTTGTCGTGCTCCCTGGCGACTGAGAAGAAAACAGAAGCAAGAACCCGCGCTCTTCGGAAGCGACCAAAAAGCCAGCAAGCAAAGCAACGATGGCCGAAAACGTCATCGCCCGCGATCTCGTCGCGCCCGTCGCCGACGAAGCCGCCCCCACCACCTTCTCCGACCTCCCGGACGACCTGAAGTTCTCGGTCTTCGAAGTGCGCATACAGGACGACCCCACCTGGGTCAGAGAGACCTTCCCTCTCATCAACAGGGCCTGCAGCGTCGTTTTCCTCACTCCTCAGGCGAGCCCGCTGCACGCGACGGTCCTCGTCGACCTCGCCCCTCGCGACAGCGGCGGCGGTCTCGCCCGCGCCCTGAGCGTCGTCGCCTCAGATTCGTGGGAGCGGAAGCAGGGGTGCGCACGCCAACAACAACTTCTCGAGCGGCTCCAAGAGAGTAACCCGAACGTGTCGATTTCGGGTTTGTCTGACGGGTGATGAAGGAAAGAACCGTCTTGTCCCCCCCTTTTTGTTGTGTCTCTTGATTTCCAACGCAGAGTTCTTTGGTGAGAGAGAGACAGCGAAGGAGAGAGAGGGAGAGAGCACGCGCGCGCACACGGAAAAGAAAGAGAAAGAGAAAGAGATACTTGAAGAAGGTCGAAAAAAATCAAACAAAAAATCCAAACTTTTTTTCGTTTTCATTTTTTTCGAAAAGCATCAAAATCTCGAAAACAACTCACGTCTCTTTCCCACTGCTGGCGATCTTCCTTTGGGGGTCTTGATTGTTTTCCAGGATCAGAGAGGGCCGTTCGGTCTCGCATCGCCCGAAGAAAGTAGAAAGCGCGATCCAGCAGAGAGCACGCGAAGAGCGAGAGGAGAAGAGATGTCGACAAAGATGTTGTCGCCGTCGATGCGTCATCATTCTCGCCCGTCGATTGCCCTTCCTTTTCGCCGCGCAGCAGCGCCCGGGGCCGCGACGAGGCCTCCGCTGCCTCTTCCGCGTCCGCGCAGGTGAGATCTCTCGTGTCGGAGAGGAGAGAGGTCGAATAAGAAGCCCGTTTAGCTCGAGAGAAGAGCGGTAAAAGAGAGGCATTGAAAGGGCGATCGAAGTTTGTTCGAAGAGCGTTTTTTTCGACCTCGACCTCGACCTCGACCTCGACCTCCTTCTTTCTCTTCCGAGCCCGCGGAACGCTCACCGTCGTCCGATCTCTCTCTCTCTCTCTCTCTCTCTCTCTCTCTCTCTCTTTTACAACACGTCACGAAACAAACGAAAAACAAGCAGAAGCTCCCGTCGCTCTTTGATCGCTCTCGCCTCCCGCGATGAGAAGAACGACAACGACAAAAGCGACAAGAACGACAAGAATGACAACAAAAACGACGGAAACGAAGAGGAGCTCGACCTCGACAACCCCCCCTCCGACCCCAGCGCCGCGGGGGCGCTCTCGCTGCCCCTGGCCGGCGCGGACACCGACTGGCGCGAGTTCAGGGCCAAGCTGGTCGGGGCGACGACGGCGACGGCAGCGGCGGCAGCAGCAGAGGAAGAAGGAACTTCGACCTCGACTTCTTCTTCTTCGTCTTCGCTCGCGGAAGCTCTTCGCTCCCGCTCCCCCACCTCTTCTCCCTCCGCTTCTTCTTCTTCCTCGTCCTCTTCGAAGCTCTGGGCCCACCCCCTCAGCAGGCCCGAGCGCGGCTGCGTCCTCGTCGCGCACCCTTTGCTCTTCACCTCCACGCAGACCTATTTCTCCAAGAGCGTCGTCTTCTTAATCGAACACGACACCGGCGACGAGGTTTTCGACGACGGCGAGAGCGGGAGCGGCGACGGCGGAAGCGAAGGAGCAGGAGTCCCGCGGGGCGGCACCTGCGGCCTCATCCTCAACAAGCCCACCACCATCACCCTCTCGGACGTCGGAGGCGGCGTCGCCCCCTTGCTGCCGGTGTTTGGCGACTCCACCCTCTACCTCGGCGGGGACGTCGAGAGGTCGAGCCTCCACTTGGTTCACGGGATTCCAGGCCTCAAGGGTTCGCTCGAGGTGGTCTCCGGCGTCCGCGTCGGCGGGGTCGATGCCGCGGCCGAGGCCGTCAAGGAAGGGAGGGCCAGGGCCGAGGACTTCAAGTTCCTGCACGGGTACTGCGGGTGGGCTCCGGGGCAGCTCGAGAGGGAGTTTAGGAGCGGTGAGTGAGAGGGAGGAGTCTTTTGAAAAAGTTTTTTTCTTCTTCTTCTTTCGTTAAAAGGTTTGAGGTCGAGGTTGAGCTCAAGAAACTCACTCAAGAGCTCAACTCAAAAAGAGCTCAAGAAACTCACTCATTCTCTCTCTCTCTCGATTCTCATCCAAACAATATCAAAACAGGCGTGTGGTTTGCCGCCGCGGCGAGCTCCGAGGTGCTGCTCCGGGGCGCGGCGCTCGCCGCGGAAGCAGCGGAGGAGGCGGAAGAAGACAACTCTTCTTCGCCACCGTCGCCGTCATCTTCGTCTTCGACTTCCGGCGAAGAACAAGGAGCAGGAGGAGAGCAGCAGAGGCGCAAGCCCCCCCCGATGCTCCGCAGCGGGGGGGACGCAATGTGGCACGCCGTGCTCGAGCTGATGGGCGGGGAGCACGCCGAGATGAGCAGGGCGCTGCGGAGCGCGGCGCAGCGGCAGCAGAGGCCCCCGTCTTCGGGCGGCGGGGGAGGAGGAGGGGAGCTCTAGAGGAGAAAAAGACCTCGAGCTTTTTTGTTTTTTTTGTCTTTTTTTCGTTTGCCCTTGCTTTTTTTTGACAGAACAGTTTTGATCTCCCCCGCCCCTTTTTTGGAGTTGCCGATTTTGTTTCGATTTAGAGAGCGCAGAGAAAAAAAAAGAAGAAGTTGAGTAGAAAGAGAGAGAGTAGAGAGACGAGAGAGAGAAAGCTGTAAAATTTTTCCGATTTCCCCCCTTTTTTGAAAAAAACCTTCTCCTCCTCCCTCGAGAAAGGGACTCTCTTTCCGCACAAGGGGAATTACACAAATGGTGCGAGAAAAAAAAGAGAAACGCCTCTCGTAAAGGGAAAGAAATTAGGGCACGGAATCAGGGGTGGGTGAACAGCAAAAAAGACGGAAAACGCGGATAAAAAAAGAAAGAAAAGAAAGAAAAGAAAGAAAGGAGAAGAAACAACTTCTCCTCTCCTCCCCTCTCATTCCAACTTTCCCTTTTCTTCACCCGAGCTTCGCCTTGATCGCCTTGGCCCTCGCCGACCTCTTCACCGACGCCTTGTACCTCTCCAGGTCCGTGAGCCCGGCCTTGGCCTCCCTGCGCGCCAGCTTCTGTCCCCACGCCGAGGCGGCGAACTTCTCGAACGCGCCGCTGTCGGCGAGCGCCTGGGCGAGGACCGTCTTCTTGGCGGCGCGGGGGATGTCGATCTTGATGTCGGTGAGGGCGAGGCGCTTGAAGTTGAGGGCCTTGCGGACCGCGTCGGGGCGGTCGACGAGCGCCTGTGGGGTTGGTTGGTGGAGGGGGTTCGGAGTTGAGAGAGAGAGAGAAAGGAAGAGGGAAGGGGTTAAGGTGAGCGAAAAAGAAAGAGACGAAGAAAACGAGAATCGCGCGCGGCGATCAAAGCAAAGCAGTGCCCTTCAAACGAGCGTCGCCGCAGGCTGCTCCGTGCCTCGTTTTCGACTTCCGTCTCGCTCATCGTGACCGAGACGGTCCGTGAGACCGCTTGGGCGACAGAGAGCGAGCAAGAAGAAGGCGAGCGGCCAGCGAGAGAGAAAGCGAGCAAGCGAGAGAAGAGGGAGAGCGAGCGAGCGTCGTCGAGATCGGCAGCGCGGCGGCGGCTCGATTGAAAGTGAAGTGGTCGTTTCCGCCTCTTCTGCTCGGCCAGCGTCCGCGCTGCGTCCTCCGAAAGCGCCGGCGTGCGATACGAGGCGATGTCCCCGATCGTTCGAGCAAGAGAGCGGCAGGAGAGAAGCGGAGCGAGGGGTTCAAAACCCGCGGGCGCTTCTCTCTCCTCGTCTCCCCACTGCTCTCAATCGACGACCGGCGACGACGGCTGCCGTCGGAAAGGCGGCGTTGCTTGATCATTATCATCAAGCTTGCCGTTCTCTCGCTCTCGCGCTCTCTCTTCTCTCGTCTCTCCCGCGCATGCTAGGGACAAGATCAGACCCGACGAGCGGGCGAAAGAGAGAGAGCACGCGAAGAGATGGAGACGCGAGAGAGAGCTCGACGATTCTCGAATCAATCAGTCCTCTTCCGTACCCTGTTCGAGTCGATGATGTCGGTGATGACGACGAGCTTGCCCGCGTCGGCGCCGTAGTTGACCAGCGCGACGCGCCCGATCTCGACGTAGCGGGAGAACGGCATGGTGTGCTTTTGGGGAGGAGAGAGGGGAAAAAGCGCGGAGAGAGAGGTTCCTTAGCGGAAAAAAGGAAGAAGAGTGAGAGAAGAGAGAGAAATCGCGATCGCCTTTGGCTCTTTTCTTCGCTCTTCTTCTTCGCCTATCTCTCACCACTCTGCTCTCTCTGTCTTCCTCTCTCTTCTTCTTTTGCACACCCTCCGACCCCGCTTCTTCTTCGTTTTTACATTTCCATCACGCCTCCAGGTTGATAGAGTCCCCGAATTTGGAGTAGAGGGTCGACTTCAGCTCCCGCATCCTCTCCTCGACTTCTTTCTCTGCCTCGGCCGCTTTCTCTGCTTCCTTGCTGGCTTCTTCCCTCGCCGCCGCGGCCCTCGCCTCGGCGGCCTCCTCGCTGGGGGCGTGCAGGAAGCACTCTCCCACCACGAAGCGCACGGGCGGGCCGTCTCTTTCGGATTCGGAATCGTCGGCGACAAGGTAGGCCGTCGAGACCTCCTCGCAGGCGTCGGCCGCGTCGCTCTCGTCGGCCCGGCGCGCGCGCGTCGCGGCTTCCAGTTCTTCCCGCCGCTGGTGGAGGCGGTTGAACTCGTTGATGAGCTCCTGGTCGCGGGCGGAGACCTCGGGGGCGGCGTCTTTGGCGGTCTGTGGAGGGGCCTGCGTGTTTGTTTTGGAGTTTGGAGAGAGGGAGGCCGGCGGGTGAGAGAAGAGAGGGGGTTGAAAAAGAGAGAGGGAGAGGCCGCTCGCCTCCCGAAGCGATGAGAGAGATCGATCGTTCGATGAAGCAAACGAAGAGGCCGCTTTCCTCCTACTCTCTAGCTCACTCTCTCCCTCCTTCCTCTCCCGCCGACGAAGAGACCCACCATGTTGCGGGACCACGCCTCGAGAGGGAGCGAAAGAGGAGAAAAAGGCCAGAAAAGAGCGAAAAAGAGAGGAGGAACGCGAAAAGAGAAAATCGAAGTGTTTTTTTTTTTTTTTTTCATCTCGTTCTTTTTACAAAAACAGAAATCAAACCAAAAACTCTCAAACCCCTCCGCCGCCGCTGCTGGCCGGCTTCATCATGTTCATCCTCGGCACCTTGAAGCTCGGGACCCTCCCAGCGTTGTTGTTATTGTTGCTCATGAAGGCCCCAAAGGAAGGGATCGCAGAGGGAGCGGCGGCGGCGGCGGCGCGGGAAGCGGCCCCGCCGTCGTCCGTCCCGTCGTCCTCGACCTGCGCCAGGGCGAGGACGACGCCGGTCGGAGCCGGCGCGAGCCTCCTCTTGTGGGTCGTCGGGGCCGCGGCCGCGGCGGCGGCGACAGCAGGAGCAGCAGAAAGAGGAGCTGTCTCGAGCGCCGGGGCCCTCGCCGCGGTGGTCGTCGCTGCCGCCGCGGCAGCCGCTCGCGCCTCGGCCGCGCTCCTCGCCTGCGCCGCCTTGAGCCCGCGCTCCGCGAGCCTCTCCGCGAACGCCGCGCGGGAGGCCTGCTCCTCCTCGCCCTCGCCGTGGGCGAGGCGGGCGGCAGCCGCAGCGGCGACGGAGGCCGTGAGGAGGACGAAAGAGGAAGAAGGGCCCTCGGGGGCCAGAGCGGCGGCAGCGGCGGGAGCAGCGGGAGGAGGCGTCGGAGCCTTTCCCGCAGGAGCGGCCGTTGCCTCCTCCTCCTCGGCAGCGCGCGCCAGCGCGGCGGCGAGCGAGGAAGCACCGGTGGCGGGGTTCTCCTTGTCGAGCGCCGTCGTCGCCGTCGCCGCCCCTTCCTCCCTGCGGCGCCTCCTCGTCGTCCTCCCTCCCGCCGCCGTCGCCGTCGCAGCGGCAGCGTCGGCCTTCTTGCCCGGCTTCCAGGCAGGGGAGGCGCTGCGGTCGCTGTCGTTGCCGTCCTCTTCCTCTTCTTCGTCGGAAGAAGAGGCAGCAGGAGGAGGCGTCGCCGCCGCTGCTGCCTTCTTGCTCTTGGGAGCCCTTTCGTCGTCGTCGTCGTCGAGCTTTTGCTTCTTCTTCTTCTGCTTCTCCCTCTCCTCCTCCTCGTCCGAGGAGGAGGAGCGCGGGGGCGCCAGAGCGTCGACGAGGGCTCCGATTGCGCCCCCTCCGCGCTTCACCTTCGATCCTCCGCCTCCGCCGCCGAAGAACGAAGAAGAAGCAGGGGAGTGGTCTTCTTCTTCTTCGTCGCCTTCGGACTCGGAAGGAGGAGCAGCAGCAGCTCGCTTCCCCTTCGCCGTCTGCTTCTCCTTCTGCTTGCCCCCTCCTTCGCCACCACCAGCGGCGCGCAGAGCGTCCTCCAGGGCCTTGATCCTCTTGTCTTTCAGCTCCGCGAACCTCCTGGCCGCGGCGGCCTCTCCGTTCGCCTGGGCCAGTCTCGCCCGCACACCCGTCTCGTTCACACTTCCTCCAGCTCCAACCCCATTTCCAACAGCGGCGGAAGTGGCGTCGGCCCTCGCCCTCTCGGCGTCAGCGGCCTCCCTCGCCGCGGCCAGCTCGGCCCGCAGCGTCCTCTCCACGAGCAAAGCGCGCTCGGTCGCCGCTTTTAAACGCTGGTCAGCGCCGGCACCCGTCAGCTGCGCGACCTCTCCGGCGGCGGCCTCCCTGGCGTCTGCCGCGGCGGCCCTCGCGTCTGCGGCCCTCTCCGCGGCGGCGGCCCTGTCCGCCGCGGCGGCGGCAGACACCTCGGCGAGCCTGGCGCGCTGCTCGGCCGTGGCCTTCTCCGCCCGCATGGCCTCGAGCACCAGCTTGTCTTTCGCCGCCGCGCGTGCGCTCTCCTCGACCACGGCCCGGGCGTGCGCCCTCGCCGCCTCGACCTGGCTTTCGACCTCGGCGGCGCGGAGGGCTAGCTCGGCGGCGTCGGCGTCCGCGGCGCGGGCCGCCGCGGCGGCCTCGGCGGCGGTCTCGCGGGCAGCTGCGGCGTCGGCGCGGGCGGCGCCTCCGTCGCGAGAGACGGCGTCTGCGGCCTCGGCGGCCAAGACGGCGCGGCCGCGGGCCAGGGTTGCGTCCTCGGCCGCGGACTTGGCCCTCAGGGCGGCCACGGACGACTCCTGCCTCCAGCGCTCGGCGTCCAGGGCGGCCGCCGACAGCTGGAAGTCGCGCGCGGCGAGCTCGCGCGCCAGGGACGACTCGAGCTCGGCCGCCTCGTCGGCTGCCGAGGCGAGCTTGCGGGCCGCGACGCCCGCCGCGAGTTTGGCGCGTTCGTTGGCGAGCTTCGCCGCGGCGGTGGCGACGGCGCGGGCCTCGGTGAGGTAGGCCTTGTCGGCGACGGTCGAGGCGAGCAGGGACTGGTGTAGAAGATTTGGGTTTTGAGAGAAGAAGTTTTTTTGAAAGTGAGAGAAAGAGAGGATTTTCAACTTGAACTTTTTCTTTTCCGGCGAGCGTTTTAACGAGCCTTCCTGCCTCGTTCTCGGCAATTCGAGTGCAGAGGGGGGCGCGGGAACCATGCGTCACCGTCTGGAACAGGCGGAGCGAGTGACGAGGGGGGCGGAGGTAGCGCGGCGAGGGAGTGGAATGCGAGAGCATGGAGCAATTTCTTTTTTTTCAACTGCTGCAATTGACGTCGCTCGTTTCGTTCGTTCGTCAAAGGGAAAAACGACAGCCCTTTTTCTCATACCTGAAGCTCGTAATTGCTCTCCTCGAGGCACGACAGCTTGGCCGCGAGCTTGTAGACGTCGACCTACGCGGTGACGGGTGGGGAGAGGGAAGAGAAGAGCGGGAATGGGGGTGGGATGGGGGCGTGAGAATTTTGAAATTCGAGTCGCGTCTTCGGCTCTCGCTCTCGAGAGCAAAGCATGCGCCTTGCTCCTCTTCCTCCTCCTCTTCATTCGCCTCTTCCCTCACCTCGGCGCCCGGGGAGGAAGGCTCGTACTCCACGCCGACGGCGGCGTGGGGAGCCATTTCGATTAGAGAGGTGCTTGTGTGTCGCAGAAAAGGGGGAACGAGATAAAAAAAAGAAGAAAGGAAAAACGCGAGCGACAGCTGCTGCGAAGAGGAAATTGAAAGAGAGAAATGAAAAAAAAAGGACTCTTTCAAAAGTCTTTGACGACGTCGCCAATTGCTCTCTTCATCGACTAGTAAAAAAAACTCTCTCGCGATGACTCCTTGAAAGGAGGCTGCCCCCTGTTCTTCACTCCCCGCATGCTCAGGGCGATGGTTCCTTCCCTCGCAGCAGCGTCAGCGAAGACGAGGAGCAGCCTAAAGCCGCTCCTCGCCGCGAGGAAGCATTCCTTCGCCGCCGCCGTTGCCGCCGCTGCTTCTTCGAGCTCTTCTTCGACCTTTTCTTCGACCTCCTCTTCTCCCTCCGCTCCGCCGACAGTTGCCCTCCGCGCCGCCCTCTCCTACGACGGCTCCGGCTTCGCAGGCTACCAGCTACAAGGAGGAGCATCAGGAGGAACGAGCGGGGCGAAGAGGAAGAAAGGAGGAGGAGGTGATGGAGCGGCGGCGAGGACAGTGCAGGGCGAGGTCGAAAAGGCGCTCCTGACCGTCTCTTCTGGCGGCGGGAGGAAGAGCAGAGAAAGAGACGACGACGAGAGGGCCCGCCGCGCCGCGCTGAGGCTGCACGCGGCGGGGCGCACCGATGCCGGTGTGCACGCCCGCGGGCAGGTGATCTCCTTCGCCCTCCCCGCGAGAGAAGCAGCAGGAGAAGGAACAGAAGGAGACGACGACTTTTTCGACGAGGAGCGATTGATTTCTCTTGAGCGGTCTCTCAACCGCCTGCTGCCGGCCGACCTCCGCCTCCGCCACTTGGAGCGGTGCCCCCCGGACTTCTCCGCCCGCTTCTCGGCTCTCGGAAAACACTACTCATTCAGCGTCATCGCGGGTGCGGAGCAGGACCCGCTGACGAGGAGGCACGCGCACTTTGAGAGGAGGCCGAGGGAGAGATGGTCGAGGCCGTCGGGTTTTTCGTCGTCGGGTTTTTCGTCGTCGTCGTCGAGGTCGAGCTCTCTTTCCTCTTCTTCTCTTTCTTCTCTTCCCTCTCCTCTTCTCGACGTCGGAGCGATGAGGGAGGCCGCCTCCCTCTTCGTGGGACAGAGGGACTTCACGCACTTCGCCTCGATCAACGCGTCCCACCCGGCCCCGGACCCCGTGCGGCTGGTCGAGAGGGCGAGCGTGACCGTCCTCTCGGGAGAAGGAGAAGGAGAAGGTTTCGGTTTCGACGACGACGAAAGCGACGAAAACCTTGACGACGAGAGCGAAGATGCTTCTTCTTCTTTTTCTCTTTCTTCCTCCTCTTCGTCCTCTTCTACCCAGCCGCCCCGCCTCCTGCGCCTCCGCTTCGACTTCGAAGGGGACGGCTTCCTCTACAGGCAGGTCCGGCACATGAGCGGCGCCCTCGTCGCCGTGGGTCTCGGAAAGCTCTCTCCCAGAGACATCTCGGAGAAGCTCGAGCGGGGCCGCAAGGATCCCCCGGCGTCCGAGTTCCGCGGCTGGAAGGTCGCCGACGCCGCAGGGCTCTGCCTGGAGCGGGTGTTCTACCCTTCTTACCGTGGGTTCAGGGAGCCCATCCACGCGGACCTGCCGCACGACGAGTTCGGGAGGGTCTGCGTGGAGGCGCTCTCGGAGAGGAGCAGAAAGCGGGAGGAGAGTGGTGTCGTTTTGAGCAGCGGCGGCAGCGGCGGCAGCGACGACTGCAGCTCTTCTTCCTCGTCTTCTTCTTCTCTCGACGAGGAGCTCCGGAGCGTGAAGGCCGCGCGCAGGAGAGCAGCAGGGATGCCCGCGACCGGTAGCGATCTCTTGGAGAAGGAGAAAAGACCTTGAAAAAATAAAGTGCTGTGGTGGAAGAAAGCGAAAAGAACTTGACAGAAAAAAACTTGTGCAAAAAGAAAAAACTTTGGAAAAAACAAAAAACTCTCTCTTTCACTCTCCTCCTCCTCCTTTTCCTTCACCCCCCTCCGAGCGGCAGCACCGTCACCGCCTGCGTCGCGCCGTCGTAGACCACCACCCCGGGCGCCGGCACGAACTGCCTCGTGACGAGCTTGATGGCTTCCTGCGCGGCCAGGCCGCCGAGGACAGCGGCGACCGAATGCAGCCCGGGCCCCGTGAAGCGGTTTTTCTCTTTCCCTGCGTTCGCTCCTGCGAGCACGCCGGCGCGCGCGCCCTCGGCGGCGGCGTCGTCCAGGGCCTGGCCGGCGCCTCCGGAGAGGGCGGCCGCGGCCGCTGCGGCGGCGCTCGGGGAGGGGGCTCTCGCGCCCTTGGCTCCTCCTCCTCCTCCGTCGCCGGCGTTTGCTCCTCCTCCTCCCACTCCGCCTCCTCCACCGCTCTCGCCTCCACCGCTTTCAGCCTCCGCCAGCAGCGCCGCGGCCCCGGCCTTCAGCGCCGCGGCCACCGCGCACAGCGACGCCTAGTCCCCTTCTTCGGCAGCGGCCCAGGCCGCAGCGACGGCCGCGGCCTCCTCTCCCTCGCTCTCCTCCTCTGGAACAGCAAAAGAGGAAAAAGAAGCAGCAGAGGAGGAAATTCTGTCTGCAGCGAACAGCACCAGCAGCGCCGCGGCAGCCCTCGCCGGTGGGGCGCCCGGGTCCCCTTCCCGCAGAGCGCGCTTCGCGGCGCAGGCCACCAGCCTCCGAGGGGCCTGCAGGGAAGCGAAAAAGGAAGGGAAACGGACGACGCGGAGGTTGCGCGCGTTCTTGCAGAAAGTTTTGACGTCGGCCAAGTCGAACTCGAACGACGCCGGGGAGAACGAGGGAGGAGGAGGAAGAGGAGCGGCGGCAGGAAGGGCAGCTCCAGCAGCAGCAGAGGCTTCTCGTTCCTCTTCCCTGTCCTCCCGCGCCTTGCGCGCCCTGGCGGCGGCCTCGGCGGTGGCGGCCCTCGCCGCCGCGGCCGAGGCGAGTCCCGAAACCTCTCTGGCTTCGGCCTCTGCCGCTGCCCGGTACTGCCGCTGCAAGGCTACGAAGGCCTCTGTCGAGGAGGTCATGTCCGGGAGGTCGCCATCGAGAGGGAGGACGAGCGAAGGAGAAGAAAGAGCGGAGGAAGAAGGAGCCTTTTCGCCGCCGCCGCCGTTGCTGTCGTCGTCGTCGCCGTCGTCGTCGTCATCAATCTTCCCCTTCCGGACCGCGAACTCTCTCAGCCCGGAGACGAGGCACCAGAACCCCTCCGCAGTGGCAGAGGACATCGAGATGACCGAAGAATGAGGAGCAGAAGCGCTCGGAAGAGGCGGAGAGGCGGGGTTGATTGCTTGGGGGTCTGACAGGAGGTCGGCGACTCGGGAAGGGACCGACGAGGCCCTTGCGCCCGGAGCGAGAGCCAGCCTCAGGAGCCTCTCTGCTTCGTCAAAGTTCTCTTCGTCAAGAGCACTCTGCGTCTCCGGGGAGACCCTGCGCATCGAGGCGAGGAAGGAGGCGACCTCCGCTCGGTCTGAAGCGGTTGGGCGAGGGAGAGAAGAAGAAGAGGTGGTGGAAGAGGTCTGATTTTTGTTCTTGGAACCACCCCAGGCGGCGACGGCGGCGGCGACGAGCACCGCCGCCGGGACGTGAGAGTGCTCTCCGTCGCTCATCCCTTCCAGCTTCCCCAAAGCCTCTCTCGCGCTCTCCAGTAAGCCCGAGGGCCACAGGCGGGGAGAACAGCCCAGGCGGAGGTCCCGGATCGAGTCGTCGGGGCGGGACTCGACGACGCGGTGCTCCCCGAGGGAAGAAGAGAAGCTTTCGGCGCTTTCGACGTTTTCGACGGTTCCGTTTCCGCCGACGTCGCCGTTGCCGACGCCGCCGCCGTTGCTCTCTCCACTTCCGCTTCCACCGCTTCCACCGTTCCCGAACCCGCCCGTCCACACGAAGCCCGCCAGCGAGCCCCCGCTCCCGCCGATGGCGACGAGACCGGCGTTCGAGCGGGAGCACGCGGCGTCGAGGCGCGCCAGCACCTTCAGCGGGAGGCCGCAGGCGATCACGAGCGAGAACGTCGAGAGCCGCGGCTTTCTCGCTTTTTCCCCGTCGCCGCCGTCGCCGCTTTTCTCGAAGATCCAGGTCGTAGGGTCGACCACCGCGGAGCTCCCCGGGACGTCGTCGTTGAGCTCCCTCGCCAGCTCGGCGACGGCGGCGGCTCGGGGCTGGCCCAGGTGGCGGGCCGAGACGAGGAAGTTGTTGCCGAGGTCCTCGGCGGAGACCTGAAGGAGAAAGGAAAAGAGGTGAAGAGGTTTTGAGGTTGAGTTTTTTTCTCTCTCTCGTCGAGCGAGCGAGCGAGCGAGCGATCTCGATCGATGGCCAGGCGACGCAATGCATTCGAAACTCTCTTCTTCTTCTTCTTCTTCTTCTTCTTCTTCTGTTCTCTCCCCTCTCCTACCTCCTTCCCTTCCCCTTTTTACTCACCACGGCGTCGTCCACGACCACGAACGACCCGATCCCGCCCAGCACCAGGTTCTTCAAAGCCTCGGACGCCGCGGGCCCCGAGCCCAGCACCGCGACCGATGCCTGGCCGAGCGCCTCCTGCCCCTGCGGGCCCCAGACGCGGAGCTGGCGGTCGTAGCGCTTGGAGGAGGAAGAAGGTACGGATGCCGTGTCCATGGCTGCCGCGGTGGCGGTGGCAGCAGCAGCCATGGTGGTGACGCGGAGGAGGAGCGTGAAAGAGAAGAGAGTCGATGCTTCCTTCTTAACGAAAAAATGGGATCACAACTTCGAAAAAAAAAAATCGAAAAAAAATCGCGCCATCGATGGAGAGCTCGACCCCTCCCGCTGCGGCGCAGCAGCAGCCGCAGAAGCCCCAGGCTCCCGCGGCTGCGAACGCGATGCGGCCACCACCTTCTTCCTCCGGCGCAGCAGCCACCGCGGGGGGGAGCGTGCCCGTCGGGGCCAGGGCCGGGGCAGTATCTTCGGCATCAGCGGCACCGGCATCATCGATTGGCGCGCCACCGCCGCGAGCTCGACCTCCTCCTCCTCACCAACAGCAACCCCGACCTCCTGCTCCTGCTCCTTCTGCTCAGCAGCAGCAGCCGCGCCCCGCCGCCGCCGCCGCAGCCCCCGGGCAGCAACCCAGGCCTCCTGCTGCCGCCGGAGCCGCCCCGCGTCCGATGGCGAGGCCTCCGCAAACGCAGACGCAGACGCAGATGCAGACGCAGACGCAGACGCAGCAGCAGCCGAGGCCGCCGCCGCCTCCGCAAACGCAGCAGCAGCAGCAGCAGCAGGGCCCGCCGCGCCCTCGCCCCCGCCCTCCGCCCCCAGCAGCCGCTGCTGGCGTCGGTCCCGCTGCTGCTGCTCCTCGGCCGACGGCACCGGCGCAGCCGCCAACGCAGCAGCAGCCGAGGCCGAGGCCTCCCGCTCCTCCTTCGAACGCCGCTGCTGCCCCTCCGACAGCAGCAGCACCAGCAGCAGCGGCCCCGCGCCCGCGCGCCCCCGCTGCTGCTGCTTCAGCTGCTGCAGCAGCTCCTCGCCCTCGCCCTCGTCCCCCTCCTCCTCCCGCCGCCGCTCCTCCTCCTCCTCCGGCCTCCTCGGGCTGGGGCTTCGGCGGCCTCGGGGCCCGCCTCGCCGCCACGGCCGCCGCGGCCGCCGCCGCCGCCGCCGCCGACGTCCGGGGCCTCACCGAGTCGCTGCGGGAGGCCCTGGCTGACGACGAAGATGCCGACGAGGACGAGGAAGAGAAGGAACAAGAAGAAGCAAAGGAAGAAGCGAGCGCAAAGAACTCGTCCGACGACGACGAGCGCCGCCGCCGGGAGATCCTGTCTCGCCTCCAGGGCGGCGAGGAGGAACCCGCCGTCGCGGCCGCCGCCGCGGCCTTCGCCGACGCGTTCGACGGCGGCGTCGCGGGAGTCACCAGCGCCCTGGGTGGGCTGCTCCGCGGTGGCGGGGCGGCGGCGGCGCGGGCGGCCTCCGTCGCGCGAGCCGCAGCCGCCGTCGCTGCCGCAGAGGTCGCCGGAACAGTGGAAGAGGCGAGGTCGAGCTCGGCGGTGCGAGCGCTGGCGGCGAGGGCCGAGCGCGGCGTCGAGGAGTTTGGCCGAGCCGCGGTCTCGCTCATCGTCGACGGGGAGCTTCCTGCCGTTTCATCGAATCCCGCTGCGTCGTCGAAGAGGAGGGGAGACACGCCCAGCGGCGACGGCGGAGAACGCAGAGAAAGGACAAAAGCGGCGACGACGTTTGACGGCTCTTTTGCTGCAGCGGGCGGCCGCGCCGCGGCCGAGGAGCTCGAGCGGCTCTCGGCCGAGGCCTCCCGCGCCGTCAACAGGGCCCGCGCCGCGCTGCATCAGCAGCAGCAGCAGCAGCCTGCTTCTCGAAAGGCCTTCGACGACGCCGCGGCCGCCGTCGGGGCGCTGCTGGCCGACGTCGAGGCAGAGAGGGATTCCGACGACGACGACGAGGAAGGAGGAGAGCAAGGAGAAGGAGAAGGAAGTGAAAGTCATGACGCTCACTACTCGAGGGGGCACGCCGCCGTCGCCGCCGCCTGCGAGGCCGGCGCCGCGGCCGCCGAGGCCGCCTCCGCTGCTATCGCCGCCGCCGTGGCCGCGGGAGACCCCGAGAGAGCGGCGCGCGCCGTCTCGACCCTGCGGGCCGCGGCCGGGGAGTCGCTGGGGAAGGCCGGCGCCGCGGCGGCGAGGCGGCTGCTCTCGCTCGCGCGCTCGGTCGTCCGCAGCAGCAGCGGCGGCGGCGGCATGGAAGAAGAAAACGAACCCGCGATCCCCTGGCCCCGAGGAGACGCCGTCGCCGTCGCCAGGATCCTGCGGACGCAGGCCAGGAGGGCCCTGGCGGACTGCGACGCGCTGGGGGGAGTCTTTGTGCTTGCCGTCGAGGGCGCCGGGAGGGAGGGAGAGAAGAGCGGCGGCGGCAGCAACGCCGACGCCGAAGAGACTTCCGCCGCCGCCACCCCCGCCGGCGCCGGCGGAGAAGAAGAAGGAGGGGCGGTCTTGAAAATCGACCCGGCAGTGGTGAAAGCCGCCGCGCTCCGGGCCCGCAGGGCCGCCGACGCTGCCCACGGCGACGTCGAGCACGACGCCTCCGCCGCCGCGGCGCGCGTCGCCGACGCGGCGAGGGCGCTCGTGTCGGTGGCGCTGTCGTCGAGCGTCGTTGCCTCTGGAGGTGCTCCTTCTTCTTCGGCGGCGGCAAAGGCGGCGACGGCGGCGAAGGCGGCGACGGCGGCAAAGGCGACGGCGACAGCTGCTGCTGCTGCTCCTTCTGTTCCCGTTCCCCCTGCTGCCGCTCCTCCGGTTGCTCCTGCTCCTGCTCCTGCTCCCGCGGCTGCGAGCAACAGCGCCGCCGCCGCTGCCGCTGCCGCTGACGACGACGACGACCTCCTCTAAAAAGAAAAAGAAAAAACCCAAAAAAGAACGAGACGAAACCTTTCCCATTTTCCAGTTTTTCTTTCCTTTCCCCTTTCCAATATTGTTACACAAAACCAGGCAAACGAAACGAATCCCCAGCTCTCATTTCTCTCTCTTCGGCCGCGCAACGACCACCAGCGTCGTCCCAAAATGCCACCTCCCGACGCTCTCGACCTCGACCGCCTCGCACCTGCGGATCTCTTTTTCTAAGTCTCTGTTCCACCAACACCCCCATTTCTTCCTGTGCTGCTGCGCCCCTTCGTCGAGCTTGGCGTCGATCCAGGCCTTCGTGAGGGGGAAAGGAGACGAGGAATCGGGAGGAGAAGGATCAGGAGGAGAGCAAGAGGGACAGCTTTCTGTCTCTGTTGTAGCGCGACCGTGCTCGATAAAGATCATTTTCCCTCCGGGCTTGCAGGCCAGCGCCATCTCTTTTAAAGCGGCCTGCGGGTCCTCCACGGAGCAGAGGCCGAAGGTATCGACGACGGTGTCGAAGGAGTTGGGAGGGAAGCGGCCCGGGGCGGGCAGAGGAGGAGTAGAGGAAGAGTTTTCGTTGTCGACGTTGAAGTCAAAGGCGTCGCTCGGTCCAAAGCTCCTCTCCCCCTGCTCCCCTCGGAGGACGAGGCTCTCCGCCCTGGCCAGCACGAAGTTCATCCGAGGGAGGTCTTTGCCCTTAGACCCTTCCGAGAGCTTGATCGCCTTCTGCCGCGCCTCGGCGAGCATTTCCCTCGACGGCTCAGCGAGGGTTATCGAAGACACGCCGTTCGAAAATTTATAGTAGCGCATGTTCCTCGATGTGCCGGCGCAGACTTCCAAGACGTCTCCTGTGGCCCCGCCCCGGCCCCCCAGGGTGAAGCGGCGCAGCAGCTTGAGACCCATGAGGGTCTCGTCGGTGTCGATGGCGGCGTCGTATTTCGGGGCGAGCCTCGAGAAGGTCGAGGTCGAGGAAGAAGAAAAGGTCGACGACGACGTCGACGAGCGATCTTCATCGTCGTCCATGCCTCCGCCTCCTTCTTCTCGCCCCCCCGCGCTCTCCGCCCCGCCGCGGAGCCGCTTAGAGACGTAGTACGCGCAGCTCACGGACGCGCTGTAGGCCGCGACCGCCCCGAGGAGGAGGCGTCGCCTCGGCGAGGCCATCTCCTCGCTTGTGCCGAGTTCTCGCCTTTTTTTTTTTTTTTTTTTCGACGACAAACGAATTTTGACGAAAGGGGTCGCGGCTTTTCAGACGTTCAGAAATTCGGAATCTTCCTTCTGTTCAAGAGAGCATTGAAGCCGCGCGCCCGCCCGCTCAATGCCTCCGCTCCTGCGCCCCCTGCGGGCAATCGCGCCCTTCGTGCTGGCGCTGGCCCTCCTCTCGCTCCGCTCGTCGCCCGGCGTGTCGGCGGGCCCGCGAGAGGACAGGGAAGCCGCTGCCGCGGCACCTGCAGCTGCCGAGAAAGCCCCGTCGCCGCCGATGCCTTCCGCCTCTTCGGCCCTGGGCTCCGGCGCCCCGAATAACGCCTCTTTCCTGTTCACGATCACGGCCAGGAAGGCCGAGCTGTCTGCGGATCCGAAGGTGGGTGCAGACGGATCGGAAGTTGGGGGTCAGGAGAGGCCATTGGGTTGGGAAGGAAAGAGAAGAGAAAGAGAGAGAGAGAGCAATCGATGGGATCGAATGCTCAACTCAATGACCTTGACCTCTTGACCCTCACCACCTCTCTCTCTCTCAACGACAACAACTCTCTCTCTCAACAGCGCAACGACTCCGTGATCCTCAAGCTCGTCGACGCCAACCCGCACGGTAAGAGAGAGACAAGCACGCTCTTCTCTCTCTTTGTCTTCTTCTCTAAAGAGACAGACAGAAAGGCGAGAAAAAAAAGGAAGCAGAAAAGCTCACCTCTTTGTTTCCCTCTCTAAAAAAAAAAATCTTTCTCTCTCACAGTGATCTGGTTTGCTGACAAGCCCTCCCGCGCCGCGGGAGCCCTCGATGCCGACCTCTTCCTGTCCAAGGCCTTCTCTGGGAGCAACGGCACGGGGCCCTGGCTCGGGGAGCCCAACGCCGTTGTTCTGGGCATGGGCCCTGGCGGCCCGTCGAACAAGAACAACAAAAAGGAAGAGGACGACGAAGCCGCCGTGGTGACTCTCAGGAACCCTTCGATCGATTCGAAAGGGGTGATCTCGTTCCAGGCAGAGATCATCAAGCCCGCCGCCGGGAGTAGCGAGACAGAAGAAGGAGAGGACGGAGACGGGAAGAAAAAGGCTAAAAATGACGACAAAAAAGTCTCGAGCGACATCGCCAGAAACTACTTGCGCGCCGGAGAGAGGAAAGAGGGCGAAGGGGAAGGGGCCCCTCTCAAGACGCACCTGTTGGAAGCCGTCCCGAGCAAGAAGCTTACCTGGGACAACGTGCAGCTGTTCATCGATGATTATTATCTGGAGGAGCCTGCGACGGCTGCAGCTCCTCCGCCGCCTCCGCCGACCGTCGTCGTCGTCCAAGCTCCGCCCCCTCCTCCGCCGCCTCCGGCTGCCCCGCGCTCCTCTTATCAGTCCTCGATCTGGAACCGGATCGACGGCCCCCAGCCTATCGACGCCTATGGGTGCGGGTTCATGGGGGGGTGCGGGTACGGGGGGGGCTTCGGGCTGGGGGGCCTGGGGCGGTGAGGTAAGGTGTGAGGAGGTGAGATGAAGGAGAGAAGGAGAAGAGAAAGAAAGGAAGAAAGGAGCAGAAGAGAGAGCTCTTCTCGACCATCTTTTTCTTTGAAACCTTTTTCTCTCTCTCTCTCTATTTTTATTCTCTCTTTCTTTTTCTATCGAGAGAAAAGGCTATTTTACACAAAGAGCGCTGACATATATATAAAACAGAAAAAAAGAAAACAGATAGTGCGAGGTCTGAAAAAGAGAAAAAGAGAAAAACAGTGCAATTCAAAAAAACGAAAACAAAAACTTTTTAACCTTTTTTTTTCCTTCTTCACTCGACGATGCCGACGCCGTCTTCTTCCTCCATTTCGTCGGCGTCGTCATCATCCATGATCTCCTGGACCTCGGCCTCCAGCGTGCCCACCGCGGGGACGGCGGCGAAGAACTCGTCTTCTTCCTCCTCGTCCTCGTCGCGGGGCTCTCCCTCGTCTCCTCCTCCTCCTCCTCCTCCTTCCTTCTCCGGAGGCGGCAGCGACGACGACGAAGGAGGAGCGACGCGGAGGGAAGGAGCCCCACTCCCGCCCCCGCCGCCTCCGCCGACCACCAGCCGAGCCTGCGTGCTCTGCTTGGGCCCCCTCGTCGCCGTCGCAATCGCATTCGCCGTAGAAGAAGAACCGTTGTAGGTTTTGAAAAAGGGCTCGTGGAATGCCGCAGCCAGCCTGCGGGCCTTGGTCGGGCCGACTCCGGGAACCGCCGCCAGCGCCCTCCCGGGAGCAGAGAGGATCCCCGCCGCGGTCCCAAAAGCAGCCCCGAGCGCCAGCACGTCCGTCTTATTCACTCCGCGGACGCTGGTTAAGGCGGCGTTCAGCCTAGACAAGTAATCTTCTCCTGCGCGGCCGCGGATCACGTCGGCAGGTTTCGACTCAAATGCTCGGAACAGTTCTAAGTATCGGGCAGCTTCCGGGGCAGAGAACGCGCAGATCAGCACGAAGCCGCGCCGCAGGGCCGCGACGTTGACGTCGGCGAGGGCCGGCTCGGCGTCGTCGACGTCCACGAGCGTCAGAAGGATCTTGAGTCGCGGGCCGCCGCCGGAATTGGAGCCTTCTCCTCCTCCGCCGGAAGAAGCGTTTGCGTTTGCGCCGGAAGAAGAGGAAGAATTCATTCCGCTTCCGCTTCCGCTTCCTCCTCCGCTCCCTCCACCGCTTCCACCAACTGACGCCGCAGCAGCCAGCGCCGCCATCCTCGCGTGCACGTACTGCGGCTTCAGCAGGTGGAACCGCAGCGAGAGGTACAGCGCCGCGGCGTCGGGCCCCAGGAAGTAATCCGCAGAGAGAGACTCGCTGCCCCAGACCCACCGAACATTCGTCATACATTTCAGCAACGGATTGCCCTCTTGGCGCTTGGAAACGATGATGGAGCCCGGGTGCGTGGCCAGGAGCGTCGGCAGGGACGCTATGGGGATGGAAGAGGGAGGTGGGGGCCGTGCGAGAGAGCGGGGTTGCTGTTGTTGCTGTTGTTGCGGCGGCAGCGGCGGAGGAGGTCGAGGAGGAGGCGGAGGAGGAGCAGCAGCAGCGAAAGAGGGCTGCCTTATCTGCTGCTGCTGCTGCTGTTGACCGCCGCCGTTCCTTCCATCGTTCTTCGGGCTGAAGACGCCCGTGCCCGTGGAAAGGTTGGGGGCGCGGGGCCGCGGCGCCGAAGGGAGCGAGACGCGAGGTTGAGGTTGAGGAGGTCGCTCGTCGTCGCCAGCCATCTCGTCTCTCTTTCGCTCGCGCCTCCTCGCCGAATGCGTCCTCGGATCAGCGCAGAGACCCCACTGCCGGCTTCTTCTCTCGCGCTTTTACGTCTGAGAGGAGGGTCAAGAGAGAAGGAGAAAGGAAGAGATGCTATAGAGGGGAGCGGAGAGAGGAGCCATCGAACACGTTCGGCATTGGCTTGCTCTCCTTCGTCGAAAAGATTTTGTGTTTCCGATCGATCACTCTCTCTCGCTTCAATCAGTTCCTCCAGTGGTCGCCCGCGCTCACTGCCTTCCAGAGCTTTCCCATCGCATTCTTCTGAACGCACCTCATCAGAAAAAGCTCGTCGTCTCCCTCTTTACAATTGCGAGCGCCGATTGATCGGAGAAGGGAGGGAAAAAGAGACAATTGAGGGAGGGGAAAAAGAGAGGCTCGATGGTTCGTCGTCGCCGTGCTGCTGCTGCAAGGCTGCTGCCTTTCTCCTCCTCGACCCGGACCTTCCTGTTCCTCCTCTTGCTCCTTCTGTGCTCCTCCAGCGCCCTGTTTTGCCTTACAGCAGGCGCAGAAGAAGAAGACGCGCCAGTCGTGACGCTGAGCGCAGCAGCAGGAGCAGGTGCAGGAGCAGGTGCAGGAGCAGGAGCAGGTGCAGGAGCAGGAGCAGGTGCAGGAGCAGGTGCAGGAGCAGGAGGAGGCGGAGGAGGAGCGCCGCCGCCGCAACGGCTCGGCTCGCTGTTCGGCTGGGCTATCCGCCACTCGGACCCCTCGAGGCTCGCTGAGGAGGGCGCCGCGCAGCTCGCATCGACGGGAAGCCCCGAGGACGAGGCGGAGCGCCTTTTGAGGCTCAAGGAGAGGGCCGCGGAGCTCGACGAGGCGCTCTCTGGCGGAGGAGAAGATCGGGGGGGCCCCTCGCTCGGGCCGACTCTGGCCTCTGCCCTCGGAAGGGCAGGGGATTCCTCTCTGCGCCCTTCGGACCGCGTGAGGGCCTGGGAGGAGGTGGCGGAGCTCTCCGGGTCCTCCCGGGGGGCGGACGCGCTGGTGGCGGCGTTCAGGGTCGGAAATAAGAAGAAGAAGAAGAAGAAGAAGAGCGAGAGCGAAAACGAGAACGAGGAAGAAGAGCTCGGAGAAGTGCCGCCGCCGCCGCCGACGGCGGCCGCGCTCGCTCTGACCAACTCTCTGTCCTCCCCTACCTCCTCGCGGGAGGAGCGGGCCGCCGCCGCCGTCGCCCTCTCCATAGCCTGCAGGAACAACCCTCCCGCGCAGCGGGCGCTGGCAGCGGCGAGCCCGAGGGCCGCCGCGGTGCTCGCCGCCTCCGCGGCCTCCGACAGCAGGGAAGCGCTTTCTTCTTCTTCTTCGGGCTCCTCTTCTTCTCTCGCTTCTTCTTCTTCTTCCTCTGCTTCCGCTTCCGCTGCTCTGGCCGCCGCGAGGAGAGCGCAGAGGGCTCTCTCCGCCCTGAGTGCCCTGTGTCTGGGGTCCGATCCCGCTGCCGGGGAGCCCTGCGAGAGGGTCGACGCCGCGGGCCTTGCTGCCTCGATCGTGAAAGAAGGAGGAAGAGTAAGAGGAGGAGGGAGAAGCGGGCAAGCTTCTTCCCCTTCTCCTTCTTCTCCTCTCCTCTTTCGCCTCCTGTCTTTCCTCCCAAGCTCTCTGAGACTCGGAGGAGGAGGAGGAGGAGGGGGCACGGCTGCTCTTGAAACGGCGAGGCTGCGGCTGGTGCTGCGGGCCACGGCGCTTCTCGGGGACCTAGTGAGGCAGCAAAGGGCTTCTTCTTCGGCCTCGGCTTCTCCCTCGAGCAACGCGCTTTCCGTCGACGACGCCCTCTCCTCGTCGCTGGCACGGATGCTTTCGGACCGAGACGACGACGAGGACCTTGCCGCCGCCGCCGTGGACGCGCTAGCCGCGTTGGCGTCGCGGAGGGCGAGCGGGCCCCTGCCGAGCTCCTCTTCGTCCTCTTCTTCTCCTCCTGCTTTCCCGGCGGAGGTTGAGGCGGCGGCGAGGGCGCGCGCGGAGCGGCTTAGGCAAAGGAGAGAGGAGAAAGAAAAAGAAAAAGAAAAAGAAGAAGGAGAAAAAGATGACGATGGCGATGAGGAAATCGATTTGAGGCACGCGCTCGAAGCCACGGAGAGGCTGGTGAGGCTGCTCGACGGCCTGCGCGGCGGGGTGGCGAGGGCCGGCGGCGAGAGGGACGAACTGTAAAACACTAGAGAGAGAGAGAGAGAGAGAAAGTAAGGAAAGAGACAGCGGACGAAAAAAGAAAGCCGTTTTTTCTTTCCGTTTTCGCTTCCCTTTTTTCACTTTTTCACTCGCATCGAGCTCGAGAGACCTTTCCGGCGCGCCTCTCCCGAGAGAGCTCTCCCCTCCCACTCGTTTCTCGGGCAAGCGAACGTCGCCAGCGTCGTCCTCTCGCTCTCTCCCGGCCTCCTCCACCAGCGATGAGCGGGTGGTTCTTCGGGCGCGGAACGGGAGGCGGAACGGGAGCCGCGAATGCACCATCGTCGATCCCTCCTCCAGCGGCGGCGACCTTCTCCTCACCTTCCCCTTCTTCAACCTCAACCGCCGCCGTCCCGCTCCAGCTCGTCCGCGTCTCCGCCGACGGCGCGGGCTTCGAGCTCGGGGAGGAGGCCCTCGCCGTGCTGCGCTCCATCCGCGGGCCCGTGGCGGTCGCTGCGGTGGCGGGAAGGGCGAGGCAGGGGAAGAGCTCGCTGCTCAACGGCCTGCTGCGAGCCGCCAACGCAGGGAGCAAAACCTCGACTTCTTCCGGCTTCGAGGTGGGCCCCACCACCCGCCCGACCACCAAGGGCCTCTGGATCTGGGGCAGCCCCATCGAGGTGCGCTCAGCGGACGGTGGAAAACACCACTTGCTGCTTTTAGACACGGAAGGGATCGACGCGACGGACCAGACCGCGAGCTACTCCGCGCAGATCTTCTCCTTGGCTCTCCTGCTCTCTTCTCTGCTCGTTTTGAACCAAGTGGGGCCCATCGACGAGGCCGCGCTGGACAGGCTGTCGCTGGTGGCGGCGCTGACGAGGAGGATCAGGGTGAGGGCCGACGAAGGGGGGCGCGGAGGAGGTGGAGGTGGAAATGGTGGTGGAAAGGAAGGAGGAAACGTCTCCAGCTCAGACGCCGAGCTCTCCGAGTTCACGCCGGCCTTCCTCTGGCTGCTCCGCGACTTTTACCTGCAGCTCGCCGACGACCAGGGGCGGGGGATCACCGCCGACGACTATTTGGAGCAGTGTCTGGCGCCGACGCCGGAAGGAGCGAGCAAGGACAAAAGCAAGAACAACGCCGATTCCGACGCGTTTTCCAAGAACGAGGTCAGGGCTGCCATCAAGCGCCTCTTCCCTCGCAGGGGCGCCGCGGCCCTCGTGCGCCCCGTCGCCGACGAGCGCGACCTGCAGCGGCTCGATTCGCTGCCCGAATCGGCGCTGCGCCCGGAGTTCAGGCAAGGGATGAAAGAGCTGACGCAGCGGGTGCTCTCGCTCGCGGCTCCAAAAAGGCTGGGGAGGTCGCTCGTCACGGGGCCAGCGCTCGCGGCGCTGGCGCAGGCTTATGTGACGGCAATCAACGGCGGGGCTGTCCCTTCGATCGCGTCGGCGTGGCGCGGCGTCGCCGAGGCCGAGTGCCGGGCCGCGGCGGACTCTGCCGAAAAGGCCTACCGAGAGACTTTTCAGACTGAAATTTCGAGAGCAAGAACTTCCTCTTCTTCGTGTTTACCTCCTCCCACCGCCGCCATCGACCGCGCGCACGCCGCGGCGCTGCTCGCGGGAGAGCGGGCCTACGCGGCCCGCGCCCTGGATGGCGACGACGGGGGCGTCCGAGCCGCCGGGGAGAGGCTCTGGAGGGAGCGCGCCGAGAGGTCTTTTACAGACTTCCGCGCCCGCGCCGAGGCCGAGGGCTCCGCGGTGGCAGCGAGGGCCGCCGCAGCCGCCGGGGCGGAGGTCGCCGCCTTCGTGGCGAGGCCCGAGTCCACGCTGGAGGGGCTCGCCGGAGCCGTTTCGAGAGCCGAGGAGGCGTTCGCCGCCTCCTTGGGTGGCGGGGAGCTGCGTGCGACCGACCTCTCTGCCGCTGCCCAGTGGGCAAGCTTCCTCTCCGGGCCCGCCGCCGCCGCGGCGAGGTCTCTGGCCGCCCGGGACGCCACGCGGGCGGCGGCGAGGGCCTCGGCCGCGGCGGAGGCGGCCGCCGCGGGGGCGACGGCGGAGAGCTCGAATTTCGCCAAAAGGGTCCAGGAGCTCGAAGCCGAGCTCTCGAGAACCCGTTCTCAGCTGCAGGAGACTAGCTTGGCGCTGGCCAGGGCCGAGGAGGGGGCCAGGGTCCGCGCGGCGGAGCTGGGAGCGGAGGTGGCGAGGCTGCGGTCGGAGCTCTATGCCGCCGCTGCTGCCGCGGCGACGGCCGCTGCGGCTTCCGGCTCCGCATCCGCGGCGGCGGCGGAGAACGAGGCGCTTCGCCGGGCCGGGCTCGAGGCGGAGCGCCGCGCGAGGGCCTCCGAGCAGGAGGCGCAGGGGCTGGCGGGGCAGCTGGAAGGGAGCAGGAGGCGCGTGGCGGAGCTGGAAGCGGCGGCAGGAGCAGCAGCAAACGCAAACGCTAACGCCGCCGCCGCCGCCGCCGCTTTCCCTTCTCCACCTCCGCCTCCGCCTCCGCCTCCCCAACCTCCCGCCTCAGCTTCCCTCCCTCCCCTCGGCGACGGCGGCAGCGACGACCCCTCGACGATGACGGTCGCTGCCCTCAAGCAGTGGCTGACGGACGCAGGAAGGGGCGAGATAGCGTGGAGGCTCAACGGAGAGAGGGCGAAGAAGGGGGCTTTCGTCGAGGCTGTTAGGGCCGTGCTGCGCGGGGAGTGATTTCTTTCTTTTCTTCTTCTTGTGATTATGCGGCGCGCGCACGATGATTTGGGGAGGATCAAAAAAGGAGAGAGAGGGTTCAAAAAGTGTAAGAAAAATTAAAAAAGAAGCAAAAACGAGCAACGCCCGCCCTTCCTCTTTCTTTGCTAGTAGTTTTGTTTTTCATTGTTTTCTTATTTTACATTCTTTTTCAAGTAATGTACTCAGAGAGCCGGATTTCTAAATCTCGCGGAAAAGAAAAAGTTCGCTGAGGGAGAGAGAAAGAGCAGAAAGGGAGAAGCAGTGTTGTTGTTTTTTTGAGTTTTTTTTTCCTTCGGAAAACGGAAAAAATGAAAGAAAACCCTCTTTTTCACGCCAGCCAGCTCCTCTTCAGCTGCTCCGCCAGCGGCTCCCCGGCCCTCCCCACCCGCGTGAGCGAGTAGTAGATGCACGAGCAGCCCCCCGGGGATGAAGGGCGGGTCCGGACCGTCTTGAGGACGAAGCAGCCCGAGGCAGAAGAGGAGTTGTCTTCGTCGTCAAAGGAAGAAGAGAAAGAAGGAGAAGAAAAAGCTTGCTTCTTCTTCTCTGTCGCCGTTTTTGTTGTTTGAACGACCACGCCGTAGAAGGCCACGTCGGAGGCAGAGGAGGAGGAAGAAGAAGAAGACGAAGAGCTCCAGTGAGTCTCGGAGTGGAGGGAGGGCGAGAGGGAGCTCCGAGGGGAGATCAGCGCTCTGAGCTCTCCGTCGACAAAGTTCCCTTCTCTCTCTCCTCTTTCTCCTCCCTCCCCGTGGCAGCAGTCCCCGACGCGCCCGGCGAGCTCGGCCGTCGCGATGCCGCCGCGCTCCAGGGCCGCGAAGTCGCGCAGGCGGAGGTGGTGGTGAGAGTGGCAGTGGGGAGAAGGAGGAGAAGAAGAAGGAGAAGAGCTGACTTTGTCTCTCTTGTCTTCCTCTTCCTCTTCTATCTTGTGAACCAGCAGCAGTGCCTCTGGCTCCTTTCCCCCCGGGGCCACGACGGTGGCCGCGATGGCAGGCCAGAGAGCTGGCGCGGAGAGCGCCGCGCGGGGGAGCGCGTGGGTGAAGAAGGGCGACGGCGACGAAGAGGAAGCTGAGGTCGAGGTTGAAGGAAAAGTCCACGACGATTCCTCATTGTCCGCGTCGACTTTCACCACCAGCAGAGGGGCCTCGTCGAGCGACAGCACCGCTCTCCTGACCGCCGAGCCGAGCCAGGCAGGCAGGTGCTGGTGGTGCTGTCCGGGCGAGGAGAGCCTGGGCGAGCGCGGGGAGCGTGGGGGCGGCGGAGAGGGCGAGCGGCGGAGGCGTTGCCGATTCTGCGCCGCTGTCGCCGGCGGCGATGAGCTCGTAGAGAGCTCAAAGGCAGAGGCCGCAGAGACGGCCGATTGCGACGCGCGGTAAGCTCCGCTGCCCTTTTCCTGCTGCTGGCGGCCTCGGGGCTGCTGCGGCGGCTCCAGCGCCGCGGAGTGGGGCGACGGGAGGGCTCGGGAGCGGGCCGCAGGCGAGGGGCGGGGGTGGTGATGATCGACGACGCCAACAACCTGCGCTCGGCGTGTGCTCGCCGATGGCGTCGTCGCCTTGGCCGCTCCGAAGAGCCTTGGCCGAGCGACGGCCTGCGCCATGAGCCTCTGACGGCCGCGCCTCTGGCGAAGAGAAGGGTCTCTCTCCTGCCAAAGAGCAGGGCAGCAGGAAGAGAGGGGGGGGGGGGGGGGGGGAGAAAAGAGGGGGCCGAGCGAGAAAAAGAAAGAGGCCCTTCTTTTTTTTTGAGACCCCCCCCTTTCGCCCCACGCGGGGCAACGCACCAGGTTTTTTTTTTTTTTTTTC
>Ga0114918_10000366_pt1 | contig 39296 bp, 55 predicted proteins | sample LantaG_FD_87015 | JGI IMG/M metagenome (GOLD analysis project Ga0114918, IMG submission 87015) | Deep subsurface microbial communities from Baltic Sea to uncover new lineages of life (NeLLi) - Landsort_02402 metaG | ecosystem: Environmental > Aquatic > Marine > Oceanic > Sediment | place...
AGATAAATTTTACAATTATGTTAATAGGGTTGTACCAAAAAATCAAGTTTGTGAATTAGATATTCCGTTCAAAGGATATAAATATTATCACGCATATACAGATGCTCAAATTCAAACAGTTAAAGAATTATTAATACTATGGAAACAACGATATGATATACCAATAACATATAATCCTGACATATTTGATATTACAATTCGAGCATTAAAGGGAGAACCTGGGGTATATACACATAATTCAGTTAGATTAGATAAGGTAGATATTTCACCACAACCTAAGATGATATCAATGTTACAATCACTTTAAGTCATTGAATCTTTCGCTAATGCATATAATTTACCTATCTTACGAAGAATTCTTGACGCGATAGTATGTAAATTTTTTTCTTCTTGTTTATAAAATTCTATTGGGTTGTCCTTATATTTGTTAACTCTTTTAACAAATGTATTATATGCGGATAGTTTTTCATCACTAAAACCAAAAAAAGATTCAGATGGACTTGTTGTTATATATTTTTTAAAACTTTCAACTCTACTATGTGTTAAAGTATGGTAAATAACATTTAACATTTCATTTACCTTTTCATCGTCAGTTCCATTTTGATAGTTATTATTAATTTGTTGGAATATTTCGGTTATTTCTGGTATATGTTCTTTTAGTTCTTTTTTAAAATCTTCTAAATTCCAAGAAAGAATATTATTTAACATTTGATATGTATCATTTCCTTTTAGAAAATTAATAAATTCTGATTTACTTACATCATTCAATCTCATTTTTGAGTATACTTCTGTTGGTCTAACTAAAGATTCCACATCGTGAACATAATAAAGATATAAATAAAAATTACGAACTGGAAGTAAATTTGGAGGGTTAGTATAAGTGACATAATTTGACATTTGACTGACACTACCATATTTTTGTTTTTGATTGTCATACGCGTGTTTTAATTCATGAGCTATGGATTTAATCATAGTTTCTTTTTCAAAAAGAATGGTGTTAAATATAATTTTTTTATCGATGTTTGGATTTATTGCAATATCAATAAATAACTCGATAGTGTCTGTATTTATATTTTTTATTCTTAGTTTATCTAACATGGAATCGGAAGATGTAGCTAAACGCACTAATATACCACCTTCTTCTGGCTTAACTTGGTTAGTAATAATAGTATGTATAACATATGATATTTCATTAAATGTAATATCACTAATTTTAAATGTATGTTGAATAGTTATTCTATATTCTGATTTATCTTTATCGAAATAAGATTCATCAAGAGGTAATCGTGCAGATAATAAATCATATACTTGAATCGCAGATTCATGAATGTTTGATGGGACACTTAAAGTTTCATTAAGGATTTGCATTAATTGTGATTTTTATTATAAATATGTTGGATATTAGAATAAAAGTATTATCTTTGTGGTATGAAAAGGATATTTTTTATATTGTTTGTTTGTATTTTCTTAACAAACCTATACGGTCAATCCCAAACAATAACCATTATCCCATTAGGTAATGTTGATAACTCATTATTAAAAGCCGTAGGTAAATCGATAGATGATTTTTATGGTTATGACTGTGTTATAGATGATAAACAAGACGTGACCCCTGATTTATTATCAAGATATGGAACAAAATATGATGCAAATAAAATTTTAAATAAGTTTGGGACTACGGGTCATGTATTAATTATTTCTGAGTATCAGGTTATTATATTGGAGCGTGGAGTGATTGAAACATCTGTTTGGGGATTGGCTAATTGTCCTGGTAGGGTGTGTCTTGCATCAATTTATCATTTGAATAGTGACAGTACAGAATTATTTTATGAACGAGTATCTAAAGTTTGTTTACATGAAGTAGGTCATAATATTGGTTATAAACATTGCACAACCACATATAAATGTATTATGAATGAGGTTACTAGGGGGTTACGAGAACTTGATGGGCAAGAAATATGGATGTGTGATGATTGTAAAAAATGAATATATATGTAAATAATTATTTTTCAAGGTATTTATTGATAAAATAAAAATATTTATTAAGTAAATACACTTATATGAAAATTCTATTTACCGAATCACAAATTCTTGGGTTATTAAAAGAACAATATAATGAAAGAAAATATGGGGATTATGTTAATCGCCTATTGGATAAAATTAGCTCATCAGGATTATTGTCTTTAAGTGATGAAGAACGCGATGATTTAACAAGACTATCACAAGGTGAAGACATCATTCCAGATGAAGAAACACCAGAACCAAAATTTCAATCAGATTATGATGACGAGGACGAATATTCAAATGATGATGATGGTGATTTAATGGATGCTGAACCAAAAACAGACGACCAGTCAATAGGTGCAGAGTATCAAATGTTTATGGATTTAGTGTCATTTGAAGATACATTAACAGTAGACGGGGTTGTTTGGAACATTTCAAGAAAGGAAATACAATCGGGATTTGATATTATGTTTCTTTCTGATGGGGATAGGAATATCGGTATTGTACCGTTTAAAGATGGAAATAAATTTTTCGTTAAAGGTCCAACGGAGCAAGTATCATTTCAAGTTCACGCAATACCTAAAAATGAGGAAGAAATGGGTAGGTTCTTTGATAGTTTTATGGAAAAGGATTTATCGATAATAATTAAAAAGATGACAAAAATCGGATAAAATAATATATTTATTATAAAAACAAAGATATGACAAAAAAGAAACTTATAAAACTAAAAGAGGGTGACCTTGTAAAAATCGTACAAGAAATGATTGATGAACAAATATCTAGTACAAAACCACACGTTGATGATACTTTATTGGCCGGAGCAAATGAAAACCCACTAGCATCCATTAAACCTACTGAGAAAAGAGAATTTAAACCACAAATAGATAAAACCCCAACAGTAAATGGTGATATTTTAAATAAAAAGGTTGCCGTTAGAAGTAGTCTGAAAAAAGTATTAGTTTATTTAGGTGATTTAATTCAGGCAAGTGGAATTAATCCACAAACAAATAACCTTGTTGCGGATGTAGAAAAAGTATTAGAAAAATTTGAAAATTTATTCGGGGATCCTATATCAGATGATGAAGAAAACGTTGAATAATTATTATATAACCAAATATTAATAAAATGTCATATCAGGTTTATGTGGTATGACATTTATTTTTTATGAAATTACTTAACACATATAAACAAATATTATTAGAGGCTAGTGGGATTAGTACTCAAGCTCGAGCGTGGAGTAAAATAATTACTGATTTAACCAAAAATACTAATGAAAAAAAATTAGTTATTGATGGTAAAAATTATCCAGATGTTTACGAATCATTTCCAGTTGATATTTTTTATGTGTCGGATGGTACACATGGTGAGTATGATGAACTTAAAAGTGGGTATGATAAGGATGGAAAATATGTTGTTTATCTAAAAATACCGTTAAATAAAGGTATACTTGGATTCAATAGTTCGAATAGTGATGTTGAATCAACATTAAATCACGAATTAAGACACGCATTTGAGGATTACAATAGAATATCAAAGGGATTCACACCAATATCTAAAACAAAGGAAATTCAACAATTTTATAATAAAGATTTTGAAAAAGTTATTAAAGGGGAACTTAAACATAAATATGAACCATTTAAATCGATTCTTTATTCCCTTTATTTAACATCTAAAGTGGAGGAATCCGGGTTTTCTGAAACCGTTGTTGATACGAATATCCCAATTATACAGATGTTAAAGGATATTTTAAATCATCAATATTTTGATTCTAAAGAATTAAGCGATGATGATTTAATGACAAAAAAATGGAATAGTTTAAAAAAAGAAGTAAGTATACCTATACTTGATAAATTTGATAATTATTTAATGTTCGTCAGTAATGCTGATAAAATTATCCAAAGACGGGCGTTAAAAATGTATAAGAAATTACAAAAAGCAAAATATCTTAACCAAGATATAAATAAAAAGGGGTAACTTTCGATACCCCTCATAGACCTTGTGTTTATTATTATTTATTCGTATCGTGTTCCGCAATTAGAACAATAATTGGCAGAGGATTTTTTTCTTTGCATCCCACAATTAGTACAATATACTTTATTTATTTCTTTGCTTGTCATTGGTTTTCTTGATAAAGGAAGAATATTCCATTCAGATGTCCAACTATACCAATTATAAAATTGAGTATTATCTATTGAAAATGATTGGTCTGATACCGAGCCTTTTTCAACTCTACCTGTTTCAATTGGTGTTGGTGCATTTAACGCGGACATTCTTTCCCTTTTCCTTTTTTTACCCTTACCCAAATGATTTGCAAAACTTTCTCTTTGTTTGGTCATATCAACTGAGTTACTAGTAGAGCTATAAAATGTTCCGGTTGTATCTCTTGTTAATGTTGATGGTCCGTAAACTGGGTAATTACTGAAGTCATATTCCAATACAGGAGCACCAGGTGAAACATAAGTAGTATTCCACGAATTATAGTATATTTTTTCCTCATAAAATTTAACGACCACAGATCCATTATTTTGAATTGCATCCATAACATCTTGGTTATTACCATCGACATTATAGGTTTCAAATAAAAATTTTCGAGCATTATCGAAATATCTTTCCAGAAAAACTCGTTCGCCAGGTCTTAATACTACACCTGACCCTAACGATTTTCCGTCAAGTTCGATTTGAGCTAAAACTTTATTTGTTGTTGGATTAAAGAGTTCGATTTCAAACTCTTTACCGTTTGATAAATAAACGGTTTTGTCATACTGTTTAATGCGTTTTCTATTCATTGTGACAAACGCACAGGGTTCTTCAACCCGATTAATTGTTTTTTTCATATTCCTTATTTTTATTTTAATTTATTTGGTAATCATTTTGTTGGGGTTTAAATCCAACTCGAATGCCACGAATGACACATGATGACCAAGCACAAGGTCTAATAATAAATATATAGTATTATAAAATGAAAGTAAATAGTAAATATTATCTTCTTAATGAAGCGATTAACTCATCACCGTCATTACCTTCATACATTTTACCTTTTATGAATGAATCTTTTAATCCTCTTGTATTTTGGTCTTTTGGGAATATCCAATAGAAATAATCATTATTAGATACGTATTTTATAACGGTGTATCTAGTTCTTATTTGTCTATCAGTAGGTGTAGTAACACTAACTTTACTATATTCCAATGGTTTAACCCATTTAAATGTTTGAAGATTAAAAACACCAAATAATCCAACAGAGTTTTTACTTTGGAATAATCTAATGTTTGGTGTAGTAGAATCTTTCCATGATGGGTCTAATTCATCATTTAAAATTGTGGCGGTAATTGCGAATACCCCATCTGGTAAGTCTAATTGATATTTTAGTATTGCATTATCTAGGAAACGATAATTTGTCTTACGTAAAGCATTAATCATAGCAAATGGTTCTTCACTATTATCTTCAGTAACATATCTAATTTTATAATATGACATATCCCCTGCGTTTTTAGTGGTTCTACGAATATACTCAAGTTGTAAATCCATCGGCTGGCCCTCATTTTCACCCTCAATTGTTACCTCTCCTAATGCTTTTAACGATTTACCTGATTTTATGGGTCTTCCAGTCTCAATATATCTCCATTGATTTATTGGTCTTTGAAATGCAAAATCGGTGGTTCTATTAGTACCATCAAAAGTATATGAATCAAAACTTCTTTCAATACTTTCTTCTGGTGTTTCTTCAAACCATTTAATTTTGTCTTTAACATTCAATATTTGAGGACAATTAGTTCTTCTCGCTACATCTTCTAGTGTTAAACCTTTGGTTTCATTGGGATCATTATATAATTTTGTTAGTGCATATGAACCTGTGTTTGATGCTCCTATAGCAAATAGTCGATTATCATCATGTTCTGGAACATTCTTATTTAAAACAAAATAATATGATGCATCTGATCTATAACTTGTATATAAATTTCTTGTACCAATATGTGTGATACACCATTTGTTAGGTGTCCCACTAAACGTATTTTTATACTTATCGAATAAACATTGTTGCAACCCACCAAGAGAAATTGACATTTCTTTTGATTCAATTCTTATAATAGTAACCCTATTTTCATCGTATATTTTACCTTGTCTTCTTTTTTCCCATACTTCATACGCTTGTGGTAATAAATCTTTTAATTCCACATCACCCTGAATTTGTATATACGTGTTTTCCTCTGGTGGAAGTTCTTCTTCTGGTGTATCTACATATCTTTCAGTAAAAAATGTTATTTGTTCCCAACTATATGTTTGGATATCTTTTATTTTTTGTAAGTTACTACCAGGAAAATCTGGGAATCTTAATTGTAGGGCATATAATTGAGGTAAATCGTTTCTTCCATTTAATGCTCTTAAATTATTTTTTTTATTATTAAAAAATGATATGGCGTTTGATAAGTCGTTTTCTGTGACATTTTGACCCATCTGCTCTGCTTGACCTTTCCATTTTTCTTTAAGTTTATCAATTGCGTTGAGTTTTCTTTGTACATTAGTTGTGTGTCGCTCCCTATCTGCTTCTGATGGTGCGGTAGTTCTACGGTCTTCCTGTGGTTCTTGTTCAGGCTCACCCGTTGGTTCTTGTGGTTGGTCGTTTGTGTTATCTTCGGGCTCCTGTGGTTGGTCATTAAGTCCTAATATATCTCCAAAATCAAACCCCTCACCATCTTCTGGGTCCACGGGTAATTCATCTTCGGGATTAACATTTGGGTCTTCTTCTTCTTGCTCTTTAAGATAGAGTAAAATATCTTTAAATTTCATATTATAGTATAATTATTTAATAAATATCTTATTATATATTATTAAATAGTTTAAATGTTGATATATGACAGAAATAACGATAAAAAAAATTGGGTATTATACAGTTAGTAGGATACCAAGCAGACCGAAAAGAAAATTTAAAGTTGATAATGGTGAAACATTATATATTGCTAGAATGAATAAAACTATTAAAAACCCTTATCGAGATGTAAAATATTTTGAGCAACAATCAGATGCCGAAAATTATGTTAAAAGGAAACTAAAGAAAAAAAATAAAGCAAAACAAAAAGTATTAAAAAAGTTACCTAAATCATTGTATTTAGTGTTACTTAAAGAAAAAAAAACAAATACTATATTTGTTAAGGTTGGGTTTACAACTAAAAAGTTTATTCAAAGAAGGTTTAGTAAAAAATATGGATATGACGGATATACACTTGAATCAATATTAAGAAGGGTTAATACCCCGGACGCTGAAAAGTTAGAAGATGAAATTAAAAAGAAGTTAAATAAAAAAAGGTCTGTAAAAAAATACAGACCACTTTTAGAAAATTTTTCTGGGTATTCGGAATGTTATGATTATTTGTGTTTAACGGATGTTATTAAAATATTTGATTCCGTATCAAAAAAGGTTATTTAAACATATTTAAAAATTTATCAAATATATCACCATTTTTTTGTTTAATTGTGTCCAACATTTGTTTATGTGTTGGTGGCATATGTTTCTCTGTGTTTGGTCCCCAAATACCATCAGCAACTAAATCTACTTTATATTTTTTGATTAAGAATGTTTGATATTCCTGAATTGCATTTTTAGTTTCAGGACCAAGTGTCCCGTCTTCAACTATTTTTGGTTTTGGTTTGGTTAGAAAATTGTTTCTCCATTGATTTAAAAATTGTTGAATCGATTTTATTTGTTTAGATTCTTCTACCTGTTCGTTTATGTTTTTTTTGACCACACCATTAACAATACTTTTAATTTGTGATTCTGTGAACATATATTTTTTCATATTTCTTAAATTTTATACTTTTTTATCTAAGGCTTCTAGTAGTCGTTTGTTTTCTTTTGATAAGAAATCCACTTTAACCCCTAATTCACCAACTTCTTTTGTTAGTTTTAATATTTCCGCACGCATTATATCTTTTTCTTTTGATGCTTTTTCCAAAAGGATTTCTAATTTGTTTATGCGATCCCTGTTGTCGTCTTTCATTAGATTTTCTGTTTTTTCCTTTGATGCCATTCGCTTTTCGTAAAATCTCCACGCACTTGCTGACCCAAAGACTGTAAATATTGTTATTATAACTGTATAGATTGATATTGCATCCATTACAATATAAATATAAAATGTTATGTAAAATGTTAATTTCTTTTTGTATATTTTAACATAGACTATGAATTTAAATTACAAATTAGTAAAATATCAAGATAAATTATATTATGTTTATCGTGAAGTTAATGAGAATCAGATAAAAAAAGGTAAAATTAACGATTTAAGAGATTATTGGAAATGTGATATAACATTAAAGAATAAATCATCCAACAACAATGAAATATTATTTTTAAGGGAGATTGAAGATGTAGAAATATTAGAGGAAACCGAATATTAACTATTTTTTCTCTTTGGTTTCTTTTGGTTTGGTTTGTCGTTTCTGTGGTTTCTGTGGTTTTGTTTTTTCGTTAACAGCATCAAAATTCCTTATGATATCATATAAAATGGAAGCTAATTCATAATTCTCAACCTCTTCGTTTTTCTTACATAGAATTACAATAAAGGCTTTCATTTCAGAATCCGTTATCTTACCTTTTATTTTTAAAGATGTTTTTAATAATTTGAATACAATATATTGCATTCCAAGTTTTTTATCTGGAGATAATCCAAAATACCCAGTTACAGTAACATGTGTAAGAATGGTATTCGTAATATTATCAAGGAATGCGATAAAACTAGGGTTATTTACATTAGTATTCATAATTGATGGTTTTTTCAATAAATATTTGTAGAAATGATTGAGGTACAAATATTATTCCACATTTAATTTATTTTCCCCATTTACCTCTTGACACGATTTGTGCGATAACCCCATAAACAGATAGGTCTTGGTAAGAATCTTCAATTGATTCACCAACAGTATCTTCTTTACTTAATAATACTAATTGTTTTAATCTATTTATTTTATCATTCATCCTAAACCATAATCCAGTTAATGATAAGTGTCGTTCTTCTTTTGTTTCACATCTAGTTCCGACAGAAATATTTTCTGGTCCGTAATTTAGTTGTTTTCTACAAAAAAGTTCATACTCTTCATTTAAAATCGTTTTAAATTCTTTTGTCATTTCTGGATAACGTTCTTCACATTCTTTAATTGGGGAATTTTTTTCCGTGGTTTTTTTTACTTCACTCATAATTTTTATTTTTATATATTATGAAATATAAGTAAATTATTCGTATTAATCAAATATTTATAGAAAAATATAATATTATGCCTAGTAAAAAATCACAGGAGAAAAGTAAACCAGAACATTCATCAGTTCCAAAACATCAACAATTAATTAGAATGTTATCTTTTAGAATTGTGCCCGCATATTATAAAAAGATTGAAAAGGTTGCAGATGACCAAGATACCACCGTTTCTTCACTTATCAGAAGATATATTAAAGAAGGTATGGTAAAAGACTTAGAAATGAGAGGTGACGATACCGACTTTAGAATCGAATAATCCTTATTTTAACAAATGAGGTGTAGACTCTATTAACCCAGCGGTTGTTACAACACGATATTTAGGTCTGAACTCAGATAAATTATTAGCCCCACTATAAGATAACGCAGATTTAAGTCCATCTATTATTCCATTTATAATAAACTTAACCCCACCTTTGTATGGGACAATTGTTGATTCACCCTCAACATTTCTTTCTTTTATGTTATGGGTTATTTTTGTTTCTAATGATGCAGACCCACGATATCTTTTGTGTAAACCATACAAAGGGGTTTCAATAATTTTTCCTGGGGTTTCATCAGTACCCGCGATTAATGAACCCAACATTACTGAACTTGACCCAACCGCTAACGCCTTCGATATGTCACCACTTGTTCTGATACCACCATCAGCTATTACGGGTGTTTTTGCAACAGATATAACATCTTCAAGTGCGGTTACATTTGGAACACCAAATCCTGTTTTAACTCGTGTGGTACATAAAGATCCACCACCAATACCAACTCGTAAACCATCCGCACCCGCATCTTCTAAATATTTTGTTGCGTCTTGTGTTACAATATTACCCGCAATAACATCCACAATATTAGGTAGGTTCTTTTTACACCAAGTAATCATATCTGCAACATTTTTGTGGTGACCATGTGCGACATCAATCAAAAGAATATTTACCCCAGCATCAACCAATTGAACCGCTCTGTCTTTATCTTCGGTTTTTACCCCAATTGCAGCCATAATAGGTATCATTTTTATTTCACTATGCCAGTTATCTAACATAATCCCCCAATTTTCAAATGGTCCACTAAATCCTTCTCCATATATTTTATAATGTAACATTTTAATTTGGTCACATTGTTCTTCTATTGACATAAATCGATGAATACATCCGACACCACCTAATAAAAACATTTTAAATGCCATATCCAATTCACATATCGTATCCATTGGTGATGCAACTAATGGGGTTAATAATCCATATCTTCGACTAATTAATGTTTCTAATGATATATCAATTCTTGTTTTTATTTCAGATAGTTCTGGAACTAACTGGATGTCATCATATGTTAACGCGTATTTCATAGTATAATTTTTTTATGTGTTTAAAATATACGATTTTTTTTTGAAATAACCAAATTGTTTATTTGTTAGATATTTATTATATTATGAAAGAAATTATATCAGAAGAAATTATAAGAGAAACTGTACAAAAAGTTATATTGCTTGAAGCTGAAAAAGTTAAGCGTGATGATTATAATAGACTTCAATTTAAAATTGAAGAATTACAAAATTCTTTATCAGAAACTATAAAAGAACTTAGAAAATTAGAGGGGTCAGTCCCGGGTCCACTTAAAAAAATAACAGATAGTAGGATTAATACTGTATCTACTAATTTGGTTAATTCACAAAAAATTATTGGTGTGTTAAAAGAAAAGATTAAATCTTATAAAAAGCACATATATCTTAAGCAATTAGAGGAAAGAAAGAAAAAAATATAATTATCATTTCGACAATTTTTTACCTTTTGCGGTTAGAAAAAATAATTCTTCCCCCGTTTCATCTTCAAACGAATTTATCAATCCCTTTTCTGTTAAACTACTAATTGCTGAACTTGCTATTATTAATGATAAAACTTTTCCAAGTTCGGTTTCTGACATATTAACCATCCCATCATTTAATTCACCATTAATAAATTTTTGAGTTAAGAAATCACATATAATAACCCTTCCTGGTTCATAATCATCAATTTCTTCATCTTTATAAAAATCACTTTCGACTAAACTATCGATAATTTTATCTGCAAGTTCGATAATTTGACGTTGATATTTTTTTTTCATACTTAATACTTTAATTTATTGAACAAATATACAAAAAAAATTGATATTATTCAAAATTTTATGTATATTTTTTATAAAAATAATATTATGGAAAGAATATTTGTACAAATAGCATCCTATCGGGACCCAGAATTAATCCCTACAATTAAGGATATGATTGAAAATGCTGATAAACCTAAAAATTTAAGGTTATCAATTGTAAGACAATTTCACCCAGATGATAAATTTGATGACTTATCGGAATATGAAAATGATAATAGATTTAGGGTTGTTGATATTCCTCATAAAGAAGCGAAAGGGGTTTGTTGGGCAAGACATTTAACCCAAGAAGCGTATGACGGGGAAGAATATACATTACAACTTGATTCACATATGAGATTTGAAAAGGGTTGGGATACCTTGGCGATTGGAATGATAAAACAATTACAAAAAAAAGGAATAAAAAAACCATTATTAACAGGATATGTATCATCATACAATCCCGAAAATGATCCTAAAGGTCGTATAACTAAACCTTGGCGAATGGTATTCGATAGATTTATACCCGAGGGTGCGGTATTTTTCTTACCCGAAGATATTCCGGGTTGGGAAGATTTAACCGAACCTGTACCATCAAGATTTTATTCGGCACATTTTTGTTTTACTTTGGGTAAATTTTCAGAAGAGGTTAGACACGACCCAGAATTTTATTTTCATGGTGAAGAAATATCAATAGCAGTGCGAGCATACACACATGGATACGACTTGTTCCATCCACATAGAATAATCGCTTGGCACGAATACACAAGAAAAGGTAGAACTAAACATTGGGATGATAATAAAGATTGGGGTAAACGAAATTCGGATTCACACAGCAAAAATAGAAGATTGTTTAGTATGGACGGTGAAGTATATGATGAAGATGAATTTGGTAAGTATGGATTTGGTAAAGAAAGAACATTAGAAGATTATGAAAAATACGCTGGTATTCGTTTTAGTAATCGTGCTGTTCAACAATACACCTTAGATAAAAATTACCCACCAAATCCAGCTGAATATGAAACAGAAGAAGAATGGGAAAAAAGTTTTGCACGAATATTTAAACATTGTATAGATATCGATTATAAATTAGTACCAGAAAAGGATTATGATTTTTGGGCGGTTGCGTTTCACGATGAAAAAGACGAAACAATTTATAGAAAGGATGCTGATATAAATGAAATAAACAGAATGTTGTCTGACCCTGATGGGTATGGTAAATTATGGAGAGAATTTCAAACAGATAAAAAACCAACATATTGGGTTGTGTGGCCTTATAGTAAATCAAAAGGTTGGTGTGAAAGATTAACAGGAAAGTTATAATATGGATAAAAAAAATGTGTATTTTGTTGTTTCATTACCAAGAACAGGGACATCATCATTATCGAGAATGGCAAAAATTATCGGATTAAAACAAAGACATTCCCCAATCACATCATTTACTTACTTATTTAATAATAATGAATATGATTTTTATTCAGATACCCCAATATTTGTTCCTAGTACTATTGATATGATATGTGCGAATGAAAATATAGAACCAAGATTTATTTATATTGATAGAGATTTTAGTGATGTGTTTAAATCATGGGTTAATGTTAATTTATTTAGGAATTATCAACATATGGTTGAACAATATGAGAATAATCAAGAAAATATATCTAATAGTATGTTATACGATTATAATGCATATAATGAATCGTTTGGTGATGAAATTCTTACTGAAGAAAACTATAATAAAATTTTTAGTAACCATAAAAAAACAATTACCAAAAAAATATCAGATTATCATAAAAAACTTTTGATGTATAGTTTTGATGATGGTTGGAAACCTTTTTGTGATTTTATTGGTGTTGGTATACCGGATGAAGATATTCCAATTTTAAATAAAAATAAAATGTTTGAAAAGATTTAATAATAATGAAAACAAAGATAGTAACAGCAATATATAATGGGTTATATGGAACTGAACTAGGTGGTAGACCTGGAAGACAAGACCTTTACAAATATTCTTTAAAGTCGCTAATGAAAATGTCAAATGCTGATTTTGTGTGTTATACATCAGATAGCGATATTGTTAGTTTAAAAAACTTTTTTTATAATGAACATAAATTTTCTGAAGATAGAATAAAATTTAAAGTCTTCGATTTAAAGAATTTTCAATTTACGGAAAAAATAAATAAATTTAAAGATATTGAAAGGACAAAAAAATCAGATAGATGTGTTGAAATACAATATTCAAAATTTATTTGGTTAGAAAACGAAATAGATGATGTGTATGACTATTTTTACTGGTTTGATGCTGGTCTATCACATAATGGTTTAATCCCGAATAAACACCTCCTACGGTCTTCAAAAATGAATTTTGAACGTAACTATGAATCAAATCTATTTAATGATACATTTTTAACTAATTTATTAAATTTTTCTGAGGAAAAAATAAGTGTAGTCGCAAAAAATAACCAAGGACAACATTATTGGTCAGGTACAGTTCCCGAAAGATATTACTTCAGTTATAATAAAGAACATCACATTATTGGTGGTTTTTTTGGTGGTAAAGCAAATGTTATGGAAGAATATTGTCAAACATTTCTTATGATTTTAGATTCTTTATTGGAAAATGAAGATGTGTTATATTCTGAGGAAATTATTATGTCATTAATTTATTATAATCATGACCATTTGTTTAATTCATTATATTTTGATTTGTGGTGGCACGAAAACCAAGAAATACCGGGGATTGCGAATATGAAAGAATATATTAACAATCAAAAAAGCTTTTATAAAATATTAGAAGAACTAAATAAATAATATGTTAAAAATTTGCATCACAACAATTGCGATTGAAACATCCGTAAGCGTATATGAACATAATAGATATTTAGAAGCGGCAAAAAAGCTTATCATAACTAATTTAATACACACAACTTATGATATCGTACTTTTAACAAACAAACCAGAATTCTTTTCTGGGTTTACGACACCACGATTAATAGTAATTGATTATGATGAGAATTTTAACGAATCAACAATATCTGGAAAAAAATTTAATATGCACACCAAACGATATTCGATTTATATTGCACAAAAACTTGGGTATGATATCATTTATTATAATGATTGCGACTGTTTTATAACGGGGTGGGATGATTTAAGTTTTGAAGAAAGATGTATGGATGATTGTGATGTAACATTTACTAAACCACCTACACCACAATTAAAAGGTTTACGAACAACATATAAGTCTTTTCAAGAAATAATAGATAACGAGTTTGGGGATTTATATCAACCAGAATTTGATAATGCCCCAAATCCAGCAGAAACAAGAATAATATTTAAAAATAATAATAAATTAACCGCGTTTTTATCTTTTTGGGATAAAATATCAGAAAGGAATAATAATTATTTTACTTACCATGATGGAATTTATATCGGTACATCTGTAATCTATGCGAAAATGAAATCGTGTGGTACAGTAAGAACAGATAACTTTATAAAATATTGTAGAATTCAACACGGTAAAAATATTTTAAATTATTTTGGTAACAAACATAAATAATATGTCAAAAGTAACAATAGTAACAGGAATATGGGATATAAAACGGTCTGAACTATCTGAAGGTTGGAATAGGGACTTTAAACACTATTTAGAACATCTTAAAAATTTGATGTTGACTGAAGATAATATGATAATTTATATCGAACAAAAGTATAAAAAATTTGTTGAGGAACATAGAATACTAGATAATACACTAATCATTGTTCGTGATTTAGATTGGTTTAAAAGTAACGAAGTTATATACACTAAAATTCAAGAAATTAGAACTAATCCAACATGGTATAATCAATCAGGTTGGTTACAAAATAGTACCCAAGCTAAATTAGAAATGTACAACCCAATTGTAATGTCTAAAATGTTTTTATTAAATGACGCAGCAATTATGGATCCGTTTGATTCAACACATTTGGTTTGAGTTGATGGAGCACTAACAAACACAATACACGAAGGGTATTTTTGGAAAGATAATGTAGTTAGTAAACTAGATAAATATTTTAATAAATTTAGTTTTGTGTGTTTCCCATATGATGGAAAAGTCGAAATACACGGATTCACATATAAGAATATTTGTGAATATGCGGGTAGTGAAGTTAATATGGTTGCTCGTGGTGGAATTTTTGGTGGACCTAAAGATGAAATTAGGGACGTAAACAATATATACTATTCATTATTACTTGATACTCTATCAAATGGTTTAATGGGGACTGAAGAAAGTATTTTTACTATTATGGTATACAAATATCCTGAGTTATTTTCTTACTATGAAATTGAAGGGAATGGGTTAATGGGTAAATTCTTCGAGGATTTAAAAACCGATAAATTAAAAGTAAAATCAGAAACAAAGATAATTGCAGATAATGATTTAGATATCAATAAAGTTGGTTTATATGTATTAACATTTAATAGTCCTAACCAATTTGAAAGGTTGCTACAGACAATGAATGATTATGACCCCGATATATTAACGAAGACAACGCAAAGATATTTATTAGATAATTCAACTGATGAAAAAACATTACCAAAATATACACAATTATGTGAGGAATACGGGTTCACACATATTAAAAAAGATAATATAGGTATTTGTGGGGGTAGACAATATATTGCAGAACATTTTGATAAGACAGATTTAGATTATATGTGGTTTAGTGAAGATGATATGTTTTTCCAAAATAACCCAGGCGATGATGTTTGTAAAAATGGATTTAGACGATATACCCAAAATCTTTTTAGAAAATCAATGAATATAATAAAAAACGAAAATTTTGACTTTTTAAAATTAAATTTTACGGAATTTTTCGGGGATAATAGTACACAATGGAGTTGGTATAATGTTCCAATAGATGTAAGAAAAAAACTATTTCCTGATAAACCAAAATTACCAGAATATGGATTAGGTAACCCTCCTAAAACAAAATTTAATAATATAAAATCACATAAAGGTCTTCCATATGTAGATGGTGAAATTTATTATTGTAATTGGACACAAATTGTTAGTCGGACAGGGAATAAGAAAATGTTTTTAACAACAACATGGACATACCCACACGAACAGACCTGGATGTCGTACATTTATCAAGAAACAATTAAAGGTAATATAAAACCGGGGTTATTGTTATTAACACCTGTTGAGCATAATAGGTTTGACCATTATGACAAAAAATTAAGAAAGGAATCATAATGGAAGATTATAATGTTAAACTAATTAATACAAGGGAAGAATATGAACTTTATAATAATGTGGTCGTTAAACCAAGACCAGATGATAAATATAAATTAGTAAATTCATTTACATATAAAGACATAACCGTACCTGTAAATTATATTACAAACGGTGCGGATATACCAAGATTTTTATGGTTATTTTGGCCACCAAATAGAAGTAATTATTTACCTGCGGTTATAGTACACGATTATCTTTGTGATAAAGGTGAATATAAAAAAGCAGACATATATCTTAAAGATATGATGAACACTCTTAATGTGACCAGATTTACTGTTTGGATATTCTTTAAAGGGGTTAGACTATATCACAGAATTAGATATGGACAATAATTTAATCTTCTTTCTTTTCTTCTTTCTTTTCTGGTTTTAGTAACCCTTTTTTTAACAACTCTTTTCTTTCAGCTTCTTTTTTAATCGCTTGTTGATGTTGTTCGTGCATTTTTTTTCTTTCTTCGTCAGATATTTTAAACATATTCATTTGTTTTTGATTCGTTTATGGATATTGCTTCCTTTTTTTTGTTTAATAATACATTACATCTTTCATACTTTTCTTCAAGTTCATATATTTTAATTAATGATGTAATAATTTCAATACATAACTCCAAATCATTTTTATATGAAACGACTGTATTTGTGCTAAAATAATGATTTAATTCGTCATTGTCAAGTTTTAATATAAAACTAAATATGGTTTCCATATCATTATCATCAACATCACCGTAGTGAATTGATTTAATCGCTCGTAACATAAAATTAACAGACATACACATATAAATATTAAAATATAGAATATTAGATGTATTTATAAGATATTTATCTTTATATGAAAATAATTGTAACTGAATCACAAATAAGAGAAATACTATCCGAAAGTGACGCATTTGATAATCTAAACAATATTAAAGGAGCATCTCAACTAAAAACTATTGCTAATATTATGGCAACACCAGACGCGGAAGAAGAAACTTCTAATATTACCACACCCGACAATAATACTACTCCTAATAAAAAAAGTATATCAAAAAGTCAAAGTTTTATACATCCATTAGGTAAAAAATTTAGGGTTAGTAGTGGGTTTAATGAGCCTCGTGGAAATAAAAAACATAATAGTGTAGATATTGCAGCACCAACAGGTACACCTGTCTACGCACCCGCTAATGGTATGATTGTTTATTCTGGTGATATAGGGGGGAGATGTGGTGGTCACATAAAAATACATCACGGAGATATTAAAACAAAATATTGCCATTTATCTAAATGGGTAGTAAATAGAGGTCGAAATGTAAGACAAGGACAATTAATAGGATATGTTGGAGGTGGTGCGAATGACCCACATAAAGGTGCATCTACTGGTTCACATTTACATTATGAAATTGTATCAAAGTCAGGTAGTCACATAAATCCTGAACAACGACAATTTGGGTTCGCATAAAAGATATTAAAAATGGAATTTTTGGATAAGACTAAAAAAGAGCGGTTAAATAGTTTTGTTAAGTTTGTTATTAAAGAACTTAACATTGATTCTGCCCCAACAATTGTAATTCAAAATGGAAGAGGTGATTTAAAAACAACAGCCAATTATGATTACAGAAAAGAAAATAAAATAATGAAAATAAATTGTAAAAATCGATTGTTAGTTGATGTTATGAGAAGCATCGCACATGAACTTGTCCATCATAAACAGTTTGAAGATGGTAGATTAGATACACCACCACCAGATATAGGTGGGGAGATAGAAGATGAGGCAAATGCAAAGGCTGGACAACTTATTAAAATGTTCGCAAAAAACAATAGTACAATTTATGACGAATAATTTTCTTTTTTTAACATAATCAGCGGAATATAAACTAGTTTTGTGTATTTATATGTAATGAAACTAATGATTAACGAAAAACAGGTTAAAGAATTGTTAAATCAAATTGTTGATCAAGAGATTGATGAACAGGATTTCGCTGACGCTGAAGCAGGGGGCGGTCAACCAAAATCGGGTGCATCTGATGACCAAGGTACAGGTGCTGACGGTTATCCATCATCAACTACTAAATGGGAAGATGTTTATGGAATGAAAAAGGGGGTCGCTAATCCATCGGGACCAATAAAAAAGAGACATGTTGACTATCCTGAAGCCGAACCAGTAAGAGGGTTAGCAAATCAATTACAATAAAATAAAAAAAATAGAACAATGAAACATAATATTAACGAAGACAAAGAACTAAAAAAAGCGATTTTATTAATGGGTTATGATACAAGTAAAACATTAAATGAAAATATTAAAACTTTAGATGAACAAGTACCATACGCTGATGAATTTGGTGAACCGTCACCAGTAGCACAACCAGAACCTGAAGCCGAACCATCGGTAGAAGCACAGGGTAAAGAATCAAATGTGATGACTGATGAAGATTTATTAGGTAATACAAATAAATTCAGATCATTTTTTCAACAATTATCTGATTTTGGAGTTACTCCCGTTGGTGGTCCCATAGTTGGTGGAATTACTACAGCTTTAGGATTACCAAATCTACTTGATGCTTTAGGTATAAATGTCGCTAATATTATGGGTGGTAGAAGAACTGGTGTAAAAGGTGTGGTTGATGCTTTAGATGGTTGGGTAGATGAAGAAGATTTAACATATGTTCTTACAATAATAAGAACATTAGAAGGAAAATGTCATCTTGATGATGTACAGGATCCTCCTATTTTAGTTCCTGCTATGAAAAGATTTTTAGAGTTATATAGTGAAGATGAAGGTGGGAGTAATTTGATTTCTGATATCGAAGGTGTTGGAACACGAACATTACCAGCAGGTTCGGAAAAACTTAAACAAAAAGCCATTGCGTTAATCACTAAATATTTAAATGAAACTTGTGAACAAGAACAAGAAGCTGGTCAAGAAGATGGTGAAAAGGAATTTACTGAACCAATACCTGACGAAAAAAGACAAACATACGGTCCTTGTACTGATTACCCATTTACTATCGGTTGTATAAATGAAGCGATAAAGAAAATGCAAGAATGTTTAAGGTTGAAACCTGATGGTATGTTTGGTCCAAAGACAATGGCTGGAATTAAAGCAAAAATACCTGAATTTAATGGTCAAATCACCCAAGAAGTTTATGATACGATAATGAATATTTGTAGAAAAAATCAAAGAGGATTAAATACACCTATAAATAAACTTGAACCAAAAACTAGTGGTCAACCATTAAATAAAAATGTAGCGACAATAAAACAAAGACCTGGAATGACACCAGAACAAGTTTATCAACAACTAGCTCCACATCTTGATGGTAAAGGAAGAAGAAGAATTAAATATAAAGGTACACCATTAGATCAAGATACATTATCAAAATTAAGTCAATATTTAGGACAAATAGGATACAAAGCAACAAAAGCTGACCCAACTAAAGATTATGGGGCAAAATATGTTTGGATTAAAAAATAAATAAAATGGATAAGATAAAATTAATTATAAGGGACGAGCTAAAAAAAGAATCGAATAATTATTTAATCGAATCTTTAAAACCATTATCAACCATAAGAGATAATGATGTTCTTGTTGAAAACTTTATGAAAACAGCAATTAAGTTAGTTGATGAAGGATACACTTTGAGGGAAATAGAGTTAATTGTTGAACAAAATAGCAGTTGGTGGGGTAATTTACTAGACCCCGAAACAGGAAAATTTAACTGGGGTGGACTGTTTGGTGGAGCAACAAAATCAACAATTATGGAACAAATACTTAAATGGTTATTTGTTAAGATTTTAGGTATGAGTGAATCTGTTGGTCAAAGTGCGGCTATCGCCCTTTCAGAATATAACCCATTCCATCTTTTAAGATTATTTAAAGGTTATGATGCTTGTGTCGGTGAAATGGCAGGAAAAGGTAATGGTGAAGGTGGTGGTTTAGCAATGACAATTGTTGAAATATTCATAAATAATAGTCAATTTGATGGTCAAGCACAAAATTTCCTTAGTGTTGGTGGAGCGGCAAAGGTTGGGATACGAAATGTTGCCGCTGAAGCCGTTAGAGAATCAGACTTAGATGATGTTCTTGCTAAAAAAATCTGTGGGTATATTTGGAAAGCTCAAGCAGCGAAAGCAGACAGTAAAGTACAACCTAAACCAGAAGAATCCGGAGGACAAGGAAACTCCGCACCTGAAACCCCAACAGTATAATTAATATGGAAAATGATAAAAAAGATATATTGTTAAAAGAAGATATTTTAACAGAAATTGATGCAGAAACAATATTACTTGGATTGGGATTTATTCCAGTTATTGGTGAGGCGTTTGACACAATTCTTATTATAAAATATTTTAAAGAAGAACGCTGGATTGAAGCGTTTTTAATGATGATAGCATTAATACCAGTTGTGGGAGATGCCGCTGTTAAACCGTTTCTTTTTATGGGTAGAGGACTTAAAGCCTTTAGTGGGACAGCAAAATTCTCAAGTGTGTTACAAAAAAATAAAAAATTTGCGGGATTGTACAAAAAGATTTCACCATATTTCGGTTCACCCGTGGCAGCAAAATTATCAACACAAATAAGTAAAAAATACCCAAAAATTGCACCTAAAATTAAGAACGCAAAATCATTTCATATAAACGCCGCAGGTAAACTAAAAGCTGGTGGTGCTAAAACAATGATAAGAAAAAAGGCAAAACAAGGTGTTGGTTATGGTTCACAACAATTATTTAGAAATAAAGCACTTGGAAAATATTTAGAGAAGAGTGGTGGTAAGTTACCTAAAAAGGGATTAACTAGTTGGTATAATTTAGTATATAAAGCTAGGGGAGCAAGAAAAAATGCGTTTAGAAAAGCGTTATTATCTAGTAACCTTTTAGGTGCATTAGGATTACCTAATATTGAGGCGTTTGAAGATTACATAACAACGGATGAGGGGGCGGAAAAAGTAATGAACACTCCAGAATTTCAACAGGTATATAATCAAACAACATCACCACAAGATGAAATGTCACTTATGAAACAAATTGAATCACAGGGAAGTCAAGAATCGAATTCATCATCTGATTTTGGGATGGGTATGTTAAGTATTCCATTAATGAAACAATTTGCTGCGGCTGTACTATAAAAACATAAATGAAGACATATTTATAATAGAGTTTGAGGGTTTGGCCACCGTCAAATGATAAAAGAGGAAAAAAAAGGAGGTATTCGATCTATAACTAAAAACAGGGAGAATTGAATCTCCTTGTTTTTTTTTATACCCATTTGATTTATTGAATTGTTTTTCGTATCTTTATGATATGAAAAAAACTAAAATAGTCGTTGTCGTTTCATCACATTTGGGCACAACAACCAACAATGAATTCATTTCACATGTCAATAAAACAATCGGAGTACCACATAAAGTTGTTTTATATGAAAATTATAATGAATTTTCCCTTCCTGAATTATATAATAAAGCAATGGATACAAATTCAAATAATAATACTATTATGGTATTTTGTCATCCTGATATTATATTTAAAACCAAAAAATGGGGTGTTAGATTATTAGGTCACTTTAATAATTCTGAATATGGGATTATTGGGTTAGCTGGTACAACATATCTATCAAAAACGGGTAGATGGTGGGAAGATAAAAGAACTATGTTCGGTATTGTTAATCATACTGACGGTAAAAAGGAATGGGAAAGCAAATTTTCACCACATATTAGTGGTATTCAACCGGTGGTTACCGTAGATGGGGTATTTTTTGCTGTTGATCCATCTAAATTAGTACACAAATTTGACGAGAATTATTCTAAGTTCCACTTTTATGATTTAAGTTTCTGTGTTCCTAACTATTTGGATGGTGTAGATATAGGTGTTGTTACAACAATTAGAATAACACATAAGTCTGTTGGTGAAACAAATGATGAGTGGGAGCAGAATAGAATTAAGTTTTCAAATGAATATAAAGATGAATTACCCGTTATAATTTACCCAGAATATGATGATTTAGATATTATAACGGACAACCCCATTAAAGTGTCCGTTATAATCCCAACCAAGAATAATTTTGACATTTTATCGGACAATATTAATTCGTGGAAAAATGTTGTTAAGTACCCAAATTATGAAATATTAATTGCGGATACGGGTAGCAACCCCGATGTTATAAAAAAATATGACACATTATTAGATGATAATATCAAATTAATAAAATATGATTACTATAATTTTGGTAAGATCAATAATGATATGGTTTTAAATCATACAACAGATAATAGTGAATTGATATTATTTTGTAATGATGATGTTGAATTATTAAACGATGCTCTTAGTAGATGTGTCGAAATTTATAATAACAATAAAAATGTTGGTACAATAGGTATAAGATTGCATTTCGGAAATGGTACTGTTCAACATAATGGTATATTTTTCGGTGAGGATAGTAAAGGTGCGTTACATCTTGGTCATGTTGATATAACTAAAGCAACAAAATATACTACTAAGGTAAATTATAAATCAAACGGAAACACCGCAGCGTTTATGTTAATGAATAGACAGTTATTTATTGACCTAGGGTGTTTTAATGAATCATATATTGAATGTTTTGAAGATGTGGAGATAAATTTTAAATGTTTATTAGAAGGTAAAAAAAACATAACCGTATCGGATGCTGTTGCTTTTCATTATGAATCGACATCAAGAAATAAAGATCCTAAGAAACTTGAAAAACTTCAAACAGACTATTTTGAAAGGTTATTTCCATATTATAGTGAAAATAAAATAAAATTAAGAAAATTTATAATATATTAAATGATTATATATTTATATATTAAACTAAAATATGTCGGATTTATTGAATTTATTAAATGTTAATGGGGATTTTTATGTTGATATAAAAACCCAAAATATTTTTTATGTGAAAAATATTTATCTATTAGGATTAGATGAACCAAACTCAACCCCGACCCCAACCCCAACTTCTACCCCAACTCCAACTCCAACTTCTACTCCAACTCCGACCCCAACGAATGTTGGTTCTTATTCAGCAACTCTAGAGCCTGGATATATGGACCCAGGTAGTAGAGGATATACGAGTGGTGTTGGTAGTTTAAGTGAAACATCATTTGAGGGTACAACAATTACTCATATGTATGCCGAAACACCATTAATCGAATATCCAGTTGTAGTAAAAACAAATGTGCAAATTTCGGGGGTTACACAAATAAGTATGACAGCAGACGGTAATGTTGCAACTTTGACATGGAATGGTACATATTATATAGGTGATAATCAAACAATAAATGAATTAATATGGGATACATATTTATTAAGTGGTACTATATCAGTACAATTAGAAATAATCTAAATTAAAAATTAAAATTATGCAAACAGCGGCACAAGCAAGAAATTCATCAAATATATCATTAACGGGTTTAACATTTATTGATACGTTAATTTCTGGCGCAACAATTCAAGGCCAATTTTATGTATCGGTAAATAACGAAATAATAACCGAAGATGTAATTACCGAATTAAGAAATAATGGTTATTCTGTGGTAAAACGAAACACTAGTAATCCCTCGTTTGATCCTTATATAATTAGTTGGTAATTAATCCCACTCTAACCAAGTAAGGTCACGATTTTCAACTCCGCAACGTATTGCTTTTTCAACATCATGATGATAATTTATGATTTTATTATCATCACTCATCATACAAGTATTTCCCATCATAGCATCATTAAATTTTTTCATATTAATTCCTGGGAAATCTTTTAATATATCTTCAATTTCCGAATCTATAAACCCATATTCAGATTTTGTTTTATAGTTATAAACTTTATCATAAATTTTTTTATAAAGTTTTTCTTTCGGTGATAATTCTTTTTTCTTTGTCATAATAATTTATTTTATATATTTGCAAATATACGAAAAATTTTTTGAATAAAAAAAAGGTCAGATATCGATTGTTTTGTTTTGGGGTATCCCCACGATCTGACCTTTAGGCTGTTTTATCGTGTTCCAGCTCCACTACTTATTTTAATAGTAAAATAAGAAACTATTTATATTAATAAATATACAAAATAACAATAAAAAGTCAACTTTTAATGGAAACAATGGACGATAAAACATCTTTTTTTATTTGATTAAAATTGTTTTTAATATCAGATTCCCAAAACCGTAAAAATTTTATTTTATTTTCATTTAACATTTTATTTTTTCTATAATCCCTTTGTTTATTTTTTATTTGTGGTTTTGTTAATTTTTTGTTTTTATATATTTTTGGGTTTGCGTGCCAATAATCACCATCACATTCGATAACAAAATCGTAATCCGTTAAATAAAAGTCAACATAAAACCCATTTAAAAATTTATTTTTTTTAAATTTTATATTATTTTCATTTAAAAAAATTTTCATTTTTTCCTCAATTTTAGTTGGGGTTTTGCCCTGAATCATCGCTTCGTTTAACCGTTTTATTATTATCGATTTTTCAGATTTTGTTAATTTATTCCATCGGTTTTTTTGATATGTTGATATTTTTTTTCCTGCAGATTTTAAACTGTCATTGTTTTCTTTTGTTAATCCAAAACACCACGGAGTTTTTCCATACATTGGATTATTTGTTCCAGATAAATCTGGTAGTAATTTTTCTTTATACATTTTTTTTCTTGTTTCCGATAATTTTTTTGATTTTTTACTTATTATATCAGAATTTTCTTTTGTTAATCCTTTCATTGGGGATACCCTACCAAACATACCATTTTTTTCTTTTGAGTTAAGTCTTGATTTTATTGCAAATCGCTGATTTTTTGTGTGTTTTAATTTAAGTCGTTTAATTTTATTGTTAACACTTGTTTTTGTTCTATTATGTTTTTTATGAAATATTGGGTATAATTCAGTAAGTGATAACCCTTTATTTATATATAAATCGATTAATAATTTTATCTCGTCAGTCGTCCATTTATTTATCATAATATTATTTTACTATAAATAGTTCTTAATATCCTAAAGGTATCAAAAAAAAATGTATTTTTGTCGAGTATATGTATTTATAATATAAAAATGACAATTAATAACAAGACTCCTGAGGAAATAGTATTAGAATTTTTACGAAAAATAATAACAGGAACAGAATGGAATAATAAAATTTTTGCTGTTGGTGGTTGTGTGCGAGATGAGTTAATGGGATTAAGACCTAAAGATTTAGATTTTGTTGTTAATGGTGATTTAAATTCAGGAATAGAATTTTCGGTCTGGTTAGCAAAAATATTTGGAAACTATAAAGAAAATAGTAATCCTGTAACATACCCACGATTTGGCACATCAAAACTGTCATTATTTAAAAACAAATATAATTTACCAAATATTGAGTTGGAGTTTGTATCTCCAAGGAAAGAAAAATATACCTTCGGCGATAGAAAACCAGAAGTAACTGGGGGTGATTTGACTGATGAAGTAAATAGAAGGGATATAACGATAAACACGTTAATGAAAAATGTATCAACAAATAAAATCATAGATTTAACAGGTAAAGGAATTAGTGACATTAAGAACGGTATCATTAGAACCCCAATTAATCCTGAAATAACATTTAAAGATGATGGTCTAAGATTAATGCGAGTTGTAAGATTTTCAACTAGATATGGGTTTAAAATTGATAACGATGTTTTAAATGCAATGAAAAAAAACTCTGGTTTAATTACTACAATATCAAAAGAAAGAATTAATGATGAATTAAATAAGATTTTAGTATCCCCAAAACCCGATGAGGGGTTTAGATTATTACAATCAACGGGGTTACTTAAACATATTATACCTGAACTTGATAAGACTGTTGGAATGTCGCAAGGTGAATACCATACCGAAGATGTTTTCAACCATATATTGTCTGTGGTATCTAATACCCCTCCAGACTTAAAAACAAGACTTATGGCGGTCTTTCATGACATTGGTAAGGTAAGTACTCAAACAACGGATGAAGACGGTTCTATCCACTTCTATGACCACGAAAATGTTGGTGCAGAAATTACTAAGCGTATTATGAAAGACTTGAAATATTCAAATGATATGATTGAAGATGTTGCACAAGGTGTGGGTAATCATATGCGATTAAAGAGTGGTGGTCCTGATTCAAATAACATAACAGATAAAACCCTAAGAAGATTTTCGAGGACAATCGGTGGTAATATGAATAATATATTAGATTTGATTCACGCAGATAATATATCACATAAAGAAGAATCATCAATGCCTGACCAAGTTAGTAATATAAAAAATAGATTAGATACTATTAATAAAGACATTGGAACAGATAAACCTAAATTACCAATAGATGGAAATGATATCTTAGCATTAGGTGTCCCAAAAAGTAGAAGTATTGGGGACATATTGGACTTAGTTCAGGATGCTTGGGATGAAAACCCTAATATAACAAGGGAAGATGCTATTAATATAGTAAATCAATTCAAAATCGATAATAATATTAATGAAATTAAGAATATTATGAAAAAACTGATCGATTAAATGAAAAAACCCCCATACCGTAGTATGGAGGTTTAAGAATTTTAAAAATCTAGGGCTTCTTGTGTAAGAGCTGTACGACTCTTATTTCCCCCTCCTCAGTTTCGCGGACATCAGAGTTTTTTTACAAAAAAAGATTATAAAAAGTCCAAACCCCCTTTTTATTGGTTTTGTTTTAAGTCTTTACCACATAAATCCTCATTTGGCGAGCTAAACTTTTTAAAAGACTGCGAGTTTTTATATAGGGATTCGAACCCCTCACACCTGATTGTATAAAAAAAAGAAGGTTGAGATTACACCTTTTAGATAATTGTCTTGGGGACATTATTGGTTCTTCCCTTATCCACCACCTTTTGAGCGGTAACAATCAATGACGGTGAGTTAGACCCACCAGTTCTAAAGTTACCAAATACTCTCATATTACTTATCGCTCTTCAGAAGTGCCCTTCTGATTAACCCGGCGAAGGGTTAGAGGACTTTCACATAAATCACTTCAGGCTTGGGACCTTCCGTGGCTGTGAACTGCTCACAACTATGTAGTCATCTTTCTATGGTAACTGGTGAACACTTTTCCTTTCTGTTTCTATATCTAAATTTTCATTCAAAGTGAAAACAAAAGTTTTGGTTTGTGGATGGTGAAGGTAGCGGTTCACCATTAGCTCCGTCTCCTTTTGAGATACGAAATACTAAACTACCCTCTGAGATATCCCTATCTCCATATTTTAAGTCAACTTCATAATCACGGTCTGGGTAGACAGGTGATTAAGGGTAATAACAGCACCACCTGTACATTACCTTACCTTTCGGTTTTAAACTAACTTTAGTATTGAAAAACGCAATCATAACACTGGGAGTATTATTTTTTGCGATAATTCCACAAGTTATTCTTATTGGTGTTCCCACCTCAACAAAACGACCCACATCGCCCTGTCATCCATCCACTTTTTCTAAAGCGTTGCCCTCGATACTAAAGGACAGATGATATCTTGCTTGTCTACTCGAGGTCCTTGCGAACCCGCAATCCCCTTCAACCAAAGGGAATCACTTTATCCCGGTTATCCCGGTTTATTTAACGACCATAGACTGCCGTATTTTCATTATTTCTAAGAACTCTTTCTTGCGATCAGTGAAGGTATCGATTCTTCATTTCCCTCTCTATGAGGGTGTCCTAACATTAGACGAACTGATCATCTTTTTAAATCTTCGACAAAAATAAGGCAAATTTTAATACGCCCGACATTTTTGTTAAAGTTTTTTATTTATTTTAAATTTCTTTTGAAAATATAATGAATTTTTTTTAGAAATCAAAATATTTCCAAAAGAAATTTTTAAAAAGAACGATTTATTATTTTTCAAGTATTTTTGAAATTGCTTCTAATTCCATTTGTGCTTTTAATTCAGGTGAAATAATAGCATTTAAACGTGATTCAATTTCTTGTAGTTCTTTTACTTTTTCTTTAATTGATAGTTGATTTACTCTTGTGTCGAAATCTTTCTTCCACTCATCAATAGTAAATGATAACCAAGTAAATTCATAAGGTACATTAAGTTCTTTAGCTGATTTTTCTGATTTTTCTTTACGATCAATCAGAAACGCATACATATCTACTATTTTACGTAAATCTGTTATTAATCTAATGTCACTTCTGTCATGTGCTGAATTAGCTGAAAATCCGAACATACAACTTGTTTCCCAACAAGGTTTTTCTGCTTGTTCAATTACTAATTTCTTTTCTTGTACTGTGTCAAATAATTTTTTGACTTTTTCATCAATTTTTGCCATAATGTTGTAATTTTATGTTGTTTATTATTGTATTTATATCGACTTAACGATGTGGGGCGAGGAGGATTCGAACACTCCGACCTACGGGTTTACCAAAAGTTTAGAAGTATCTAAATATATAGCCGGATAATCTCACCAGTAATTATACCAGTCGAACATCATCCCGCTGCTCTACCCCTGAGCTACCGCCCCAAAAATAAATTGGAAATTAATACTGTAAATTTGGTCGTATGTGCCCCTGTAAGGAACACCCACGTAGAAGTAACAGATATTATAGCCAATTTAATATTTTTAAAAAATGGTAATTATGTAGGTAAATGCATATCTGAGAAGTAACCATACATATAGCCATTAATGTTATTACTATGTGGGAATTGTGTGCCACTCTTTTGTTCATTTTTGCTTAGAAGTATGACAACTCAATCCTTAGACCTATCCTTTTTTTAAAATTATTATAGTTGCTAACCTCGTAACAAGTTATAATAAGAGATAGGGGCTAAGGAAAATTCACATAGCCACATAATTTTTTTTTAATATATCAAAGAACGATTTATAAACGGTAATTGTGCTAGTTCTTAACGTTGTCTGACAGTTTGTAGAAGTATCTAAAACACATAGCCGTTATTGTTTAGGATAATTAAACCCCCATAAGTTTTCCAGTTTCTTCATAAGATTCCGAAAAGTCTTCATATTTGAAATATGTATCGATATTTTGATCTAATGTTACTTGTCTACCTCTTCCTTCAACATGAAGTAATACTAAATCATATACACTTACCTTTGGTGGTTTTGCATATTCATCAACTGCTTTTATAATTCTTCCTCTATCTAAACTTGCGATAGGAAGACCTTCAGTATCTATATCTAACATAATATATTCCATTGTTAATAAATCAATAATTCCAATAATGGTGTTTGTTGATTCTGAATTCAACACATATGCATTTGTAATTGTTTCAGGTAACCAAGTTACATTTGATGATGGAAATTCTCTTTCCATAATACCAAATCTTGTATCAACAGTTTTTAATCCTCTACCATTATAATTCCTTACATCTATTACTGCGTATTGGTGACCCCTACTTTTTGCGTCTTCAATATCGATATCGATATATTCAGCACAATTACCTCTTCTATTTCTAACATCACCAGAGTGAATTGAACTACCAACACGTAAACTATGGTAAGATACAACTTCTTTATTTGTACCACCAACAAATGTTACACTTAAATCTAAGTCTTCCATACCATTATTATCAACCCAATGAACATAAGGTCTAACAACCTTTGCATTTGGGTTGTCTAAAGGTATTCTTTGACCCCTAGGTGTAGGTTTACTCGATAGACTTAAACTTCTCATATTAGTTGGTAAAGGAATTTTTTTCAGTTCCTCATCAATCCAACAATTACCTAATGATTCAAGTTTTGAAAATTTTTCTTTTAATGTTTCGAATAATTTTCTATGAATACTTTCAACAATTTTACCTGAAAGTGCAGGTAATGATGGTAATTCAACACGCTTTCTTGAACCTTTAATCATAATAGAACGGTTATTAACGGGTTCTGTTCTTCCTTCAAAGTGTGAATATACCTCAAATAACACTTTATTTGATGTTCCCATTAATGCAGTTGACAAGTATTTCATAATAAGAAGTAAATCGTGAGGGTATGTACGAACTAACCAGTCGATACGTCTTGCGAATTCACCCGGTCTTTGTACAAGAATCCTTAATCCACTTTCTAAATTAACATCAAATGCGTTATTCAATTGTGAATACCAAGATCTTACTTTTTTATTCCTGATATTATAAAACGCTTCTGACGCTTTTGGATATAACTTTCTATATTCACTTGGGTGAAGAATTTCACCAAGACGAATCCATCTTTGGCTTTTTAATGCCATTTCCCTTACATCACAATTACTGTTTTCTAATAACCCAAGTAAGTATTTTCTTTCTTTACGATTGAATTTTTTAAACTTAAATTCTTGTCTTTTTGGGTTATTGACTCTTTCACTTGACCATCTATTCGCTCTTATACGTGCGTATGGTACTTTTGGTAAACTAATGTCACCACCAGATAAGTGTACAGCAATTCTTAATACATCTGTTGTTGTTTTAACAGGTAAATTAGGAATACCCATTCCTGCTAAAGTACAAAGATTTTCTTTAAATGGAATTTGTGATGGAAATACGAGTTTTTCATTAACTGACCACCAAGCTGCACCAAACCATTTAACGATATCAAGGTCTTGTGGTGTTAAACTTTGGTTAATTGAAACTAAGTCAGTAAAAATTCTTTGGAATCTTTCTTGTGTACCATAACCAATCACATTATATTTGATATTTTCAAATTTAATTGGTTTTTCATACTTAACCGTACTTGGCTCCCATGTACCATTGCTCCAATAATGTAAAATCGCATTAAAATACAACTCAAAGTCAGATTTAGACATAACTTCATCAGGGAAATTTTTATAAAGTGGCTCGAAATCACGATTTCCACCCATGATATCCCTTAAATAAGAAATAACTTCATCATTAAAATTTTGAATAAATGATAAATCTGATTTAGATAGTTCGTTAAACGCATCTTGGTCTAACATATATCCCCATTGCATTAAATGTGATTGAACTGTTGAAACGGCGATTCTGTTATCGATTCCGTCATTCGGTGGGCAAACTAAGCTTTTTTGAAAAGCTACAATGTTTCTTGTTAACTTCATGTTGTAAAATTTTGTTGTTTAAAATGTTTTATTAAAATGTTGTATGAATAAATATAATATAAAAAATCAAAAGAATCAAGCGTTTATGAATTTTTTTTTTATTCATACAAATATTCGACAAAGATATGCTAAATATTTTTACTGGCCAAATATATTTTAATAAAAAGTTACTTACGTTCTGGCATTCCGTATTTTTCACCCATTTTAACACTTACACCACATATGTTGCGTAAGTACGGCATTACATTTTCGTAATTGTTTTCTGGACTATCCTTATACCAGTTTTCTTTGGCGTTTTTTAAGAATCTATCAATACATAATAATGTATGTGCCATATCAAAATCCTCAATCATATCAACCCTGTTTGGGTCATTTGTTTCTTTTTTCTGATACTCTCTTTCGGTATCAATTGATTTGTAAACGTCTTTTCTTTCCATAGTTTTAATTTTTTTAAATTTATTTTTCTTTTTGTATAAAGTCATCGCAATTAGGACACATAGGATTATCATTTTCCTCAAGTAGATTAAATACATTTTCATTACATCGGTAACAAAAATTCCAAACATATCTAGTGTGATCCCTATTTGGGTCATCGAAATCAAAATAATCATAAACACACATATATCCTGGCTCTGTTAAAATTTGAGTAAATATTTGGCGATTACCATTTGAATCTTTTATGAAATACCCGGAAACAGGGCACATTGCACCACCCTGATAGTATTCACCATCATATAATTCATCTTTTTCCCACGCATTTTTTTTATTAAATAAAAGGTTATCATCATCATTTAATGATATACCAAAACCCTTCCAGTTAAAAGTTTTTTTTGCTTTAAATTTAATTTTAGTCATTATCTGTTATTTGTTTTTTATTTCGTTTTTTTGTAGAATGTTCTGTTTTTCTAACAAGATTATCTTGGGTATTTTTTTCTTTTGTTTTCTTACCTATTACTTTTTTTTCTCGTGAAATTGTTTTAACTGGGATTTCGTGTGTAACAATATCGGTTTCCGCTAAGAATACACCGACAACATAATCTACATTTTTTATTATTTTCATATTTTAAGTTTTAAAAATACACTTCATTTATATAATCAATAAGACTATTAATTTCATTAATCGTCATATCTAATTCATATGCTATATAGACAACATCAACCCCATTTAGATATAAATTATATACACGTTCTTTTATCTCTGTTTTGTAAAACATTCCATCTATCATAGATTTAAGTTTTATATAATATCGAATATAAATGTTCTTTTAAGTTATCATTACCATACTTCACTATCTGTTCCGCATATTCCCATCCATTAGGTATATGGGCACACATCGCAAAAATACTTTGTAGTTTTTTTATTTCATCTTTTCGTTCTTGTGGATAATTCAAGACTGTTTCTTTAAAGAATGATGAAGCGACATCTTCGTTATTTCCTTCATATAAATTATTAGTCACACAATATTCACCTAATACTGTTCCCCTATATGGTTGGAATATACTTGTCCACGCGATAGTGGGTTTTATTTCACAATTGAATTTTAATATTTTTAATTCATCTTCAAATGTTGTGTTTGGTAATCCTAACATTTGTTCTGTTCTTAATTCCATTCCTGCGTCTAGTATTTTTTTACAGTTATGGAATATTACATCATTCTTCATTTTACGATTTAATACCTTATCCCTATATTCTTCATCATATGATTCGATTGCAATTGTAACACTAACACATCCACTTTCTTTAAGTAATCGGATCTTATCATCATCAAGGGTTTCAATCCTCATTTGTGCGTGGTAAGGTCTTTTATCCCACTTCTGATTAAATTCTTCTAACCAACCTCTTTTATATCCAAAGAAATCATCTTGGAAGAATATTAAATCACAATCAAGTGTTTTTGCTTCTTCAACAACCGAATCAACAGACCGTAATCTAACTTTAAGTTTTTCATATAATTCTATATATAATGAGTTATAACAATATGAACAAGTGAAAGGACACCCAAATGATGTCATTATATTTTTTATCCGATTATTACGATGTTCTGGTGAATATTTATAGAAAACTTCTCTATCGGGGATTAATTCATTAGCATCTACTAATTTATATGTTTTCTTATCATCCATTAATGGGAACGATACAACACTTTCACCGCGAAAAACATAGTCTGCGTACTCTTTGGCTTCTTTATGAAAGAAAGTCGCGTGTGGACCTCCTATGACCGTTATAACGTCAACAGTTCTTAATGCGTCACAAGTTAAATATACTTCATTGTGATTTCCTGTATATGTACTAAAACCAATAATATCAAATTCTTCAGGATTACCAATACCTTCAAATGAAATATATCCATCTGTTTTATATAAATGGTATTGAACTTCGTGTCCCTGGTCCATCATTGCTTTCGCAACAACCATTAACCCTAATGGTTCTATTATAGAAAATTTTTGTACTAAAAGTATTTTCATTTTCTTATTTCCATTTTTGATTCCTTACCCTTTTATGTGCATAAACATCAGCATCATCATATATTATTCTTGGTGTTGGTTGATGCCAAAGAATACTATATTGAATGTTTTTATTTTCAAGGTCTGTTAATATTGTATCTTTTGTTCTTTCAACACTCCACTCTGTATTAACATCTTGCGGACCTCGCATTGTTATAAAAACTATATTATGACCTTCATTTACCATTTTTTCTATGTATTCTAACGCCCCCTCTATCCATTCGTTTGTGTGGTATTTTACTATTGTTCCGTCAATATCAAAAATTAGTGTCGCCATTAAATATAAACTTCATTTATCCTTTATAAACTTTATCTATCCATTCTTCAAATGTTATTATTTCTAACCATTTTTTCATATCCTCACCTATGGCAAAATCATTTCTAAGTGATATTGCCTCATCAATTACACTTACTTCACGGGTTTTATCATCAGGATGTAATCCATGGTATTTTTTCTTAAACCAACTTACATAATCATCATACATATCATTTACATTTTTATGATATATCACTTCAAGTGTTTTATGTAACTGTCCATTTAATTCTGCTAATGGTTTAAAATCCATCCAATCCGCTTTAGAATTCTCACAAACAATTATTTCACCTTTTCTTTTTAATGACCATTCCCTTAATTCATCATAATCCATAAGTTTGTTGGACGCTGATGAGTGATAATACTGACCACCGAATTGATATGGTGGGTCGATAAACCAAGTTGCTTCAATATTATCAATATTTAGGTATGTATCTTGGTATATTTTCCAATGTTTTACTTTATGTAAATTATCGATTAGATATTTCTGATGTCTTTCCCAAGATTTAGCTCCCCGAGCGGATACAGTTTTCTTTGGTACGGCACTTGATGGATTTGCATAGAAACCAAGTAATGCTTTTTCAGCGGGACTTATTTGAATCGAATCTAAATGTAACCCTTCAAACAAATCAGGTAGGTCTTTAATATCTGATACTTCAGCGTGATTAATTAAATAATCCCACGCTAAAAATATTTTATCATACTTGTCATATAATATAACATTCTTTTCCCAATTATTTTCGTGTAAACTATACATCGCAGCACCACAGAATGGTTCAATTATGGTATCATATGATGGTGATGGGTAGTGTTTTGCTAATTTCTTTTTTGTTCCGTAGTAACTAAACATATTTTTGTTTTATAGTTCTGATAATAATAACATTTCTTTATCCCACGCACCAAGTATTTGCCAATAAAACCCAAATGGGCTTTGTACCAATAAAATAGGATCCCTTTTTTCGTATTTACTTTTAAAATCTTTATTTTCTGCGATAACATAAAATACGGGTTTCTTTTCACAAATATCTTTTACCATTTTTGTGTATCGTTTCATTATCTTCATTGCTTCATCCGGAAATTCGGGAACGAAAAGTTCTGCTTCCTTCATTACCAAATCATATTTATCAAGAAGTTTTTTGATTAACTCATCGTTGGTATTTTGAAATTGGTCAAAAAATATTTTATGTTTATGGTGTTGTTTTCTATTTTCCAATCTTTCAATAAGACCATTCATTTCACGTTTAGTATAATGTTGGGTAATATACTCCAACTTATCTTTAAGCATTAATATTTTATCATCGAGATTGTTTAAATTAAATGGGGTTGGTATCGTTTCCAATTCATTTAGAACATCAATTGGTTTTATTTTAATTTTTTGTGGTGGTTTTGGTTTATCATATTCTTCATCAACATCCCCTTCTACCGGATTCATACCTATACCACTATCAATTACAAACCCACCGGTAGCAAAAGAACCTTGATATCCTTTTGTGAAATCAACTAAGTATGTTTCGTCTAATTCCCCATATCCACTTGTGGGTGTGCTATAATCAGGTTCTGCCTTTTGTTTATTGAAAAGAACTTTCCAAGCTTTTTTAAAATTCATTTTATCTAAGTTTTAAATTTATATTACAAATATACGAAAAATTTTTTGAATAAAAAAATGTGACTCGGGTGGGGGTCGAACCCACGACACACGGTTTTAGAGACCGCTGCTCTGACCACTGATGCTACCGAGCCAAAAATGCCGATACATATATCGGCATTGGTTTATTAATGTTCTTGCCCCTGTAACATTTTTTGATATTCAGCAAGTGAAGTTTTTCTTTTAGGTGTATAACCTCTTGCTTCTCGTTCTTTTTGAATTCTTTTCTTTTGGCGTCTTTTATATAAACCATCAGAAATTTCGGTAGAACACTCATTATGAATTTTCATAATTTCGTCAAATAATTTAACTTTTTCTTTATCTGTTAAATTTTTATTTGATGTCTTCCACCTTTCACTTCTTTTAATCCCAAATTTTGGGTCTAATAATCTATGTAAACTATTTGAAAATCTACATTTAATTGTTGTAATAGAATTATGTTTCATCTTTTTAAATTTTAAATTATACTTTATTATTTTATTTTTTTAATGTTTACTCGTATTTTGACCTTAAATTTATGGTCCTCGAATTCCCTAAGTTGGTTTCATAATATTTTGTTTTTAGTGTTATTATTAATAATATAATATTTTACCATCAGGTTTTAACATTGGTAATACTCCCATTCTTACTTCTGATTTTTCAAAATCATTTTTTAGTTTTGAATTAATTATGATATAATCAATGTTATAACCTTTTATTGGTTTTATATTTGATAATGAATCTATTTTTAATATGGTTACTTTTTCTATTTTCATATTGTTTCTAACGACAATCTTAATGAAGATGTCAATTTTTTTGTTTTATTACATTCAAGAAAGCATACGGATGTTAGCTCGTTACTGATATCTGGTTCACAGAAATATGACACAAATATACCCATATCGAGTAATTTTGTTAATAAACTTTCTAATTTTTCTTTGGAATTAATTGACAATGATATAAGATAATTGTTGTTCCAAGCCTTGGCTAAATCAGGATAGTCCAAGTGGAATTGTGATATTGCGTGGCCTGATTGTGCAACTATTAAACCAGGATTTAAATCCCCTCTAGTTATTACGATTAGTCTGGGTATCTATCCCGTTCCTGTATCTTTATAATCACTAGTACCTGCGGTGTTTACACCGATTTCATCTTCTTTTTTCATATTCTATTTCTTTTTGTTGTTAAAAATCACTACAAATATAAATACTTTTATTTTAAAAATCCTAATTTTTTAACATTTTTTTAAGAAATTCTTTTTATTTCTTTAATTGTTTTCTTTATTTGACCTATTGATAATAATGATAATGCCCCTGATTTTTTAATAATAAAACCAACTTCGTTAGCATCATCTTTCTTTTTATTTTTTAAATAAACAGAATGAATATATACAATTAATTCTGAATCATTATTAAATTTTATTAAATATTCATCACCTACATCAACAATCACACCATCTTTGGTTGATATTTTAGTTTTAGTTGGTAATTCTACAATTGATTTAAAATAATTAAAATCTACGTTATCAATAGATCGTTCTTCAATTTTCTTTTGTTTTTTTATTTCTTTACGATATTCTTTCATTAACTCCTCTTCTAATTTTTCTTTTTCTTTAAGTTTTGCCATCGCATCAATAAATGATTGTGGAGTTAATTCTTCTAATGTGTCTACTGTGAATCGTTGTGTCTTTTCTGTAAAGATACTATATTTACCGGTTGGTAATTTATTAATAGTTATACCGTCTTTAAAGTATGTTATGAGGTTTTTATCCATTAGTGTGAGGTTTTATTATTTTTATTTTATTGGCAAGAAACCATAATCCACCTTGGGAATTTGGTCGTTGGAATTCTTCATAATCTTCCATTTCGATTTCATACCATTTTCTACCTTTTTCTGTTAAATGAGGAGCATATGGTTGTGATGTGCAATGCCAACGTGGTCTATATTTATATCCTTTTGTTGGGTGGGATTCCGCTTCTAACCATTCATCTATTGGTAATCTATATTTTTTATTAATAAATAATGGTGTGATATCACCATTTTTAAGAACACGGAATAGTTTATATGCTATCATCCTTCTTTTATTATTTCTATTTCTGAATATTCTCTAACATTTCTTGGTGGTACTGAATAACATTTTACACCATCTGTTAAATATGCCATACCACCTCTTGTTAATTTTACTATTTTAAGTTTACTTTTTCTGGATACCAATCTTCTTAATTCTCTATCCATACCTAAATCGCCACGACCTGTAATGAACACATCTTTTCCAATATTATCATTAATAAAATCGTGGTTTTTCATTTCTTTTTTGACTTCTGGGAATTTAATAATTCTTTTCTATCCGCTTTATACTTTTTTTTCTTTTCTTTTTGTCTTTCTTCTTTTGATAATTTTGGGGTATTAACTTCCCCACTAACTTCCCCACTAACTTCCCCACTAATATCATCTAACCCATAAATCTTATTTTTAAATTCTGTTTTAGAAATATATGATGCGTGACCACTTGACACTTTCAAGTTAGCATCCACATCATGTACTTTTTTTACTGACTCGTCATTAAATTTGATACATTTCATAATAAATGTTTCATTGAATTTCTGTTAATTATACAATTAATCTTATAAGTAGATAAACTATCATCACCATATTCCCCATATGTTTCGAAATTAACACCTTTAAGGTCAAATGATAATGTATATAACACATCTGCAATTGGACCAAGATAATCAATTTTAAAATTAGTTATATCGAATATATCGTTAGGATTAATACAAAATTGGACTGTTTGATAGAACTCTGTGGTAAATTTTAAATCAGCACCGTCATTATATATTTTAAATTTTCTAAAATTTTCTGATGGGATTTTAAATTCACTTATGTTACTGTCTTTACCACAAAACGCTCTTATAATAAAATTAGTTGCACGTAATGGTTCAACTACTCCATGTTTTTTCATATTATCATGGATTTCCGATAATTTTTTTCTCGTTTCTTCTTTCATTCCTTTATCTGTTAATTCCATATTTTAATTGTTTTTTAGAATATACAAAAAAAAAATTAGAAAACAAAATAATATCGGGGGATTTTTTTAAATAAACCCCCCGATAATTAATTTAATGTTATACCACCCGTTTATCACGAACTAAGTGGTCAGCAGCACGAGTTACCATTGCACCATGACGCTTCCATCTGGCTGTGTAACCCATACCTTCAA
>Ga0114918_10000367_pt1 | contig 39270 bp, 41 predicted proteins | sample LantaG_FD_87015 | JGI IMG/M metagenome (GOLD analysis project Ga0114918, IMG submission 87015) | Deep subsurface microbial communities from Baltic Sea to uncover new lineages of life (NeLLi) - Landsort_02402 metaG | ecosystem: Environmental > Aquatic > Marine > Oceanic > Sediment | place...
AGTTCTACCCCCTGCGACTTCCTGGGCGCGGCGCACCATCTCCACGACGCCCGGATGGGCGCAGCCGGTGATCACGACCAGCCCCTCATCGGTCTCCACCGCCAGCGCCTGCTCGACGAGGCGTGAGCCCACCTCGCCGGTGGTGTGGACGGCAGGCCGGATCTTCATCGGCTCGCGCACTTCGACCAGCGTGGTGAGCGAGCGCACGTCGGCCTTAAAGCGCGCAGGGAACGAGCAGGGTACGTAGACCGTCGGACGAATGCCGGTGGCGAGTAGCCCTCCCAGCCCACCGGTGTGATCGCCGTGGGCGTGAGAGAGAACCACCGTCTTTATCCCCTCCACGTCAATCCCCATTTTCTCCATGTTGGAGAGCAAGGTACGGCTGTCCCCGCCGGTGTCGAAAATCAGGTCATTGTCCACCAAACAGGAGAAGCCCCAGCCGGAGACCAGGTTGGGATCCAATGTCCTGTTATCGTAAACAACAATGATTTTCATCTTCTGCACCTCCTGACGCTGCTAAAGCACCTGCCACGTGCAATAGAGCAATTGGAGACCGAAAAGGATGAGTATCGCGCCACACACTATCTTGAAAACCCTGAGATGCGCGGGGGATTTGAGTATCCTTTCGGGAAGAAAACCGACCAAAGGGCCAAGTATCATCACGGGGACGATGGTCCCTATTCCAAAGCAGAGGGCGTAGGCTACTCCCTGAAGCGCGTTCGTCACTGTGCAGGCAATGTAGGTGAGGATGGCCACCAGAGGCACACAGGGCGAGATGCCGATGAGGAAACCCAGGCCCAGCATACTCCCACCACCCCCCTTTACAATGCGCTTCTTGTAGAGCGGCTTCTCAAACCCCTCACCCAGGATGATAAGCACTCCCACAAGCACGATGAAAATTGCCATAGCCAGGTAGAGATAGCCTGATTTGTGAGGAGGGAAAAAGCGATTGATAGAGGCAAAAGCCACGCTCGCCAGTCCCCCCAGGATGGCGAGGCCGAGAAGCCGGCCGAGGGAGAACATTGCGCTCACCCTCAAGCCCTCCCGCCAGCCCCCCTTCGTGGCGGCAATGTAGGGCAGAAGGATGGGGCCACATAAGGCCAGGCAAGGCCCCCAGCCCATGCCGAAGCCCGCACCCAGCAACTTAAGCGCTTCCACTCTTACCTCTCCCCGCAAGCAAAGGCGACAGCGTTCTGCAACAACCTGAGCGTCCCGTACTCCTCCGCGTCAACCCCTCCCTCCAGGCTTCCCTCTGGATGGGGGCTGAAGATGACCACCCAGCGCACAAAGCACAGAGGCAAGGAGTGACGTTCCCCTCAATCTTGAACCTCCAGCCTGCTGCCCACGCCCACCAGAATGAAATCCTCCCTGTAGACTTTTTCAAATGTGCTGCGGGCCAAATCGCCGGAGCAGTGACAGGGGGCCACTCGCTCCACGCCTTCCTCCTTAACCCCCTCGACGATACTCCTTACCTGTAAGAGGTTCATCCAGCAGAGGTGAAAACCGCCCACCACCATAAGGACGTCGCCGTCTAGCAAGTTTTTGGCCTCCCTGACCACGTTCACGACCCCCGGGTGGGCGCAGCCAGTGATCACCACCAGCCCCCGCGCCGTCTCGATCACCAGCGACTGCTCCCTTATCAGGTCCCCGAGTTCCCCGGTCGAGTAGACATGCTCACAGATTTGCACTGGCTCGTGGACCTCAATGAGTTCCGCCCCGGCCTTCCTCACGGTCTCCTTGATGCTCTCGGGGAGACATTCGGGCAGGTAGACGGTGACTGCGTGGTTCTCCTCGAGGAAGCCGGCCAGCCCACCGACGTGATCGTAGTGGATGTGTGAGATAACGATTACATCTACGTCCTGGGGGTCAATCCCCAGCGTGCGCATATTGCGCAGCAGCATCGCGCTGTCGCCGCCGGTGTCGAAGAGAATGGTCTTCTCCACCCCCCCCGGCCCCCCCGATGCGGGGGGGAGTTCCACCAGGCAGGAGAAGCCCCAGGCCGTCTCCAACCGCTCATCGTACTCGTTGTTGTCGTAGAGAATGGTGATGATGATGCCGCCAGGAGCCTCAACGGGCGTGGCGGTGGGCACAGGAGGAGTCGAAGTCGGGACAGCAGTGAGCGTGGGCGGCGGTGCTGTGCTCTGAGCCTGCCCAAGCGTCGGTATGATCGTTGGCGCGAACGTGTGCGTTGGCACGACAGTCGGCGTCGGCGATGCACATCCGGCGACCAGCAGGACGATCAGCCCCACCAGCACCGATCTTGTCATTCGCATCGTGCTGCCTCCCTCACCGCCCTCGCCGCCGGTGACGTCGCTGGCGTCCCGTGTCGCCCCTATCTACCGCCGGTGACGTTCCACTCCCCGCAGATGGTCTCGTCACTGCGGAGCGCCGCGTCAACCAGCGGGCCAATGCCCGCGTCAGCGCGCTCGCTGCCTTCATCAACAGCCCCGCACCGGTGACGACGACCGCTGCACCCGCTGTCTCCACCAGCGGGCCGGGCTGGTAGGGGCGCGGTGACCGCGCCCCTACGGGGGCGGGGACGAGTTCGCCCTGAACCACGGGCTGAATGGTGCCCTCCGGACAGGCATCCACGCAGGCTCCGCAGCCGGTACACGCCTCCTCGTCAATGCGGGCCTTGCCATTCACCAGAGCAATCGCCCCAACGGGGCATACTTCGATACACGCGCCGCAGCCCGTGCAGCGTTCGCTGTCCACCCACATCGTCTGCGTGCCCATCATCCCTCCTGAAACCCATCACCTACGATCAGCGCTATCCCGATGAAGCCACCCCAGGGCAAGGCCACTTGCGGCCACGGCCATCCGCGAGGAAACAGGGTGGTGCGCCACACGGTGCGCGCCTGCTCATTTGCGACCGACCACAGCAGCCGCTTCAACTCCCCCACGCCGTAGAAATGTGCCGCGTCGTAGACCGTTCGGCGAAAGAGCCCCGCCAGCCGGCGCTGCAGGCCAAGGACGCTCCAGCGGTTGAGCACACCCAGGACCACTCCACGTCGGGATACCCGCAGCGTCTCCGCCAGCGCCTCCCTGGGTTGCTCCAGGAACTCCAGCGTGGTGATGAGCGCCGTCAGGTCGAACGCGCCGTCGGCGAAGGGAAGCCTTCGCGCGTCACTCTGCACCAAAGGGACACCACTCAATGCCCGTGCCTCCGCCAGCATGGCCGCCGAGAGATCCAATCCCACCGCCGCCAATCCTTGATCGCTCAGCCAGCGGGTGAAGTGGCCCGTGCCGCATCCGATCTCCAGCACGCTGCCCGGTCGAGAAAAGCCCTGCACTAGCCGGTCCAGAACGGCCTTCTCCAACTCGTCGGCCCGTCGCCCCTCTGGCCTCTTGTACCAGGCTTCGTAGTGGGCGGCGGACCGCTCGTCGAAGGCCGTATCGCTGGGACCCATCTCACGACTCTTCGGGCGACGGGCAGGCATTGGAGAGAGTGACCGTCATCACCACGTCCCCGTGCTCAGCAGCCCGGTGGAACGCCTCCTGCAAGGCGGCGAAGACCTCCTGCTCCTCCCCCCACACCAGGGTACTCATCGCACCCATGCGGGTCTTCAGATTGTGATCGTGGAAGACGTGCACTGCCTCGCGGACGGGCGTCCCAATCGAGACCTGCCGCAGCGGATAGAGGCTGACCTGTGCCGACATCACGCTCATCTCTGACCTTCTCAGCGAAAGAACGCCTGGCCCTGAAACACGAAAGCGTCACGGGCCTTGGCGACGCAGCAAGGATGCATAGGCGGCAACTCGTCTTCAGGGCCGAAATAGCGCGCACCTATAATCTCCTGCATATCCGGCTGGAGTTCACCACCAACGACCCGGCACTCGAAGAAGAGAATCGCCGGCTGCACCTGGTCGCCGTTGGGATAAGCGAAGGTGTACTCCGGGCTCGAATAAACGCCAATCAGTGCCACCGGCTCGACCTCCAGCCCGATCTCCTCGCGCACCTCGCGCGCGACCGCATCGGCGGCCCGTTCGCCCAATTCCATCCCCCCACCGGGGAAGCTCCATAAGTTGTCCCCGTCGCTGCGCCGCAGGAGCAGGATGCGCCCTTCCCCATCCCGGATGCAGGCCGCCGCAGCGGGGACCAGCAGCAGGTCGTGCCCCACGCACTTCCGCAGGCGGGCAAGATAGCCAGTTGCTCCCATCTTCTCATACCTCGTTTACTTTGCACTTTTTCCCATACACGACGATGATCCTGTGGTCGGGACACGATTCCTGGGCCTGTGCCAATCTCTTGAGAAGGTGCTCCTCCAGCTTATCCGGCAAGGCGTGCAGACCCGGCGGCGTGAAAAGGATCCGGTGTGGATTCAGAAAACCGGTCTCCATCAGACGAGTCATCTCTGGGCGCAACATCCCGCAGGATATGATGCAACGATCCTCGAACGTAGAGCGGGTGATTTCAGCCATCGCTCTTTCCCTCTAGCACAACTGAGTCAACGACTAACATACGGTATTCTCGCCTTCGCACCTCTCTTGCCAGAAGGGTGGCATCTGCCCATTGCTCGAGTCTCCGCTTCCGGTTGCTTTTCTCTACTTGTTGTTGGTACTACGATGTCCTAATGTCTCCGGTATCGTGGTCAACAAAGGGATTTTTAGCAGCAAGTCTATCACTATAGGGATGAGAAATACATAGACTGGGCCTAGATTTTTCCACATCAGCCCGCCGAGGATGGGAGCGGGGATGGTGACCAATCCTTGGAAAAGGCCAATCAGGCCGCTCCACTTACCCATCTGCTCTACTGGAACGAGTTCCAAGGTCATGGCACCTGTGATACCTGCTGAGATGGCATAGAAAGTTTGTAGCGCTCCTGCCAGGATCAAGGTGACGGAGTTAAAAGAGAAGACGAGCAACAAGTTGGAGGCGTACCACAGTGGCGTGAGGAGATAGATCACCTTTTTCCGTCCTATCCTATCCGCCAGTCTGCCCAGGGGGATGCCAAATAGAAGACGCGCCAGGATCGTGGCCGTGGTCATGACCCCCAGCAGGTACTGATCCGCCCCTTTTGCCTGGTGAGCGAAGAGCTGGAGGAAAGGGGCGGTCATGGCCATTGGCAGCCAGGTGAGAGAAGAGATCACAAGCCATCTCCTCAGGGGGGCTTCTCCTTCAAAGAGCTGCCTAAAGCCACCTATAAAGCCCGGATTGGCTCCCGCCCCGGTCGCGCGCACCCGCTCTGGCTCCCTCAATTGAGCAGCCACGAAGAGGAGGATGAGGCCATATCCAGCAAAGCGGACATAATACAAGGGGCGGATACCCTCCGCAGTCAGCCCCCCAAAAACTGTGATCAGCGGGGCGGCAATCAGGGGAGCGATCAGGGAGAGGAGGGAAGCGAAGGTGACGCAGAGGTTCTGGGCAGTCGCTCGATCCTTGTTCTGCACCGAGTCGGCGCAGATCACGCTGCAGCCCGTGCCAGTCAGCCTCATAGAGACGGAGAACAGGATAGTGGCAGCGATGATTACCTGCCAGTTGGGTGCCAGGGCGTAAACCAACGCCACTCCAGCCAGCAATCCCATGCCCAGCAAATAGAACCGCTTGATGCCGTGGCGGTCCACCAGCCATCCCACCGGCGTGGAAATGAGGGCAGCGATTCCATTGCCAATACTGCTCACCGTCCCCAGTTCGACCGAATTGGCCCCCAGGGCCACTGTGTATATGGAATCGTACTGCGCGGTAAGGTTGAGCAAGAAGCTATTCACCGCCGAGCGCGTGATCGCCACCCGGTAGTTATGCTTCTGTCGGCCGATGAATCTGGGCACTCTCCCGATCATTCCGCCAACCACGTCTGTTATGGAAAGCCCCTCCACCTTGCGCAACTTCAATTTCCCCTTCATTTCTCAACTGTGGATGCCGCTTCGCTCACCTTTTTCAGAGGGCGGAAGCGTCAAGCGCCGGCTGGTCGCCCTGGGCGCGGAACCTATGCACATTTATCCCTATAACCCCGATATGCGCTGGTACTGGCACGGCCGCGAGCGTAGGCTTCGTGCCACCCTTTGGGAACCGGCATCTCCTTGTATAACTGCACGCGCCGGGCCTCAAGCAGGCAACGGGGACACTCCATGAAATCCGCCGCACAAATCACCCTGTGGCCCGTCTCAGATGATAGACGATCCAGCCAGGAGAGCCCCTCTTCGCAGCGCAGCAGGTGGTGATCGAGGATCAGCGTGTCCACGTGACGGGCCAACTGCCGCGCGTTCCTCCATGCCCTCCACCGCCGCTTCGATGAAAGCCACGAAAGATAGAGGGGCGGGCCGCCGACCAACACTATATCCGGCCGCCAGGCCAGTATCAATGACACGGCCTCGCCATCGAGAAGTTGGATGTCAGAAGCATGCACAAAGACTGTATCCTCACCCTCAATGCGGGTCATCATCACCATTCCAAGTCTGCCATTCCGTTCCCCGTGCGGCACAGGTAACGAAAAGGCCAGAGGCCCATCCCTTTGGCCTTCCGCATTCGGCAGGTCTCTGCCCAACACCTTGCACAAGGACTTCTTCCGGCGCAACATATTGTAGGACAGCCCTTCAGTCCCCCTGGCCCAGAATCGAACCGTGTGGCACAAAGGAGCCACCTGTTGTGCTTTGAGTTGGTAGGGATTGGCGTTTGGTAGGGGAACATGATCCCCGTGGAAGTGGCTCATCACCACATCGGTAGCGTCCTCTAATTCCGCTATGATTCTCTGGCGCACCTGCTCCCCAATCGCCACCTGTGCCGGGTGGGGAAGCAGTCCATAGCGCCGGTAGCCCAACGCCAGTCCGGGGTCAATGACGATCTTGCGGTCCCTGATCTCCACTATGCAGGAGAGGCCGCGTACTCCCAGCGATTCCGATCCAAGGATTCTGATACGCATCTCATTCCCGCGCCGACCTCAGGCTCCTCGTTCAGCCTCCATGAACAACCCCAAGAGGATCGCCGCCGCTCGCTCGACCAGCGCGGCACAGGAGCCCAGCCCGCCCGGTGCGTGGACCATCTCCCTCAGCCGGGCGCATTGAGTGGCCCCCAGTTGCTCCAGGAAGTGCGCCCGGTAGCGAGTGGCGAGGTCGAGGGCCGGCAGGTCGCTTTCGTTCAGGCTTTTCCGGCCGAGCAGCCCGCCGATGACCAGCACCCCGCCGCTCAGCGCCCCGCACATCTCCTGTTGAGTGTCTCCCACGCCGCCGGCCAGGCCGGTCGCCATCCGCGCACACTGCGGCTCCAGATCGCCCAACACGTGCTCGCCCACGGCGAGCATCATGGCCTCGGCTCAATGGTAGCCCTGCCCGACCAGGTCACCGGCCTGTGCAGCCACGTCGTTCCGCGCATGTACCTCAACAATCATCTGATTCCTCGCTTCGCGCGCTGCCCTCTGCGCGCCGGTTGGCGATCGTCTCCTGCAGTGTGCTCACTGCCAGTTCTGCACAATGGGCGCTTTCCACGGGCAAGCCATCCAGGGCAGCGATCAGATCTTCCGGCGTGATCTTGCCCGCCTCCTCCAGCGACATCCCCTGCACCAGACGAGTGAGCATACTCCCGCAGGCCACCGCTGGCCCGCAGCCGTCGGTCATGAAAGCGGCCTTCTCGATCCTTTCGCCATTCAGCCGCAGGTAAATCTCCATCGTGTCACCGCACCAACCATGCACGATCCCATAGGCATCCGCCCTCTCCATACGGCCCAGGTTCCTGGGATTGTGGGCCTCCTTGATGACCTTGTCCGAGTAAAGCGCCCGTTCCTGCTCAATGATCTGCCTTTGCAGATCTGCTACCATGTGGTCAAAGTCGGCTGCTTCTCCCTGATCACCCACGTGAACCTTCTCATGCCGGATTACCAGCGTTCCCGCTGCCGGCGGCGTGCGCGCCGGCCGCCGCCCCACCTGCCGTAGATCGCGCGGCCGGGGACGCCTGCGGCACGAGATGAGAGCGCCGGGCCAGGCTGCTGCTGTCCCCGGTTCCCCAGAAGCGCCGTTACGCGGGGCACCACCTCCCGCCCGACGAAGCCCAGCGCCGCCCCCAGCCAGGGCCGCACGCCGCCGCTGGGCCGGGGGGCTGGCGCGACCGGTCGGACCGGGATCGGAGTCGGCGCAGGCACGCGTACCGGCGCTGGCTTCTCAGCCACAGTCGGCTCCCGCAGCGCCAGAAGCGCCCCGTTGGGGCAGGCCGAGAGACATGCCTCACACTCCCGACACAGGCTTTGTTCCACCCTCGCCACACCATCCACCACGCTGATGGCTCCTGTCGGGCATGCATCCGCGCACAAGCCGCAGCCGGTGCAACGTGCTTCGTCAACATACACCATGTGAATCACCTTCTCTCATATTGGAGCAAAAGCCACACGTGGAGCAGCCTTTCCAGGCCGCTGGTAAGCCCGAAAGCCTGCCCCACGTGTGAATGTTCACGCCATCAGATGCTGATCTCAATCTTTCCCTTCCTGAAGCCCTTGAGCGGCGATAGGAGCCCCAGGATCGTACCTCTCACTATGCTGGAGATAAATGGATTCATAGGCATCGGCCGGCCGTCTATTCTGACCTCCGTGGCCGGATGCAAGGAGACGCAGTCCTCCACGCTGCCGGTTCCGGCGACGATCTCGTGGGCCATATCGTAGCAAGTCTCGTGACCGCAGCCACCACAGTCGAGGTTGGGCAACTTGAAGGCTTTCTCCTCCACCAGGTCAGCGATCTTGCCCACCTCGTCCCGGCTCAGGAGGGAGACGCCCATTCCCTCCACCTGGTCGGCCGGCCCGACGGCACAGATAGCCAGGCCGTCAAAGAGGTCCCGGTCGTCCGGCTCTCCCCGCAGGCACACGATCTTGGGGAAGGTCTTCTCCGCCTTGAAGCCCTCGACGAGAATGAACTCTGCCTCCAGATAGGGGGTGATATCCTCCAGGCTCAGCGGCTTCTTCCAGAAGACCCCCGACTCCTGCGGCGAGATAAACCCCACCTGACCGACGGCTCCTCCCAGTATGGTGGTATCCTTCCCCGGGAGATCCAGGTGGTGAGATAGATGTTTGATCACGGCCACCTTGTGACCTCTCCTGGTCAACTCGCGGGCCAGCGCGCGGGTCAGTGTGGTCTTGCCGCTGTTCTTGTACCCGATGATACCTGCGACTTTGAGCAATTTCTCTCTCCCTAAAGACCTCCGAGGTTTTCCGAAACCTCGGAGGTCTGAATTCAACCGGTCGTTAATCTGTCCAGCCGTTCCATCACCTCGGCCAATTGCCGTTGCAGCATCTCGGCTTCCTCTCGCAGGCGGCCCACCTTGCCCTGCTCGTACTCCTCTGCGACGGGTTCGGCTTCGTGGTCGTGACCTGTGCTCTTGCGACAGGGCTCAGCGCCGCGCAATTTACCACCCAGGTAGCCCTCCAGGGCATGGCGCACGGTGCCGGAGGCACCCGTCACTGCCTCAACCCCGTATTGCTCGAAGAGGGCGAGGGCTCGCCTCCCCATCCCGCCGGTGAGCATCACGCCGGCCCCCTGGCTACGGATGAAGCCGGGCACTTGCCCCTGCTGATGGTGATCGTAGTAGGGGTTCGCCACGGCGTTGACCTGCTTCACCTCCTGGCCCTCGATGTCCGCGAGGACGTAGTAGGGGCAGCGCCCAAAGTGGGGGCTCACCACACTGTCCAGCCCGTTGTTATCGTCTGCCGATACCGCGACGCGCATCTTACTTCTCCTTTTCCAGCCGGTCGAGCCGCTCCACCACCTCGGCCAGTTGCTTGCGTAACTCGCCGGCCATTCCCTTCAGAGCGGCGATCTCATCTCCGCGGGAAGAGGCCGGGGCAGCAGTAGCCGTCGCAGGCGGAGGTGGCGTCGGAGGGACAGCACCGACCGCGCGGCGGCCCATGCCCATTCCACGTCCCATGCCCATACCACGGCCCATTCCTCGGCCCATCCCCATACCGCTGCCCATGCCCACCCCAGCCTGGACGTTGGCTCCGGCGACGGATTGAAGTCCTCCTGCCTTGTATGCTTCAACTGCCTCCCGAACCGTCCCGCCGCCGAAAAGGCAAATGGACACACCGGCGGCCTGAAAGACGTTGAAGGCATTGGGGCCCATGTTACCGGTTACCACCGCCTGCGCCCCGTGCTCAATGACAAACTGGGCCGCCTGGATGCCCGCTCCGCCCCCAGCGGTGACCGCCGGGTTCTCCATGGCCTCGAACTGCATGCTCTCCGTGTCCACGAAGACATACATAGGACAGCGCCCGAAGACGGGGCTGGCTGGCGCGTCGAGGTCTGCGCCGTTGGCTGTGACGACAATCTTCATTTGCATTCCTCCTGATCAAAGGTATAATCTGATTTGTCCATTGGGTGGGGAGTCCTATTCGGACTCCCCACCTGGTTAGGACCCCGGGGCGGGTGGCGGAGTATATGGCGACGTCATCCGCCCCGACGTGTCCCCTGTGAGCGCGGTTAGGCCTCCTTCTCGAGTTCTTCAATGCGCTTGCTGATGGCGTCCAGTTGCTTCTTCAGCCACTCAGCCTGCGTCTTGAGGAATTCGGTCTCCTGCTCCGGCATCGGTGGCGTGGCATAAGGGCCATACGCCGCGGCTGGCGGCATGCCGTAAGGGCCATACGCCGCGGCCGGTGGTGCTCCCCAGGCTGGCGCGTACCCGAAGCGGGCCCAGCCGGGCAGGCCGGTGGCGTAGTACTGGTTCCGCCAGCCCCGACCGCGCCCCCAGCCGCCGCCTCGGCCCATGCCGAAGCCGCGTCCAGGGATTGGGTTCGCGTAGCCGGGTGCGCCGTAGCCAGCGCAGTAACCAGCCCCGCGCCCTGTCATCGGTCCCATTCCTGCCGGTCCAGTTCCATCTCCTGCTGGCATCTCATTCACCTCCTTTCTATCAAAGCGTTTTACCTACTGAACACACGTTACCATCTGGCAGACCTTCGCCCTCGTCCTCTGCCTGCGCCGCGGCCTCGCCCGCGCCCGAACGCACGCCCCAGCCACGTCGTTGGACGTAGCCAGCGAGCAAAGCGTCCGCCAAGCGCAGGCCGGGCGACCGGCACTCCCAGGCGCACAGGCGTGCCCTGCTGCCCTGCGTAACCGTAGGGCGCTTGCCCCGACTGGGGAAGGTTCAGTGCACAGTACCCCTCGCCGCGCCCGGTCATCGGACCCTGGCCTTGCGGCCCTGTTCCATCAAATCTCGGCATATCTCTCACCTCCCTTCTACTGAACTATACATCTCTCACTCACTTCCTGCCATCAATCGTATGCCAGGCGTGTCTCTTCATCTGTTAAGACGTGCTGGATCCACTCTTGCCATCTGGCTGATCGCCAGGTCCCCAGTTCCTGGTGGGTCAGGTAGTAGTTCTGGGGGATGGGGTGGGTACCGATAACCACCTCCAGCCCGTATTTGGCCGGGATGAAGTCGCAGAAAGCCTGCAGGCGCGGGCAGGGCGGGTAACCAACCACCAGGCCCGTAGCCAGGTGGACGACCTCGGCGCCATTCTTCTTCATCTCCGCTGGAGCGTACTCCACGTTGCCGCCAGGACAGCCTCCGCAGGTGGTATAGCCTACCAACTCGACTTCCTCGCCCTCGTACAGGGCGAAGGCTCCCTCCCGGTTTCGCAGAGCCCGCAGGCACTTCCCACCCGCACAGGTATGGTAACGGTTGCAGATGATGATGGCGATTTTCTTCACTTTGACTCTCCTTAAATTTACGTGCCTATGCCTATCCCTGCCTGAGCACGATGCTCCCGACCGGCACGCCTACATCGCGGGCGATGACCGGGCACTTGGTTTGCAGCAGGAAGAACACCCTCGGTCCCTCCTCGCTCAGCGTCTCATAGTTGGCTTGCCCCTTGGCAATGACTAACTCAGCCTCGTCGTACAGATGCCGGAATTCCTCCGAGCAGCGATCCAGAATCGTACCCGGAGCATCTGAGCCGGTGCTGACGACCTCCGCCACCCGATCCACCCCGGCGGCCAGCGCATCCTCCTGCGTCGCGTCGTTCAGGATAGGTCCTTCTTTCACAGCGTAGACGACCGGCACGTCGAGCGCTTCGATCAGCACCCGGTCGAAGACCGTCTCGCCAGCGTTGTCGGCCAGGTAGAGTAGGGGCGCGGTAACCGCGCTCCTACCTGCTCCGGAGAGCGCGTCCCGAAAGGCCATCCCATCGTCAATGGCGAAGGACTGGGCCAGCACTCGCTCTACTTCATCCCACAGGTCATACTGCTGATCCGGCCCCAGGTCAATGATGTTGCCGGCGATACTCAGCCGCACGGCCACCTCCAGCGGGTCATCCGCCTCCGCCAGCAGTGATTTCAGCCGGGGGTAGAGGGCCAGCGCCTGGCGGGTGCCGGTCTCCTTGGCCGCCCGATATGGGTCGCTGTCACCGACTTCCTGGCGCACGATGCGGTGCACCCGGTCGCCGATCTCCGGCGGCGTGCTTGACAGTTCGATTTGCCTTAGCGCGTCGAGCACGCGGTCAAGCACCACTTTTTGCTGACTCTCGTCGGCTCCGGCCAACCGTGCCGCGTCCAGCGCCTGGCGCAGGAAACACGGGTAACAATCCAGATAGGTCCTCATCCACACCTACGGAAAGATCGGTGCCGTTTTCCGTCTCGGCACCCGCTCTACCAGTTGCCCGGTGATCGGCTCGAACAATTTCGCCTCATACTCCTCGATCTCCCCCGCATCACAGCGGCGGGCCAGTTCCGGGTCCAGCGGTAGTTGCCCCAGCAGCGGCGACCCCATCTTCAGCGCCGTGCGGAACGCCTGGCTGGGGCCGAAGACCTCGATCTTCTCCCCACACCTGGGGCAGGTGACGTAACTCATGTTCTCCACCAGTCCCAGGATAGGTGCTCCCATGTGCTGGGCCATACGGGCCGCCTTGCGCACCACCATCCCTGCCAGGCCCTGCGGCGAGGTGACCAGTACCACCCCGCTGAGCGGTATGGACTGCATCACCGTCAACGAAGCGTCGGAGGTGCCGGGGGGCAGGTCCACGATCAGATAATCCAGGTCGCCCCAGAAGACTTCGTTCCAGAATTGCTTGATGGCGCTGCTGATGAGCGGACCACGCCAGATGACGGCTTCATCCTCGCTGGGCAGCAGCAGATTGATGGACATCACCTTGATGCCACCAGGAGTTTCGGCGGGGAGGATGCCCGTCGGACTCATCAATGGCGGCTCGTGGAGGCCGAACATCCTGGGGATACTGGGGCCGGTGATGTCAGCGTCGAGTACGCCCACTCGCTTTCCCTGCCGGTTCAACGCCACCGCCAACAACGCTGCCACCGATGACTTCCCCACGCCGCCTTTCCCGCTCAGTACGGCTACCACGTTGGCAATCTTGTTTGCGGACTGTGCGGGCTTGGGGCCGCCCTCGGATGCAGTCATGAACGCGGCACGCTCCTGCTGGCTCATCTCGGTCAGGTTGACTTCAACCCGTGAGGTCGCGTCTAATTTCGCGACTGTCTCTTTGACCGCACGCACCAGGTCGTCTTTGATTGGGATTTCCGCGAAAGGCAACGCCAGCGTAAGCGTGACTTTCTCATCCTCGACGTTTACGGCTCTGATCATCTCCAATTCGACCAGATTGCGCTTGATCTCGGGGTGCATCACCCCGCGCAAGGCGTCAAGAACCTGCTTATCTGTGATCATTTTCCCCCTCACGAAACTGTGTTTTTGTCATTTGTTCATTGTTCATTGTTCATTGTTCATTGTTCATTGTTCATTGTTCATTGTTCATTGTTCATTGTTCATTGTTCATTGTTCATTGATTCATTGTTCATTCTCTCATCATCGTCAGTAACCGTTTGCCCGGTATCTGCGGGAAGGTCGCTCCCTGGCTCACGGCCCGTAACGCAGCCGGCACGTCTACTACCAATGTCCCGGCGAGTGCGTCCATGCGGTGATCGAACAGCACCGGCGAAAGCGGGGCGCTGCCGCCGAGGAGGATGACGAAAGCGTCAGGACGGCACAGGCCGATCAGATCGTCGAAGGTGTGGTTGATGAGCGACGTGCCGGTCAGGGCGATTACGTCCGCCTGGGGCAGCACCTCAGCCGCCCGCTCGGCAGGCAGGTCGCCAGGGCGAGGATGCAGTTCTACCACCCAACATTCGGCCGCTGCCCGCCGCACCCGTTCGACGAAGGGGAAGTGGCCCACGATGGCCACTCGCCGCCCCGTCCCCCGCTCCAGGATGACCTCCTCGGCGTTGACCTCGGCGCAGGCCGCTTCGTCCACCTCCAGCAGCGCGTTGAACGCTGCCATGCCGATGCTGGCCTCCAGCGTGCTGGACGAGCGGAGCAACGCCGCCAGTTCCCGCCCGCTGCGCTCCAAAAGACGCCCGGCGTGGGGTACCGGTGGGCCGCTGGGGTGAGTGGCTGGACGCAGCGTCGAGGCCAGGCCACAGCGGGGTGGGTCGGTGTCCAGCACCACCGCCGTCCAGAAAGCCCCCACCAACACCTGGCGCACCGGTGCGTCGGTCCGCAGGCTCTCCAGCAGCGCTTCAATGGTATTCACCTTCACCTTCCTCCATGTGCCGGCTGTAGGTACCCACGAGATGATCTATCAGCCCCCGCGTCTCTTGCAAATCCCGTGTCCACAGGCCCAGCGCCTCGTCCCCCAGGGCGGTGAGGCGGTAGACCCGGCGGGGGGGCCCCTGCGTCTGTTCCTCGTCCCAGGTGGAGGTGACCCATCCCTGGTCCTCCATCTCCCGCAACGCCCGGTAGACGACGCTGGGATTGATGTCCTCCAGACCGAACTCCCCCAATCGCTCCAGGAGAGTATAGCCGTGGGATGGGCCGTAGTGCAGGAGCAGCAGCAGCGCCGGCTTCAGGAACCGTACCGCCCGGCGGGAACAGCCCCGCCATCGCCATCCCCTACCTCGTCCTCGCATCCCTTGTCCTCCTTCACAGGGCCATCAGGCAGACCCTGCCTCAAGCGGTCTTAGTATACCACACTATGTACAAATTGTCAATAGATGAATTGCACAGAGATAGCGTTTGCTGCTGACCCGCTCGCGCTGGCGCGGGTAGCCATTGGCCTTAGCGAGGTTGACGAAGTAACGATGTAAGGTATACTTGAACCAGAAGCACAGTGTTGCTTGGAGGCATGGATGATGAATCCTCGTCTTGAGCAAATTCCGAAGGTGCTGGAACTCTATCTCCAGATTTCCCAGTACCCGATCCTGGGCCGCAGCATCCGGGAGCGCATGCGCCAGGAACTCTTCGCCCGTGGCGTCATCACCGCGGAACAATTCGAGCGGGAGGTGAAGGAGAAGGCCGTTCTCTCCCAGCGGCGGGAGGGGCTTGCGGCCCCCTTCGCCCAGGAGACAACGGAAGTGTGGCAGGAGCGGTTGGCGCAGATTCAGGATTATCTGACCGATTTTTACTTCGCCTACAATCTACCGCACGCGCTCTTCGAAGAGATCGTGCGCGCTGTCCTGGCCGAACGAGCGCCCGGCCAGGAAGTCACCCTGCCCTTCAACCCGGAACTGGCTCCCTGGCACATCTTGCTTACCCAGGCGAAGGAATACGCGGGCCTTCCCCCTGAGCAGCGAAGGCAGGTCAGTCATCATCTGGAGGAGATCACCGTCGTGCTGACCAAGAGCATGATCAGCGACCAGATGGCTTTCGTGAGGCTGGCTAAGGAGTTCCTCGACACAGAGGATTTTGAGGTGATTGGCAAGAGCCGCATTGGGGGGGGAAAGATCGGCGGCAAGGCGGCGGGGATGATGCTGGCCTGGAAGATCCTCCAACGGGAGGATCCGGCCGACGAGATAGACCTGCGTGGGCGTGTCGTGATCCCCGCTTCCTACTTCGTCGGCGCCGACGTTTTCTACGACTTTCACGCTATCAATGGGCTGGAGGAGTTCATCAACCAGAAGTACAAGACACAGGAGGAGATTGAGGCCGATTATCCCCACATCCAAGAGGCCTGCGCCGATGGGCGATTCCCAGAGGAGGTGGTAAGGGAACTGCGGGTGTTGCTGACCAGGGTGGGGAACGTCCCGCTTATCGTGCGCTCCTCCAGCCTTCTGGAGGATAACTTTGGGTTCTCCTTCGCCGGTAAATACGATAGTTTCTTTTGCCCCAACCAATCCACTCTGGAGGAAAACCTGGCCGCGCTGACCAACGCCATCGCCCGGGTGTACGCCAGCGTCCTGAGCCCGGATGCGCTGCTTTACCGCCAACAGGTGGGGCTCGTAGACTACGATGAGCGTATGGGGGTATTGATCCAGAAAGTGCAGGGCCAGCGTTACCGCGACTTCTTCTTCCCCACTCTGGCCGGTGTGGGGTTCAGCCGCAATCCGTTTCGTTGGAATCGCAAGATTCGTCCGCAGGATGGCCTGCTGCGGCTGGTATGGGGATTGGGCACTCGCGCCGTGGAGCGGGTGGCCAACGATTACCCGCGTATGGTACCGCTCAGTCACCCGCAACTGAGGCCAGAGATCGGGGCAGACAAGATTCGCAGGTACTCTCAGCGGTTTGTGGACCTGATTGACCTGCAAGCCAACACCTTCAGGATGCTGCCCATAGCCGACGTGCTGCAACCGGACTATCCCGGCATTGTGCTCCTGGCCTCGCAGGACAAGGGAGATTACCTGCAGCCTATCTACGCCCCGGGTGTCCTGGGTCGGGCTCCCCTGGTTCTGACTTTCAACGAACTTCTGAAGAACCAGGAATTTGTGACGCTGATGCGAGGCGTCCTGAAAAAACTGGAGCGGCACTACGAGCGTCCGGTGGACGTCGAGTTCACGGTGGAGATCACGGCAGATCGCCCACCTCACTTTATCTTGCACCTGCTCCAATGCCGCCCCCTGAGCAGGCAGGAGTGGGACCAGAGCCTGCGCATCCCCGACGACGTGCCGCCAGAGGACGTGATCTTTCTGGCGCGGCGGCTGGTGCCGCACGGCCGGGTCGGACGCATCCGCTACGTCGTCTACGTTGACCCGATGCAATATGCCTGCGCGCCCGACTACGCGACCCGGTTCGAATTGGCGCGAGTGATTGGCCGGCTCAACAAGCGGCTGGAAGATGAATGTTTTATCTTGATGGGGCCAGGGCGCTGGGGCACCTCGAACGTCGAACTGGGGCTAAAGGTCACCTACGCCGACATCTACAACACCCGTGCTCTGATTGAGATCGCTCAGTCCAGGGCCGACGACACGTTAGAGGTCTCTTACGGCACGCACTTCTTTCAAGACCTGGTGGAGGCATGTATCTATCCCTTGCCGCTGTACCCCAACGCACCCGGCACGATCTTCAACCGTGCCTTCTTCGACGAAGCGGTCAACGTGTTGGGAGAGTTGCTCCCGGCCGATGCGCGATACGCCTCCTTCATCAAGGTGGTAGACGTGCCAGCATTGACGGGGGGACGCTACCTGGAACTGGTGATGGATAGCGAGCGGGACGAGGCGCTGGCATACCTCAAATACTATCCTGCGTCTTCAGAGCGTGTCTGAAAAACCGTTTGGAGTTGAGGTGCCCGCACTTTGATGCAATATGACCAAAACGCCTCGACGGAATGGAATGGAGTCCGCTACGCGATTTGTGATGCTCGTCGTGTGAGTTGTAATTCTATTGTATTTCGTAGTAGAATATAGATGATTTGGGTTGTCCGATCAGACGTTGGAGTTTTCGTGGGACCACACAAATCTGGATAGGTAAGGAGATGATAAGATGTTTCGAGAGAGGATACAGGCCAAGTATAGTGAATTGACCCCCAGTTTCTGTAAACTCGCGGATTTCATCTTGCAGGAGCAACTGGATGCGGCTTTCATGACAGCCACGGAGATGGCCCACCGTATGGGGGTGGATGCGGCAACCGTCGTCCGCTTCGCTCAGACCCTCGGCTATTCGGGCTTCCGGGAGTTGATCAAAGAGGTACAACAAGTCGTCAAGGCGGAACTGACAGTCTCCTACAGTCCTGACCTGGAAGCACCGGACGATGCCGGGCTTCTCCGCAGTCTCCTGGAGAATGAGCGGCACAACCTGGCGCTAGCGCAGGACCGGCTGACGGAGCAGGCTAACACAATCCTGCCTGCGCTCTTGGACGCCCGGCGCATCTGGATCGTGGGTCAGGGCTGTTGCGCCCATCTGGCCCCTCTCTGTGCCTCTGCTCTGAGAAAAATTGACTTGCCGGCTGTGTCCATCGCGCCCGATCCCGTGGAGGCCGCGGCGGACCTCAAGTGGATCGGTGCTGATGATCTGGTGATTGGCTTCTCTCTTACCGGGATGGACCTGAGCGTGGCCAACGTCGTCCGCTTTGCGCGCCAGCGTGGGGCAAAAACTCTCGTGTTCAGCGCTTCTCCGGTTGCAGCGGCGGCCCTGGCGGCAGAGACGACGATCATCTGCCCCGGTCCCACGCAGACGCCCATACCCTCCTTTACCGGCCTGGCCGCCATGATCGTCGTGCTCGTCGCGGCCTTCGCAGCCCGCCATCCCGACAAGACGGCGACGATGACGGCCGACCTCCAGCAGAGTTACCGCGAAATGATAGCGCTCCAGGCCCGCAGCTCGTCGGAGGTGAACATTGAGGAGTTGTGGCGTCAATTCTGACGCAGTGCGTATCCTCAGGAGCGCGGGAAGATGCGTGTGGTTTTGCGTGAACATCAAACCCTTTCACACTGAGCGATTCTTCGCCATCCACGAATTCACTGCGCCATACATCCTGTGCGCGTCCGATTGCGAGTCGCTGACCATAAACGAGTTGCTGCAACTGGCCGGGGCCTCCTGGGAATCCCTCGGCCGGCTGCGGCTGGGCTACACCGAAAGCCAGGGCGCACCCGCGCTCAGGGAACGTATCGCTGGCCTGTACACCGGCGTGAGTGCCGGTCAGGTGATCGGCCTGTCCGCCCCGGAGGAAGGCATCTTTTTGACGATGCATGCCCTGCTGGAGCCGGGCGACAGGGTGGTCGTGCTGACGCCCTGCTATGACTCATTGGTCAACGTGGCTGAGTATCTCGGCTGTCGCGTCGCCCGCTGGTCGCTGGTAGAGGCTGACGAGCCCCCGGACGGCCCCGGCGGCTGGTGGCTCGACCTCGACGCGCTGGAGAGACTGGTTACGCCGCGCACCAAACTGGTCGTCGTCAACTTCCCGCACAACCCCACCGGCTATCTGCCCTCTCGCGACGAATGGCAGGCCATCATCCAGATTGTCGGGCGGGCCGGCTCGTGGCTCTTCTCCGACGAAATGTACCGGGGTCTGGAATACGACTCCGCCACGCGCCTCCCCTCCGGCTGCGACCTGTACGAGCGTGGCATCACCCTGGCCGGATTGTCCAAGACCTATGGGTTGCCCGGTCTGCGCGCCGGGTGGCTGGCCTTGCAGGACACACCGCTAAGGGAGCGCATCCTGGGCTGGAAGGACTACACCACCATCTGTGCCAGTGCGCCTGGCGAAGTCCTGGCTCAGATCGCGCTCCAAATTGGTGACACACTCGCCGAACGCAGCCGGGCCATCATCCGGGATAACCTGGAGTTAGCGGCGTCGTTTTTTCTCAAGGCGCGCTGGCGATCCGTTTTCCGCTGGAATCGGCCCCAGGCCGGGCCGGTGGCTTTCGTCGGCCTGCGCGGCCAGTCCGCGCGGGACTTTAGCGACAGGTTGGTGGCCGACCAGGGCGTGCTTCTTCTGCCTGGCACCGGCCTGGGCTTCGACGACCGCCACGTCCGCTTTGGCTTCGGGCGGCTCAACTTCCCCGACGGTCTGGAGCAACTGGATCGCTACCTGGCGCGGCAAGGTTCTCCGTAAATCATACCAAGAGAGGATGGGCGAAATGTTACAAGAGTTCAAAGAGTTCGCCATGCGCGGAAACGTACTCGACATGGCCATCGGGATCATCATCGGCGCGGCCTTTGGCAAAATCATCACTTCGTTTGTCAATGACATCCTGATGCCGCCTGTCGGGCTGCTGCTTGGCAAGGTGGATTTTTCCAACTTGTTCATCAATCTGTCCGGGCAGCCCTACGCCACGCTGGCAGAGGCGCAGGCTGCTGGCGCAGCCACGATCAACTACGGCGTGTTCCTCAACACGGTGTTGGATTTTATCATCGTGGCTTTCGTGATCTTCCTGCTTGTCCGCCAGGTTAATCGCCTGAAACGTGAGCCAGAAGCCCCGCCGGCCGAACCCACAACCAAAGAGTGCCCGTACTGTCTGTCTACCATCCCGCTCAAGGCCACCCGCTGCCCACACTGCACCTCTGAACTGAAGGCGGCATAAAATTCAGGGTCTTTCTAGTTTCGCGGAGCAGGCATGCTCAAAGGGGACGTGCCGTCCCCGTTTGTGGTGCAGGCGTTTTTCTGGAGGGGCTATGCCCAAAGATCACATCCTCGCCATTGACTGTGGTACTCAATCGGTGCGCGCGCTCATTTTCGACCCGCGCGGCAACCTGGTCCACAAGGTGCGCGTGCCCATTGAGCCTTATTTCTCCGCAAAGCCCGGCTGGGCCGAGCAGCACCCCACCTATTTCTGGGAGAATCTCTGCGCTGCCTGCCAGCAACTATGGCAGGAGAGCCCCGTCGCCAGGGAGGTGCTGGCGGGCGTGGCCCTCACCACCCAGCGGGCGACGATGGTCAACGTGGACGAGCGCGGCGAGCCTCTGCGTCCGGCCATCGTCTGGCTGGATCAGCGCCGCACCGAGGGGTTGCCGCCAGTGGGGGGACTGTGGGGACTGGCCTTCCGCCTAAGCGGGATGACCGAGACCACCGCCTACCTCCAGGCGGAGGCGGAGGCGAACTGGATTCGCACCTTCCAGCCGGAAATCTGGGAGCGTACCCACAAGTACCTGTTCCTCTCCGGCTACCTGACCTACAGACTGGTGGGCCGCTTCGTGGACAGCGTGGGCTGCCAGGTGGGATACATGCCCTTCGACTACAAAGGGCTGACCTGGGCGAAGAAATCGGACTGGAAGTGGCAGGCGGTGCCGATGGACGAGCGGTTCCTGCCCGAGTTGATTCCGCCCACCGAGATCCTGGGCGAGATCACCCCCCAGGCCGCCGAGGCGACTGGCATCCCAGCCGGTCTCCCCCTCATCGCCTCCGCCGCCGACAAGGCGTGCGAGGTGATAGGAGCCGGCTGCCTGGAGCCTCACGTTGCCTGCCTCTCCTACGGCACCACGGCCACCGTCAACACTACCAGCCGCCGCTACGTCGAGGTCATCCCTCTCATCCCGCCCTATCCCAGCGCTGTGCCCGGGGCCTATAACCTGGAGATTCAAATCTACCGGGGCTACTGGATGGTCAGTTGGTTCAAGCAGGAGTTCGGCCTGCGGGAGGAGCAACTGGCCCGCGAGCAGGGCTGCGAGCCGGAGGATCTGTTCGACGAATTGGTCGAGGCGGTGCCGCCGGGCTCGATGGGGTTGACGTTGCAGCCCTACTGGTCGCCCGGGCTCAAGTCCCCGGGGCCGGAGGCCAAGGGGGCCATCATTGGCTTCGGCGACGTGCACACCCGCGCCCACATCTACCGCGCCATCCTGGAGGGGCTGGCCTACGCGCTGCGGGAAGGGCTGGAGCGGACGCAGAAGCGGCTGAAGGTGCGCACAACCGAGGTGCGTGTCTCCGGCGGCGGTTCGCAGTCGGACGCGGCGATGCAGATCACCGCCGATGTCTTCGACCTGCCCGCCAGCCGCCCCCACATCTACGAGACCTCCGGGTTGGGGGCGGCGATGGACGCGGCAGTCGGCCTGGGGCTGCACTCCGATTTCGAGACGGCGGTGGCGGAGATGACCCGCGTGAGCCGCACGTTCCTGCCCCGCCCCGATGTGCGCGACGTCTACGAGGGGCTCTACCGGCGGGTCTACCGGAAGATGTACCGGCGACTGCGGCCGCTCTACGAGGAGATTCGCCGCACCACGGGGTATCCGCCGAGGTAGGCCGAGACGGGCTGTTGCAGATTGGCATATCCGCTCGGTATGGTGTATACTCGACCTTGGTACTCGGAGTGGGTATCTTGGAGAAGGAGTAGAACGTATGCCAACAGTAACCGTTGAACCCAAATTATACAAGCGTGTTGAAGAAACCGCCCTAGAGTGCAAGGTCAGCATCGGCGAGGTACTCGCCGCGGCCGTCCACCTTTACCTTTGGGAACTGGATCGTCGCAAAATCTCTGAGGAGAGTGCGGTTTACCGTCAGCGACATGCCGAACTGAGAGAGCAATATCTGGGTCAATACATCGCCATGCACAACGGCCAGGTGGTGGATCATGATACTGACTTCCAAGCATTGCGCCAGCGCATACGCCGGTGCTTCGGACGTACGCCAGTGATGATCACGCTGGTAGAAGACGTCGCCGAACGATCTCTGGTTCGTCACGGCTTTCGCGTGAAGATGGCCACCCAATGAAATATCCCTACGACGCCAGCTATCAGCCTCCCTTTCCAGTGGTTCAGGTAGTTTTCTATAACAGCGAGGAGGGGTTGCGTACCGCTACAGAGAATGCCTTGTTAGACACTGGGTCCGATGGTTCCCTGGTCCCCATCGCTTATCTTCGACAGGTATTCGCTCCCGCCCTCACTGACATTCGCATCCGCAGCCATTGGGGGGAATGGCGCTCTGCCCAACTGTTCGTGGTAGACCTCGAATTAGACGGCTTGAGACTGCCCGGCGTCTTTGTAGTCGGCGATGAACAGGGAGATGAGATTGTCCTGGGGCGCAACGTGCTCAACAAGTTGCGCTTATTACTCGACGGTCCGGCCAGCCTTACCGAGATACTATCACGGTAGGACAGACGCTACCAAATGGGAGGGGCTGTACCAGCAGGTCTACCGGCGGATGTACCGGCGGCTGCGGCCTCTCTATGAGGAGATTCGCCGCATCACCGGTTACCCGCCCGGGTAGGCGCGGGCTTCGCTAACCTGCCATAACACACCCGACCTCAACCGGAGGTCGGGCGTTTCATAACAATGGGGAGGTAGACAGCGCTGATGGGAGAGTTGACGACTTGCAGACTCAGGTCAACCGGGTGAGGAGAGCCATCCATTTCAGGTGTATCCACGACAGTCACCGTGAGCGCACCGGTGTAGGTAGCCACAGTGCTTGTGCTGAAGGTGGTAGGCACGACCTGGAATGAGTCTGGGGTGGTCCCCGCAAGGGGAGAAACCGTGAACCACATGCCTGTGGTGGTGATGCTCCAGGTAAGCGGGTTATCGTTGCCCACGTTCGCGGGGGTCAACCGGTGTGAGGTGGGAAGCAATCGCTGGTCGGGGATGCTGTAGGTGAACGGGAGAGCCTTGGGAAGGTTGCCCAGGGCAGGGGTTGGGGTGGGAGTAGGGATGGGAGTTGGAGTTGGTGTCGGCGTCTCCACCTGAAAGACGTAGTCAGGTATGCCCACAAGACTCAGATGCCAATTGCCGGGGGTGCCATCCAACCACAGGTCGTAGCCTGGTGCGGGATAGGTGAGGTCCACCAGGTTGGCCGGATTGTAGCCGATTCCACTCTTGAAAACGTCTCCCACAGTGTTCTGGGACAGGATCCGGTTCACCGTTCTGGTGGCCGAGTAAAAGTAGTTATTGGCAAAGTATGCCTGCATGTCAATGTCTGTGAACGGTTCAGCGTACATTCTCACCCGGCGCTCGGCCTCGCTCTGCGGCAAGCCGGACGAGTCGCCGCCGTTTCCGGCCGTGAAACAGGCGTGGCTAAAGATCATGATACTACTACCGGCCAACGCGCCGCCCAGGTCGTTCCGTATCTGGTCGGGTGAGACGAACTGACCAGCGCCGAGGTAAAAGCCTCCCACCCAGTCAGGATAGGGCAGGCTTCCACCATACACGCCGTGTCCCATGTACAGCAAAAAATGCGCCTCTTGCGCGGCAGCCACAATGTCGGCCCACGTAAAGCTGGTGTCGCCATAGTAGAACTTGCTGACCGTGACGTTATGGCTCTGCAACGCGGCTACGGCGTCATTCATATCGCTCTTGTAAGTGGCAGTGCTCTCTCCAACGTCACCGACAATGGCAATTGCTTTGAGCCCGTTGGCCGGTGCAGCGGAAACCGGAACTGCAGCCACAACAGGGAACTCGTAGTTATCGGGGAAGCGGATTGCCCCGGAGATGGGCGCCGCTGGCAGAATTGGCTGGGAGTCAACGGTAACACTCGTTGACCCGGAGAGGAACATCCATCCTGCTACGCATAGGATGAGGGCCAGGGAAAAAGCCTTCACTGTGCGCATAGGTGCCTCTCCTTGCTCACTATATATTCGCCAACGCCAGTCTCAAATCCGCGTCCAACCTCTCCAAATCCATATGGTCTGTTCATAGCCGCTGCTCCCAGTCCCCGTCTCGGGGCGCCCCACGCAACGAGTTTCTACCTATCCGCCGCCCTCTCCCACAGCCGGCAGAACGCACACAGCCCCGGCGCGCTGGTCGGCTGGCCGCAGTTGGAGCAGGGACGTAGTTCCACCTCCTCGGCCCGCTCGCGGAAGAATCCTTCCTCCCGCGCCCGCAGGAAACCCAGGTAGAACTGCAATTTCGTCCCCGGCGCCTCCTCCTCCATCTGGTTCAGGATTCCCTTGTGGCGCAGGCTGGTCGCGCCCACAGCGTGGGGGCACTCGTCGTAGATGTAGTCAATGGAGGTGATGAGCGCGTAGGCGGCTGTCTCCCGCTCGTAGAAGTGGCAGAAGGGCTTGACCTTGCGGGCCAGCCCCGCCCGGTTGGCCGGCAACACCGGGGCCTGGCGGGCGATGTAGCCCGTCTGCCAGTGGAGCACGTTGCCGAAGAGCACTGCCACCTCATCGTCCAGATTGTGGCCGGTGGCGAGCACGTCGTAACCTCCGTCGCGGGTCACGCGGTTCATCACGTGTCGCTTGATCAGCCCGCAGACGGAGCAGGGCTTGTCGCGCCCGCGATGCACCCGCTGCGCCACCTGCGGCAGCGTCTCCCCGTACTCGGCCCTGAGGTCCACCACCGTGAGCCGGGCGCCGGGTCGCTGCGCCGCAAACTGCTCGACCTTCTCACGCGAGGCGACGGAGTAGCCGTCAATCCCCAGGTCAATGTACAGCCCATCGGCCTGGTAGCCCAGTTGCAGCAGCACGTCCCACAGAGCGAGGCTATCCTTCCCGCCGGAGACCGCCACCAGCACGCGGTCGTCGGGGCCGAACATGTGATACTTCTCGATGGCGCGCTGCGTCTGGGCGACGAACCACTCCGGGTAGTGGACCTCGCAGAGCGCCAGTTTGTGCTGGCGCATGTTAAACACGGCCGGGCGACCACACTTACGGCATTTCATCGCTAGCCGCCCGAGATCACGGCGATGAGTTTGACCTCATCTTTGTCTTCCAGCATCACGTCTTCGGCGAGCAGTCTGCCGTCACGCACGGCGAGCACCGCGTGGGGGATAAGCCCGATCTCCTTGACGACATCCCGCACTCGCCGCCGCCCCTGCAGTTCCCACTCCCGATCGCGGTAGATAATCCTCACGTGTGCCTCCATCTCGTTAGTGCTGCGATTGTACCAGGAAGTGGGAAGTGGGCGGTGTTGTCCCTCGACAGTTGAGAAAATGCGAATTGGGCCGAAGAGCGCTCAAAAGCAGCGCCCTGGAAACGTTGTGATAGCCTGTCAAGACAGCCTGATAAGCACTCCTTCTACACAGTAAGGCATGCAAAACTATGTGAGCGAGAGATGTTGACCTTTTTCCCCACCGGAGTCAATCTGCGCCTTGCTCCTGGGCGCCACGCTCATACTGCTCGAAGAGCCAGTCGAAGAAGCGTCGTTTGGCCTGCGGATCGTCGGTGACCTTTTTGTAGAATTCGTAGTAATTGTCAATCATCTCGGCAAAGAGCTGTTCGGTGACCTGGTCGAAGGTGAGGCGGGCGGTCTCGGGTGGGTTGACCTGGCAGCTCTTCTTGAGGGCAATGTCCCCCGCCAGTTTGCTCTGAAGGTGAGTGATGGCGGCCGGAGCGTCGCCGTTGACCCCTTCACCGCCAAAGATGCTGTTGAGTTCCTCGATGATGATGGAGAGCGGGTCTTTTTCCCCCTCGTCCGCACCGCCACGACCGAGCCGGCCCACGGGAGCAAGTTCGCTGTCGCCGTGCCGCAGCGCGATGTCGCCCTCAAAGGTCCGCTGCGTGAGGTAAAAGTCCACGGCAACCTTTTCGCGAATGTCGGGCGGCAAGTGGCTGCCCGGGATGGGAAGCCGGCGCAGCAGGAAACGGTAAAAGTGGAAGCGCTTCTCCCAGTCGGTTTCGGCGAAAGGGAGCACCTGGGCCAGAAATGCGTAGAGGCGCACGAAATCGTTGAGCCGGCTGCGAAAGTCGCGCTGTTCCTCTTTTTTGGGAGCGTAGGCAACGCGCTCGACCACCGGGTCCAGCAGCGCGTAGAGGGCGCTCAGATCTCGGTTCCGGTCTTTGGAATAGAGTTCGAAGAAACCGTCTATTTCCTCTTCCTCGTAAAAGTGATAGTCGTCTAACTCGGCCTGGAGTTGGTAGAGCACGTTGGGGTCGGTTTCTTCGCTCAGGAGGGTGGCTTCGTAGTAGGGTTCGAAGGACTTTTGGATGTGGTCGGCCTCGTTGACGAAATCGAGCACCATCGTCTCCGTCTTGTGCGGGTGGATGCGGTTGAGACGGGAGAGGGTCTGCACCGCGTTGACGCCGCCCAGCCTCTTGTCCACGTACATCGTGTGGAGCAGGGGCTGGTCGAAACCGGTCTGGAATTTGTTGGCCACGACGAGCAGGCGGTACTCTGGCCTTTTGAAAGCGTCGGCGGTGGCGCTTTGGGGGATGCGCACGCCGGCCGAGGCGGTGTTCATCCCGGTCTCGGTGTATTCGTTGTCGCCGTCTTTGACGGTGCCGGAAAAGGCGACCAGGGCCTTGAAGGGGTACTTTTGCTCCCGGAGGTAGCGGTCCACGGCCAGTTTGTAGCGCACGGCGTGGAGGCGGGAGCGGGTGACGATCATGGCCTTGGCCTGATGCTCAATGCGGTGGGCGACGTGGTGGGCAAAGTGCTTGATCATGATAGCGACCTTGTGGTTGACGGCGTGGTCGCTGAGTTCGACCAGGTGTTTGAGTTGTCGCTGGGCTTTCTTGCGGTTGTATTGGGGATCGTCCTCGATGGTCTTGAGCAAGCGCCAGTAAGACTTGTAGGTGGTATAGTTTTCGAGCACGTTCAGGATAAAGCCCTCCTCGATGGCCTGGCGCATGGGGTAGAGGCTAAAGGGGCGGGGCTTGTCGTGAGCCTTGTCGAACGACTTGTCGTCGGGACCGGGGCTGCCAAAGAGTTGCAGCGTCTTGGCCTTGGGGGTGGCGGTGAAGGCAAAGGTGCTGACGTTGGGCAGGTGACGGCGGAGGGTCATCTCGCGGACGAGCACGTCTTCCATATCCTCGACCGCGCCCGCTTCGGCGGCCTCGGCTTCCTCCAGGCTGCCGACCTCGAGGGCGCGATGTAGGGCCTGGGTGGACGCGCCCGACTGGGAGGAGTGGGCCTCGTCCACGATGACGGCAAAGCGCCGGCCGGGCAGGTCGCCCACCTGGCGGGCGATGACGGGGAACTTTTGCAGGGTGGTGACAATGATGGGCTTGCCGGTTTCCAGCGCCTCTTTGAGTTGCTGGGAGTCCCTGGTGATCGCTTCGACGACGCCGCGCGTCCTTTCGAACTGGCGCACGGCGTTCCGGAGTTGGCGGTCCAGGAGGCGCCGGTCCGAGATGACGACGATGGTGTCAAAGACCGGCTCCTCTCGCTCGTCGTGCAGGACGGAGAGTTGGTGGGCCAGCCAGGAGATGGTCATCGTTTTGCCGCTGCCCGCGCTGTGTTGGATCAGGTAGCGATGGCCGGGGCCGTTGGCGCGGGCGTCGGCTACCAGTTCGCGCACGGCGATCAGTTGGTGGTAGCGGGGAAAGATGAGTTTTTTCTGGCCCGTCTTTTTGCCCTGCTCATCCAGTTCGTCGTACACGTGGATGAAGCGCTGGATGAGGTTGAGGATGCTGTCTTTGGCCCACATCTCCTCCCACAGGTAAGAGGTGGCGAATTTGCCGGAGGTGATCGGCGGGGGCGGATTGCCCGCGCCGTGGTTGTAGCCCCGGTTAAAGGGCAGGAACTCGGTCTGCTCGTCTTGCAGGTGGGGGGTGACGTAGACCTCTTTATCGTCCACGGCAAAGTGGGCCAGGCAGCGCCCCGGCTTAAAGAGCGGCTCGGTGGAGGAGCGGTCTTTTTTGTACTGTTTGATGGCGTCCTGGGCGTTCTGGCCGGTGAACTGGTTTTTCAGTTCGGCGGTAAAGATGGGCAGGCCGTTGAGAAAGAGGGTCAGGTCGAGTTCGGGTTGGCCGGGGTCGCCCACGGGTTGATAGCGCAGTTGGCGCACGGCGCTAAAGATGTTGCCCCGGTAGCGCTTTTGCTCGGCCGGGTTGAGCGTGGTGTTGGGGCGAAAGTAGGCCAGGCGGAAATGGCAGCCCGAGTCCTTGAACTCGTGGCGCAGCGTGTAGAGCGTGCCCCGGCGCTCGATCTGTTGGGCCAGGCGCTGCGTGAAACGCCAGGCCGCCTCAGTGGGGTATTGTTTGAGGTATCTGCCCCAGGTCTGGGGCTGCGTGGCCTGGATGAATTTGATCGCCAGCTCAGGATCCATACACAGTCCCCGGTCATAGTCGGCCGGGGCGCGCTTGAGGTAGCCGTTTTGCCCCACCAGAACGCGCTTGATGATGGCTTCAAAATTGGCTTCGGAGACGTTGACGGGCATAGGGCGACTCCTCCCAGGTGCAACGCACTTCTAAAGTGCGTTGCACCTAACGTCTATCTTGCCGGTAACAGCGGCGGCGATCAGGGCGGTGCGGTATTCCTCCAGGCGGGCGATGGAGGTTTCGATCTCGACGATGGCGGCGTCTATTTTGGCCGTCTCGCGGTCCAGGTAGGCGGCGATGGCACGTTGTTCTTCAGATGGTGGCAAAATTACGGGGAATTCCCCGATGTTAGTTGCTGAAATTGAAGCCAAGTTAGTGGTTTGTTTGGAGCGTAGAATGAAATAATGCCGCGCATAATCTGCCTGTGTTATCAAGCTAATCCAATAAGGATTTACTCCTTGATGCACTCGGACTGCGAAAATATGGTTTTGATGAATACAAGAGGCAACCTGCCCCTCCCAAACTGTCCCTCGGCCCAACTTGTCGTAATCGCCTCCTTCGGTCATCAGAATGTCTCCGACTTGGAGGGAATATCGCTTGAGCTCATCCTTGCCAATAGTGATTGTTGCAACATCGGATAGATCAACGAATCCGCTCTGTACATTGGCAACGCGCAAATAGGGAACTTCTATGGTCTCTTTGCTCTTGAGATTGCGCCCTTTCGCAACACCGGTTTGCACGTTTGCAACAAATTTCAGACGCTTCACTTCCCAATGCGCCGGAATCTCCCCCAGCCAGGGGATGCCGGTGTCCTTGAGCGGGGCGTCGGGGTCGAGGCCGCGGGTGACGGCGCGGCTGATGAGGGCGGCGCGGCGCTCCTGCAACAGTTCGATGAGGCGGCGCTGCTCGGCGATAAGAGCGTCGAGGCGGGCGGTCTGGCGGTCGAGGAAGGCGGCGATGGCGCGTTGTTCGGGGAGAGGAGGAATTCCTATGCGCAAGTGACCGACCTGCTCGCTATTTGCTCGCGGCATTTTAGTGCCATAAGTTAGCCCGTTTACTGTCTCAATAAATCCATCAGAAAGCAAGCAGTAAAATAAGAAACGGCTGTCTACACCCTCATTTGGGCGGAGCACTAACAGCTCGGTAGTTCCCACGCCGTCAAAGTCAGCGTGAACTACTTTGGCAAGGTAGGGCCGTAATTTGCCGAAGAGAACATCGCCTTTTTCAAACCTAATGACTGTGCTCTCAACACTTTCAACCGCATTATCAAGCATTAAACAACCCGTGCCTGACTCAATGTTCTCTAATCCGAGATATGGCAATTCGTCAGGCTTCTTGCTCAGTTTTGACCCTATTTCTGGAGCGGCGTGCTTTAATCGCCTTGCCTCCCAATGCGCCGGAATCTCCCCCAGCCAATTCACACCGGAGTTCTTGTATTCGGGGTAGGGCTGCCAGCGGATCTTCATTCTATCTCCCTTCAGGTGGGACGCACCTCCGAGGTGCGTCCCACCTGACTGAAACCCTCAAGATAATTCAAATACTCAGACTCTCGACGCATCTCCAGGTAATCACGCACAAACCGCCGGTACGCATCGGGGGTTTCAAAGTAAGCGCGGATAAACGCCCTATTGACCAACGTCCCTTCACGTATTCCGATCCACTCAGGATAGTTCGAGTACGGCCAGTCGGTCAGGCGGGCCACCAACCCATCCTTGACCGGGTTGGCGTGAATATAACGGCACAGATGCAACAAATGAGCCTCCTCCTGCACGTGAATGACCTTGTAGTTTCCCTCAAACAGCGTGCCGCTGTGGTCGTAGCGTTTGTTATACGCCTTGGTGTAACTATTAAAAACGCGCTGAGGCAGCAACCCGGCGCGATGTTCACCATCCTGCCGGATGAGCCAATGGTAATGATTGGGCATCAAACAATAGGCAATGAGCGTCAGCGCCAGTTTACGGCAATAGTGCTTCATCTTGCGTAACACAAAGATATAGTTATCTTCCTCGCAAAAGATTGAGCGCCGGTGCGCGCCCCGGTTGTAAAAGTGGTAAAATTGTCCACAGGTGTAATGTGGTCGATTCATTCCTTTCCTCCTCAGGTGGGACGCACTTCCCAAGTGCGTCCCACCTGAAGTGCGTCCCACCTGAGTTCCTGCAAAAGCTGCATCACCCGCACCTGGCTGGCTTGGATGTCGGCCTCAATCTCTTCCAGGGGACGGGGCGGCTCGTAGGTGTAAAAGTGGCGGTTAAAGTTGATCTCGTAGCCCACCCGGCCAACCCCGCCGTCCTGCTCGTCAGTGTATCCCTCGTCTATCCAGGCGTCGGGCAGGTGAAGGCAGATCTCCTGGGCAAAGTAATCCTCCACCGTCCGGCCCAGCGGCATGCGCTCGTAATCGCGCAGCGCCTTGTCGGGGCGGGGGCGGCCGCGGCTATCGCGGCAGATCTTGGCCTCCTCGTCCCGCTCGCCCAGGGCGCGGCGGATAGCGTCCTGGACGGAGGCTTTGAGGTCGAGGCCCGCTGCCTCGAGAGCGGCTTTGAGCGCAGCGTCGAACTCTCGACAATTGAGGTAGGTGGTCTCGGCCATTCCCTCCAGCACGGCGACGATGGCCTCCTGCTTGCGGCGACCCTCGGCCTCCTGGGTGGCGCGGGCCTTGTCACTGACCTTGCGCGACTGGGCCAGGTTCTGGAAGGCGCGCTCCTCCCGCAGCCGGGCGATGTGCTCTGGCGTGGCGCAAAAGTTCAACCGCTGGGGGCGCTCCACGCGAATCTTGCGGTAGCCGAACGCTTCGTTGGGGAAAATCTTGACGCGTTGCCCCCCCTCTGTCCCCCCCACGGGGGGGGAGGCGCCGGAGTCGAGGTAGAGTTGGACGATCTGTTGGCGGTGGGCCGCGCTGACGTCGCGGCGCTTGTCGCCCAACGATTTGCGGCGCGATTCCCAGAGGTCGTCGGCGTCAATGAGCTGCACTTTGCCCCGGCGGTGCGGGGGCTTTTTGTTGCTCAGTATCCAGACGTAGGTGGCGATGCTGGTGTTGTAAAAGAGTTGTTCGGGCAGGGCGACGATGGCCTCCAGCCAGTCGTTCTCCAGAATCCAGCGCCGGATCTCGCTCTCGCCGCTGCTGGCGTCGCCGGTAAACAGGGGGGAGCCGTTCATGATGATGGCCACGCGGCTGTGGTCCGCGCCCGGCTCGAAGCGGTGGGAGAGCATGTGCTGCAAAAAGAGCAGTTGACCGTCGCTGCTGCGGGGCGTGCCGGCGCCAAAGCGCCCGCCGTAGCCCAGCCGGGCCTCCGCCTCGACGCACCTTTTGTCGGCCCGCCAGTCCTTGCCGTAGGGGGGATTGGAGAGTTGGTAGTGGAAACACTCGCCCACGTGTTGGTCGTCGGAGAGAGTGCTGCCTTTTTTGATGCCCTCCGCCTCCCGCCCGTCCCTGCTCTTCATGTAGAGATCGGACTTGCAGACAGCATAGGTCTCGGGGTTGACCTCCTGGCCGTAGAGGTAGACCTTGGCCGTGGGGTTGACCTCTCGGATGCGCTGCTGGGCGATGGTCAACATCCCGCCGGTGCCACAGCAGGGATCGTAGACCTTGACGATACGGCCCGGCGTTTTGACGAAATCGTCGTCCCCGGCCAGGAGCAAATCTACCATCAGGCGGACGACGTCGCGGGGCGTAAAGTGCTCACCGGGGTTCTCGTTGGAGGCCTCGTTAAAACGGCGGATGAGTTCTTCAAAGACCGTGCCCATCTGGTGATTGGAGATGACGTCGGGGTGCAGGTCGGCCTGGGCGAAGGCCTGCACGACCTGGTAGAGCAGTCCGGCCTGGTGCAGCGTCTCAATGGTGTTGCGCAGGTTAAAGTTCTCAATGGCCTGGCGCATATTCTCGCTGAAGCCGTTGAGGTAGTTGACCGTGTTGGCATAGATGGCGTCCTGGTCGTTGAGCAACCGTTGAAAGTCGTAGTGGGAGGTGTTGTAAAAGACGAAACCGGCGGCGCGCCGCAGTTGCTGGTCGAGGGCATCGGGGGAGAGGTCGCCTTTGAATTTGTTGTAGGCGGTCAGGACTTTATTCTTGGTGGGAGCGAGGACGCAGTCGAGGCGGCGCAGGACGGTGAAGGGCAGGATGACGTCGGGGTACTTGCTGCGCTTGTAGTGATCGCGGATCAGGTCCGCGATGTTCCAGATAAAGTTTGTGATCTGGGTGTGGTTCATTGTGGCCTGGTCCCAACCTTATCCTGGCCGCAGCCTTGGGCTCTACCCGGCCGCGAGATTTTGGTGTTGTTAGTATACCCGGCTCTCCGTTCTGTGCAAGCTATCCCCGTTTGCTGATTCCAGGCGAAATCGTCTGCAATGCAGCAATCATTAGTGAAGGACTACACCGGGTCATTGTCACCTTCGTCCAGTGAAAACCACGCAGCGGGCCGCCCACTCGCTGACTCGCTGACTCGCCCATTCGCTCAGCAGCGTGGTCTTGCCAAAGCCAGCCGGGGCGGAAATGAGGGTGAGTTTGCGGTGGAGTCCCGCGTCCAACCGTTCGATCAGGCGCGGGCGCGAGACCAGTTCGGGCCGGACGGGGGGAATGTAGAGTTTGGTGATCAGGAGGGGTGTGGTCACTTCGCTCTCCCTGGCGGCGCTTCGCGGCCAAGTTCACCCGCGAATCAGACGTCTCCGATGCCTCTATCTTATCACATCTTGTCCAGCCCCGCAATGCCTTTGACCTAGTAGACAAGTAGACAAGGGAAGCGCCCCTTGTCTACTTGTTTCCTTATGTACTTGTCTACTCAGATCTGGGGCAGTTCCGTCAGCGCCTTCTGGATCTTCTCCTCCTCGAGTTCGTAGTCCGGGAGTTCCTTTCGATGGTAAGCGTCGTAAGCCGCCAGGTCAAAGTGGCCGTGGCCGCTGTTGTTGAAGAGGATGACCTTCGCCTCGCCCGACTCCTTGCAGGCCATGGCTTCATCGTAGACGGCCTTGACGGCGTGGGCCGTCTCGGGGGCCACGATGAACCCTTCGTACCGGGCGAAACTCTGCGCCGCCTCAAAGACCTCGTTCTGGTGATAGGCACGGGCTTCGACGAACCCGTCCTCCAGGAGGCGGCAGATGATGGGCGCCATGCCGTGGTAGCGCAGCCCCCCCGCGTGAACGGGGGCGGGGATGAACCCGTGGCCTACGGTGTGCATCTTCACCACGGGGCCGGTCTTCGCCGTGTCGCCCCAGTCGTAGGCGTACAGGCCCCGCGTCAGGCTGGGGCAGGCGGTGGACTCCACGTTGACGACCCGCAGGTCCGGTTTGCTGCCGTCCAACTTGTCCTTCAAGAAGGGCAGGAAGAGGCCGGCGAAGTTGCTGCCGCCGCCAACGCAGCCGATGAGGATGTCTGGGTAATCACCTGTCATCTCCATCTGCTTCCTGGCTTCCAGTCCGACGATCGTCTGGTGCAGGAGCACGAAGTTGACCACGCTGCCCAGAGAGTACTTCCACCCATCATGGGTGACGGCGTACTCGATGGCCTCGCTGATGGCGATGCCCAGGCTGCCCGTGGTCTCGGGGTCCACAGCCAGGATGTCCCGACCGGCCTTGGTCTCCGAACTGGGGCTGGGTACGACGTTGCCTCCCCAGGTCTCCATGGCCACACGCCGGTAGGGCTTCTGGTGATAACTGATCGTGACCATAAAAACTTTAACCTTCAGGCCAAAAAGTTGGGTAGCGAAGCACAGGGCACTGCCCCACTGGCCCGCCCCGGTCTCGGTGGCGAGGCCCTCCAGCCCTTCCTCTTTGGCGTAGTAACACTGGGCCACGGCGGTGTTCGGCTTGTGGCTGCCCGGCGGACTGACGCCTTCCCACTTGTAGTAGATTCTGGCCGGCGTGTCCAGGGCTTTCTCCCAACGGGCGGCGCGGTAGAGGGGGGAGGGACGCCACATCTTGAGCACGTCCTGCACCTCATCCGGGATCTCGATCCACCTCTCCTGGCTACCCCCCTGCATGATCAGCGCCTGGGGGAAGACCGGCTCCATGTCCTCAGGCGTCATAATCTCCAGCGTCGCCGGGTGCCGGTCCGGGGGTGGCGGCGTCTTCATGTCCGGGATCACATTGTACCAATGAGTCGGCAAGTCTTTTTCTTCCAGAAAGTACTTGTACTGCGTCATTTTTGCTCCTCCTTAATGTATTTGTCTACTTGTTTCCTTGTCTACTTGTATACTTGTCTACCTATTTCCTTCCTCAATAGCATCCCCCCTTTCTCAATGACCCAAAGTGTCTCAAGCATCCAGGAAAATACTCCGGTCGGTGAAGAACTGCTTGTAAAGCCGGTAATGTGCTGTGTCCTCATAGTCCACTTCCTCGACGCGGGACGAATCGAAATTGAAGATTTGCGCCCCCGGATAGGCCAACAGGATTGGGGAGTGGGTGGCCATGATGAACTGGGCGTGACCTTCCGCCTCTAGCCGCCGTAACAGTTTCAGGAATCTCACCTGGTTTGATGGTGAAAGCGCGGCCTCTGGTTCGTCGAGGAGATAGAGCCCTTTGATGTGATAACGACCGCCGAAGTAGCTCAGAATCGCCTCGCCGTGCGACAACGTATTGAGGATGTGACCACCGTGATATTTCAGCCGGCCAGGATCGCAGAGGGCAACGTCGTCGAGAAAGTCAGCAAAATCCCGGAACGTCTCGGCCCTGAAAAGGGATCCGGGCACACTGCCGTTTGCCCACGTTACGGTGATATAGTCTGCCAGACGGGTCTCGTAGGGGTTGTTGTGGGCGACGTGTCGCCTGGGCTTATCCCATAGATGGATGTCGCATTTCCTGGTGATCGCTTCCAGCAGGGTGGACTTCCCTGACCCGTTCTCGCCCACGAAGAAGGCGATGGGCCTTCTGAACGTCAGTTCTGACGTCTCTCTGAGGGTTGGAATGTTGAACGGATAGCAACGGCTGGTGGGGTAGTTTTCGCTGTTAATCCTGACTTTGACAAGATGCATGCTAGACCCTCCTCAGCAGTAGATCAGGCCCGGTGGGAGCACACTATCGCCCGGAGCGGGCCGCAGGCTATGGCCGGGCATCCCCATCGCTTCGCGCACCAGGCGCATCGTCTCATCCGATTCCCGGCGCATGCGTCGAATGCCGCTGGCCAGGATTTCCTCGATCAGTCCCGGCTGGGCTTCGTAGTGGGCGCGCCGCTCACGGACGGGGTCGAGGAAAGCATTCACCCAGCGTTGAGAAAGCAAAACGCCCGTCCCCCTTCAGGGACGAGCGTCATGCTTTGGACACCCGCGGTGCCACCCTGGTTAGGCGGCTCCCCAGAACGCAAAACGCGCCGATGACGGCGCGTGGTATATGAAGAGCCAGCCTCACTCGTTCGCAGGTACGGAACCGGTTACCAGTAACGAGCAACCAGTTCGATACCCTCAGCCCTGGTAACGGTGGCGCCTCCGGCCCGGACTACTCGAACATCCATTGCTGCATCCGTTGTTGTCCTGCAATCCGATGTTCTTTCGGCGGGCGACTCCCGGGCCCATTCAGCACCGGCGCTGGTATCGGGCTCACAGCCTCTGACCCGACTCTCTCTGAACCCCGCTTCGATGCCTACTCTTCCCGATCGTAGCCTTTCAATCTCAAATTGTACATACAGTATACCACATGAACACCGTGGCGTCAAGTTACTCGATGTAGGGCAGCAGTTCTTCCGCCAGTGCGTATTTGGGGCGGTAGCCTACGATGCGTGTTGCCTCCACACCGTTCTTGAACAGGATCAGCGTGGGGATGCCGTGGATGCCATACCGGCTTGGCGTCTGTCGGCTGCCATCTACGTCCATCTTTGCCACGCGCAGCCTTCCATCGCACTCGTCAGCGATTGCCTCAACAACCGGCGCGACCATTTTGCACGGTGCACACCAAGCGGCCCAGAAATCTACGAGGGTTGGCTCCTTGGCCTGGAGCACTTTCTCTTCAAATGTAGTGTCGGTTACCTCGAACGGCTTTGCCATGTTGCCCTCCTAAAACGTGGTGTGGATTATCCTACAGGAAGGTGCTTTTGTCAAGCGGTGTACTTCTGCTATAATCCTCTCTTGATGAACAGGCGCTTTCTTCTCAACGCTGGCATGGTGTTTGGTATGGCAGGACTACTCTTTGTGGGGTTGGTCTGGTCTGTCCAGGCTGTCCCTCGGGCTGTGCTGGTGGTTCCCCCTGCCAACGTCGCGCCCCAGGTGTGGGAGGACACCGCCGAAGGCGATGAGGCCGAGTTTCTGGTGATCCTTGCTGAGCAGGCGGACCTCGGCGCGGCGGCAGCCCTGCCCACCCGCGAGGCGCGCCTGCGCTACGTCTATGGTAGGCTGCGAGAGGTGGCGCTGCGCTCCCAGGCTCCTCTGCGCGCCGAACTGGACGGTGCTGGTGTGGGCTACCGCCCGTTCTACGTCGTCAACATGCTGGCGGTGAAGGGCGACCGTGCCGTCGTCACGCGCCTGGCGGCCCGTCCCGACGTGGCCCGCATCGCTGCCAACCCGCAAGTACGCCTGGCTCTACCGACTCTCTTCCCCACCTTCCCCCCCAAAGTTGGGGGGGGGCGGGGGGGGGCGGGAGGGCCGGGATGGGGGCCAACTGGCATCGAGTGGAACGTGGCGCGCATCAACGCTGACGACGTCTGGGCGCTGGACTATATCGGCCAGGGTATTGTCGTAGCCGGGCAGGATACCGGCTGCGACTGGGACCATCCTGCGCTGATCAACCGGTACCGGGGCGGGGGCGGTGTCACCGCCACCCACGACTACAACTGGCACGACGCTATCCACACCAACACCCACGGCCACAACAACTGCGGCGTGGACTCCCCAGAGCCCTGCGACGACGACAGCCACGGCACGCACACGATGGGCACCATCGTCGGCGACGACGGCGCGGGCAACCAGATCGGCGTCGCGCCCGGTGCGCGCTGGATCGGCTGCCGCAATATGGACAATGGCTGGGGCACTCCCGCGACCTACGCCGAATGTTTCGAGTTCTTCCTGGCCCCCTATCCCATCGGCGGCGATCCCCTGAGCGACGGCGTCCCCGGCCTGGCCCCTCATGTGATCAACAATTCCTGGACCTGTCCCCCCAGGGAGGGCTGCGACTGGGACACACTCCAAACGATCGTCGAGAACGTGCGCGCGGCGGGCATCGTGGTCGTCGCCTCGGCTGGCAATGGGGGCCCCGGGTGTGGGACGGTGCGGGACCCACCCGCTATCTACGACACCGCCTTCTCCGTAGGTGCGACCAACAGCAGCGACGGAATCGCTTCCTTCAGCAGCCGGGGACCGGTGACGGTGGATGGCTCCGGGCGACTCAAGCCGGACGTGAGCGCGCCGGGCGTGGGGGTGCGCTCCAGCGTCCCCGGTGGGGGATACGGCCAGAAAAGCGGCACCTCGATGGCCGGGCCACACGTCGCGGGGACGGTCGCACTGCTGTGGTCGGCTGCGCCCCGCCTCATCGGCGACGTGGATGGAACAGAGTGGATCATCGCGCAGACCGCACGGCCCCGCGTTGACACCAGTTGCGGCGGCGCGCCCGGCGGACGCCCCAACAACATCTACGGCTGGGGCATCGTGGACGCGCTGGCGGCAGTGGAAGGAGCCTGTTCGGAACTGAAGATCACCAAACAGGCCGCTTTCTCAATGGGAATCCCCGCCCAATTGCTCGTCTACACGCTCAACGTCACCAACACCTCCTGCCTCACCCTCACCCAGGTCGTCCTAACTGATGTCATCCCTGTGAGCATCACCTTTGCCTGGGCCAGCGGCAACTACGCGCAGGCGGGCGGCGTGGTCACCTGGACGGCTGCCAGCCTCGTGCCGGACGAGATGCTGACGGCGACGCTGGCGCTCACGGTAGAGCACCTGCCACGGGGTAGGCCCGTGGTCAACGTTGCCTATGGGGTGCGCGCCAGCGAACACCTCACCGCTGTGATGGGTGCGCCGGTGGAGGCGGTCATCCCCTGGCGGTACGTTCTCGTCCCCGTCTTCAGAAACTGGTCACCGGGAGGGAACAGCGATGGCTGACCTGAAAACTCTGCGCCTGAAAGTGCGCCCCTTGTTGCACTTATCCGTGCCTTCTGACGCGCTATACGTCTACTACGCCTTCTACCACGACCCCCGGCGCACCCGCCTCTACGTCCACGAAGACACCGCTGGCCACGCGGATGGCTTCGTCGCCGTCTGCCAAACCGGGCAACGGCTGTTTGAGCCTACTGTCGTGTTGCGCACGCCCAACGCCGAGGTTGCCGTCGCACTGCTGCGCCAGGCGCTTCTGCCCGGCCGTCCATATTACTTGATCACGACGCCGGACCTGCGGGACGCCGTCGCGGAGGTCGTGGACGTCGAGCAGCCTGAGATCAACCACGCCTACCGGCTCGACTTGTTCCGCTTCCAGCCCTCCATCAACGTACTGGTCGTAGCGGAGCAGGGCCTGGGCGATCAGCCGCGCTTCGTCATTCGTTCGCAGGGGGAGATCGCGGCTGAGGCGGGGATCAATTGGGCTTCGCCTCATTTTGCCGAGATCTTTGTCCGCACCACGCCGGCCGCGCAAGGGCGCGGATGGGGCAAGGCGGTGGTGATGGCCTGCACGACGTGGGTCATCCGCTCGTCCAGGCAGCCGCTCTACGTCGTCAACGAGAGGAACGAGTCCAGCATCGCGCTGGCCGAGGTGGTCGGTTACGTGGATACCGGCGCTCGCGAGTTTGCCGGTGAGGGTGTGTGCCGGCCTTTGGCACCCCCCCCCCCCCCACCCCCCCCCCCGGGGGGGGGGGGGGGCGGCCGTTCGGGGGGGGGGGCCGGGCGGGGGTGGAGGCGGCGA
>Ga0114918_10000368_pt1 | contig 39254 bp, 30 predicted proteins | sample LantaG_FD_87015 | JGI IMG/M metagenome (GOLD analysis project Ga0114918, IMG submission 87015) | Deep subsurface microbial communities from Baltic Sea to uncover new lineages of life (NeLLi) - Landsort_02402 metaG | ecosystem: Environmental > Aquatic > Marine > Oceanic > Sediment | place...
CAGCAGCAGCGCGGCAAGGGCGCACGCGTCAACTTCGTATTTTACACAAGCGAGGAAAATCTCGGGAGGCTCTCCCGGCGATTGAATTCCAGAGCCGCTGGCAACAAGGGTTCTTTCGCTCGCAGTCTTTTTTTACTTGAAAGTGGGGTGTTGAGTCCGAAGACTCCTAAAAATTGGGTGATTCGGCTTGTAAGTGAGCGCACGAACGAACGCGGACAGTAAAAGGCAGTCAACGTGGCTTATTTCGTGCGCTCGCCGATGGGCAACGGGAGAGAGGCGCGGGGTGATTAATAGAGGACGGGGACGAGCTCTCTCACCAAAGGTGTAGAGCAACAGTTCGGCTGACATTGAATGTCGGCCGAACCCCGCCCTTGTCCTCTTTGTTTTCTTTCCTCCTGTCTCACAACTTGTCTTTTGTCTATATCCAGCGGCTGCCCAGGCCGAGAAGAAACACGTCCAGTCCATCTTCTAAACACCATTGTAATCAAGCCATCTACTTACTTCCCGCGAAAGGCACCGTCAGTCCGACGACTGACTCCTGAAAGAGACGAGATGGCGATCTCAATGATGACATCAAAGTCGATCAACACATCGGCGCTCGCCACTCCCGCTGCCGCGCCCTGTCTGTCGAAGCTTCCACGGCCAATCGCCGCGCACAGAACCGCGGTCGGTGCGTGTCATTATGCTTCCATGCCGTCGCTGGATCGATCGCTGCTCGGGCCAAGCAGCCAGCGCCGCGGCGGTCGCGGAAACTCGCGGAGACTCGTTGTCGTTGCGTCCTCATCGTCGTCGCCGTCCGTCGTGCCCCCACCGGGAGGCGCCGTGCCTCGCGTGCTCCCGGAAGCCGAGGTCCCTGGCCTCTTCCAGTTCCTGGACACGCTGAAATTCGACGCCAGCGGCATGCTGGTCGCGATAGTGCAGGTGAGAAAGAGGAGTTTTTTCTTTTCTTTCTTTCTTTTCTGGAAATCGGCAAATCTTCGAGACCTCTTTTTCATTTCTCAACTCACTTCTTTTCCTCCTCTTTCCTTCCTTCCCTCCACCCCCATCCACCTCCTCCACCTCCACAGCACATCGACACGGGCGAGCTCCTCATGCAGGCCTTCTCCGACCGCGCCGCCGTCTCCGAGACCCTCCAGACGGGCCTCGCCACCTTCCGCTCGCGCTCCCGCGGGGGCCGCTGGTGTAAAGGCGAGACCAGCGGGCACTACCTTCTGGTGTCTTCGGTCCACGCCGACTGCGACGGCGACTCGCTGGTGTACCTGTCGAGGCCCATCGGCCCGGCGTGCCACACGGGCGCGCCCAGCTGCTGGTTCTCGGTCGCGGAGAGGGAGGGAGGAAGAGGATGCGAAGAAAACGGAGCGACGCCGACGCCGACGACGATCGCCGTGCGCTCGGGAGATCGCTCGAGCGCGCCGCTCCCGACGCTGCTCGCGCTCGAGCGCACGATCGCGCAGCGGGCCAAGGAGGCCTCCGAGGCAGCATCAGCTTCAACCTCATCAACGTCAAAGAAGCCCAGCTGGACCGCCAAGCTGCTCGCCGACCCGGAGCTGCTCTGCTCGAAAGTGCGCGAGGAGGCCGACGAGCTCTGCCGCGCGCTCGAGGACGGCGAGGGGAAGGAGCGCGTCGCGTCCGAGGCGGCGGACCTGCTGTACCACGCCGCGGTGCTGATGAACCTCGCCGGGGTCGAGATGGAGGACGTCGGGGCGGTGCTGAGGAAGAGGTTTGGCACGAGCGGGGTGGCCGAGAAGGCGTCGAGGAAAAAGTAGAAGAAGATAAGAAAAAAAAAGAGAGGAAGCTTTTTCTTTCGAGTTTTTTTTTTGAAATCACTTTTTGATTTTGCTTCGTCGACTTTTTCTTTTCAATCAATCTCCGTCTCTCTTTTCAGCGCTCGTTCGCACTCTATTCCGCCTCTCCTCCGTCTCACGAGTACCGCACGATGGGCAAGAAGGCCAGCGCCGGGAAGGACCGCAAGCTGAAGCGGAAAGAGGTGCGAGAGAGGGGAGCATGGGAAAGAGATTGATGATGCAAGAGAGCGGCGCGATTGATTTCTTTTTTGATGCGAACGAAACGACAACGGCGACAGGCACCACCTCGACCTCGACCTCGACACTATTTCTCACCGCGCCCCTCTCTTTCTCTCTCTCTCTCTCTCTCTCCCTCTCCCTCTCTCTCTTTCCCTCACAAAACGACAGGAGTCCGCCAAAGTCCTCGAGGCGCAAAACCTCATCAAGAGGCTGAATGAGGTGCGGCTTTTTGCTGTTTCCCCCCCCGTTTTTTCCCCTCTTCGCGCGCGCGCTCCTCTCGAAAACGTTTCTCTCTCTTCCGCGCTCATCATCTCCTCCCTCCCTCCACCACCACACCCCCACCAGGACTCCGACATCCTCGCCTCGCTCCCGGCCTTCCGCTCCTTCTCCCGCAACGGCGTCGACGCCGCGCTCACCTGCGCCAAGGCCCGCGAGCTTCCGAAACCGCTCGCCGAGGAGCTGTTCGCGGTCTGCAAGCGGAACATGGAGGCCGCGTACGACGCGGCCTGGGGCTGATCCGACGGCGCCAAGCGCGCCGAGCTGACGCACGACGCCGCGCGTTTCATCTTGGTCTCCGAGAAGAAGAAGAAGGAGGAAGAAGGTGACTCTGCTTCCTCTGCCGCCGCTGACGACAAAAACGCCGACAGAAACAAAAGCAACCTCGACGTCCTCGTCTCCCTCGCCGCCGACCCCTCGGACCTCCTCGCCTACGTCCACTTCCGCTTCGAGACCGACGAAGGGACCCAGAAGCCCATCCTCTACGTCTACGAGGTCCAGCTCCGCGATGACCCCCGGACGCGCAGGAAAGGGCTGGGACGCTTCCTGATGCAGCTGCTTGAGCTGTCCGCGAGGAAGCACGGCGCGGGGCTCGAGGCGATCACGCTGACCGTCCAGGACTCCAACGCCGCCGCCGCGGCGCTGTACGCGAGCCTGGGCTACGTCAGGGACGAGTGCTCGCCCTGCCCGCTGGAGGAGCCCGAGGCGGGGTACACGATCTTGACGAAAGCGCTGCCGCCGCCGCCGAGGCCGCCGCTGGGGTTGAGCAAGGACGCCGGGGGCAACGGCGGGAGCAGCATGAGCGTTTCGGGTTCGGATTCGGGTTCGGCGAAGGCGGCGACGGCGACTGCTGCTTCCACTAAGGCTGGCGTTGCTGCCGCCGCTGCTGCGCTGGCGAACGCGACGGTCTCGTCGCCGGCCGCCGCGGCGGTGGGTAAGTAGAGAGAAAAGAAAGACAAAGAGAGAGAAAGAGAGACAAGAGGAAACGAGTGAAAAAATTGAAGAAACAAATTCTTTCTTTTTTTCTTTTTTGTTTAAATCTTTTCCGTGTTAAATTCCAAGGAATGAAGAAAAAAGATCAACGTTCTACAAGTGTGTGTGTGTTTGTTTTCTATAAAAAGAGAGAGAGATAGTGTGTGTGTGTATATGTGTTGGGAACGCGAAATCGAAGAGAGAAGATCGAAGTCGAAAAAGAAAAAAAAAGAAAAGAATAGAAAAGAAAAGAAAAGAAAAGAAAAGAAAAGAAGAGAGGAAGAAAGAAAGAAAAAAATGGAAAGAGAAAAATTGAAATCACTCCTTGCGTCGCCTTTTGGTCGTGGTGGTGGTGGTGGTAGCAGCGGCAACAGCGGCAGCAGCGGCTGTGGTCCGCGTGCGTCGTTTCTCCGTCGTCTTCGTGGTGGTGGTAGTGGCAGCGGCTCGGCCCCTCGTCGCCTTTGCCGCGGCAGGTTTCGGGGGGGCTGTCGCTGTTGTCGCCGTCGCCGTCGCAGCCGCGGCGCCGCGGGTCTTTCTCGCCGCTGTCGCTGTTGTCGCCGCCGCCACCGCCGCCGCCGTTGCCGTTCCCACTCTCTGCCTCGAAGCAGCTGGAGCAGCAGCAGAAGAAGCCGCTACAGCACCAGCGGGGCGCTTGCGGGAAGCAGGAATAGCTGCGATCGCCTTGGCTACCGCCTTGCCCTTTGCCTTCTTCTTCGCCGCTGCCGCTGCCGCTGCCGCTGCCGCTGCCGTCGCCGCGCTCGCCGCGTTTGCCGCAGGAGCTTTCCCGGCAGCTCTCGTCGAGCGCCTCTGCTGCTGTTTCAGCTTCTGCTGCGGATTTCGCCGCTGCTGCTGTTGCTGCTGCTGCCTAGCCGCAGCACTCCTCGCAGCAGCGGCAGCAGGCGGCAGGTCGCCCTCGGAAGAAGAAGAGCTCGCTTCCCTCCACCTCCTTTCGCCACCCCCTCCGCCACCGCCGCTCTCGGCCGTTGCCTCTCCCGTCGTCGTCTCTGCTCCTGCTCCTGCTCTTGCAGTCTCCACCGCCGCAAGCGCTTCTTCTACTTCTTCTTCTTCTTCTTCTTTTTCTTCTTCCTCTTCTCGCTGCCTCTGCCTCCGGCTCAGCAGCACGGCCCGCGACTCGCCGCCGTCGTCGGCGACCTCCCTGCGGCCGCCGGCGATCACCACCGTGAGCGCCGGGCGAGGAGGCGGAGCGGTCCCACCTCCTTCTCTGCCACCGCGAGCCCGGCTGCGGCGCGCCTGCGAGGGAGCCTCGCCGTTCGAAGAAGGACCACCTCCTCCTCCTCCAGCGGCCCTACTGCTACCGCCACCGCCTCCTCCTCCTCCGATGACGATGGCGGTGGCAGCGCGAGCATCCACGACGGGGGCGGCCGGGCCGCCTCCTCCAAGAACGGAAGCCCTCCTGCTCCCGGCGACGCTGCGGCGCGCGCCGAGGCCCGCGGCTCCTCCTCGGAACCCTCCACCTCCGCCTCCAGCGCCGCCGCTGCCTCCGAGGACCGTGCCCGTGTCAGCGCTCGCGGCGATCACGGCGACGCTCGCGGCCATGTCCTCGGCTTCGTCGGCGTTGCGGTTGGCGGCGGCGGCGTCGGCGGCGTCGTCGTTGCCGTTTTCGTCGCCGGCCGCGGCCCCCTCTTCTTGTTCTTCTCCTTCTCCGGCTCCCTCAACAACAGCACCTCCACCGCCTTCCTCGCCGTCGTCGCCATCGTCGTCGTCGTCATCGTCGTCTCCGTCCGCGGCAACAGCAAGCATCGCGTCCGTCGCAGAGGCGGGAGGGCCCGTGCGAGTTTCCGGGGCAGCCTCGGAGGGGACGGCAGCAGGAGCAGCAGCGGCAGTAGCAGCGGCGGCGGCGGCGGCAGCGTTGTCGTTCTCGTCGTCGTCATTCTCCTCCTCGGCCGTCGCCGCTCCGGCAGCCTCGGCCTCGGTCGTCGCGGCGCGGCTCCGGTTCTGGATTTGACCTTGAACACCACCACCACCAGCAGTAGCAGCAGCAGCCGCAGCAGCGATCTCCATCGCCGCGGCAAGAGGCGCGCCGGTGAGAGGCGAAGTGACGGCGCCGGCAGGGACGGGAACGGCCGGCGGCGGCGCCGCCGTCGAAGCCGCGCGAGGGGTCGCGGCGTCGTTGGCGTTGTTGTTTCCGGGAGGGAGCGTTGCTGCCGCCGCCTCTTCCGCCGCCTGCGGCTGCTGCTGCTGCGATCGCAGGTCATCGTCTCGCTCCCGCACCTCGGAGCCCAGCTGCGGCTGCTCGTCATCGTCATCATCGTTTTCGGCGTTGTCTCCGGCTTCGTCATTGTCTCCGGCCTCGTCGTTGTCGTCGCCGCCGCCGCCGCTGTCGTGTTGCTGCCGCTGCGGTCGCTGCCGCTGCTCCTGCCCCTGCCCCTGCTGCCCCTGCTGCTGCTGCGGCGGTGGCGGCGGCAGGCCCTCGACCAGTGTCTGCCCTTCCGGCCCGGCTGCGGAGCCCCTCCTCTCGAAGTAGTTGCGCGCGTCGCCTCCGTCGTCGTCGAAATCTCTTCCACCAAAACCAGCACCTCCGACGCCGGCGGCGACCGAAAGCGCCGCCGCCGCAGCAACGGCCGCGGCGGCAACGCCTCCGATCGAGCCCGAGTCCCTCGCCGCGGCCGCAGACAGAGCGCGAGCAGTAGCGTTGGCAGCGTCCTCGTTGAAGGCCATGGCCGGAGCAGCGACGGCGGCGACGGGCGCCGTCGCGGCCTCCTGCTGCTGCGAGGGGGCTCCGGGAGTGTCGTCGATGTCGAAATCGTCGTTCCTCTCGTCTCCTCGTTCGTCTCGGTCTTCCTCATCCTCGTCCTCCTCGTCGTTAAACCCTCCTCCGGCGTTGGACCGCCGCGTCGGGGGGAAGATGCCGTGGCCTCCTCGAATCAGGGCAGCGGCCCCAAAAGCGGACCTGCGAGGAGGGAGGCGGAAGGCCGCCGCCGCAATGGTAGAAGGAGGGACGACAGCAGCAGCACCACCACCAGCTCTCGCCGTCGCCGGCGCGACGGGCCCGCCAGCGCTCGCCGCCAGAGCGCCCGCGCCCGCGCCGGGCCCGGCGGCCGCGGCGCTCGGGGTGTCGCCGTCGTCCTCGCCGTCGCCCCTGCCATCGCCGCGCGCGATCGTGGCGATCGCGGCGCGGGCGAAGAACGACCTGCGAGGTGGGGAGGCGGCCGCGAAAGTCGCCGTCGCGGGAGCGTCGGCAGCGTCGGCGTTGCTGTTGGCGTTGCCGTTCCTTCCGCCGCCGCCTCTCCTTCCTCCTTGCTCTTCGCCGTCGTCGTCGCCCTCGTCCGCGGCGGCGCCCTCGCCAGAGACCACTACGGCCTCGGCGGGCTGTTGATGCTGGAGAGCCTGCTGCTGTTGCCGTTGCTGCTGCGGCGGTGGCGGCGGGGCAGAGGCAGGGGGAGCCGCTGCCGCTGCCGCTGCGGCGCGTTCGCCGTCGTCGCCCTCTTCCGCAGCGGGGGCGGCTCGCTCACCGGCCCGGTCTTCTCCTTCCTCCTCTTCTCCTGCTTCTTCTCCGCCAGCTGCGGTCGCCACTGCTGCTGCTGCTGCTGCTTGAACCACGACGGCTCTCGGAATCTCGCTCGCCGCTCCTTCCGTCACGACAGTCGTCTGGCCGGGGCGGCGGCTCCCGCTGCGGCTGCCGCTGCGGCTCCTCCTGTTTTGAGTTCCAGTTCCGCCGCCGCCTCCGCCGGCGCTGCCACCGCTCCCACCGCTTCTTCCTCCGCTCCCGCTCCCGCTGCCGCCCATCGAGGAAGAGTCGGTCTCTGCGCCGGAGCCGCCGTCATCCTCGCTCATCACGGTAGCGTGGACCGAGGCAGCGGCGTGCGTGGGCTGCTGCTGGCGCTGGCGCTGCTGCTGCTGCTGCGAGGCGTTGGGCGCGGCAGCAGCGGCAACGGCAGCGGCATTTGGCGCTCTGGCGACCGCCGGCGCAACAACCGCGGCAGCAGGAAGCGCGCACTCAGCTTCTCCGTTTTCATCATCGGCATCATCATCATCATCATCGTCAGAAGCAGTAGCAGCAGCAGCAGCAGCAGCGCCACCGGGCACCGCCTCGGAACGATCCATCTGCTCTTCTCCGTCGCCGCCGCCGTCGTTGTTGGCGTCGTCTGCATCGTCGTCGTCATCGTTTTCATTCTCACCGTTTTCGTCGTCGCGCGGAGCATTCACGGCAGCCAACCCCGCTCCTCCTCCTCCTCCCACACCGCCTCCTCTTCCAGCAGACAGGGCTCCGCTTCCGGCCACGGAGAGGCCCGGCGCCAGCTCGGGCACCGCCGCCGCTCTTTCCGCTGGAGCTGCTGGAGCTCTAGCGGCGGCGGCGGGGTTGTTGTTGAGCGCGTTTCGCGGCTGCCCGGCGCGGCTGCCCGTGCGCTCGAGGAGCCTCTCTGCCGCAAAGGCGGCGCCTCCGCCTCCGCCTCCGCCTCCGCTCCCGCGGTACCTCTCCTCTCCAGCGCCGCCAAATGGGAAGCCCCCGTCGGCGGCGCTGGCCCCGACGGCAGGGGTGACGTTGCCCGCTCGCTCAGCGACGGCGGTCTGCGGCTGCGCCGGCGAGCCCTCGTTGTCGTCGTCGTTTTCGCGAGCTGCTGCTGCTGCTGCCGCAGCGGCAGCAGCAGCCGCAGCGGCAGCAAAGGGACCTCCCATGACGTTCGAGAGGGGCGTCGCCCCCCCGGCGGGCGGGGCGAACGGCGGCGGCGGCATCGACCTCGGCGAGGGGCCGACGCTGCCGACAATCCCACCTCCTCCAGCTCCTCCACCTCCTCCTGCTCCTCCTTGCCGCGCCAGAGAGAGCCTCGCGAGTGGGGGCAGGCCCGCCATGCCCCCGGCACCATCGACGCGAGGAGAGGGGGCCCTGGCTGCTCCCGCCGCGTCCGAGACGGAGGGCGAGGGCTGGTTGTTGCTGAGGTGATGGTGGTGAAAGGGCGGCGGCGGCGGCGGCGGGGGGACGGGCGGCGGCGGCGCGAGCGCAGGCGACGCGCCGTCGATGTTGCCGCCATCGTTGTCGTCGTTGTTCTCGTTGACCCCTGCCGTCCCCGCCGGCCCAAGGAAAGGGGGAGGAACCACGGGCGGCGGCGTCGGCATCATCGTCATCATCTGCTGTTGCTGCTGCCTGCGGTTGTGCGACAAAGAATGGTGCAGCAGCTGCTGCTGCTGCGGCGGCGGCACCGGCGGCGGCGGAGGAAGCATCGCTCCTTGCTGTTGCTGCCCGCCTCCAGCAGCCGCCGCCGCCGTGGCGTGCCTCTGCTGCTGCATCAGGTGCATCTGCCGGTGCTGCTGCTGCGTCTGGGCGGCGGCGGCAGCGGCGGCCGCGGCAACGGCGACGGCTGCCCTCCTCCGGGCGACCGCCGCGGCCGCCGCGGCGACGCCGGCGCGGCCCGCGGCGCGCGAGCGCGTCTGCGAGGCCCCCGACAGCGACGCGCCGCCGCCCGCGGCGAAGCCGCCCGCTGCTGCCATCGGAGGGGGCATTGGGAAGGCTCCTGCTGCTTCAGCGGCAGCGGTAGCGGCGGCGGCGGCAGCAGCGGCGAGATCGGACGCTGCAAACCCTCTCCCTCTGCCGCCGCCGCTGCCGCCGCCGGCAGCAGCGCCCTGGTTGTCGCCGGCCGAGGGCGATGTCGCCGGGTAGCGCATCCGCGGCGGCGGCGGGGACGAGGGCCGCCACGCGGTCGAGAGCAGCGACGTCGCGTGCTCGGGCCCCGGGGTCGCGACGGCCTCGGCGGGGGCGGCAGCGCCGGCAGCAGCAACGGCGGCAGCAAAGGCAGCCGCGAGACCGCCCTCGTCCCCTCCTGCTGCTCCTCCGGGCGGCGGCAGCAGCGGCGGCCTCCGAGCGAGCAGCGGAGGAGGCAGCGGCGGCACGTGTTGTTGCTGTTGCTGCTGCTGCTGCTCGACAGCTGCTGCCAGGGGAAGGTGCTCTTGCGATGCCGTCCTTGGCGCGGCCTCTTCGTTCTCGTTCCGCTCGTTTCCTCCTCCTCGCTGCCTTGGAAGAGGGAGAGAGGAAGACGACGGCGGCGCTGCGTCGGCGGCGGGGGCGAGAGAAGCTGCTTGGGGCTCTTCTCGTTTCTCTGCTTCGTCGCCTGCGGCGGCATCATCATCATCATCGTCGCCGTCGTCGTCATTGTCGTCTTCTTCATCGCTGGTGCGACGTGCGCGCGGGGCAGAGGGCGGCGGGACCTCTGCGGCGGAGACCGGGGCGGGAGCCGGAGTCGCCGTTGCTGCGTTTTGCCGTTGTGGCAAAAGCGGCTGCTGCTCCAAAGCTCCTCCTGCTGCGACGGCAGCGGCGGCGGCAGCGAAACGAGGAGGAGGAGGGGCGGGAGCAGCAGGAGCGACAGGAGCCGCCGCCGAGTCGGCCGGCGAGGCAAAGCGAGGAGCGGAGGCAGCCGGGGCAACGGCAGCAGCAGCAGGAACCGCAGCAACATCGGCCTGCTGCTGCTCTCGTTCTCGTTCTCGTTCTCGCTGCCGCTCCTCCTCGCCCGTGGCGGCCGGAGTGTCCTCGACCAGGGGAGAAGCCCCCGCCGCGGCCTGCTCCGCGCTGTTGGTCATCGTCCCTGGGGGCCGAGGCAGGGCAGGAGGGCTCATGCCGAGGCCGGAGCGCTGCTGCTGCCTCTGCTGAAGCGCGAGCTCTTCCTCTGCTGCTCCTGCTGCTGCTGCTTCGGCTGCCGCGACGGCGGCCGCACTCGTCGCCGCCGTCGTCGCCGCCCCTGCCGCGACAGGGGTATCGGCGCCCTCGGTGGGAGGAGTTCTCGTGTTCGTCGTCATCGCAGCAGCAGCATCGGCAGTGGCGTTGGCAGCCGCGACGGCGGCAGCAGCGGCGGTGGCAGCGTTAGCGGCGTTAGCGACAGCAAGGTTGCTAACGACGCCTCCTCCTCCTCCGCCGCCGGCGGTCGACGTCCTCCGCTGCCTTGCAGCGGCAGCGCTCCTCCCGCCTCCTCCTCCTCCCCCCCTTCCCCCGCGGGCTCCGAGCCCGCTTCCCTCCGCCGCGGAGAGGGCGGACTCGTCGCCTCCGGAGCGAGAGGGACCCGCTGCTGCGGATCCGGCCGCCTGGGCCAGCAGGAAAGAGCGCGGCGGGGGCGGCGGAGGAGGTGCCGGAGCTTGAGGTTGAGGTCGAGGTTGAGGCGCGAGGGGGACTTGCGACGCCGGCGCCGGCGCCGGCGGAGCAGCAGCAGCAGCAGCAGCTTCTTCCTCCTCCTCCTCTTCTTCTTCGTCTTCATCGATTGATGCAGCTGGACCTGCTCCCGTCGTCATCGGGGCTGCCGCAGTGACAAGAGGCGGGGAAGAAGGAGGCTGGGGTTGTGGCGGCGGTAGTAGAGTTGCTGTTGCTGCCTCGGGCGCGGTTGCCGCCTCCGCCGCTGCTGCCGTTGCCGTCGCCCCCGCTGCCGCCGCCGCGGCGACCGCGGCAGCTCCATGCGCATTGGCCGCTCTGGCCCTGTCTCCACCGGCTCCGGCCCCAGCTCCACCCCCGCCGCCTATGGAGATGGCCGTCGACACCTGTGAGCGGGCGAGGCGCTGCGATTGTTGAGAGTTGATGGGGAAAAGACGGAGGAAGAAGGTGGTGAGAATTGAAGGCTCGAAGCAATGGACGACGATCTCAAAAAAAAAGATTTCTCCTTCATCTTTTCTCGCCGAATCTTCTTACCGGGCTGTACGCAAAGCCTCCGCCCGGATCCGAGTGCTCGCCGGCACCCTCTGACGCCTCATCCAGGGCGACGACGACCTCGCCCGCAGCGGACATGTTTTTTTTGTTTGGCGCGAGCTAGCTCTTTTTTTGTTTTCGCTTTCTATTTTTTTCCTTTTTCAATTGGCGATGCCGACGCCAAACGGCGAGCTGGAGTTGGGATGCCGTCTCCGATGCCCTCCAAGGCGACGTCCGATCTGTGCCCTCTCTGTTCGGCGAGAGAGAGGATACACGAAGGAGGCAATCGGCGAAGAGAGCGTGACAAAAGCGAGCCTGGATGCAAAGGACGGAAGGAGAAAAGGGGAGGGAGGGCAATGAAGTTGAAAAGAGAGAGGCTGCCGGCCGACCCTCGCTTTTTTGCGCTCTCGATAAAAAAAGTGTTCGCTTTTTTCGGCCGCCGAGCGAACGGGAGCCGCGTGTTTTTTTCCCCCAGGTTCCCAGTCTCTCTCTCTCCCCCTATCTCTCTTCCGCGCGCCACTGCTGCTGATTGCAGCCGGCAGTAGATGCGCAAGTGCTTATCTTGTTGGTTTGTCGTTGTTTTACAGTTTCAGAGCATTCGTTTTTTTCCAAGAAATAAAAAAAGGCTAGCCACCTCCGGCGCCGTTGCTCTCCTTCGCCTTTGCCTCCTCCGCCTCGGCCTTCCTCCTCTTCGCCGCGGCAGCAGCCTCGCGCATCCTCGCCAGTGTGTCCGACTCGCGGTCGCGGCTGAGGCTGCTGCTGTTACCTGCTGCTGCCGGCGGTTCTGGCTTTGGCTTTGGCGCTGCGGAGAGCGGAACTTCTCCGTCTCCCTTTTTCGAAGAAAGCCGCAGCACCAGCAGCGGGCCCCTGGAGCCCGAGAGCGCGGGACCGCTCGCCTCGGCCACGCTCGCGGCCTCCCTCGAGCTCATCACAGCCAGCGCGCTCGACTGGTGCTTCTTCTTGGACGCCGGGCGGAGGACGACGTCGGAAACGAAGGGAGGGATCAGGTTCGGAGAGGAAAGAGCAGAGGCGAGAGATGAAGAAAAAGGCAAAGACGACGACGACGACGGCAAGGAAGAGCTGCTCTTTGTCCTTTTGCTTTTCGCGACAGCCCCAGCCACGAGCTCCTCGACCGCGGCGCGAACCTCCTCGGCGCTGCAGTCCTCTTGCCCCTCCGCGACGGTACACCAGGTGATCTTCAGCGTCCTGGAGAGCTCGTCGTCGAGCGCGGACTGAGTCGGTTGTTTCGATGAAAAAGCTCCTCCTCCCGTCGTCGTCGTCGTTGTCGCCGTTGCAGCAACCTTTTTCTTCTTCTTCTCCTCCTCTTCCGCTTGGTGCTTCTTCCGGAGCCTCTCCAGCTCCGCGGCGAGCCTCCTCCTCGCGCTGTCGACGGCGGTCCTCTCGCCCGCGCTCGCCTCCGCGGCCCTCTCGCGCGTCTCCAGGTCGTCGAGCATCCTCTTGCGCTTGTCCCCCGCGGCGGCCCGCCGCGCCGCCGTCGCCGCCCTCGCCGCCAGCAGCGCGTCCCACGCCTCCTTGGCCCCCGGGTCCGAGAGCGCGTCGGCGGCGGCCTGGATGCGCGCGAACTCGTCCGCGGCCCTGGGGTTGCCCGGCTGCTTGTCGGGGTGTTTTGTCAGTGCCAGCTTGCGGAAGGCCCTGCGCACGTCGGCGGGCTGCGGGCCCAGGAACTCGGCGCTCGAGGTGTCGGGGGCGGAGAAGTCCGGCGGCGCGAGGCCGAGGATCTCGTAGGGCGAGGGCCCTTCGGCGTCGATGGCGACGGGCTGCTTGTCCGTCGAGGCCATGGTTGGTTGTGGCGGTGAAGAAGAAGGTCGAAGAAGAAGGTGGAAGAAGAAGAAGATCGAATGTCCGTTTCGTGATGATTCGATTTCGTGAGCGCGCCTTTTTCTCTTCTGGAAAAGCCGATGGAGCTTTTCGAGTCACGAAACTCTTCCAGCGCTTTAACACGACCGTCGTTGTTGCCCTGTCGAAGCGGCGAGACGAACAGGGGCCTCCTGCGAGTCCAAAAACAGAAGGCGAATGCCTTTCGATGTCGATCGATCGTTCGTCGTTCGTTCGCTCGTCTCGATCTCGATCGACCTTCGCACGGGGCGCGCCCTGTTCTTCAGCGGCAGCAATCTGCCCGAGCACAAACTAAACACGACAACCGAGAGACAGTCCCTCTCTCGGCGACGCGCAGAGAGAGCAAGAGGCAGCTCTCGCGAGAGGCACGCGAGAGACGCGATTGGATTAGTGGGAAAAAAGAGTGAATTTTTTTCTCTCTTTCGAAACTCCCAAAGCTCTCCTCCTTTTGCTACCTCCTACCTCCTACCTCGGTCTCGGTCTCCACTTCCTCTACAACACCTCCCCTGCCGCTTCGTTACGGTCACTTACCTGGGGAGTAGGCAGGCACGCTCACGCAGGTGCTTCTCCTACGCCGGGGGGCCGCGCCTCGCACTTTTTCAGCGCGTCCTTCCGGCGGCGTCGGCCCAAGTGGCCGCTCGCCTCTCTCAATTTTTAAAACGGGCTTGCTTGTGTTCGCACACTTGCCCACCCACAACTAAGAAAAAGACAGAATTTGAGGAAGAAGAAGGTAGAGAGGCACACGTTCATGCCGTGTTGTTGTTGCGTGCTGGAAAGAGAGAAAGAGAGAGGGGGAGAGGGAAAGAGAAGTGGAGAGTGGAGGAAGTGAGTTGAAGGGGAAAAAAAAACTTCAAAAAACTCTCTCTCCTCTCTTCTCTCTTCTCTCACGCTGCCCTCTCTCTCTCAACCACACACCACCCCCCAACTCGTCGCCTCTCACCTCCTCCCGCTTGTAACATGAAGCCATGAGCCCTCTCTGTAAAGCTCTCTGTAAAGACGAAACCAAACAAGACCCCCCGGCGCGACAAGCCCCCTCTCTTCTCCTCTCACTTTTCTCACTCTTCTTTTCACTAGCTCTACCCTCAACCTCTCCCCCGTTGACCCCTTGGACCTCTTCCCTTTCCCCGCCACACAATCATCGATCATTCTTGCGCATGGGTAGGCATAGTCGTTGATCGAAAGAGAGACATGCTCATAGCTGGTTGAAAACTACAAATTCGCCCCACCTCGTTTCCTCTCCTTCGGGCAGAGAAACTTGGAAATTTTTGCCGCCCGTTTCAACGGGTACCACCACTTCAAGAAAACAAAAATGAAAAACTTTCGAAAGTTCCGCGCGCGCGCTCTGTTGGATCTTTTTTGCTGACCGACACCGGCTTGCTGCCCGCGAGTGGTTGTCTTCGTGGCGGTGAGGATGGTGGTTGAGGAAACGAGGAGGTGAGCCCTTTCGCTTTCCCTAGCCGTCGCCGTTTGCTCGCTCGCTGCCGCTTCTCCCCAAAGGCGAGCGAGAGAAGGGAAGGCGCGCGGCTCAATAGACCAAGCAGAGAATCAAGTACGATCGGGCTCTGATCGCGAGGATCTTTCGAGGTGGGGAAGTCCGTGGCGGCGCGGCGGTGGCGGTGGAGGTGGCGGTGAGAGGCTTGTAAAGAAAAGAAAAGAAAAGAAAAAAAACTTGAGTCGAAGAGGAAGAAGAGAAAAAAATCACTCCATCGAAAGCAAAAAAGAAAGGAGCATTTCTCTTGTTTTTCCGTTTGTTTTTTCCTCTTTTCTCTCTCACACGCGCACGCACAAGCACACGCACGAGCGCGCTTTCTCTGCCCTCTCTGCTCTCGCGTGCGTGGCGCCGCCATGAGCGACGGCGCAGCAGGAGATCCGCCGGCAGCAGCGACGGCAACGGAGCCGATGGCGACGACTGCCGATGCCGGCGCTGGCCCTTCTGCCGCTGCCCCCGCCGCCGAGCGCGACGCGGCCGCGCCGCGCGCCTCGCCGACGCGCAGGGGCAAGTCTCCCTCCGGCGCTGCACCCAAGCGACGTTTCGCAGCGGGCAGGGTGAGTTTGTTTGAAGAAGAAGAAGTCATTCTTATTTCGACGGAGGGGGGGCGGCGCTGCTGCTCTGATCCATCGAAAGAAAAAAAGATCTCACCTCCCTTGCTTTGCTCCCTCTTCTCTCTCTTCTTCCCCAACCTGACACCTCCACAACTACCAGGCGCTGGTCGACGACGCGGCTGAAGAGAGCGGCGATGAGGTGAGTTGAAAGAGACGGCGTGGAAGAGGTGTTTCGTTTTTCGAAGCGGAAGTTTGATGCGATTTCTTTCGTCAACTCACGCGTCCTCTTCTCTTTTCCCTTCGTTCCTTTCTCTCTTTCCCTCAGGACGCCTCCGACGGCGAAGGGGCCGAGGGCGACGGCGGCGACGGCCAGGACAACTACGACCTCAACGACAAGTTCATGGCCCCGGACGACCACCTCTCGGACTCGGGCCGCGAGTCGAGCTCGGTCTCGAGCTCCTCGGACGACGACGACGACGAGAGCAGCGGCCTCTCTGACGACGACGACGAAGGCGGAGAGGGCAAGAAGAAGAAAAAGCGCAAGCGCCGCGGCTCTTCTACTCGTCTTGACGAGGACGACTACGACCTTCTCGAGGAGAACCAGGTCCGCGGGATCAAGAGGCCTCCCAAACCGGGAGAGAGGCGCCGGATCCGCAAGAAGCACGCCGACGAAGCTGCCGCTGCTGCCGCCGCTGCCGCCGCCGCTGCGGGAGGAGCCGGTGGTGGAGGAGCCGAAAACGCGCAGCAGCTCCAGGAGCAGCTGTTTGGCAGCCGCGCCGCCGTCGGGGACTCGAGCGACGACGATGATGGTGCTGCGAAGCGCCGCGCTGGCGAAGCTGCTGCCGCTGCTGTTCCCGGGAGACATCGCTCGGCGTCTCCGGCGCGCCGCCGCGGCGACGGCGGCGGCGACGGCGACGGAGGAGACCGCGACCACCGCCGCCGCGCCACCCCGGACGTTTTCGAGGACGACGTCGACGACGAGATGGCCGGCTTCATCGAGTACGGCTCCGACGAGGAGGCCGTCCGGCGCGCCCGCCGGGCCGCCAGGGCTCGACCGGGCGGCGCGGCGGCGAGGGACCTGCCGGACGCGGTCGCCGACGAGCTCGACGACATCTTCGGCGGCGACGACGTCGAGGAGCTGATGGCCGAGTTCCGCGAGCAGGCCGCGCGCCGCAAGGCCAGGCTGGACGCCGCGGGCGGGGCCGCAGACGTCGACCTGGACGTCGAAGACGAAGATGAAGACGACGACGGCGCGGCTGCCTTCGCCTCCGACGACGACGAGGACGAGCTGACGCTCGACGACTTTGGCGGCGACGAGGAGCAGTTTGCCGGCTACAGGCAAAACCTCGAGAGCGAGCGCGCCGCCCGCAGGGCCGAGCGCGCCGCCGAGCGCAGGCGGCGCCGCCAGGCCCGCGCCCGCGCCGCCACCGCCGCGGTCGAGCCCGCGGCCCTCGAGAGACACATGCTCCGCCCGGAGGACGACGCCGCGCGCGCCGCCGACGTGCCCGAGCGGCTGCTGGGCTCGAGGCTGCCGCCGGCGTGCGGGCGCGTCGCCTCGGGAGAGCTCCGCGCCGACGCCGCCGAGGTCGCCGAGGAGATCGCGCGCGCCGCGGCGTGGGTCGCCGACAGGCTCTTCGGCCCTCGCGTGGCGTACTCGAGGGCCAAGCGGATCCTGGAGCGCGGGGTGATGGAGCTGGACCCCGGGACGGTGGCTGCGGTCTCGGGCGTCGTCGGGGAGGAGCAGGAGCAGGAGGAGAAAGAGAAAGACGGCGGCGAAGGAGAGGGCAACGGCGACGGCGGTGATGGCGACGGCGACGGAAAGAAAAAGCGCGCCGCGTCTTCGTCTTCCTCCTTCAACTTCTCCCTCGTCGGCGACCTCACCCCGGCCGACCTCTCCAGGCTCGGCGGGCGCCGCGCCCTGTCGCTGCGGCGCCGCACCTCGGGCGGAAACGCGTGGAGGCAGGACCCGCAGGCGCAGCGCCGGCTGCTGTCTGCGGTCGCGGCGGCGCTGCGGGGCCTGTGGGTCGAGAGGCTCGAAGTGCCCGCCATGGCGCTGCACGCCCCCGGGACCGCCGTCTTCGACCCGACGAGTGTTGCTTCGAGCTCCTCTGGTGCTTCTTCTTCTGCTTCAAGCTCTTCTTCTCCTCCTTCCTTGGTCCTCGCCTCGGCGAAGCCCGCGCTCGGCGAGCTGCTGGCGATGCGCGAGGCCGACGCACCGTTCCCGGCGACGCAGGGCGAGGCCGCGCGAAGGCTCGCCGCCGGCCTTCCCCCATTCCCCGAGGGCACCTTATAGCCGGGACCGCACGGCCGCGGGAGCTCCCTCAGGCGCTTCGACGCGCTGTGGGCCGTGGCTGACGAGGCCGAGCGCTGGGTTGGGCTCGAGAGGAGGAAGCGGGCTCGGCTCCAAGTGTATGCGGCGGCCGCGGCCGAGGCGCGCGCCAACTTCGCGGACGCCTCGGACCCGACGTCTCCCTCGGGCATCGTGCTCGCCGCCGCTGCCGTGGCCACCAGGGCCCTGCAGGACGACGCCAACGCCACCAGCCACGAGGACGTCGAGGACGCCGACGCGGGCTACAACCTCGCGAGGGCGGCCGCGGCGGCGCTGGAGCTCGAGAGGCTGACACTTGCTCGCCACAACAACGGAGGAGCAAATGGCGAAGGAGGAGCAGGAGCTGCTGCTTCTGCTGCTGCTGCAGCTTCCCGCTCTGCTTCTTCTTCTTCCGCCACCAAGACCACCAAGCGCCCCACGGCGATGACGGCGCTGGCCGGAGGCAACGCCTCCTCGGGCTACGGCGTCTGCAAGCGCGCCGGGCTCGAGCCTCTCGTCGCGGCGCTGGGCCTGTCGCCTGCCGAGCTCGGGGACAACTTGGAGGCGGGTTACAAGAGGAACGAGCCGACCGATTCCTCCGAGACCCCGGAGGCCCTGGCGCGGCTGTTCAGCGGGGACTCGGAGAGGGCCAAGAAGCCGTTCAAGGGTGCCCCACCGGACGCGGCCCTGCGCGCGGCGAGATCGGTCGCCGCGTCGGAGCTGGCGGCCGAGCCCCGCTTACGCCGCTGGGTCAGGCGCGCCTTCGCCGCCGACGCTTCGTTCTCGACCAACCCCACCCCGGCCGGCGCCACCTCGGACAGGCTCGACCCTTTCCATCCGTGCGGCCGCGTGCGCCGGATCCAGGGCAAGCCCCTGCCGGACTGCGAGGGCACCGACCTGTTCCTGAGAGCCGCCGCGGCAGAGAAAGCCGGTCTGCTCGAAGTTTCCGTCTCCTTATCCCCGCGCAAGATCGAGATGCTGGAGAGCGAGCTCTGCGACCTGTACCTGTCAGAGGGCACCACCGACGCCTCCGCCGCCTGGGACGAGCAGCGCCGCGCCGTGCTCCGCGAGGCCGTCGCCAGAATGGTCCGCTCGGCGCAGGCCGCCGCCCGCCGCGCGCTGCTGTCCGAGGCCGAGCGTGCCGCCGCGGGCGACTTTGCCGACGAGCTGTGGCTGCTGGCGCGCAGGGCCCCCGTGGCGGTGCGCTCGGCGGAGGAGGACGAGCTCATCAGGGAGCCCAAGTTCATGGCAGGGTCGCACGGCGGCGGCGACGGAGGCGGAGGAGGCGGAGGTGGAGGTAACGGAACCGTCGGAAGCAACCCTGCGACGGCCTTTGTCTTCCTCGACGAGCGCGGCGCCTTGGTCGACGTCCTTTACTGCCCTGCCCTCTCGGGCCCCTTGCAGGGCCGTCCCAAGCCCCGCCCGGGCATGCCCCCCGAGGTGACCGAGTACAACGTCATGGAGGACCCGCGGAAGGGCCGCGACGCCGCGGCGCTGAAGGCGTTTATCATGAGGCACGCGCCGCACGCGGTGCTGGTCGGCCTGACGCCCTCGAGCGGCGGCGGCGGCGGCGGCGGCGGCGGAGGTGGCCCTTCTTCTTCCTCCGGCGGCGCCGCAGGAAGGGTGCTCCGCGACGTCGCCAAGGGCGTCACGGCCGACATCCTCGACAAGGACCCGGCGTTCATGACCAGGCACGAGGCCGGCGGCGTCGACGTCAGGACCTGCGACGAGCGGCTGGCGGCCCTCTGGGCCAGATCGGCCGCGGCCCTCGAGGAGTTCCCCGACCAGCCCCCGGCGGTGCGCCGCGCCGTCGCGCTGGGAAGGCTGGCCCTCGACCCCCTGGCGGTCCTGGCTTCCCTCTGCAGCACCTCCAACGGCGGCGCCGGGGAGGTCGCGTCGCTGTCGCTGACCGACGTGCAGGGCTCGCTGGCGCGCGGGGTGCTGCTCGAGAGCGCGCAGCGGTGCGTCGCGACTGCGGTGGCCCAGGTCGGCATCGACCTCGACGCAGCGGCCTCGAGCCCCGGGATGTGGCGCGCCCCCGCGCTGGAGTTTGTTCCGGGGTTGGGTCCACGCAAGGCCGCCGCTCTGCTGCGTGCCGTCGTCGGGGCCGGGGGCAGGCTGGCTTCGAGGGCGGACCTGGGAGGTGGGGGGATGGGCGGGGCCGGAGGCCGCGGCGCGGGCTCGGCGAGGGCCAGCGCGCTGCTGCCGCCGCGCGTCGCGCGCAACGCCGTGCCGCACCTCTTCCTTCCCTCCGCCGCCGCCGTCGCGAGCGGCCGCAGCGGGTCGAGGCGCGGCGGCGCGGGGGCCTCCGAGAGGGACAGGACCGGGCCGAGCGCCCCGAGCCCGCTCGACGCGACCAGGGTGCCGCCGTGGCTCTACCGGGCAGCGGCGGCGCTCGCGTCGGCCGCGAGCAAGAAGAAGGAGCTGCTGCGGAGCAAGGGGGCAGACGAAGAAGAAGGTTCGTCTCCTTCCTTCGCCGCCGAGGTCGCCGCCGCGGCCGTGCAGGAGGCCACGGCAGCAGACGCCGAGGAGGCCTCGGCGCTGCTCTCCCGCGCGATGGGCAGGCCGCGCGACGTCGAGAGCGTCGACCTGCTGGCGCTGGCGGCCAGGCTGCAGGCGTCGGCCGCGGCGACGGCGGCGCAGGTGCGCGCGGCGACCGGCGAAGGAGGAGCGAAAACTTCTTCCTCCTCCTCTTCTTCCACAACCTCTCCGACTTCTTCCCTTCCCGTCGTCACAGCGCTCATCGACGCGGCCTTCGAGCTCGTCGCCCCCGCCGCGGATCCGCGCCCCGCTGACGCCCCGCTCTCCGAGGTCGACGAGTTCTGGCTCTCGTCGGGTCTCAGGCCCGACTTGCTCCGCTTAGGCCAGCGCGTCGAGTTCTGCGTCCGCCAGGTCTTCCGCGACGAGGTCCGCGGCTACCTGCCCGGGTCGGGAGACGTCGAGGCGCTGCTGCTGGGAGAGGACCTTTCGTCTTCGGTGCCGATGGGGGAGAGGGTCGACTGCCGCGACAGGCTCAGGAGGGGCGACATCGTCGCGGCGCGCGTGATGTCGCTGATCCCCAAGGAGAGCACCGTGCGCGTCACGACGGCGTCGCAGGCGCTCAACGACGAGGAGCGCTGGGAGCAGGAGCTCTGCGCTCACGACGACGCCTACTACCTCCCGCTGACCCCGCAGGAGCGCGCGGAGATCGCCTCTGCCCCGGCCCGGGCGGCAGCTGCGGCAGCCGCGGCCCGAGCCCGCAGCGCCAATAAGGTGGTCGAGCGGAGGATCGACCACCCCAACTGGGCCAACATCACCGCCGCCGAGGCCGAGGCGAGGCTCGCCGACCCCGGAGTGGAACCGGGGCAGCACGACGCTGCGCTGCTCAGGCCTCACGGCCGAGGGGCCCTGCACCGTCACTGCCTGTCGATCAAGCTGCACGACGGGGCTGCCGGGCCTATCATCATCCACCGGGACGTCAGAGAGCGCGCGCCGAGGCCGGGGGAGCCGCCCGTCAGAGGCACGGCGGCGCTTGCCCTCAAGCCGCCGCTCACCGTGGGTTTGGGCTCCTCGGGCCTGACCGAGTCCTATGACGACCACGACGAGCTGCTCGCCCGCTACTTCGAACTGTTGGCAGCTTATGTGGCCGAAATCGTAGGCTACAAGTACTTTGAGGACGACGACTCGTGGGACCGCGTCAAGGACTCGCTGCGCGCGAGGTTTGCCGCCGGCGGCGGTCGGGCGGCCGTCTACTGCGTTTCTCCCAACTATGCTCGCCCAGGGTTCTTCTACCTGGGCTTTGTCTTGCCAACGAAAAACGCAACGCCGCACCGCGAGCATTTCGGGGTGACTCCGCGAGGCCTCTACTACCGTTCCGAGCTGATCGAGGAGGCCAACCCGAGAAGGGCGCTCGAACGGGTGATCAACAGGTTCAAGAGGGACCCGCAAAACAACAAGGGCGACGAGGGCGGCGGAGGTGGAGGTGGAGGTGGAAGGGGAGGCGGTGAAAACACGCGCGCGGTGCATGCTGCAGCAGCCGCTGCTGCTGCCGCGACGCCGGGAGGCGGCGCGACCCCCTTTGGAAACACCCCTTTCGGCGGCGGGATGGCGCACGCGCCGATCGACCCGCAGGCCGCCGCGGTCGCGGCCGCGCGCGCCGCGGCAGAGGTGATGCAGCAGCAGCAGCAGCAGCGAATGCCTCAGCAGATGCAGCAGCAGATGCCCTACGCCCCTCCGCCCCACTACCAGCAGCACCAGCAACAGCATCAAGGCTACTACCCGCCGCAGCAGCAGCAGCAACAGCAAATGCCGATGCAACAGCAAATGCCGATGCAAGGAGGAGCTTCGGCTCCGGGTTCGGGTTCGGCGGTGATGGACCCGCAGCAGCAGCAGTGGGCTATGATGCAGGCGGCGCAGCAGGCCGCTTTCTACCAGCAGCAGCAGCAACAGGCTCAACAGGGGCAGGGGCAGCAGCAGCAGTACCCTCCGCAGCAGCAGTACCGCCGTTGAAGAGAGAAAGAGAAAGAGTGCTTTGTTTTTCTTCTTCGCGTTAAGTTTTTTTGTTTTGAGAGAGGTGTTTTTTTCCTGTTTTTTTTTCTCATTGGCTTTTTTGGTTCTTCCCTCTAGCGCTTGTTTCTTCGTGTTACTTCCTTTCCCATTATGCAAAAATGATTCAAGTAAAGGGGGACTTCCAGTTCGTACAAGTGCTTGTTTTTCGTTGTTTCTCGTTCGTTTCGGAGGTTCTTTTTTTGCTTTTTGCTTCCTCAAGCGACCGGCACCTCTGTTGCCGCCGTCGTCGCCGCCTCTGCCGCCTTCGCGCCTTCTTCTTCCTCCGCCTCCTCGCCAACGACCACCTCCGCCGTCGCCACCTCCGCCTCGCGTACTCCGGCAGGGATCTCTTTGCCCTCCTCTTCTCCTTCTTCTTCAAATGCAGGGGAAGCCTCGGGAACCGAAGGCGAAGGAACAGCAACAGAGACGGCGGCGGCGGGACCCGAAGCGGCAACGGCGGCGGCGGCAACGGCCGAGGCCGGGACGTAGAGCCGATACTCGGCCGGAAGCGCCGCCTCCCCCTCGTACCCCTTCTCCGAGAAGTAGACCCTCCGGAGCCTGCAGCACGCGTGCACCGTCACGCGGAGGGTCTCGCGGTAGCGGGTGCCCCAGGCGCGGCGCACGAGCGCGTCGAGGTCGAGCGGGACGCGGTGCCACTTCCTCGAAAAAGACGACGAAGGCGAAGAAGAAGAAGAGCTCGCTTTCCCTCCTTTCTCTCCACCTCTTCCTCCTTGTTCTTCCTCTTCGAGTCTCAGCGGCAGGCTCGCGATCCCGGGCCCCACCTTCGACACGGGCTGGAAGGTGGACGCCCTGATCCTGCGCTTGACCCCGCGGTCGTCCCTGACCTCGACCTCGAGCGAGCAGCCCTTCCCGGGGCGGTGCGCCCGCAGCAGCAGCGAGAGGTGCGGCAGCGAGACGCCCAGCTCGGCTCCGCGTTTCGGAGGACAGGTGATGGAGGTGGTGGCGGCGTTGTTCCCGTCGAGCTCGAGCGCGGAGGAGCGGGTGAGGTCGTCGAGGACGCGCGAGACGTGGCCGTCGCGCTCTGGCGGTGGTGGTGGAGGTGGATGGAGGAGGTGGTGGTGGAGGCGGAGAAGAGAAGAGAAGAGAAGAGAAGAGAAGAGAAGAGGTCGAAGAGCAGGGTGAGCGAGATGGGAGATGAATCGTCTCTTTTTCTTTATCTTTTTCAAAGTCGTTCTCTTCTTCTTTTCTTTCGAGAGCATAACAGCAGATGTTATTGACACCTCTGGAGAATGGCGATGTCGAAATCGAGCCTCTGCGGGTAAGAAAAAAAGGCAAAGAGAGATTCAAGCTGATTGGATGATCGACCCTCTCTTGACCTTTTTCTTTTCGGCGCTAAAAATAGGAGTTTGAAAAAAACAGCTTCTCAACCTTACCGTCCGTCTTCCACAGCTGCAGCGGCTTGGATCCCACGGCGTTGAAGACGGTGAGGTAGCCCGCCTGGAAGGTGCCTCGGAACATTACGTCGGTGGGGAGGAACGGGGGAGGAGGAGAGGTGTGGAAGGGTGAGAGAGAGAGAGAGAGAGAGAGAGAGAGAGAGAGAGGGAGAGAAGAGAAGAGGAAGAAAAAGAGAGCGAAAGCTCTCTCTCTCTCTCGCCGCTCGAAAGAGAAAAAAAAGTGAAAGCAAGGTCGAGTTTTCTCTTTGAAAAAAAACGCCTCTGATTTTCATTACTTTTGAAACGGCCGTCGAGAACACTCATTCGAGCTTCTGCCTCTTTCTAGCGAGCAGCATTATTATTTGAGATGACTCTGCCTTTGAGCAACATAGAGGCCAAGAGCTCGCTCGTCGAGAGCAGCCAAAAGAGCGAGCAGAAGCAGCAGCAGCAGGAGGAAGAAGAGCCCGCGCTCCTTCCTCGTCCTTCTCCTCCTCCATCTCCTCCTCCCTCTCTCGCTCTGCTCCCTCCCGCTGCCCGCTTCCCGGCCTCTGCTCTCCGGGACCGCGACCAGGGCAACGCAGAGATGAAAGCGCGGGACTTTTCTGCCGCCGTCGTCTCCTACTCGAGGGCGCTGCTGTCGCTGATCGAGAGCGACGAAAGCCAAAAAGAAGAAGAAGAAGAAGAAGAAGAAGAAGAAGAAGAAGAAGAAGAAGAAGAAGAAGAGGACGAAGAAAAACGAAATTCCAGACTCGCCCGCGCCCTCGTGCTCAGCAACCGCGCCGCGGCGCGCCTGAGCCTCCGCCAGTTCTCCAAAGCCGCCGCGGACTCCCTCGAGGCGATAGAGCTCTGTCCCGGCTGGTGGAGGCCCTGGGCGAGGCTGGCGCGGGCGAGGGCCGGGGCCGGGGACGCCAAGGGAGGCGTCCGGGCCTGCCGCGACGGGAGCGACGCCGCGGCGGAAAGTGCGTCGTTGGAGACGAGGGAGCGCGTCGAGGCTCAGAGGGAGCTGCGGCGCGAGGCGGACGAGATAGCTCTGGCAGCTGCGGTCGAGGGGAACTTTGGGGGCTTCGACGGGGCTGTCTTGGAGGTGAGGAAGAGAGAGGGACGGAAGAAAGAGAGAGAGAGAGAGAGAGAGAGAGAGAGAGAGAGAAAGAGTTTTTTCTTTCGACGAAAAAAAAAACCGACGCTCGAAAGAACAAAAAAAAACTCAAAACATTTTCCACACACACACAAAAAAAAAGGTCCGTCCCGCCGAGGCCGGCTCCGAGTGGCTGGGCCTTCCGGCGCCTCCTCTAGAGGGAGAAAGCGACGACGACGATGACGATGAACCGTCGACTCGCAGGATCTGCAGCAGCAGCAGCAGCAGCGGCAGCGATGAAAACGGAAACGCCCTCGCCGTCGCTCTCCCGGCAAAGACGACGAAAAAGGCACAAAAGAAACCCGCAAGAGCTCAGACCAGCTTCCGGTCTTTTCACGACGCCCTCGCCGCGGCGCAGGACGGCGACGTGATTCGGATGCTCCCAGGGACGCACAACGGCCTCGGGAGGAGCGCGGTGATCGACAAGAGGGTGTTGATTGACGGAAGAAGAGGAAAAGGAGGAAGGGGAAACGGAAACGGAAACCAAAACGGCGTTTCTCCTCTTGCTCTCTCGACGACGACAACTCTTGACGCCCGGGGCAACACCCCCACCCTCCGCTTCCGCAGAGCCGCCGCCGTCGTGGGGCTCAACATCGACGCCACGGGGTTCCGGGAGGCCGTGAGAGTAGACTCTTTGTCTCCTTCTTCGGGGACCAGCGCCTTCGGCGGAGCTCTCCTGGCCGGTTGCTCTGTCTCGAGCTCCGGCGACGACGGCATCGTCGTCGCGGGAAAGCTCTCTCTTTTGACTTTGGTCGACTGCGAGATACGGGCAGGGAAGGCCGGGGTCCGCACCTTCGCCGGTGGAGAAATCTTTTTAAAGAGGTGCTCGGTGAAAGGATGCGGGACCCACGGGCTCGCGGCGCAGGCTCTGTCCCCTTCGTCGCCCTTTCTGAGCTCTTCTTCGAACTCTTCTTCTTTGTCGTCGCACCTCGGAGGGAAGATCTCGGCCCGAGAGACGAAAATCAGCTCCTGCCGCGAAGAGGGGGCCCTGTGCTCTGGCGCCGGTTCTTCCCTGGTCCTCGAGGGGGTCGAGATCGACTCCTGCCGCGGGCCCGCGGTCGACGCGAGCGGCAGGGGCTGCTCGGTGTTGCTGCGGGGAGGAGGGGGGAAAGGAAAAAAAGGAAACAAGATCTTCGGCTGTTCCGGCGGAGGGCTCTGGCTCTGGCAGGGGGCGCGAGCCAGGGTCTGCGGCGCCGGGACCCTGATTTCCTGCGACGAGACCTTTGCGGTGCTCACTGATGGGAAGGGGACGCGGCTGGAGATCGAGAGCGGCTGCTGCTGCGAGGTGAGAGGCGGGGTGAAGGGGGCCGAGGCCGAAAGGGCGGTGGTGGCGGCAGAGGCGAGAAATGAAAGTAGTGAAAACGAAGACGAAGGCAACAGCGCCGCGGCGTCGACGACAAAGCAGCAACCACGGCACTGCGGCCCGCCTCCAGAGGTCGGGCCCTTCCGCTGGGACGGCCCGGACCCCCTCCGCGCGTAATGAAAAGAAAGAGAGAAAAGAGAGACTTCTTTTTTGTAAAAAAGGGTGATGAGAAACTGATAACACAGATTTTTTTTTTGGAAAAAAAGCCTCACAAATCCTTCCCCCATCCTTTAAGCCTCGATCTGCTCCCTCAGGCGCCTGATCGTCGACCTCACGGTCACCGACGACCCCGTGTTGAGCGTGTACGCCCCTCCGGCCTGCGTCTTGCCGCAGGCCTTGCAGGACCAGATGCCGACCGCCGCGCGGCGCATCGCAAACTTGCCGCAGAAGTTGCAAAAGTACTTGGAGTGCTGCGAGACCTCGATCTTCTTGATCTGCTTGCGGAGCGAGGCTCCGTAGCGGGTGCCGTACTTGCCGACGATCCCGACCTTTTTGGTGCGTTTGGACATGGTGGTTAAAAAGGGGTTTCTGTTTTTTTTTCTACGGTGGAGAGAGGAAGAGGAGGAGGAGGTCAGGGTTGAAAGAAGAGGTGAGCAAAAAGAAAGAAAACGAAAGAGAAAAAAGCCGTCGCGCGCGGAATCTCAGTCGAGTGCGGAATCTCATCGCTCGATTGCAGCTGCTCGCGCCCCTCGGGTCGTGCTTCTGTCCGCGGCGTGGGGAGCATTATGGTCGTGCGGATCCATCGGCGTGCAGATCAGAGCCAGGTGAGGAGCGCAAGGCGGTCAAAATGACGGTGGCGAAAGGGGGGGGTGATGATTGATGGACGGCGGCGGCGGCGGCGGCTGCTCCATAGGGAGCAACAATCCACTCCTTGCTCTCGCTCCGGCTCCTGCTTTCTTTCAATTCTCGGCGCTTGGCGATCGGACGCGGCGTGCTGCGTCCCATCTCCCGTGCGCAGAGAAGGGATCAAGCAAGGCAGGGAGGGGAAGGCGGCGCGGCGCGGCGCGGCTTCGCTTCGATGAGCGCGTGCAAGCAAAAGAGCGATCGGCGATCGCGAACGACGATGACTCGCGAGCAGCTCTTGGCGTCTTCACGTTCTCTCTCTCTCGCGCGCGCGCTCTTTCTCTCTCAGCGCGGGCGATACGATGCGATCGCACGACAGAGCGAGAGAGAAGGAGCGAGAGAGGGAAGCAGGAGAGCTGGAGAAGCACCCAGGGGCTGCGTACCTTGAACTTTGGGGGAAAAAGAAAAAGAAAAATCGAGGAGTGAGAGAGAGAGAAGCGAGAGCCTCGATCGAAGAAAAAAGAACTCGACCTCGAAACGTCCGAGTCGAGCTCCCACTTTTTTTCTTTTTCAAAACTCTTTCCGTTTCTTGGCGCTTGCGGGCCTTGAGGGGGAGCGGCACTCGGTCATCTCGCTTTCTCAGCGGCGCCTGCTTGATCTTTCTGTGCTCTTTGCCGAGCCGCGGGCGGAAAACAGAGGCGTCGGCCGCTTGGGGAAAGTCTTTCTACTTTTTTCAATGTCGAATCAGCAACAACCCCTTTCAAATGTTCCACCGCCTCCTCCAGCTCTGCCGCCACCTCTGCCGCACCCCCAGCAGCAGCAGCAGCACTGGCAGCGCATGCCTCACGGCGGTCACTTTCTCCACCCGCAGCAGCAGCAAATGTTCCCCGGAGGAGGAGGAGCAGGCGGAGCTCCGATGATGATGATGCCGATGCCGCCGATGGCTAGCAGCGTCGGACTTCAACCTCCTCTCGCTTCCACCTCCGCCCCTCCTCCCTCCGCTCCTCCCGCCATCATCCCCACCTGGACGGAGCACCGAGCCCCCGACGGTCGCCCCTACTGGGCCTGCGCCGCCACGGGAAGGCGCTCCTGGTCCAAGCCCGCCGAGCTGATAGCAGCCGGAAGTGCCGGAGTCGCCGGAGGCACTGCGGGCGCCGGAGCCGACGCCGAGGCCGCCGCGCGGAAGATCGAGGCCGCTCGAAAGGTCGAGGCGCTCGTCGAGGGCAGGACGCGGTGGAGGCAATTCCAGCGCCCGAGCGACGGGAGGGCCTACTTCTCGCACCTGGACTCGAGGGAGACGCGGTGGTCCGCGCCGGAGGAGCTGGAGCGGGTGCGGCGCGAGGCGAGGGAGGAGGTCGAGATGGAGGAGGTGAGAGCGAGGGCGAAGGAGGCGGCGGCGCGGGCTTTGGCCGCTGCTGCGTCTGCGGCGGGTGCTGCTGCACCTGCGACGGCGCCTTCGGTCGTGGGAGCCGCCACGACGAGCGGGGCAGGTGCTCCCGCGGTCGCTGTTCCCGGCGGCGGCGGCGACGCAGCGAAGAAGGCGGCAGCAACGGCAATAACATCAAAGGCCGCCGCTGCCGCTGCCGCCGCCGCCGCCGTCGCAGCAGCTCCTCCGCCGCTCCCCGGAGCCGCCGAGGCCGCAAAGAGGCTCGCGAAGAGGAAGGCGGAGGGTCACGACCACATGTACGACACGAAGGCGGAGGCCGTCGAGGCCTTTTTCGCGCTGCTGACCGGTGAGTTGGGGTTGGGGGTGTCAGGGGTGTGGGAAGAGTTTTTTTTTCTTGCGAGGAGAAGATTTTGAACAAAAAAACAAACTCACTTTTTTTTCTCTCTCTCTTTCCCTCTTTTCTTCTCCAAACCCCGACCCAAACTAATCAGCCGCCGGATGCACCGCCTCGACCCTCTGGGAGCAGGCCAGCGCGCCCAACTCCGCGGCGCGGCGGGACGCGCGCTGGGGCGCGCTGCGGTCGGACGGCGAGCGGAAGGCGGCCTTTGGTGACTGGTCTTCCCGCCGCAGGAGGAGGGAGCGCGAGGCGCTGGGCGCCGCGAGGGACGCGGAGGTCGAGGCGGCCGCCGAGGCCCTCGCCGCGAGGTGGCGGGCGCAGGTGAAGGGGAGGAAAGAAGAGACGGAGAAGAAAAGAACGGCGGTGAAGGAGAAGAAGAAGGAAGAGAAAGAAGAAGAAGAAAGGAAAATAACAACTCCTTCTTCTTCTCTGCTTCTTCCGCACCCAAACCGCGCGACAGTCCCTTCCGTCTTCGCCGCCTGCAAGGCCCTGGGCGGCGGTGCCCTCTCCGTGGCCTGGGGGTCGCTGTCTGACGAGGACGCGCAGAAGCTCGCCATCGAAAGATGGAGGTCGAGCGCGGCAGAGGAGGCGTCCAAGGAGGCAGCGAAAGTCCGATCAGAGGCCACGAAGAGGCTTTTGGCGCTCTACAAAAGCACAAAGCTGCTCGAGATCGGGCACGACACAACGTGGAAGGAAGCACGGGCCGCGCTGGAGCAGAGGGCGAAGAAGGCCGCGGCTTCTAGTTCTTCCTCTTCCTCTCTCGTCACTGCCGATGAGGCCGAGGCCGAGGACACAGCGCTCTTCTTCGCCTCGGTCGCGCCCTCCGTCGCCCTCGAGGCCTTCGAGGAGCACGTTCGGGAGCTCCGCCGGTCCTGGAGGGAGGAGAAGAGGGAACGGGAGGAGGAGAGGCTGCGGACCGAGCGCAGGAGCAGGGACGCGTTCCGGGACCTGCTCGCTCGCCGCTTTGCGCTCTCGACCTCGACGACGACGGCGGCAACGACGACGACAACCTCGACGACGACGACGACGAATCCACCACCTCCCTCTCTCTCCTCCCCTCCTTTCGCGCCGCGCTGCCGCTGGAGAGAGGCGCGCCGCGCCCTGGCCAACGAGCCCGCATTTCTTGCCGTCCGGGAGAACCTCGAAGGGTCTACCCCCAGGGAGCTCTTCGAGGCCGCTCTCTCGGAAGCGGAAAAAGGGTTTGAGGAGGCGAGGGCGGCGCTCGTCGCGGCAGCGGCGGCCAAAGGCATCGTCGGCGTCGGCGTCGGCGTCGGCGTCGGCGTCTCCGCCTCTGCTTCTTCTTCTTCTTCTTCGAGCGACGAGGAGCGTCGCGCGCTGTTCGACGCCATCGCGGACGAGGTAGGGGGGCTGGCAGCTGCCGCCTCCCCTGCCGTGCGCGCTCTGGTGTGGGCGGAGCTTGCCGCGGGAGGGCGCGAGGCGTTCTGGGCCGAGAGGAGAGGAGGAGGAGGAGGAAGGGGGAGGAAAGATGGAGGCGGAGGCGGAGGTGGAACTGACGCGAAGAAAGCGAGCGCCGACAAGAAAAAGAGCCCCGAGAAGAAGATGAAGCGAGGGAGGCGCGGAGACGACGATGAAGTCGACGGCGACGATGAGGGCACGAAGAAACACAGGCGGGCTCGGCGGCGATCGGCCGGCTCCGAGGAGGAAGAAGAAGAGGGGCAGCTCTGAAAAAAATGTTTTTTTTTCGGAGTTTTTTTTTGCAGCACTCTCTCCTTCTCTCTCTTCTCTTTTTCTTTTCTGTCTCTGTTTCTCTCTCTTTCTCTCTCTCTTTCTCTTTCGAGTCATATTTTTATGCTCCTCCGGGGCACGCTCTCTGCGTTCTCCGCCGCTGTCTCTACGCCTAGGATCGCCGCAGCTCGAGGTGAGACGAATGAGAAGAAGAAGAAGCGAAGGAGATGGCGCGACGATGAAACTAGACGACAGGGCATTCGATCGCTGTCCCTCATTTCGCTTCCCTCTTTTCTCTCCTTCCACCTACACGCGCTCCATCCCACAGCCTCCCACTGCTTCCTCGCGACCCCTCTGACACCGCGCCGATCCCTGAAAGTGTCGGCCATGGCGCAAGGTGAGTGGGATCGGAATTGAAAACTTTTTTCCATTTTTTTCCAGATCATTTCTCTCATTTTTGTTCTTTTCCACCTCAACAAAACACACAAAAAACAGCTCCTCCTCCTCCCGGCATCAAGACCGTCCTCGTCGCCGCCGCGGCCCTCCTCGACGACCAGGGCCGCGTCCTCCTCGCCCGCAGGCCCCCAGGCAAGCCCATGGCGGGGCTCTACGAGTTCCCCGGGGGCAAAGTCGACCCGGGGGAGACGCTCGAGGGCTGCCTGGTCCGAGAGCTGCGAGAGGAGCTCGGGATCGAGGCCGACGCAGGGTCGATGAGGCCGCTGACCTTTGCCTCTCACTCCTACGAGGGTTTTTATTTGATCATGCCGCTCTTCGAGGTGACCAAGTGGACAGGGGAGCCCACGGCGAAGGAAGGGCAGCAGCAGCTCGAGTGGGCGCCGGCGAGCAGGCTGCGGTCCTACGAGATGCCGCCGGCGGACCTGCCGCTGCTGGAGGCCGTGGAGGCCGCGGCGAGGAGCAGGGCGGTCCCCGGGGTGGCGGATGCGACGTGAAAATAAAAGGGTGTAAATAAAAAACAAAAAGCGAAATCGATACTTACTATTGTTTAATTCTCTCTCCCCACCTCCCTAAGCTGTCGCCGCCACCACCGCCGCTGCCCTCTCCCTCTCCCTCTCCCTCCCCCTCTCCCCCGCCCCACCCTCGGGCAGCACCAGCCACGTCCGCACCTGCAGCGGCGCCAGAGTCACCAGCAGCTCCTCGTCGGCGCACCCCTCGGAGCACTCGAGAGGCAGCGTCGACTTTTTCGTTTCGATCCTCTTGTTTTTCTTCTTCGATGACGACAAGGGCGTCGTCGCCGCCGTTGTCGCCGTCGCTCCTCCTCCTCCTCCTCCTCCGAGGGGCCCCGACACGCTCCAGCTGACCCGCCGCACGTCCGACAGCGGCTTGACGCCCGACACCGTCGTCTCCAGCGCCGCCCTCCACCTGACGCCCGGGATCAGCGCGTTCAGGTCGAGGGAGACCGGGGAGGTGAAGTCGTCGTCGTCGCCTTTGACGTCGCCGTCGCCATCTTTGACGTCGCCGCCGCTGTTTTCGTCCGAAGAAGAAGAAGAAGAATCGCTCCTCCTCCTCCTTCCCTGCTTCTTCTTCTCGCTCGCGCCGAACGAGTGCGCGATCCGGAGCAGCAGCGCGCCCTCCGGCGCGGGTCGCGGGGCCGGGGCCAGCGTCAGCAGGTGGAGCGAGGCCGGGAGCGCCGGGACCGACAGAGGAGAAGAGGAGAGAGGAGAAGAGGAAGGAGAAGAAGAGGTTGAACTTTCTCCTCCTTTCCCTTCTCCTCTTTCACCGCCGATGTCTCCGCCTCCGTCTCCGTCTCCGAACAAAACCACCGCGGGCCTCCCCGCGTGCCCCGCCGCGACCCTCCTTGCCACCGCGGCCTCGTCCCCGGCCCTCGCGGCCACCACCACGTGCTCCCCGGCCGCCACCAGCCCCTCGCAGCTGCATCCAGGGCCGCGGCACCCGCAAGCGGTCTCGTTGAGCGGCTCCGTCACGCCTCGGAAGTCGTCGAAGAACAGCCGGCGGTGCGCTAGCAGCTGCACCTCGCCGTCGGCCAGCGACGCGGCGCCCTGGGCCCTGTCGACGACCACGGACAGCGACGAGAGGGCAGGAGAAGAGGGATCTTGGTGTTCTTCTCTTGCTTCCAAGTCTTCCTCCTCCTCGAGCGACGCGAGCGCCGTGACGGGGTAAAAGTTGCCGGCGACGGGCTCGGTGACGTTGAGCCTCCAGGTCGGCCGCGCGTCCCTCTCGCGCCGCAGCAGCCTGCGCCCGTTCGAGTCCGTCAGCAGCACGCCGTTGGTCTGCAAGGGCGAAGAGTACAAAATGACGACCTCGGTGCCCCCGGACTCGCGAGGGGAAGGAGGCAGGGGGCCGGCAGACCACGAGACGTGCGCCTCTTGGGAGCCCGCCCAGACGGCGACGTCGACGGCCGCGCTGCCCCCGACGCCGCCGCCGGTTCCGCAACCTTCTCCGCCGTTTCCTCCTTTTCGGCTTTCGCACTCGTCGTCGTCGTCGACGAAGTCCTGTCGCACCTCGGCGATCACGGGACCGACGACGGCGTCGCGGAAGACGCGGCGGTAGCTGTTCGGGGGCTGGGCCGTGGCCGAGGCTGACGAGAAAGAGGAGGAAGAAGAAAGAGAAGAAGACGACGACTCTTTCGTCGTCGTCGTCGTCGTCGTCGACTCGAGGTCGGGCGGCGTCGGCCTGAAGATGTAAGCGCCGCTTGGCGACGCCCCCGGCGCGCCCTCCTTGCTCCCCTTCGCGGCGGACCCGTCCGACGCGTTGTAGAACGCGGCACTGAACTTGACGGGCAGCTGAGAGCCGCGGGTGAGTAAGGCGGTGGGCTCCAGCGAGGCGCTGTCAAGGACGAGCGCGGCGGTGTCTGCCCTCTGGCCGCCCGAGGCGCGGCCGTCGGCGCCGGTCGGAGTCAGCAGCAGATCCGGGTGCCGCGGCCGAGGAGAAGGAGGAGAAGATTTCAGTTCTTCTTCCTGTTCTTCTTCTCCTTCGAGCATAAAAACAACGATCGAGTCGAAAGAAGCCCCCGGGGACCCGGGCTCGACGGGGGAGACCAGAAAGGTCGCCGCGCCCAGCGGGGCCAGCGGCGGCGTCGCGAACGCGAGGTGCGCGTCGCCCGCGTCCGTCGCGCTCTCGGCCCCGGCCGCGACGGCAGAGTCCCTCGCTCTTCTTGCGCCCTTCGACAGCGGCACCACCTGCGAAGGGAGTGGGGAGCCGTCGGAATCCGCGGTGACCCTCCACGCCGAAGCGGAGGCGAAGGGGAAGGTTCCGGAGGAGTTTGACGGAGAAGAGGTGGAAGAAGAGGTCGTCGAAGAGGTCGCAAAAGACGACGACGACGACGACAAAGACGAAGAAGAGACGAGAGCGACGGGCACCCGCAGCCTCACAACGCGCTCCTGCGCCAGAGGGTTGTACACTGCGACGCGGAACGGCTTCCCGGTCCGAGAGGCCTGCACCGACACGTCGCAGACGCTGGCGTTGGTGCCCGGGCAGGAGCGCAGGAGGGGAGCGGGAGCCGGAGCGGGAGGAGAAGACGGGGGGTCGAGTTCCGCTTCAGCGGCCCTATGCGCGACGGCGCCGGCGACCAGCCCCTCGACCGCGGCCCTCCCGCGCGCGAGCCTCGCGGCGTAGTCGCACGCCACGTGCTGCTGCGAGGTGCCCGTCACGGCGTCGTGGTGCTGGCCCAGGGCCACGGCCTCCTCGAGCTCGTCGAGCGCCGAGGCCCAGGAAGAGGAAGAAGAAGACGAAGACGTCGACGAAAGCGACGACGACGAAGAAGCCTTCCCGCTCAACGAACCCGAAAGGGACTCGAGCGCCGCGAGCTGCTTCGCCGCGGCCAGCAGCGCCCCGCTCTTCCTGATGTCGAGCTTCAGGGAGGGCCTCGAGGCGAAATACCCGGTCCAGAAGCAGGAGTCGCAGTCCGAGTAGGGGAAGAAGTCGTCCCTCTTGACCTTGAAGGCGAGAGCGGTCGGAGGAGAAGGAGAAGAGGGAGAGGTTTCGCAGTCGCCGTCGTTTTCGTTTTCGTCTCCGTCGGTCCTTCTCCTGCTCCCCCTTCTTCCCTCCACCACCACGCCTCCCTCCGCCTTGGCCCGCACGTACGCCTGCGGGCTCGAGTAGAACACGTTGACCTTGCCGTCGGAGTTGACGTGGTGGATCAGCCGGTCCAGGTTGCGGAACCACCACGCGGCGGCGGCGTACTGGAAGTCGGAGCCCATCGTCATCATGACGTCGCCCGTCTGGGGCTCTCCTTCCTCTTCAAAGTCGGGTTTTTCGCCGACGGCGCTTCCGCCGTTCGTCTTCATCTTCTTCTTCTCGCCTCCACTTTCTCCACTTTCTCCGCCACCCCCGACGACCGTCTTCGCTAGGGCGCGAGCGGCAGCCACGAACGCGTCGACCTTCCCGGCCACGTTGTTGGTCGCGGGGCCGCCGCAGACGGAGTCGACGATCGGGTCGTCCCCTTGGCCCCAGTCCTGTTTTTTTTTTTTTTTGTCGATTTCGGGTTTTTTTTGTCAACTTTCCGAGTGAGCTGATTTTCTCTTTTTCTTTTTTCGATATCCGCTTTCTCTCTCTCTCTTTTCCACTCAATCTCTTCCAAAAACTACTCCTCCTTCTACTCACCCAGTTGAACCCAGGCGGAGGGCCGTAATTGCCCGAGGCGAAAGTCCCAGCCAAGACCCCTCTCGCAGAAACAGTTCTGTCATCGCTTTCATCTTCCTCTCCGTCCCCTCCCTCCCAAACGACCTCCAAGTCCCCGCTCCCGGCCCGCAGCCTCAGGTCCTGCTGGTCCGCCCTCCCGAAGAAGACCGCGTCCATGCCGGCACCGTCGACCAGCAGGTCAGCGTGCGTCGCAGAGTGCCCAAAGGGGTCGATCTGCCACCCCACCGTCGGAATCACGCCGAGGTCGGCAAAGGTGTCGGCGAGCCAGGAGTGGCCGCGGGAGGTCTGGTCGACCATGTCCTCCCAGAAGGAGCAGGCCTCGTCGTGCTGGACCCAGCCGCCGTTGACGAAGGAGAGCTGGCGACGGGGCTGCTCTTTGGTGGCGTTGAAGTCTTCGTCTTCTTCATTGTCGTTATCCCCGAGGACGAGCGATCGGACGGCCTCGCGTTGCGCGCTCGAGGCCTCGCGCCACCACCTCGAGAAGAAGGCGATCTCTCCGTACGAAAAAGTGCGGTCCCTGTTCTCGGCCAGGGCGGCGACGACGGCGTCGATGACGACGGAGACGCCCGCGACCTGGATGGTCTGGTTGAGGGCGTAGAGGTACTGTTTTTTGGCGCGGGGGGTAGAGAGAGAAGAGAAACGTGAAAAAAGAAAGAGGTGAGAGATGAAAAAGAAAAACGTCGAAGGTCAAAAAAAGAGGGAGAAAGACGCTCGATTTTTCTTCTTTCTTCTCTTTCTCTTTCTCTTCCCTCTACTTACCTGATCGACCGTCTTGAGCCACCCGGCGTCGTCGTGCGTGTGAGGCACGAGGTGCACGTTGAGAACGCCGGGGACGCTGTTTCGGGAGTATTGGAGGTGTCGGGGGGTAGGGGAAAAGTTTGTTGTTTGGTCAGCGTCGTCGTCGTCGTCGTCGTCGTCGTCGTCGTCGTCGTCGTCGTCGTCGTCGTCGTCGTCGTCGTCGTTCGAGGTCGGGAAAGAGATGATGGTGGGATCATCATCGAAACTTTTGCGACTCCCTTTCTCCATCTCCCTCCCTTCTCCACTCTCAACTCGAATCCCCAGACTCGCTCACCGCTTCGAGGTCGTGTTGTAGACCGGAGGGACGCAGGTCTGCGCGCTCGAGTCGTCGCGGCGAGAGCGATGATGACGACGGTGAGCGTGGTGTCGATGAGCGAGATCGTCAAAGGTGCTTGGCTCGCCTCCGCTGTTGCTGCTGCTTAGGCGGAGAGGAGAAGCCTTGGCCTTTGATGAGCTCAGCTTCAGGGTGTTCTTGGCTTTAGTCGCTGCGCTACCCGCGAGGAGGAGCGCGAGCAGCAGCGAGAGCGCTGCGCGGAGGTGGAAACGACGCTCCATGGATTTTTTTTTCGAGAGTGAGGCAAGCGAGAGCCGATTTTTTTTTCATTTCTTTCGACGACGGGAAAAAAAGAAACTCTAGTAAAAAAAGGAAGAATGACGCGCCCGCAGGAGCCCACCGCGGCAACATCCCCTGCTGCTGCTCCTCCCGCGAGCGGCAAGAAAAATGCCAAGCGCGGCGACCTTGCGAGACCGATGAGCTATTCGGAGAAGAAAAAGGTGAGGAGGAGAGAAAAGAGAAAGAGAGCGAAAGAGACGATGCATTCCGACGTCGTCGTCGACTGGTGTTTCCCCCTCGCTCACCCTCTCTCTCTCTCTGTCCCCTTATCTATCTCGCTCAATTACAATTTAAACAGATGGAGAGCCTCGAAAGCTTCCTGTTCGGCGACAAGGGCGAGGCCGTGCGCGACCTAGGGCGCGAGGAGGCATTGGCGAACGAGCCAATGGCGCAGGCGTTGCCGACGTCGACGGCGACGGCGGCTCGCAATGCCGCCGCCGCGACCGCCGAGCCCCCGCTGTTCTTCGAGGACCGCGCGGGCGGCGCTGGCGACGAGGGCGGCGAGGGAGCTTCTACCTCTGCTGCTGCTGCTGCTGCTGCAGCGAGAGTGACGAGGAGAAGCGCGGCGGCGGCGGCAGCAGCAGCAGCTGCTGCTTCAGCAGATGCGGCAACGCCGACGACGCCGACGCCGACGACGACCCAAACAGCCGCCGTCGTCGTCGCTCACACTGCTGCTGCCCCTCGCGCTGCTGCTGCTGCTGCTGCTGCTGCTGCTGCTCCCCGCGCCACCTCGACCGCCGCCTGGTCCGACCCCTACGTCGAGACCGCCGTCGTCGACCTCTCCAGCGGCGCGGCCCGCTGGCGCAAGCTCAGGAACGACGACGAGGGCGCGCAGCAGAAGGTCCCCGTCGCCGGCGGCGAGTTTGAGCGGAGGCTCCGCCGGCGGGTGACCTCGACCTCGGGCAGCAGGGCCCGCGCGTGGGCCAGCAAGGCCAAGGCTGAGGCGCTGAGGAGGAATACCGTGAGGGAATCTAATGATGAAGACGGCCCTTCGACGCCCGACGTCCTCGCGAGCGGAGCGAGCTTACTTGCGGGCCCCTCCGCTGCGACGGCAACGGCGACGGCCGCGGGCTCCTCGCGCCTCGAGGTCTCCCGCCTCACCGACGCCAACGCCGCCGACGCCTCCGACGCCGTCGTCTCCTCGGTAGACTTCCACGCGTCGGGCCAGCTCCTGCTCACCGCGGGCATGGACAAGAGGCTGCGCTTCTTCCAGGCCGACGGAGGGAAAAACGCCAGACTGCAGTCCCTGTTTTTGGAGGACATGCCGATCCGACAGGCGGCGTTTTGCGGTGCCTCGGGAAACCAGGCGCTGGCCGTCGGGCGTCGCCCGTTCCTGTACGTGTTTGACCTGGGTTCGGGAAGGGCCGAGAGGGTGCAGAAGCCGCTGGGGCGGGAGGAGAGGACCTTTGAGGCCTTTGCCGTGAAGACGAGCGGAGGGAGTGGAAGCGGCAGCGACGGCGATCTCGTCGCTCTGCTCGGGAACAGGGGATGCATCCCCCTGCTCTCCCTGAAATCCCGCTGCCTCGCCGGGGAGCTCCGCACCGCCGGGGGAACGGTCCGCGCAGCCGCTTTTTCGACGAGAGAGGACCACGTCCTCTTCACGACGGGCGGCGACGGCGTCGTCCACAGCTGGGACCTGCGCACTCGGAGGTGCCTGGGCCGCGCGAGCGACGAGGGGGCAGTGTCGGGCACGGCTCTGGCGTGCGGCGGCGGCTGGCTCGCTGCGGGGTCGGACTCCGGGGTCGTCAACGTCTACGGGCGCGGGAGGGACGGGACGCTGCTGTCGAGCTTGAGCTCGAGCAAGGTCTTGTTTGGCGGAGGCGAAGACGAGGATCTCGACAACGACGACCCTCTCCTCCTCCGCTCCCCTTGCTCCGCTTCTCGCCCCACGCCGGCGCGCTCCCTCCTCAACCTGACAACAACCATCGACACGCTGGCCTTCAGCCCCGGTGGCGAGGTCCTCGTCATGGCCTCCCGCATGCGCCGCGACGCGCTGAGGGTCTGCTCGGGCGCGGACCTGCGCGTGTATGCCAACTGGCCGTCCTCTCGCACGCCGCTGGGACACGTGCACTCCGCTGCTTTCTCTCCCGGTGGAGGCTTACTGGCGATCGGGAACGCGAAAGGGAAGTGCTTGCTGTACAGGATCAACCACTTGCCCGTGGTTTGATGAGAGACTGAAGTGGTGGAAAGAGGAGGTGGAGGTGGAAAGAGAAGGGGAGAGAGAGTGAGAAAACGAAAGTAAAAAAAAACGAAAGAACGACATCCATTGAAAAAAGTTTCACTCTTCTCTCTTTCTTCTCTCTTTCTTCTCTCCTTCTTTCTAGCTCGTGCCTCCATTTGGCATTGATTCCAATCCAGCGCTCTTCTACTCCTGCACGAGCAGAAGCCTCTCTCGGCTGGTCTCAGAAAAAATGGCAGCCAGCGCCCCCCCCCTCTCGGCCCTGCGCGAGCCATCGGACCAGACGTCGATCGCCTGGCGTGACGACGCTTTTCTCTCGACGTACCCGCTCGACAGGCGCACCGTGCTCGATTACTTCTCCGGCAGCCCCTTCTACGACAGGCAGTGCAACAATGAGGTGGCGAGGAGCCGTGGTCTGGGCGTCGAGAGCCTTCCGTGGGTGGATTTTTTTGTTGAGTTTTCTTTTTCTTGCGAATTGATGGTCGATCGATCGATGACGCTTGATCTCTTCTACTTCTTCTTCTCACCTCTCTCTCAACCCCGACCTCCTCCTTCCAAATAAAAACAAACAGCCTGATGCCCGCGGGCCCCGAGTACGTCCTCGCAGACTGCCAGGAGCCCCACCTCTTCGTCATCCGCAGGCAGCGCAGGGGCGCGCCCGGCACGCAGCCCGTGCCACAGAGCGTCTACTATTGCTTGGACGGCACCATCTATCAGTCCCCTTCGGTCGCCGCCGTCTTGCAAGCCCGCCTGGCCCGCTGCCTGTTCTCGACCCGCAAGGCCTTCGAGAAGATGCAGAGCGACCTGGATCCCTTGGTGAGCACGGAGAGGGAGCTGGAGAGGGCGACGAAGGTGGCGGCGAGGGCGGCGAAGATGGAGGAGGAGGAAGAGGAGGAAGGAGGAGAAGGAGGAGCTCCTTCCTCTTCTTCGAGAAAGAAGCCTTTGATTCCTCCCTCCTTGCTCGCTGCCCCGCCCAGGAGGCTCACGGAGGCGGAGAGGGACAGGCTGCGGCGCGGAGAGCGCGTGGTCGCTACTGTGCTGTCGCAGTTCCCTCTGCCGAAGCAGCAGCAAGCGGGGAGTTGAATGGTGAAGAAAAAATGTCTTCGCCGCACTGCTCTCGCCTTTTTCACCACGCTGTAACTCTAAAATGTAAATTGAATCAGTTCTTTTTGTTTCATTCGTTTTTGCTCTCTCTCTCTCTCTCTCTCTCTCTCTCTCTCTCTCTCTCTCTCTCTCTCTCTCTCTCTCTCTCTCTTTCTCTCTCTCTCTTC
>Ga0114918_10000371_pt1 | contig 39091 bp, 69 predicted proteins | sample LantaG_FD_87015 | JGI IMG/M metagenome (GOLD analysis project Ga0114918, IMG submission 87015) | Deep subsurface microbial communities from Baltic Sea to uncover new lineages of life (NeLLi) - Landsort_02402 metaG | ecosystem: Environmental > Aquatic > Marine > Oceanic > Sediment | place...
CCTAATCATCTGGCCACTCTTTAGAGCAGCAATCATCTTTCCCAGAATTTGAACAGCATTTTACCTCACGAATTTCCTCTTCAACAGATTGATTACATTCGTGGGCATCACTGCCTATCTGACAATGATCGCCGCAACAGTCCTTGGCGTTTATTCTAATTGCCATAATACATAATCTCCTTTACAACGGAATTTGGTATATGTTCTAAAAATGTTTATACATTAGACATCGTCAAATGTCATATGATATTCTTGTTTAAAATATTCGTTACAGTAATTGAAATCTGGTTGTATTGTAAGACCTAATTTTCTATTTTGTATTTTCCATATATCTGAATATGTTTCTGAAAGCAAAGTATTATATCTTCTGTATTGCTCTTCTAAATGTACATTTCGCCTGGTTTGTATTGCATTATTTTGAAAATTTTTGATACCTTGCTGTAATAAAGTTTTGAAGTTTTCCTTAGCTGGACAAACTTGAGTGCAATTAACTTTCACCAGACAGATATCGCATGGATTTTCCATTTTTAATTATCCTTTACATGCTAGAACTGGCATAAGTCTATCAATTATTTTAGCAGTTGGTTCTATTGCATCTTCAATTAATTTAGGATCCTTATATGCTTCTTTGGTTTCATCTAATGGTAAGTTTGAGCAATAAATATCTTTTTGTTTCATTCTATGTTTAGCTTTATCTAAATCTAAATTTTCTTTTGCCCACCTTCTAGAATCAACACGGCCAGCACCATGAGGAGCTGAATAGTTCCATTCTGGATTTGATTTCCCTTCACATATAATTATTCCATCTTCCATATTAAATGGAATAATCATTTTTTCACCAATGTATGATCTTATTGCACCTTTTCTAATAATGAAGTCATCAAAATCAATAAAGTTATGACTTGTTTTGATTATTTCACTTACATCACTCCACTCTAACTCACAAGCTTCAAGAATATGGGATGCCATAAATAATCTATTTAATTCAGCATAGTGTTGAGTAAAAACCACATCGCTTAAATAACCAAATACATCGTCTCCTGTTAAATATGCAAGAGAACCCTTTCCAGCTTTTCTTTGCCAGTGTTTTGCAATTTTATACCCAAATTGACGAGATCCAGAATGAATAGTAAACCCATAATCTCCTGTCTCTTGAGATTTTCCAAGTTCAATAAAATGATTTCCACCACCTAAAGTTCCAACACTTTTGAGTGTTCTGTCATAATCCATTTTGATATCTTCACATTTGCTTTTTAACCAATCAGTGTTGAAAATCATTGGAGAGTACGAAGTTTTAAATTTTTTATTGAATTTCATTGTAAAGAGACGATGAGCTTCTGATGCTACATCCCAGAATCCACCTTCAATTCTCGGAAAGTGGGTATGAACATTTTGACTAAAAGGAATATTCTCTCTTATTTTAGAGTCAATTTCTTCTCTTGTAAACTTTATAAATATTGACTTTCCAATGTTCATATAAAACATAGCACAGTTAATATCAACCCCAACAATATTTGGAATTATTTTATCTGGTACCATTTCCATAGTAAATCCAATAACAGTGCCTTCTCCTTTATGACAATCAGGCATAATTGAAATTGGATTTGTAAATGCTGGGTGATTTAAAAATTCATATATTTGACTAATGGTTACTTGAGCTTGTTCATCTTCAAAAGTATCAAGCATTACATTTGCTGTTCCGTATTTCCCTTTGTATTCTAACATTTTGTTTCCTTTAAAAATAAAAGCAAAAGTCTTCACCTGGAAGAACAGTTGTTATACACTGCTTTTCCTGATTATACACTGCTTTAATTCGTTTATTTTTCCACAAGATTAAATGAATTTCTTGTATATCGTTTTCTTTAACGAGCAAAGTTTTTTTACTAATTAGACTACATAAAGTTTCATATTCTTTTTTACTTAATGATAAATTATATCTTTCTGATAATCTTTCTTTAGTGTGGTTAAAACTGTACTCTTTATCTTTAACTGTTTTCATTACTTATCCTTTAAAGAATTAATAGCCAGCGCTGGGACTTTCACCCAGTACAACACGATTGTTGTAATCTAATCTGCTTGTGGGGCCTGAGGACACTACAGACTCGAATCTCGCTGGCTATCAAACCAAATTGTGCGGGTGTAGCCGCTTTATAAATAAGAGCGTCCCCTTATTTACTGGGTTAACTTCTACATCTTTTACCGTCAGTCGTTTCCACATGCCGAAGCAAGTACTCACTGGAAAGAAAACCACCATCCCCCCATAGGTTCCTCGCACAAACTTATTAATCGACAACAAATACACCTGGATAACAAATAGTTCCGGAAATTGGTTTTGTAACAGTTGCCTCATCACCATTATCCAATTCGTAATCTCTTTCAGAATTAGATGCAGGTGGTTTTGGGTCTATTTCTTCAAGTAACTCATAAAATGATCTTATATTATCTGGTTGAACATAAGCTGATATAACTTTTGGAACCTTCCCTCTTCCAATTGGAATTATTCGTTTGATTATTAGATCATCTCCATATCTATTCTTTGAATCCATCCAATCTTCTGCTTGCCATCTGGTTTTAAAAACCATGATTCCAAGCGTACCTGGAGATGCATATACAGCTGTATCTTTTTCATATAGTAGACTAAAATTTGAATGCCCATGAATCATACAACTTCGATTACTTCTTCGTTTAACAACTTTGAATTTATATTTTCGCATATTCTTCCTTTCTAATACTTATTAAACCATTGAATAAACAAAGACTCTATTTGAAATACCTTCTCTTTGTTCTGATGGGTCTCTATCTTCAATTTGATTTGATATAACAAATGCTATATCTTTATACTCTTTGAATACTTCTTCTTGAGCTTTATCTGAGCTATTAAACATTATGACATGCTTAAAACCAATTCCCATTTCTTCAACTTTTTCTTTGAATGATTGAACATTTTCTTTAGCTAGATTTTCAAAATCATTACAAAGTTTCTTTTGTTCAGCTGAGAAAAGTCTCAAAGTATTACAAGTGAAAGGTGCTGAATTTAGAGCAAGGATATCATATGAAAGCCTCCCTGCCATTTCAAGAGCATATTCCATAATGCTATCTGAAAATTCTCCATGATTCCCAACAACTAAAAGTTTTGATTGTGTAATCTCTTGTTCGTGTTTAATTGGTTGTTCCTCAATTAGTTCAAAACTTCCGGCTTCTGCAAATGTAATCTGTTCTTGATATTTATCAACAGTTTTTCTGAATCTTCCCAATTTTTTACCCAATGTCTTTAAAATTGGAATTCTTCTAGTTGATCTTGACATTAGATTTAAAGCAGTTTCATGTTCATTTTCTTCAGCAAATGCAATTGCTGCAAAAATATTTTGTAAATCAGTAGGCATATTACCTCCATTTAATTATTTAATTGGTGAGGGGTGAAGGAATTGAACCTCTCGTCTACGCTCCGATCAATTTTATGACAACCGGGTTACAGCCGGCTAACCGGGACACCCCCCATTATTGTGATTTTCTTTTTTGTTTAATAACAAATGATACCACATCAGTAAAATGATCAAACTCTATTATTTTAAAGTATGTTCTCATAAAGTAAGTAAACTTCCAACATCTTTTTTTAACTCTAAATTTTGAACCATGTTCAATTATAGAGTATTTACGTTTGGTAGTTTTAGTTGCGTCCCCGATCCCATAATGGTTCCCCTCCTTTTACTTCTTTGATATCTACCCTCATATTTATAATATTTACTACACCAAGAATTACATATTACTTTTACTAGGCATAAAGAACAAGGGCATATAAATTCAATATAGTTTTTACAAGAAATATATTTTTTATAATAAAAGGCAGGAGTGTTACACCTAACTCCTTTACATCCTTTACACATTTCAGTACTATCATGCGGTGGAGGCATTATATTTTCCTTAATTAAAATTGTTTTTATAATCCCTATGAAGTTCATGCATACAGCCTGTTTTAATACACCATTTTGTAGCTTTGTTTTTTAGAAAAACTAAACCACAGAATTGGCAGACTGGCCATGGAAATCGTTTTGTTAATTGTCTTGGTTTGTGTGGCTCAAATTTATAAGTTTCTTTTACATCTTCAATTTCAGCCGTTACCCACATCAGTGCCCACTTCGTAATTCAAATGTTTCCATATTTATAATTTTAAATGGAAATTTATTTGGCCATACCTCTGATTCTTTTAGAGCTTTAAAAGGATCTTTAGTAATTTCATTGGCCGATAAAACTTTAATCTTTCTGTCCTTAAAACACTTGTTTGCCCAAACATTTAATCGATCCAGCTGTTTTTGAGTTGTTGAAAGACCGATTGGTTTAAGTTGTTCAATTTTAGAGGCACCGACAGTTACATTTAATCCACATTTTTCACAAATTAATTCTGGATATGCATACATCATACCAGAAAATCCGCCTCCATGATAAAATGATGTAATTTTAAGCTCATGATTGCATACACACTTCTTTGCTGTTTTTACTATATCTCTCAAACGCTCCAGCATTTCCTTTTGATATTCTGTCATCTTTGGAAGCGTTCTTTCTTCTCCATACAGAAGTAGATCAAGAAGATTACCCTCACTAGGCGGAAGTTTAGAAGAAATGAGAATATCAATAGCTTTATAAATAGATTGTTTAGTAACTGCTAGAGGCCATCCATTCTCATCAATAAAATTTTGAAATTTGGTTACTGCTTTTATTTGATTTCTTTTTTTAACTATATTATTTAAAGTACTCTTAATTAATTTATCAAAATTCATTTTGTAATTCCTTTCGTTGTTTTACCAAAATATTTTAATGTTATAAGTTCCTGCCGGAATCTCTTCATATGAAACCAAGAGATCAAGAATATTTCTAGTACTCACAAAATTATATTTTCTTATGCTTTCTCCATCAAGATATTTTTTTATTCTTATTCTCTCTTCTTGTTTTATCTCACCAGTAGTATAAGAAAATGTTGAATAATTATTCATTTCTTCTTCTGAAACAATACTATCATAGGGACATTTGGGAAAGTTCTCATGAATAAAAGAATCCCAGTCATTATAATCTACAATATGTACAACTGGTTTAGTTTCAAATTTTAATTTTTTCATTTACGTTCCTTTTCTAATTTGCAATCTGGATGAATTTTGTTTTTATAATCAAAATTTTCTGGTCCGCCTTTATCAGATAATAAAATATTATATTTATTACATATAACAAATGATGCACAATGCCCCATGCCTGAATCCTTATGAATATATGGACAAGCATCACATGTTTTAACTTTAATTATTCTTTCTACCATTGTTTTGGCATCATCCTTTCATAAATTGATGGTGAGGGCTGAAGGAGTTGAACCTTCTGCCTGCTGCTTGTAAGGCAGCCGCTCTCCCACTTGAGCTAAGCCCCCATAATTATTTAGGTTTTCTTTCTTGCTGTTTCCATTCATGTTTTGGACAGTATTCCCATCCATGATCATAGACTAAGCGCATAGCATTTTCATCTGACACTCGCCTGATCTTCTTTCCTTCTTTTTTAACACATTTCATGTATATTTTCCTTTCTTTAAAAGTCAATATCATCAAAATCAAAGGGATTATTCTTGAAAGAATTTATATTAGAATCTTTTTCATTTCTTATCTTATTAACACTATCAGTAAGAATCCCCAATTATACATTGATCTGATACTATAATCACCAATGTGTGCCATCTCTATTGCAAATTTATAGACATCATTGTGCTCTTCAAAATTTTTAAAAGCATTTCTAACTCTACATTCAATGATACCCATGTTAGCACCCCTCTGTTTTATCTTTATCTTTACCACAAGATGGACATAACCAAATCATATCTTCAGTTATTTTGTCCCTCTTTACAGGTTCAACAGATTCAGATTCTGAATAAATACCCCATGTAAATCCTGTATTTTTAATTATATCAGATGGGTTGTCGCCTTCATCATAAACATCATAATCCCCACATTGGGAACACACTACTCTTTTCATTTCTGTCATTCTTTGTTCCTTTCGTCAAAATATCGTTCAGGGTGTGGATCTATTCCTTTTTCTTCTGCCCATTCTTCAAATGGTTTTGAAAGAGAATCTTCAACCCAATGAAAATCGGAGTTTTCCAATAACATTCCTTGAAAATATGAGCGAACCATAATGTCAATTGTTGGTTTTAGTTCTTCAAATAATCTATGTGGAATACTTAAACTTTCGTCATTTTTATCTGAAGATGAATAACCGAGAGATCCAGATTCTTTTTTTACTTTGCATTTAAATAGTAATGTATTTACTTGACCATGTGTAACATCTTCTACTTTAAGAATTCCAGATGCAATTCGTAATAGTGGACTTACAAAAGTCCAATCAATCCTTATTCGTATTCCCATAGTTCACCTTTCTAAAAAGTGGCGGAGGGGATAGGATTCGAACCTACAAGGCTTTTGACACCCGACTGCTTTCAAGGCAGTTGTCACACCATACTTGACCACCCCTCCATATTATTTATCCAATTCCAAAACATGCTAGCATATAAAATTTATCAGGTTTTCCATTCAATTTTTCATAGCAATCTTTTTCAATATTCCATTCAAACCAGTACTCTTTTCTTTCAAGAGCGTAGATTCCTTCTTTTACTGATTCAATCACACAATGTGGATAAAATCCCATTTCACAGATATCTCCATCATTATTAAGAACCGCTTGAATAGCTTTATCAAGATCAAAATAATAACCAACACATCTATTTGGGTCCGTTATAATTTTTCGTAAAGTTGTAATTGTGAAAATTTCTCTTTCACTCATTCTTGTCCTCTTTTTCTGCAGTGTTTGATATAACAGTTAAATTTGCTCTCGGATCTCTTGATTCATTATTTTCAAAAATAGTCATCTGTTTTACTATGACATATTGAGTACTTTGAAGAGTATTTTTCTTTTTCCATAATCTGCTGAAAAACGATGGCTCTTTAACTATGATACCATAATTTAAGCAGAAATCATCATATACTTCTTTTTCAAGATATCCTTTATTATATAAAAATGCTGCAATTAAATTTTTTATTTTTGTAGCTTCACTTGCTATTTCGTTTTCATCTAAATACCATATTTTTCTTTCTGCCATTTGATTTACCTTTCTTAATTGTGGCGGCGAGAACAGGACTTGAACCTGTATGGCTTGTTACACCAAACCGGGTAGCAACCGGCCCCAATACCAAATTATGGTTACCTCGCCTTGTTGGTAGCGGGCCCCGCAATTGAACCGAGCTTTCGCATGCTTCCAACGCACACTTGTCCCATGATCGACCCACTTAATATGTCTTTAGTTTATGTTTTATTTTTCTTCTTTCTTTTCTTGCTCTATCCTTTTTTAAACTTCGCTTAAATTTAGGTTGCCAAAATTCCTCTCGAGTTTCATCATCGAAAATTGCATTTCGTACAAGACCCCTTTCTTGTCTTGTTCTAAAATCTTCAGGGCATTCTCCACGCCCAACTTCTTTTCCAGTTTTTGGGTATGGAGTTCTTCGAGTCCTAGACATTTTTAAAACTCCTATTTTTTAATAAATTGTTTTCCTTCTTCAAGTGCCTTTATAAAGGAGTCAATGTGTTCTTCTCCCTGTAAAATAAAAGATTCTTCAACCTCTATGTATCCCATAAACAAGATTCTTAAAGAAGTTTTCAAGCGTCTCCACATTCTAGAAAAGAAATTAGTATCTCCCCAATAAGATGACCAAGCTAGATCCTTATAAAAATTGAGAAAGATCATATCAGGTATTTTTGGGTCTCTTTCAAATTCAATAGCAAGATCATGATCATCACTTCCACAAGAACATGCAGCACGATAAAAAACTGCATCATTAAATTCACTGGTTTTCATTACTCTAAAATTAGACATTATTCTCCTTCTTTGTGAAAATGGGGGACTGGTACTACATCCCCCATTTGGATTTGGTCGCACCATGTCTAGAATGATAGATGCTGTGTGTCGGAAGTATTCGGGCCAGAATAAATCCTTAGCATCATCTCACAGCTCTGGTGCGATAATGGTAGCGGCGGCGGGATTCGAACCCGCGAGGGCAATGCCCAATGGGGATATGAGCCCCACGAGATGACCAGGCTTCTCAACGCCGCGTCAATGTTTACTGTTTACGATCGAAACCAAATAAGTGAGTTGTATCACAATATGGACAACCCAGAACCTTATCTCCAAGCTTTTTGCTTGCCATTTTGCTTCCACCCGTGATCTTTCCATCCTCAGAAACAAATATAAATGGCATCATGGGAGTAAGAATTTCAATATAATCAGTAGCTTCTTGTAACTTAATTTCTTTGGCAGGGATATCTTTTTTACAGTGATCACATACATAGATATCTCCTTTTTTAACTATTTCTTTAAATATTGCCATGTTGGTTCCTTTCTTAGTCTACTGATAAAATCATAGTTCTGCGATTGAGATCTAGAAGATCTCCAAACAAGGAAGTCTCTCCATTTGCAGAACTTTCCATTCTTTCTGATTTGACTCCCAACACCATCAAGCTAACTTTGACAGCATCAATTCGCCTTTGAGAAAGTTTTTGATTATACATCTCTGTACCCTCAGTACTGGCATAACCTTCAAGATGCAAATTAATATCAGGATTCTCATTCATGATTTTGGCAACTTTGTCGATGATCTCTTGACCTTCGTCCGTAATGGCATTACTGTCCCAATCAAACATTACAACTTCTTTGATTTTGATGACTTCAGCAATCTCGGGCATAGGTTCATCACATGATACAGTCTTTATTACTACACCCTTGTCGGCACCATTCCAATACTTGATTGTATCCGTTGACATAAAACAACCCGTCAGAAACATCAAGCATACTAACGAACTAATAACTGTTGTAAGAATTCTCTTGTTCATTGTTTTTTCCTTTCGATTTAAATGTAAGTTTTAAAATTGCAATTTTAAAGTTTTACTTCCCAGTCTTACAATTCACCCCCTTTCTAATCAATATTCCAATTAAAATTTGTTTTTGTTTTGCTGAGATTACTATATTGTTCATCAGTTGGAATTGTTAATCCCATGGTTTTGTGCCAATATATATATCTTGGAAAGCATATTATACTACATAGAGGTTTTACTATACAAGAAATACATGGACAACCTTCAAATTCTTCTACATAACATATAGCAATATGTGAACAACCAAAACAGAGCTTGCGTATTTTCACTATTTATTCCTTTCATTTGAAGTGGTGGCGATAACAGGAGTCGAACCTGTACGCCCAAGAAGGCAATAGTTTTTGAAACTATCGAGTCTGCCTATTCCTCCATATCGCCATTTCTAATTTTTTCAAAAGTTTCTGCTGATTCGATACTCCAAGATTCATCACATTCTCTTTCTTTTAAAATTTGTATTGCTCTTCTGATAGCATTTGCATAGAATGATTCATATGCAACATTATATTCATATATAATATTATCAAGAATTTCAGTTAGATTTTTACTCATCATTCACCTTTCGCTACAACCACCTCGCAGCTTTAATACCAGTAAGATCAGTTTTACAAACTGGACAGTTTTGAATATAACCAAAGAATAAATCACCTGCTGGTTTTTCAAATTCATGGTTGTCTATACAGTTCATAATATAAACTTGTTCTACACCTAAATAACGAAGATGATCATTTACTTTATAACACCATTCAGAACATGCTGGCATTACTAAACATTCATTACAAGGACTGTCTTTTTCCAAGAACGGTTTGCTATTCAATTATTATTCCTTTCATTTTTTTCTCGTCTTATCAGTTGTCTATATATACTATATAGGGGACACCGCCTGGCATTATTTTCCACAATTCTCGGGGCATTAAAAATTTAGCTTTACCAATTGCTATTCCTAAAGAAAATAATTGTTCTATATTTTGATGTTCACCCCAGTGATTCCCATCTTTATCCATATAAGCGTGTAGAAAAGACCACCCCCCACCTATACTTGATTTAAAACTATCTGGAAGTTCCTCTAAAAAACTGATAATTTCATCTTTGTGTTTTTCAACCCGTTCAGGATGAAATCCAAAGCTATTAATAATTCCTTCTACTTTTACTACTTCTATCAATGGTTTTCCATTTTCATCAATCTCTTTTTCAGTTAGAAGACATTTAAAAAAGATTTCTTGTATTCTTTCTGCACTAATCATTTTTCACCTTTCAAATAAAGTTTGGTAGCCGAGGAGGGCCTCGAACCCCCATGAGTACAATACTCGCAAGATCTTAAGTCTTGTGTGTCTACCAGGTTCCACCACTCGGCCATTTTTGGAAGAGGCGGAGGGATTCGAACCCCCGGAAACAAGGACCAAAACCTTGCGCCATAGACCGCTCGGCCACGCCTCAATATTGGATGGGGCTGGGTTATTCATCCCCTTATGGCCCGCCCCAAAGGCACGTCTTTATGTTTTAAAAAAGATTGCATATATAAAAGATCCTATAACAAGAATAATATAAGCAATCATAAACCATGCAAAAAACTTCTTTTTAGCTAAACTTTCACCCTTAGTAACAAAATTTTCAAGGATAATTCGTTCCTCACATTTATCTGAACAACATGCTTGAACTAAACATTTTTTACATGGATCTGAAAGTATAATAATTGCAATTAGAACTATACCCATATCTTTTATTATTTCTACAGCATCACAAAATTGTTCTCGAATCCATTTCATATTCATCTCATTGCTAAATAAGTGAGTTTTAATAATTTAAGAAGTTCTTTTTGCATTTCATTTAATTTCATTGATGTAAGTATACCCAGAACTTCCATTCTATCTTTAGAAGGAGTTTTGCTTAATAAGGCATCTATTTTATCTTGGTAATGTTGCATATGCGGTCTCTCTTCAAGAAACTCTTGTAATTCTTTTTCTGCTTTTTCTACTGTAATATTCATATTCTTTCCTTTCTTAACATGGTACCCCCGACAGGATTCGAACCTGCGTAAATTCAGATTAGAAATCTGATGCTACTCCGCTTAGCTACGGGGGCTAAAGTTCAAAATCAGGGACAATAAACCAATCCATCCATGAGTCTCCTTGATAAATATCTGTAATTGATATAGGATCTCCACACCTGCCACAAATTATTTGTTCATTACATGTTGGTATGCTTCCATCAAGTCTTCTAACATCGTAAGACCATAATACCTCTCCTCTCTTTAATCTGCGAGTAAAATAAAATGCTACTTTGTCACATCTTTTATGAAATACCGGGATCACTTTATCATCCATGTTATATTTATATTCAAAATATTTAAATCTGATAAAATCAAAATTATACCAAATATAGATAAAAGAATAAAAGATATTTTAATACAAAGATTTGCAAAAGTATTTTTACTCCACCATGATGCATGAATTATACAATAGATAGTTGTTATTACAATATATATTGTTTTTAAGTTATCAATTAGAATTTTTCCTTCTTTCATTATTCACCTTTCTATTTTTTAATGGAGCCGGTTGAGGGATTCGAACCCCCGTGGGAATAAATCCTCCTGCTTACAAGGCAGGTGCTTTCGACCACTAAGCAAAACCGGCTTATTTTCCATCTTCTAACCAGTAATGAAGATTTTTAATTTTATTTTTTATTTCATCAGCATCAAACTTATATAACTCTCCTTCACTCCAACTTGTTGAATTTATAATCCATTGAAGAGTTCCTAAAATACTAGTTATAAAATCAATATATTGTTCAGGAATAGAAAAAGATTTATCAATACCTGGATCAGTTCTGTGATTCTTTAAACGATTAAGTTCTTTTGTTGCATCCCACCCAAGATTAAGCAAACACTCTAAAAATCCCTTAATATATGCTTTCTCATTTGGATTCCATGCTGGAATAGCTATACAGATTTTTCTCTGCCTATTTATTTTTTTAGATTCTTCGCCGGCTTTATCTTTACATGCTGCTTGAACTAAACATATATCGCATGGAAAATCGAATTGTATAAATTCTTCACTCATGGTTCTATCCCTTTGTATATAATGGTTAATGCTCTTTTATGATTCTTTGATAATGACTTTTGAAATTCCGCAAAGAGTTTACATGTTTTGTTGCAAGTAACTTTAACTAAACAAATTAAACACGGGCATTTTTCTGTTTTTGTATAAATTGGTGGAAGTGAACAGTTAAGATGTAAATCAGAAGTTAAAACAAAACTATCACAACCTTGACATAACCTTTTTTTCTCTTTTCTAATAGATTCAAAAAACTCAGGTATCATTTTCTGCCTTTCAATTCTATCTGTTTGGAACTTCATTACCGGTTTCCCAAGGGAATACAATCCATTTGGTGGCTTCTTCAAGATAAAAGTCCGGTTTAACGATACTTTCTGGTCTATAAAATAAAGTAGCAGTCAAATATAAATTACTACCTCTGGCAAGAGTTCTGCCTGTATGTGCTATATCATCCACTATAAGAGTATTTTCAACAATATCATCAAACAGATCTCTTGAAAACTTTAATTTCAAATAATGTGAAAGGTGAACAGCTATAGGAAGACCACCTCTTGGAACTCCATAAACAGCTTTAATCCTTTTCATCCTCTCATCATTTTTTAGTTTATCAACTAACCGTCCTAACAGAACTTCATAATCATAGTAACTCCAAAATTCTTTATCTGCCATATATTCACCTTTTTATTGTGGTACCTGCGGAGGGATTCGAACCCCCACGGGGTTAACCACTAGATCCTAAATCTAGCGCGCCTTCCAGTTACGCCACGCAGGCATTTATAAATTAATTCCTATATTAAATCAAGTATTACAGGAGAAGGTTTGGGTATAATAGATTCTCTTGATATACTGTAAGGATTTTTACGTTTAAAATCATAAGTCAAATGTCTTCTTATGACTGGATGTTTTTCTAATATCTTGTTTTTTGAACCTGTTTTAATATATTCTATTAACAAGTTATCAATTTCTTCATAACTAGATACCCCAATTTGGTCAAAATCAGAATCTGTTATGCCAAGTCCATCTGTTGGTATAGCATTTATAGCTTTGATAAGAGCTGACTGTTTCATTATTGATTTGGAATACCTGGCAAAAAGGAAATGAGCTATACCATATACTTCAGTTTTCCACAGTTGTTGAATAAAACCAACATCACCAACGTCACCATGTAAAGTCCAAAAACCAAGATTAAATTCTGTTAAGTTGTCAGTAGAAAGAACAATACCCTTATATCGACTGGATCTGTCATAAAGATAAATCATTCTGAGTCTAGCTTTTATGTTGCCAAAACGCACATTTTCATTGAAGTCATTGCTTTTTTTGAACTTGTTAAAGAATATCCATTTAACTATAGGATAGATTATATTAAGCCATTTAATTTCAATAAACTTATGACAAAAAGAATTACCAGCGTCTCTAGCATTTAAAATTTCTGATGGTTTATTTGTTTCGATTGGAATACTATATCCAATTAGTTTATGTTTATTTGTTCTGTCACAAATTTCTCTTGCTATTGCGGCAGTTAAAGTGCTATCTATACCACCAGATAATCCAACAACCATAGTTTCAATTTTTGGATATCGTTCAAGATATTTTATACCCTGTTCAATGATGTTTTCAAGCATTTCAGGATATTCATTACACAACTCCATTCTGTGTCTCCCTCTTTGATTATTAGTGTGATATTTATTAAATTATCTTAGCACCATAAAGAGATTTCATTCTTTCAATTGCAAATTTATGTGCTTCTGGGTTAAAATCAGCAATTCCTTTTAATGGAATTGTTATATCAAGATCACGGTTTGCTAATCCTCCAACTGTATCCATAACACATATTGAGGTACAAACTCCAACTACTTCACAATTTCTAATATTTTCTTGTCTTATTAATTTATCAAGACCAGTCCCATAGAAACCAGAATATCTTTGTTTTAAGACCATAACTTCATTATAAGATGCAGTTCGTTCTGGTTTGAGTGTATCGACTATTTCGGATCCCCAAGTTCCACGAATTGCATGTGGCGGAAATCTATCAAACTCTTTATCGTCTTTTTCATGAGCATCACATATATATGCGATATAAAAATTATCATCATTATGAAGTTGAGATCTTTGTATTCTGAAATGATCTATCCTCGCTTTTACAAATGGAATTATATCTTGTCCTTCTTGAAAATTTAAAACTCCATGAGGATGAACAAAATCATTAAGCATATCAATTACTAATAATAAATCTTTCATAATTTCACCTTTGATTCCTTTCAAATACGCGTCATTTTATAAGCTAATCATATTATTTTTAAACAATTCATTTATTGTGTCAAAAATATCCATATGCAAAATTAATTCTCTATATCTATCAAAATCATAATCATATTGATAATTATGAGCTTTCATAAAGTCATGACGTATTACGACTTCACCTGTTTTTGTATCTAAAATGACACATTTAGGTTCACCCTTTTTAAATAAGATTGGACCATAATTTGTATATTCATCATAAACAGGATATTTATTATCTATAATTAATTTAGCAATTTTAAATGAGTTAGCTATGCTCAAATCTTTTATTTCTACTGTTTTTCCAGCAACCCATATCCATATTTGGTTTTTAGAATATACCCTATAGTTTCTCGCATATAATTTATGAAATGAATATCCCATAGGAATTAAATCTTTAAACTTTCCAATAAATTCGATTTTCACGTTTCACCTCATTTGTTTAAAGTTAAAGGTTAACTCGGACCGCGTGTCCTCCAGTTGCCGCTGGTAAGGGAATAGAGTCATCGTCACCACATTCGTCAGCCATGTTAGCCACTTTGCGTATTTTCGATCTAGTATAATAAGAGCCCGCAAAGCTGAAGGTAAAAGCTCTTTATTATATGGCATCTAGATCTACTACGTCATAGTCCAAGAGGTAGAGGTCTTTCACACTCTACGTTACTCAAGCTGTTTCTTGGAGACTCATGATGGATATAACTCACTTATCGTCTTTTTATCCAAAAGCAACACCTGAATTTCACCTGCTTCCAGCAGGAATCTAGCCTTTACTCTTGCCACCCTTAGATGATATGATTGGTCGGGGGAAAAGGATTTTTACCTATGTCTCCTGCGTCACAGCAGTGCTCTATTCTATTAAGCTATCCCCCGTTATTAATTTGGTCGGGATGAGAGGATTTGAACCTCCGACTTCGTGCTCCCAAAGCACGCGCGCTTCCAGACTGCGCCACACCCCGTCATTTTATATATCAATTCTATTACCACCTTGCAAACTATTATATAATTTTGATCTTAGATATTTACCTTTGTTTATGGGTTGAAGATCATGAAACCACTTAATTTCTTCTTCGCAATTAGAACGACATGCTGCTCTAACAATACACATCTTACATGGCCAATCTTCAAATATCTCTTGTTCATTGTTCATAATTAAAACCTTTATTTAACAAAATTGGGAAAACTTTCTTTAGTTATAATCTCTAAAAATCTATAAGCTTCCGATGAAATATAAGTTAATCTATCTTCTTCTGAAAGATTCAGGTACCAATTTATTTCTTTTGGGCATTCATCTCTACATATCATTCCAACAATACATACATTACATGGACAATTTCTTAAATAACTTTGGTTTTTATTCATAATAAATATTTTTACTAAAAATTAAAAAGGATCCAATCAGCAGCTGGTGGTGATCTACGTGTCTGTGAGAAGACTCCACACTTATCCAGATTTTTCCAGTAGGTTTTACCCATACCCCTGTCTTAAATCTTTCTATCTTAAGTCTTTAACGCCCCTAATTCATATCCACGTGGGGATGGCGTGTTAGTCTTGATTTCTTGAATCTTGAGCCTTTAGAGTCAGTAGTGGCGACTTATATCGCCTCCAATGTTTGCGTTTCAAGCGCAATTTTGTATATACTATCCTGATATACGAAGGCTCACATTCTTGCAGTTTTTACACTAACGAATCCTAATTTTAGTATAGATTTACCCCTGCGATGAGGGGAGGGACATTAAAGGTGTCGTGGCATTGACGACCTCTAATCTTGACGTGATGTTATAATAGAGATCTTGCCATACCTTCAACCCCGCAATTTTGTCTTCTTCTTTATAAAAACGAACAACATGGGGTCTTTTTCCGGATTGGTCGGTCTGACTACCGTAGTGCCTCATCCGTGAGTTCCCCTCATTTTCGTTCAAAGAATTGAATGTATTTAACATAGTATTTGCCATTTTTCTCTTTATAACCAATAGATCACTGATAGTATAGTTTTGTTTTTCCATCTCAATTATAGTAAAAAGATTAGTATACTCAATCCTTTTCTTAAACTCGAGATATCTCTCTGTCAGGTCTTGGTTGGATTGTATTAGAGCTCCAAGCTCCTTTTTTTGTTTGTCTTCGGTTTCAAATAGAGGCTTCTCAGTTGAAACCATTGACGAATAACGCTGAATTGCTGAGGCATTATCTGCCATCTTTTTTTCAATAATTCGCAATTGCTTCATTCCTTCGATCAACATTAATTCAGTCATAAACTTACTCCTTTCATTTGATAGTTTTATGTTCTAAGTTTTTTACTGTCTAAAGACTGGAAACAAACTCAAAGTACTATACGTTATAAACTGATTTTAAATAATTAACAAATTCGGGACTTTCACACATTCCTTTGCCTGGCGAATTTGAAATTTTAGCTACGGGTTGTCCATTACATGAAACCATTTTAATAACTATATTTAAAGCTGGTAGTTCAAAATCATTAGTTAAATTAGTTCCAATTCCACATGAAACATTGATATTATCGCTAAGATCAAGGCATATTTCAAGAGCTTTGTCAAAGTTCAATCCGTTACTAAAAACAATAGTTTTAGTTTTTGGATCAATTTTTCTATCTAAATAAAAACGAACTATTCTTTCACCAAATTTAATCGGGTCTGGCTCAGAATCTTCTCTTACCCCATCAAATAATTTATAAAATAATGGATCATCAAAATCTTTTAGAAAAGCATCAGTATTGATTATATCAGATAATGCAATACCCAAATCACCACGGTAAACTTTTATCCAATTTTCAAATGCCATTTTTTGACTATCAGCAATTCTATAATTCAATTGTTGGTGTGCTTGCAACCATTCATGAGCCATAGTTCCGATTGCCGTTATACCAAAAGCTTTTGCATAGTGCATATTACTAGTTCCTATAAAATTTGATGGAACAGTTTCTATACACTTTTTAATTACTTCGTATTGCCAATTACCAGACTTTCTTCTTCTAGTTCCAAAATCACCAAAACGAAAAAATCTATGTGGTTTTATTAAAGCTAATTTTTTTTCTAATCTCTTTTCCCCTTCTTCAAAATCCCACATATCTTTATTATAACACATCTCTTCACTTATAATAGACAAGATTGGAACCTCATAAAGAATAGTATTAAACCAGGGACCTTTAATTCTTAAGATTAATTCTTTATTCTCTAATTTCATATCCACATAGTTCAGATTAAATCTGAAACCTTTTAGTAACTCTAAGTAATCATCTTGAAAATATCTGAGCGTTTTTAAATAGTCGTATTCAGCTGGTAATAACTTTAACTTAGTTAATTCATAAATTTTTCTTGTTATATCTAAATATGCTGACCTGAAATCAATATTTTTTGTTCGACATTGAAATTTATATTCTACAGGCACAGCTCCAAAACCGAGTTTTAATAATGCTTGTTGCATTGTAAATTTATACTGGTCGTTATCTAATAAACTTAACATGTTATACCCTCCGTTTAAAAAAATAAATATGTTTATTTCCTTTCAGATATTAATATATATAGATCTTAGATCTTTAACTAAGAACAAAATATTTGAAACGAGACACCAAAATATATTTCTAAGAACATATAATAAAGAAAGGAGACAGTATGGGAAACGAAGAAAAAGAGCTAACAAAAGACACTATAATTGTTGCTCCTCATCCAGATGATGAAATCATCGGATGTTATGAACAACTAGATCCATCTAATCCAGTCATCGTTATTTATTCAGGAGAGTTGGATGCAGATCGAAGAACAGAAGCTTTGAAATTAAAAGAACATGTCGATGTTAAACTTCAATTATTTCTAATGACGATTCCACAAACACTTCTTAACAAACAAAATACTTATTATTTTCCAGATCCTATTTATGAAGTACATCCTGATCATAGACACTGGGGAATATTAGGAGAACAACTTGCTAGAGCTGGGTTTGATATAGTTTTTTACTCAGTAATAATGAACGCCCCATATATTCATAGATTGGGTGATAAAGCGAATGATAAAAAAGAACTGTTAAATAAAGTGTATCCAAGCCAAAAAGACTTGTGGAAGTATGATCATAAGTATTTCCTCTTTGAAGGGAAATGCAAATGGATCTTTTAGTAGTACTTGAAGCAATTGCTTTTATTTTAACTATTTTAGCAATGTATCTTGTTGGAAAACCCAGCAAACATTGTTTTGTAGTTTTTTGTGTTAGTCAGGCAATTCAAATAGTTATATTTTATTTTGATAAAAGATGGTTTTTGATTTTACAAATGTTGGCTCTAATTATTTTTAATGTAGTTAATTACTACAGATGGAAAAAACAAGGAGTTGGATAATGGAAATTTTAAACATTATTGAAAATGATGATGGAAGTGCTACAATGGACTGTGAGTTCAAAGATGATGAGGTTCAAATTTTATTAAATTATGCTGTTAATAACATACTTAGAGAGCAGGTAGAAGCTCTTAACAAGGAGGCAAGCATAGATGAGTAAAGGACAAGTTGGAGTTACTAATAAAATTTTTGATACAAAATGTTATTTACACTTAAACCTTACACCAAAAGATTGGTGTACTTATAAAGGATCATGTAGAATAGAACAACTTGCTTTACAAAATGGAACTTGCGAAAGTTGTCAATATAAGAAACAGATGGACATTCCAATGATATTGGAAAGATTACATAATGAAAGAAACGGATGCGAAATACCACTAGAATTTAAATAAACAGAAAGGAAAGAAAATGAAAAAAGGAATCGAAGAGTATCCCATAGCACCCCCGATAGAAAAAATTCTGACTAAATATAAGTTTTCATTGGGTATTCATGATGAAGATGAAAGTTTACTAGCAAAACAAATTTTAGAATCTACTTGGACTTTAAATGATAAAGAAGATAAAGATGAAAAAGTAGATCCAAAAATGAAAAAAGAAATCTGTAATTTATTAGCAGAACATATAGTAAAGACTATAGCCCCCGAATTTATTGAAGAATTAATCAGCAGTGTAAATGAAAGCTGGAGGTGAATATGAGAATAATATTTGTTCCACAATATCCCACTCCCCTTCGCTATCAAGAATGGTGGTTTACTAAACTGCCTGAAGAATTTAGAAAAGCAGGATATGAAGTAATTGTCTTGGGAGAAGGTTATGCAGAGATGATGCAACACAGACGTGGCGCCCTTGATATGTTTTCTCCTATCAATATGGCAATTGAATTAGAGACAGAACAGATTAGAGAATATATGATGTTGGATCTTAAAAAAGATGATGTATTATTCTGGTCTGATTTGAGTTTTCCAGGTATGTTCGGAACAGTTTTATTTCATAAACGCCCATCCAAGATGTTTGCATTTTGCCATGCCACAAGTATAAATAAAGGTGATTATTACGAAAAATATAAAGATGAAAAGTTTATAATTGAAACTGCATTTGCTATGTCATTTGATAAAGTTTTTGTTGGAAGTAAATATCATCAAGACAAACTCAGTTGGAGAAATACAGTTGTTACATATTTACCACTCCCACCTTTTGAACCACAGAAAGATCTAATCAAAAAATATGATATAATGTCAGCGTCAAGACCAAATCCGCAAAAAGTCGATTTAAAATTAGAAGAAGAAGTTGAATCAGAATTTAGTAAAATTCACAGACCAACATCTAATACATGGGAAGAATATTTTGATAACTTGGCTAAGTCAAAAATTTTATTAATTACTTCACATGAAGATACATTTGGATTTCAAATCATTGATGCTATACTAAATGGGTGTATTCCAATTGCTAGAAATAGTTTAGCATATCCTGAAATTTTACCATGGAATTATTTATATGGTAATAAGAATGATTTACTTCAAAAAATTGAATTAGCTTTAGATAATAGATTATCAGTTCCTGTTATTCTATGTCAAGATGGAATGGATAATTTTTATAACAAAATAATAAAGGAGATGGGTGATAATGTTGACTATCCATTTTAGTAACGGGAGGAGTAATGCCATACAAAACATTTAATGGTTGGTTATTTGATGGAGATAGAAACTCTCCCATTCCAGCACCAAAATTTACAGATAAGGGAAAAGTATTAGTTCCTGATATACTAAAATATAATTCTCCGATAACTCACGTTTTTGCTTTACAACTATTCATGCGACACGGTCCGCTAAATTATTATCTTAATAATTATTTTAATGATATTAATGTACGATATTTAAGTAGAGAAGAGTTGTTTCTATTTCTTAAAAAATGTGTAATGGATTTCAAAGTCAGTAAAAGAGATACGGTATTCTATCCGTGGAAATCAACAACCAAATTATTTAATATATTAAAAATAAAACTTCCTGAATTGAAAGGATATGATGTTTCATTATTATGTGATATTATTGAGAAATCTCCGGATAAAGCAGCAATTTATAACGCTTTAAATTTAGAGGTTCCAAAAAAGAAAAAGATGAAAATGGAGAAAAATAAAGTTAAAGCAAAAAAGAAAGTATCGCTTAAGGAGTTTGTGGAAGAGCACTTCTCAATCATAAGATAAAGAAATGCTCTTCCTATTACTCAGCGGGAGGGTTATCAGACTTATCAAACTGTTCTTTTATTTTCATTGCGATGTTTTGAGGTATGACTGGATTTGCTGGGGTTGATATAAATTTTCTAATTGGGGGGTTTGGATCAATGAATCCCCTTTGTTTACAGCGATTGCATGGAGTAGTTGATTTGATTTCATGGCTGAGAACTAATTTTTCTATCTTCCCTTTACCAAGACAATCGCTACATTTAGTTACCTCAACATGATCATTAAATCCATCAGTACAAAACTTACAGGTAACATTGATACCGCCACCTTCTTTCCAGCGTATGATATGTCTGCCAGGAGTTTTCTTACATTTTTCACACTTAATCTTGGTTACCGTTTTTATTTTTCCCTTACCTGCACAAATATGACAGTTTACTTTTACAGGTTTTCTTTCAAATTTGAATAGAATTCCCGCACCGCGACAGACATTACATGTGTTTGAAAAAGGAGAAATAATTTCAAAAAATCGTTGTTCTTTGACTTGTTTTCTAACTGCAGGTACTAGCAAAATGAGTTTAGCTTTATTGATCTCATCTTCGGTGAATACGCTTTTGGATAAATTTTTGTACATAATGTCGAAAGAGATTAAAATTTCACTTGGGGTAGCTCCTTTATCGCTACCTAGCAGTGTAGACGCTTGTTCAATAGTTGTGATCTCTGCCATCATAATATTCTCCTTTCCTATAAGTTAAAAAAAATATATATTGAATTTTTAAGGGTGTAGGACTAGTTGTCCCACACCCTTATTTAAATAATAATTAAAATTCAAAGTAAAATCCAGTTGTTGATCGTCTGATTGGACGGGAACGCATATCCATAATTTTATTTAAATCTTTTTTCATTTTGCTAGCAAATGAATATGTTATTGTTATTTCGTTTCCGCTGTACATACCAAGAATCAAATGATAATCAAAATCTTCTTTGGTTCTTATTGTCCGAATATCACTAACATCAACCATAATCTGATCGTCCCATAAACCTGCTTGAGATGGCAGAAGAATCTCTGTTCTGGGTTTGGGGCTTGTAACTTTAATGTTATCAGAAGCAATAGTAACGCCAATTTTGATAGCTTTCTTGGCCGTCTGAAAAATATCGTTCATTGATTTTCTAATATGTTCCATGGTTAATTTACCTCCTAATTTTGGGGTTAAATAATATTATTCAGATATTAATATATATAGATGATGCTTTTTTAAATGAGAACATAAAGATAAAAAGGGGGGGCTGTATTTGTTTTCGATAAAAAACTCTTTTGCAAATTGCTCAGTTTGTGATCTATTGGATGCACCATCATGCATCATGGAGACAAATTGTGAGGATGATTTATCAAAAGTTGAGATTGTCTTTGTGGCAGAAAATCCTGCTAAACAAGAAACTGACAAAGAGAGACCTCTCGTCGGTAAATCTGGAAAGACATTTAGAAAATATTTTGAAAAGTTTGGCATAAATAAAATGAAATATTTATTGACAAATGTTGTTTTATGTCAGACAATTAATAAAGATGGTACCACAGGAAATCCGGAGAAAGATGTTATTGAATTATGCAAAATAAATTGTATGAATATTATCAAGGCATGTAATCCGAAATTAGTTGTCTTGATGGGTGCAAGTCCAATGACTGCTTTTGGATTAGGTAAAGGTGGAATCACAGGTATTCATGATAAAGGACAAATATTTGATTGGGAAGGATATAAAGTAAGAGTTATTGTTCATCCATCATTTGTAAATCGAAATAGGGCAACTTGGGAACCTAAATTTGAAAATGCTATGGCAGATATTGCTAAAAGCATAAGTGGAAAAGAAATTGCAATTACAAGCGGAAAAAGTTTAAAGAAACTCGGAAAAGGGGTTTTTAGATATGAGATCCCCAAGAAGTTCTATACAGATGAATATCGACTTGTTGATGTTCAATTTTTGAATAAAACTAGTCAGGTATTATATATTTTTAGAGACAAAGATAATAATAAAGTTTTTCACAAAGAGAGTGATAACTATGTTTGTTATCAAGCTCCGAAAGGAGTGGCAGCAAAGAAATTAGTTCCGTATGATCAACTTGATCAAATTGTAATAAAATATAAAGATAGATATGATCTTGACCCAGATATTACATATGAGGGAGACTTGAGAATCACATCTAAACATGCTATGGATTATTATCATTTTAATAAAGGCGAAGCAAAAAAGACTCTCTCAAATATTATGTTTTTTGATATTGAGATTGATACTGGGAATGAAAGAGTGTTTCCACAACCGACAGAAACTAAGTTTCCTATCAATATGATTACCACAATTTTTAATGGTCATAGTATTCATTATGTTGTTGATAATAAGACAGAACCGATTGAAAAAAAGAATGTTACAGAAATTAAAGTTTTTAAGAATGAAAAAACAATGATGAAAGAGTTTATAAAAGATTTTAAAAATAGTGGATGTGATTTTATTGCTGGGTGGAATTGTATTAGTTTTGACCTTGAGTATATTCATAATAGAATTCCTAAGTTAGGAATTTCAACAAATAGTATGACACAGTTTAATGAATTTTATGTTGATGGTTCAAGATTTATTTGTCATCTTCCTGGTTGTGTTGCTATAGATCAGGATTATTTATATCGAACCTTTACATTTACAAAAATGGAAAATTATAAGTTAGGATTTATTGCGCAACATGAATTGGGAGTATCAAAAATTCAACTTCCATTGGCATTTAATAGAATGTATTGGGAAATGTTAAATTTAACTATAGACTATAATATTAGAGATACAGAGTTGCTAGAAAGACTTGATGATAAACTTGAGCATATAAATCTCTTAAATGAACTTAGAATCATTTGTAATACGAGCTTTGATTCTGTTTCATCATTTGGACAAATTGATTCATTAATGGTTTCATATTTGAGAGAGAAGGGGTTGGCATCAAAAAATGGAAATCCACATATAAAGAAAGAAAATTATCCAGGCGCATTTGTGTTTGAACCAACACCAGCAACATATGATTGGATTACAGATTTTGATTTCGCTTCTCTATATCCCAGTCTAATGATTACATATAATATTGGTATAAATAGTTATGTAATGAAAACAAAAGATCCACAACTTGGATATGAGTTAACATATTGTCCTGACAAACTTCCAGATAAAATTAAAGTTATTTTAGATCCTTTATATGAGAATAAAGAAGTGGTGGTAACAAGGGAAGGGTTGTTAAAGAAAGTAAAGGATTCTAATTTGGTTTATACAATTAATGGGTGTTTCTTTCAACCGCATAAGAAAGAGTTTTCAGTGTTTGGTGAAATTGTTGATATGTTAATGACTTCTCGAAAAGACTACAAAAAAGATATGTTTTCTGCAATTGAGTCAAAAGATGAAGATGCTGAGTCATTCTTTTATACTCGTCAGTTAGTTTATAAAGTTTTAGCAAATACTTTATATGGAGTTGTTGCTAATAAAGCATTTAGATTTTTTGATCTTTCATTGGCAGCAGCAGTAACATTATCGGGTCAGGAAGCATTAAAGACATCAATAATTGAAGGTGATGCTTTTATGAGACTCCTGAAAGATGATGGCTCACATAAAATACCAGAATCATTAACTAAAAAAGAGATGTATAGCGATGAAATGCCTGATAGAAGCAACGAATATATTATTACAGGAGATACTGACTCAATATTTTGTTGCTTTGAAGAGTTTGGGGATGATTTAACAGTTCAACATATTAATGGTTGGTGTGAAAAAATTGAAGATTTCTTGAACAATAATATTATGCCCAGTATGTTAGCAAAACATAATATAGACTTTGATTTTAATAGAATGAAATTAAAAAATGAGTTGATCATATCACGTGGATTATTTCTTGCGAAAAAACGATATGCTATTCGAGTTGTTAGTAACGAAGGTAAAGATGTTGATAAAATTATTTATATGGGAGTTGAAATTAAACGATCAGATTATCCAAGTAAATCAAAGGAATTTCTGACAGAATTAGCAGAGATGATATTAAAATCCGAAAAAGTTTCATTACCACGATTGATGGAATTTGTTAATAGAAAAGAACAAGAATTTGTAAAATTGGTTATGAATGGAGATAAAGGTATTGCGAGACCAGCATCTTATGGGAAAAAACTAGCTGATTATAAAATGATACCACAGGGTGTTAGAGCCATGGAAGCATGGAACACCATTATGTATGATATTCATAAAACAGGAGCAAAATCATATATGTACTGGGTGACTGGTATTGATATAGATAAAGCTCCGGAAGATGTTAGAATAAAGTATCATAATTATATTAAGAATGGAAACAAGTTAGAAGTAATTGCTATACCCGATGAAGAAGAAAGACTGCCAGATTTCTTTATTATCAATAAAGATGCGGCATTAAAGTTCTCATTTAAAGACAGATATGAGTTAATGTTGAAACCTTTAATGAGTGAAATCAAAAAGAAAACAGTTCTAACTTTTTAGAACATATATATAATGAAAGGAGAATTTAATGACGGAAGAAAAAACAGTATCGTTAATTGAAAACTTTGTTAGCTACCAAGGAGAGGGTCCAGATAGCGGTAGAGGAATGATAATTTTAAGATTCAAAACTTGTAATCTTAAATGTTCCTGGTGTGATACTTCTGTGAAAATGAGAATCTCAGCAGAATCCCCCCACAGACTTTCAGATATTCAACAAACAATTACTCAAACTCGATCTGGTATTATGATCACTGGAGGCGAGCCGACCGTTCCTAAACATCTTGATGAAGCAGTAATGTTGTTAAATAATTTGAATTATCCGCTAGCAAATGTTGAAACTAACGGTTTTAATCTAGAAGAAATGATCAAGAAAACGAGTAAACACAAAGACATTCGTTTTATCTATTCTCCCAAAATTTTTAATAAGAAAGACATGAAAGAAGCTATAGATAAAACAGAAGGATTTTTAGATCATGGTTCGGTTTTTATTAAGATTGTCTATCAACAAGATCCATTGATTGACCAATATTGTGAGTGGTTATCGAACAGAATTGGATATAGTCCTTGGTGGACAGGAAGAGTTTGGTTGATGCCAGAAGGCACTACACGAGCAGATTTAATAAGAAACTCATCAATGGTATTTGATGCGTGTGAGAAATACAGGTTTAATTTTTCATCGAGAAGCCATATAATATTTAATTTTATATAAAGGAAGGGAGGTGAACAATATACAAGTGTCTAGTTATAATAAAAACTATCATGCGGAAGAACATAGCGGAATTTGTGTAATTCGTCGTAAAGGTGAAGACGTAGAAGATTTGATGAGAAGATTCCGTAAAAAATATTCTAAAAGCGGTATTGCGAAAGAACTCCGTGATAGAATGCATTTTGAAAAACCGAGTGATAAAAAAAGACGAAAGAAACAACAGTCTATACGGCTAAAAAAACGAGAGGAAGAAAAAATTGAAAAAGCGGCAGTTCGTATTACAAAAATTCGCCAAAAGAGAGCAAATAAAGCAAGAAAAATGAAAAAGAGAGGAGAAAGAGATGATTCAAGCAGTATCAGACAAAATAGTAGTTGAGAGTATGAGAGTGGAGAAAACTAAGGGTGGTATTATAATGCCAGATTCAGGAAGCGATCCGATAGGATATGGAAAAGTACTTTCAGTTGGCGGCGATGTTCCCAACAAAAGTTTACAGGGACGAATTTTGGTTTATCACCCACGTGCTGGTATGGATACTCTTATGGATGAAAGTCTTTTAAAAGTTTTGAAATATGAAGAAGTGTACGGTATTTTAGAGGATAAAGATATTGAAGCTTCTTTAGCACCTATAGTGATTGGCAAAAAGGCTGAAGTAGCCAAGAAATCTGGAGGAGGTGTTGTAATTGTTCCTCAATAAGCAAAATATAGATGCTACTACTTTGGGAGATGCTTGGTTTCAAACCCTTTTCAGAATATTGGAAGAAGGATCAAAATTTAAAATTGATCGAGGTTCATATGCAGGACAATATAGATTAGAGTTTGATTGGATTGAAATCCATATTAAGAGACCTGGTAATAGACCATTGCTTCCTCAAATTGCAGAACATCACAGCATACCAAATCCAGTTGAAGATGATTATTTAGATGATTATATTTCTTATCTTATGACAGGAGAACTAAAAGATGGAGAGTCATATACATATGGACAAAGACTTGTAAGATTTCCTGTTCCATATAGAGTATTTCCAGAAAGTTATTCAAAAGAATATAAAGAAATTATGCTGGATGAAATTGATGAACTAAAAGAAAGAGAAATAATTTTTTTCGATGAGGAGTTTGATTGTTGGTGTCTAAATCAAATTGAACTTCTTATCTGGACTTATAAAGAAAAAGGTCCTAGAAATAACCAAATGGTTCTACAAGTAGCTCACCCAAGTGATATGCTTCTGAAAGACCCACCTTGTTTGAGACAGATTGATACAAGGATACAGAATGGAAAACTTCACTTTTATCCATATTTTAGAAGTTGGGATTTGTGGGGAGGACTTCCAGCAAATTTGGGTGGCATTCAGTTACTTAAAGAATACATAAAAGATGAAATTGGTATTGAGGATGGAGAAATAATTGCCATAAGTAAAGGGTTACATATATATGATTATGCGTTTGATCTTGCTAAATGTCTGAGGATGCGAGATGATATGCAGTTAAAGGAAGGAACCAATTAAAGTTAAGGGAGACTAATTATGTCAACTATTGTCGGGGTTGTTAATAAGAATGGAGTTTGGATTGGAGCAGATAGCGCAGCTACTACAGAGGGTGGAGAATCTAGAACTATTATATTCAAAAAACTGTTTAGAAATAAGGATTATTTATTTGGAATTACTGGAAGTATAAGGGGAGGGCAAGTATTGTTTCCAGAACATTTTACCCCACCAAAAAAGGTTCACGAACTTCCAGATGCTATAAGAGAACAGTTTAGAGAAAAAGGGTGTATCGCACTGTCAAGCGATGATCAAACAGAAGTTCAACTTTGTAATTTTCTAGTTGGGCACAAAGGAAAATTATATGAAATTCTTGTTGATTTTGCGATGAATGAGCTTCGGGAATATGATGCAATTGGTTCTGGGTCATCATTTGCATTTGGGGCATTATATACCATAAGAAATACAAATTTAAATGCAGAACAGAGAATAAAAATAGCATTACGTGCAGCAGAACATTTTGACACATCAACAGGACCGCCATTTATAATTGAGAAATTGTAGAATATTTTTGGAACAAAGAATAAAGGGATAAAGGAGAATATAGAATGGCAAGAAGTGGTTATGTGTTAGCAGGGTTTGAAACCCTTGCGAGCATCGTTGATATGTTTATTAGCGGAAGAAGAGGCAAGTGGGATGATCATTTTAGTAGAGATGACATTTCAAACTTTTTAGCAAAAACTTGCTCTGGATTTTTACATTCATATGGTCAAAACTTTCCTAATAAAAAGAAATATCATAAATATAGTTTAAGTGAAGCTAATATGTATCGTAAGTGTAGAGATATGGGTCTATTTAACAATTGTAATCTTATTGTTGATAGTGGAGGATTTCAAATTTCTACCGGAAGAATGACCAGGAAAGAATCTGATTTATTATTAAATAATATGTATTATGATTTTCTTGAAGAATATCACGATGTATATGATAGAGCATTTATACTTGATGTCCCGCCAGGTCCAGGTTGTGAAATATTTACCTGTTTTGACGATGTTTATAACCTGAATCTTGAATCATACCAAAAAGCTAAAAACCTACCTGATCATGTCAGAGAAAAAGTCATCTATATTCACCATTTTAGAACACCCAAACTTTGGGAAATATATACGAAAATAATGCGTGAGTATGATATGTTTACTTCATTTGAACATCATGGCACAGGCGGGATTGTAGCTAATATGTCTAGTGATATGTCTATCCCATGTATTATTTATGTATTACCATTAATTCCTTTACTTAATGAAGCAATTAAACATGGGAGATCATATTTGAACTTTCATATTTTGGGTGGTGCTAATTTTAGAGATGTTTTGTTTTATGAACTATTTAAGATAACAGTCAAAAAGAGTCATAACATTGACTTACAGATTAGTTATGATTCATCTGGTCCATACAAACAAGTCATGCATGCTCGCTTTCTTAATGTAAAAGATGATCAAGGTTATATAAGAAAAATGAGTATTAAGGGAGCAAATCTTGACAAAAAATTCTTACCAGAGTTATCAGTTAATGATATGTGTCAAAGAATTTTAAATGAGATGGCAGATAATGCAGGGTTTAAACGAATTGATGTTGATGGAATATATGGAATGTATCCAAATAGAAGTGGTGATATGGTAAATACATTCCATCCTGATGTTAAAACGTATGCTCTTTTATATTCTCTTAGTATTTATCCAACAATTCAAGATCAGATGCGAGAGTTTGCTCATAGAGTTTATCCAATTTATGAGTCTGGTGATTTAGAAGCATTTTATAGAGAGTGTTTTGATATTACTAGGATTATTAACCAAGGGAAGTTAACTAAAAAACAAAAGATTAAAGCTCACAGTATTCCTCGTTCACTTGATATGCTAAAAGCGCTAGATGAGGATTTCTGTAAATATGTTGTTGATAAGTTTCTTTCAAAAGATGAGTTTATAGAGCTCGATGGAAGAAAAGGAGTCTTAACATTATGATAGATACAGTTTTTAATAAGTATATGAAAAAAATTATTAGTCTTAACGAAGGTGAAGAATTTTGTAAAAAGTGTAAAGGCAAAGGGATAGTTTTATCAAAAGGAAAATTTCGTGTTCCTCCCTTTGGGACAAAATATCACACATTGACATGTCATGTGTGCTTAGGAGATGGGAAAATTGATTGGATCGAAAAAATCACAGGTAAACCAAAAACATCCATGGACGGTACCGACTCATGCTCACAATCTCCCTAAAGTTAAAGATGAAGAGATTGTTCTTAAAGATGGGGAAGAATTGTGCGATAAGTGTGAAGGAAGCGGGTTGGAACCACAAGATGGTCCCCAACCGTGGTATAGAGCAAACTGTTCAAAATGCCAAGGTGAAAAGAAAGTTGATTGGATATCAAACATCACAGGGGTTAAAGAAAAAGAATATATAATAGGAGCTGATTCGTCTGCAAGTATGGGTTGGAGTGCTAGTTATGCTACTTCAAAACTTACTTTAGACGAAGATATTATGGTGGGTGATAAATCTCTAAGTGATTATGTGCGAAATATAGCAGCACAAGAACTTGCTGATAAAATAGATGGAGAAATATTAAGAAATTTAGAAGGAAAGTGGCAACAAAATAATAAAAAAAATAAAGGATGGAGGAAAATTTTTGATAACAGAATCTTTTCTAAACTCTTGTTTTTCGATAATTCTAAACAAAAAAATAAGAGTAAAAAGAACACAAGCATTATATAGAGACATAATTGAAGTATTAGATTTTACGACAAAACGAGAAACATACGAAATTCCAGTTGATATAAAAAATAAACTAGACTTTCTAAGGAAAGTTACCTCAATGCTTTTAGCAGGGAAAACTGTTGATAGTATAATTGATAGCATTTCATTCAGCGAAAAATTTAAGCAGCATCAAAGTTTTCTTGACTTCAAAATTAATGAAGAATTATCAGAGATGGATTTTCAAGATTTTATTAAACAGGTTAGAATAAGAAAGAAAATATCAGCATTATTTGCTAATTATGATGAACTTGATAGAGTATTAGAATCAATCAAAGATGGTTCATTTGAGGCAATTGACGATTTACTTGAAGATTATGAAGTAACAATCAAAACCCTTTATTCAAACATGATGGAAGCTCAAAGAGGTATAACAATTGAAGCTGCCGGTTCCCTTGATTTAGCAGATGATAGTTATGACCATGTAATTAAGATGATCCTAGCAAAATATGAAAGACAAAGCAAAACCCCAACCGGCTTTGATGAACTAGATAAAATTTTACATGGAGGTTATGAACCCTCTAGATTATATATTTGGGGTGGTGGATCTGGAGCTGGAAAATCGACAATGTTAAACAATACAATATTGAGATCAGCAACAATAGATCCAGTTTCAAGAATGGAAGCTATGCCGGAAGAATCGACAGTAAAAGGTATAAATCGGGTATATATTTATGTTACAATGGAGAATACAATTGAAGAATCATTTATGAGAACCTATCAACCTCTTTTTGATGTTACAGTTGATGAGATGCTTAGAAAAATTTCTTCTGGAGTTGATATAAGAAAAGAGATTACTGATAAATTGACAAAATCAAATTCTACAATTGTAATGAAGTATTTCCCTGCTATGAGTATTAGTGCATTGGATTTAATGGGAGTTGTAGATGAAGTAATAAGTAAATATGGAAAAGATTCTATTGCTGGTTTATATATTGACTATCTTGATCTTTTAAAGACTGATATGAAATATGATATGTACAGATTAGAGCTTGGACATATAACACTATCATTAAAAACTTTAGCTGTTCAATACAACATTCCGGTAATCACAGCATCACAATTGGGCAGAAAAGTATATCAAATTCAAAACTCAAGTGAATTAAATTTAGATCAAATGTCTGAATCTATTAAAAAAGTAGAGCATGCTGATTTTGTTGGTTTAATTGCAAAAGATACGGTAGATGATAAAATAGTTCATGGAAAAATTGGAAAGAATAGAGCAGGACAAAGTAATATAAATCTTGATTTCCAGGTTGATTTTAGTCGTTATAAATTTATTAATGTAAGTAAACGAAGTAATAAGCAAAAGCAAGATGCATCATCTACAGAATATAATGCTATGCAATTTACAGGGCTTGGTGCTGACTTTTAGAAACAAACTGTAAAAAAATGAGTTATAAATTAAGAACATAATACAAATGATTGAGAGAATTTCGGTCAATACAATTATTTATCGGAGGAGATAAAAAAATGAGTAAGAAATCATACATGAGTTTGCTCAAAGAAGCAATTGCTGAGTTTGATACCAGCGACACAGTAGATGTGAAAGGCCCCATGCTAGACGGAATTATTTCGTGGGATGGCGATGGAGAACTTCCTATCTACAAAGATGCGGCAAGTATTCTTGAAAGATATTATTTTGATGAGAACGCTGATAATGGCGTTGAAACTCTAGATGAAGCAGAGTATGAAAACGACAAAGGTTCAGCAGCAGGTCCTGCTATGAAGAGCTCGCATGGAACTGGTACTGATCAAGCTGGAACAAGCGACGCAGATTCAATTGACGGAGCAAAGAAAGAAAAAGAGAAAGATATTGCTAAAGAGCAAGAAGAAGTTGGTGACAAAGATGAAGATGAAAAAGAAGAAGTAGAAGAAATGGAAGTCAACGACAAAGACGTTCCAAAAGGAAAAGAATATACAGATGAGTCTGCAGATCTCGAGATGGAAAATGCAATAATTGAAAAATTGATTGCTGAGATGGAAGACGAAAGTGATGATGAAGATGAAGATGAAGGTGATGAAGAAGAAGTAGAGGAAGCTGAAGTTATGGGTTACACTGGTAGTGGACCCAAAGACGAAGCTCCTGATGAGAAAAAAGCGTCAGGTCCAGAAGAAGATGCACAGGGAGCTGGAACACAGCAAGCTGGCACTGGAGATGCAGAAGGACAAGTTCCGCCTCGTAAAGATCTTCATGACAAATTCGTAAAACCCAAAGAATATACAGATGAGAGTAAATCAATTGACGAAGCTTTAGCACAACTTGAAAGAGAGTTGTTAGAGCAAGATGATGATGAAGGTGGCGATGAAGAAGAAAAAGAGCTTGATGTAGACAAAGAAATGTCTGAGCAAGCACCACCAGCCCCAAGCGCAGTTCCTGGCGGTCCATCACCAAAGAGTAAAGGTGAGGATGAAGAAGACGATGAAGGCGCTTATTCAGAGGCTTTCAAACTTTTCAAAGAGCAAATCGAAGAAGAAATCGAAGATATTGATTCTGACGACATTAGGGTTTAATAAAAATTAAAAGGAGTGGATAACAATTATTCACTCCTTTTTGAAAGAAAGAAGGAAAATATGAAAACATTATATACCCTCAGCGCATCTACGCCAGGTCATGTTTTTATTTTCAGAGGAAAGAAGTTAAGGAGTCCTGTAAAATTTAAAAACATTACTAAGGAAGAAGTAGATCTGTTGCAAACACAAGCCAGAAGGAATGCAACAGAATGTATCGTTGAGCAAGAAAAACGAATCGGAGAATAAACATGCGGAAAATAACTATTCACCAGGGATCCAATACAATTGAACTCCTAGATAATGATAATTCTGAAATTGATTCTTATTGTAAAGAATTGTCAAAAGTGTTTGAGGCGAGTAATATTAGCTTATTGCAAACAAGTCACGCGACAGTTATATTAAGACCTAGCAAAATAACAGGAGTTGTTGTTGAAAATTTCCCTTCTTCGGACCAGAGCGATGAAGTAATAGAAGATTTATCGAGTGAAGAAAAGCCAGAAAAAACTATAGATATAATAATGGATGCAGATTAAAATGATTTACTATATTATCTTAATAAGCATTCTTCTTATCATAATCATAGGTTTCTTTGTTGGCCGGTCAGTTTTTTATATGAGAAAAAGGGAAAGAATGATTATTCAATTTCCTGAATACTCATCATTGCTGCAATTTCATATGGAAAAAGCATATGATATGGTTTATAAAGATCAGGTGTTAACGTATTCTCTTGAAGCAGCTAAATTACCCGAAAAAGAATATGCTATAGCGATAAAACAGTTTATTCAACTTGCCGAAAAGTTAATGGGTAAAGCTCTTTGTAAAGAATTTATTTTTCTTTACGGAGACTATGACACATTTCTTTTTATTTTAGCAGAATATTATATCTCAAGATATGATTCTGATGAAATAAGAAAGACAGCAATGGATAATATTATGGATACCGAAGTGGATGAAACAGAGGGACCATAATTATGTTAGAAGAATATCTTATCTATTTACAAGAAAAACCGAAGAGGACCTCTCGTTCAACTATTTCTCGCCAAACCAAAATAAAAAGAGCAACGGGCAGTTTAGCCACATCAATGGCTAGACAGAAAAATGACCCTATATATAAAAGGATGGTTTTTTTCAGAACTAACTATTTTAAATACAGAGAGATGATTCGTAAAAAATACAGTCCACGAGTAAGAAGTAAAGCCAGGAGATAATAATATGAATCTATTAGATGAATATCTTGATTACTTAGACGATATACATTTGGATGAGAGTAAAAAGACCTCTTTTATTAAGGTTACTAGACAAACTAAAATTGAAAGAGCTATTGGCTCATTGTCAACCAAACTAGCAAAAGAATTAAATGATCCATGGTATAACAAGATGGTAAAATTTAGAGAAAAATATTTTTCTATGCGAAAAAAGATTAAAACAAAATATGCACCAAAAGTAAGAGCTAGAGCTGTATCGGGAAAAGGTATTAGCGATATAATTAAAAAAATAAAGGATAGTAAACAATCAGACACGAAAAAATAAAGGAGATTAAATATGGCGTCTATTGGAGATACTCTTAATAAACTCAAGACGACAATCATTCAAACTCAAACTAAAAAGATTGATGCAAAGTTGGATAATGCGGTTAAGGACATTGCTTCTTATAAAATCAACTCTGGACAGAATGGTTATATTAATCTAGTACGGAGTTTAATTTCAAAAACTGCAGATGTAAAAATTTCTGGAGTTGGGGGTGGACTGTTTTCCCAAGGAGTAACTCCTACAGCATTTGGTCAAGGTAGTAGAGTTATGAGATACAAATCGTATCAATCTATTGTATCTCTATTAAGTTATTCTCATCGAGCTCTAAGCGTTTTAGTAGATAATATTTTATCTCCAGATGATATAACAAAACAAGCTTTAGAGATTAAATCTTGGCAATATGTAGCAGATGATGCTGAAAAGACATCAACTTCTAAAGTCCGATACGTAAAAGAAGTTATTAAGATAATTGAACTTGAAAGACGTCTAGATTTAATTGTTAGAAATACTTTAATGTATGGTGATATATTTGTCGAGCTTGCAAGCGCAAAAGTAGCTTTAACAAGTCAAACATTATTGGCTGAGTCAAGATTATTTACAGAGAGACTAGCAGAAGATTTAAAGGTGGGGGTTAAAGAGCGATTAACTCACGATTTTGGAAAAGACGGAAAATATGAAGTTACAATGGATTATTCCGCTTTTCATGAAAGAACAACTGCTCCTACTAAAACCTCTAAAAAGGATGAAGCAACAAAAAGAAAAATATTAAATGATCTACAACTGGTATTTCATAATCCACAGTTTGTTGTAAAACTTCAGAGCTCTATGTTTCCAATGTGTTTTGGTTATTTAGTATTTCCAATAAGAGCAGCAATGCCAGCTACTACTTTAGCTGATGAAGCAATTAATAATATATGTATCGCTATTTTGAAAAGTCTTGAGAAAAAATTACCGCAAATGAAAGAATTTAAAGATGATGATGAACTTAGGGATATACTTAAAACAATGTTACGCAATTCTGACCTCAATAGAGCAATGGATATCAGATATATTCCACCAGATAAAATGGTTCACTTTCTTATACCAACTACAAAATATTATCCTTATGGGGAATCAATATTTGATAGTACTCAATATACAGCTAAAGTTTTAGTATCGCTTGAAACAGCCCTTGCAGTACAACGACTTTCAAGATCAACTGAAAAACGTAAAATTGCAATTGAAATTGGATTGCCAAGAGATGCAAAGAAAGCTATTGAAGCTATGAAGGAAGAGTTTCGTAAAAGAAAGATCAGCCTTGATAGTTTTGGTACTGTAGATACTATTCCAAGTATGATTACAACATTTGAGGATGTTTATATTCCACAAAAAGATGGAAAAGCATTTGTTGACATTTCAACTTTCAATGAAGGAAATGTTGACATAAGAAGTAAAGTTGATGAATTAAAATTTATGAGAGACCAGATGGTTGCAAGTTTAGGAGTTCCCCCAAGCTTTATCGGAATTGAAGAGAACTTATCTAATAAAGCAGCACTTAGTGAAGAGAATATTCTATTTGCTAGAACTGTTATAGCTCATCAAAAATATTTGACACATCAACTAAGAGATTTAATTCAAAAAGTTTTTGATATTATAGATCCAGAAGAAGCCTTATCAATATTAGATCTCGTTGAGGTTTCACTACCAACTCCAAGATCACTTCAGTATGAACGTGAAGCTAGATATATGAATGAAGTTTCAACCCTAATTGAAAATCTTGAAAGAATTGGAATTCCAAAAGAATACTCTAAAAAGAGATATTTATCTCAAATTGATTGGGAAGAAGTTAAGAATTATGAAATTGATAGCAAAATTGATAAAGAACTGAAAACTAGACCTGGTGAAGAAGATGAAGAAGGTATGGGAGGTATGGGAGGTCTCGGAGGAGCAGGTGGCTTCGGTGGAGGATTATAAAAATGAGTGATGTACATAAAAAAATAAAAGAAGCGATTGATAAACTAATTGAACAAACTACTAGATATCAACCGCCCAATCTTCAAGGTGATCAGGAACCACTAGGTGGAAATGATAATTTTGTAGATTTTCCCTATATTGAAGATCCTAAACCATATAATACTAATCGTCCACTAGAAGCAGATGAATCTGGTACTAAAGAAGATAATGACGAAAATGTTGTAGAACAAGTGGCGGATCCAGCTGCTGCAACACCGCCACCAGAAGCTGCCGCAGGTGCTGATATGGGTGCTGATATGGGTGCTGATATGGCAGGTGGAATGGGCGGTATGGGCGGTATGGGTGGTATTGGTGGTATGGGAATGGAGCAAGAAGAGCCTCTAACGTCAAGTCAAATTGGTAGAGTATATGAGCTTAAGAAAATTTATGCCAGACTTTCATCAGTTGAAAAATATCTTATTAGAACAACCGATCAATCGGTTCTAGAGTTAAGAAAATATGTTGCAAGCGCAATTAATTTGTTTGAAATTGTCATCTCAAACTTTGACCAATTTAAAGATAAAATTGATGAGATAATTGTTGTATTTTACGAGTTTGTAGATGTTGTATATAATTCTATGAAAAAATATTTTGATGGTATTGAAAAAAAGGAGTATTAATTATGAGTTCTTTAATTATTGAGAGTAGTCTTTTCAGTGAGGCAAAAATTATTAAAAGCACTCCTTCAAAAGCTATTTTTAGATGTCCTATTCAATCAGTTGATGAAGTTAATCAAAATAACAGATTATACCCCAGTGGCGTTTTGCAAGAAGGTATGGGACAATGTGAGTCCAGAATGAAGAGGAGAGCTTTTTATTCAGAGCTAGATCATCCTCTGCCAACTGCAAATGACCAAATTGATGGTATAAGACAAACAACAGTTTCTCTCAAAGAAGTCTCACATATCATCAAAGATTATGATTTTAAGGGAAATCACTTAGTTGGAGAAATGGAAACTACAAGCACTCCAAATGGTAATATACTTTTTGGACTACTTCAGGATAAAACTGGAGTTGGTTTTTCAATGCGAGGTCTTGCTGAGCTTGAGAGAGGTCCAGATCATAGTACGGTAAAGTCTCCCTTAACTATTATAGCTTTTGACGCTGTATCTATGCCATCTCATAGATCTGCTGTTGTTGATTTTAATGAGATGAAATTTGAACAAAGTATGCTATTTGAACATGCTAGCGGTGTAATTTGTTTAAATGACCGTTGTTTCATGCCAGATTACTTTGATAAACTAATTGAAACGAAAATAATTACGTTTTTTGGGAGGTGGATATAATGGGATATATGACAGAAAAAATATTAAAAAAAATAGAAGAAAAAGAATTAGAAAAGATTAGTGAAGGGCTCATGTCTTTCGATGGATATCTGGATATGGGAAACTATAAGGATATTAAAGGGGAGTTTTGGTTGGTTAGTAGAAAATTGGGTCTAATCTATGCATATTTAATAGAAAATCCTGAAGCTCTAAAGAAAGTTGGAGGGACTTCAAATTTTTATCATACTTATCAGACTGGTTTTGTAAGTAAATTACAAAAGAAACTTAATACAAAAGTAAAGAAAATTGCGGTAAAGGTTGAACAACCATCTTTTGGTAAAGGAAAATCCAAAATTATATTTAAATCAGATAGACTTTATAAGAGCGGGGCAACTCTTGAATTTAATATCACCACCGGACAAATTATTAAACTTGCAGCAGCTTGGTTGTTACCATTTAATAAATTTAAAGGTACCGTTACGAGAGTGAAATAAAGGATAACCAATATTATATCAAATAAATGAAAGGAGAAAACTTGTGAAAGTCATTAATGAAAGTGACATGGTGATTGATAATGAACTATTACCTCAAATATTAAGACGTGTTTTTTCAGTTTGTAAAGCAGATCCAAATTTCTATATAAAAGATAAAATGGAGAATATTGATAATACAATTTATAAACTAGAGAAAAAATTAGAAAAAAATGATCTATTACTTAAAAGTTCAGAAGAAATAAGTTCCGGTCTTAAAACCAGAATAAATAATTTAGAACAAAAGAATATTGATATTAAAAATGAATTGTTAGAAGAATTGGGGAGCGAAATATGAATATCAAAATCACAAACATTCCAGATGTAACTTCAGAAAACATCAATTATTCCAAACAAATCATAGCAGAGAATATAATAAAAAATGTGTATCCTTTGTTTGATGAGGTATTTAATGCAAAAAGATCTAGGATTCAAGAACTTAAAAATACTCTTAAACAAAGAAAGATATCTTTAACCAATCAGAAACGAACTATTGAGGAACTAATGGTTCAATATAAACGAACAAAAAAGGTTTCAAATGTCTTAGATAGAGTTGGTAAATTAGTACAACTTGGTGTTGGTTATGATGGATCAATGAAACATGAAACTGTTATATTATTGAAAATAATAGATAAACTTCCAGAAGAAAAGTTAGATCAACAATTATCAAAAACGATGGGAATCATTAGTAAAAGATTCTCCAAATAAACCCAAAAAATAGTTCGTTTCTTAGTAATTTGAGAAACGAACTGTCTAAAAATTCTCCTGGTTTAATTCCAATATCTTAAAAACTTTAGAACATAATACAAATTTCGAGTATCTTATCCTAAAAGATAATATTAACGTTAATAAAATTAGGGAGGAAATAAAACATGAAAGATTTACTGACAGAAGTCTACAAAACTACTAAAAAAATTAGTGGTGTAGATCCGTCAAAGCCTGGTAACCTAAAG
>Ga0114918_10000374_pt1 | contig 38867 bp, 46 predicted proteins | sample LantaG_FD_87015 | JGI IMG/M metagenome (GOLD analysis project Ga0114918, IMG submission 87015) | Deep subsurface microbial communities from Baltic Sea to uncover new lineages of life (NeLLi) - Landsort_02402 metaG | ecosystem: Environmental > Aquatic > Marine > Oceanic > Sediment | place...
CGAAGATGCCGACGACATGATAAAAAAAATACTTGAGGAGAATATAAATGCCAGTCCATCGAAAATACGAAGGGAAATATGCAAGAGAATTGAGAGGATGGCTGGGGAAAGGAGCGGCGTCGACGTATCCGTCGATGTGTTAGAACCATGAAAAACATGTCTGTACACGATTGTATCAAAATGCGGGACGGAAAGTCCTACTGTGCCGTCCTCGTGTCCGAGGATGTTACCTTTTTCGTCCCGGTACTTCTCGAGGAATCGGAAGGAAGGGTGCTTCGAGACTTTCTGGCTGGAGATGAATTTGACGAGTCCGAACTCGACCTTCTTCTTTTCATTCCGGAATCTTGGAAGCAACTCGATTCGAATATGGTTGCAGTAGAACTCGACTTTAACAGCGAAGACGGCGTTCTCCTTGCATATACGTGTATGCACCAGAAGAACGAGGTCAGGGACAAGTTCTGCCGTGTCGTGACCCCGATGGGGTATGCGTTGATATACTCTGGACATTTTGGATTACCGCTCTATGTCGACGACAGAATATCGGCGCAGGACGGACGCGAGATCAACAGACTTGAAAGTTATCTAAAGAGCATTTGAGGAATAAAATGGAAAAGAAGCCCGAAATCGATGGTTCATATGTTGAAATCGAAGCTGTTGACATGGTCGCGAGGAAGTCCGAGTCCGAAGAAAGCAAGGTGCTTGTCGTAACCAATGCGCGACTTGAACTTGCCGGCGAAGACAAGGATCTATTTGTCGTCAAATTTAACAGACTGGTGGACGAACTCTCGGACGAGACCGAGGGAATGGACGATAAACAAAAGTCGTTCTATATCCTGCGCCGGATGCTTCTTTCCTGATTATGGGTTGTCTTGTAGAATTGATATTCACCGCAAAGGTGGACGACACCGGTAAACGGTCCAAGTTCTACCGGCGCCACAGGCGCCTGTTTGGAAACAGTGAAATTATGCTTGACGATAAAACCGATGGAGACCGGATGCGAAACCGTGTTTATGTGGTTCCCGGCGTGGAAAAGACGTCTAAGTATATACACGAGTTTCTCAACACCGACGACCGCCTCCTTTCCGCAAAAATTCTCTCATAGGAGTTGAAAATGGAAATTTCAGAACTGCAGAAGATAATTGAAGGGATCTCGCCGGGGGATCTCGCCTCCGAGTTTTTGGAGTGGCTTGTCAAGAATGTCGATCAGTACATCGACAATCATCAGACCAAGTTTATTCTCAACATCTCGCCAAAGGAGGCGGGAGGGATGCCTCTGGCTGAGCAGGTTGAAAAACTCTATCTCGATCTCGACGACACCAGTGTCGAGCTTTCGATGAAGGGAGTGGACGGATTCGACTGGAGCTCGCTCGACGAACAGACTAGGGAGTTAGTTGAGAAGGAAACCGAGAAACTTGTTATCCTCCACGATCTCGTTGAGAAGGCATACGCCTGCCTGCTTGCCGACAAAGACGGGCTATTCAGGCTTTTCACGGAACTCAGCTACTATTATGAACTTATCGGGTTCCGCGATGGTATTCCAATTGAAAAGGATCTCGCCGGACGTGTAAACATTGGGGCGTTCCACTACGAAGCAATCTGGGTACCTGTCGAAGTCAAGGGAAAGCAACCGGTCTACAACGACGATGGTGACCTTGTCGAAGTTCGCGAGGTAGCCGGTGCAACCTATATCATTCCGCCCAGCTTTGTCATCGACCTTGAAGTTGAAATGCTTGAAAAACGAGTGCCGACCTCTTTGTTTTAGGAACGAATTATGCGCAATGGCTACATACTTATCGATGGCAACAATATGGCATACCGTGCCCTGCACGCCTACGACATAGAGATGAAGACGAGTACCGGGATCCCTACATCGGTGATCTACGGTGTACTGTCTCAGCTTTCCTATGTCCGGGGAGCGTATCAGGGTTTTATGCCATTGATCGCATGGGACGCTGGCTACACGGAACGAACCCGCATATCCAAAGAGGCACAGTCCAAGTGGCTTGTCCCCTCCGCCTACAAGGAAAACCGTCACGATCCGGCATTCGACGGCGCCAAGATGATTTTCAACGACCAGGTTCCAAAGGTACAGGAATTGATCTCCTATACCAACATTCCACAGATCAGGTTGAACGGCGAGGAGGCGGATGATGTAATTGCCTCCTACTGTCGAAAGTTGACAGCAACTGGCAAAAAGATCTTGTGCTTTACCGGCGACCACGACTACTACCAGTTGATTTCCGACAACGTTATAATCATAGCACGAAACCGCGGTGTGGACACGTTGACCACCAAGGAAAAGTTTGTCGAGAAGCATGGTATTCAACCGTATCAGTGGGTCGACGTCGGGGCACTCGAGGGAGACACTGGCGACAACATCTTCGGCGTTCCTGGAATTGGAACATCAACCGCGGCGAAGCTTGTATTGGAGCACGGCGATTATGAAGGGGTTATTGAATACTGTGCATCTACCATAAAGCCTCTTCGTTTGGAATATCCAGACCTCCAAACGCAGGAAGCTGTCGATGCATTGATTGCAACCAAGGCGGACAAGAAGACCAACGCCTATGAAAGGTGTTATGTCGGGATGCCGTATACCGGAGTGGCTATGGCGGTAGAGGAAGGGAAGCTCAAGCGTGTCAAGAAAACTCCGTTGTATATTGCCATGTACCAGGACGTGGTGCGCGTCGCATATGTTTTGAAGAAGATGCGCGATGAACTGCCGGTACCTGAACTTGTACCGTTTGACCGGTACGATGCCGCTAAGTTCAGCGCCGTCTGTGACAAATATGAACTCAATGAGATACGTACTCAAATCGACCGTTTTGTTGATTTGAGTGACGATCCAGCCTAAAATGCGACGACGATATGATTTGAGGAGATCGGATAATTTTCCGCTGACTGGCGACATGAAGCATGTCTGCTGCGGCGGCGGCGAGCTGTTCGTCTACACCGGATTTCCAGTTCAAAGCGCAGTAATCGTTCCAGTTGGACTTGCTCCGCCGGCAGAACTAAAGACACGCATCGACGAAGGGTCAATTAGTGGATTCTATGTCGAATATTCGAATATCCCCGTAACGCCGGGGATGATACACTTCTCGTTTACGGCACAGTAATGGCAAAATTATACCTCAACGAATTCGAAATAAACAGCCTCAAGGAGCATCTTAAGAAGAAGCTCGATGCCGAGGATGCCAAAATTCTTGAAAAGTTATGCTCACCAATGGAAATAGCCATCCGCGGCTATCGGGTCGTTCATTCTGTAAAACCACTTGTTACATCACTGTTGATGACGATGAACGAACGTTCGGATCAGAATCGATTTATTGTGGAGAGGATGCTCAAGGACATGAACGACCTTCTCGACTTCTGGGTGGTTCCGGACGACACTCCGGTAGAGGACGAAGACGAGCCGTCCGAGTAATAGGGGAATGAACCCCAAACCACCGGCATATTCCTAATGGGACAGCTCAGAAAAGGCTTCAGGGGAATCGTCCAAATAGATGGCAACATTTCCCTTCGTGTATCCACCGTGGACCTCCAGCGGCGTCAAGAGGCAATTCCGTTTCTTCCGACCTATGCCGGGACCCAGCTGCGCCGAATATGGCGCCGCGGAACCGGGCAGATCGTAGGCTCTATTTCATTCCCGTTAACCGAAAACAAGGCACATCTACTGGTACCTTACGCTGTCGAAAGAACAGCATTCGAGATGGAGGTCAACTACTTCGCCGGACAGTCGAAGTTGTATACCGGATGTGTAGCCAACAGCATGTCGTTTACGTGTACAGCCGGAGAGGTGGTTGCAGTTCAGATGAACATCGCCGCCACCGGCGTCACAGACGTAACAAGAACGCTCAGCTACACCAAGGGAGAGAAGCTCGTTACGTGGGACAAGTGTCGTCTCAGCTTCACCTCGGCATATAGTGAATCAATTCTCCAGGGGTTCACCTACAACATCGACAACGATGTTAAAACAATTCATACCCAGAAGCAGCTTCTTCCAACCTTTTTGAATCCTGCGATCCAGAACGTCTCCGGTAAGTTCGAGTTCTACGACTTCGAGCTTCCAGAAGCTGGAACTCTTGAATACTCCCTCGGGTTCAAACAGGTAGAATTCGCAATCGATACGTGGAACACCACCCATTATATCGTATTCGATCCTACAGAGTCGAATCCGCTGTCGTCTGACACGATTATGTCTACGGTAAGCTGGGCGCGAACCGACGATTTCTAATTTGGGCTTGACAGACAGTGTCTACCGTTGTATAATCTATAACTACGAAAGGTATACCTATGTCGAGTGAAGTGTTTTATCGAAAATATCGCCCGAAGCAGCTTGCCCAAGTTGTTGGTCAGGAACATATAACAGGACTCCTTGAGGCGCATTTCTCATCCAACTTCTTTCACCACGCCTACCTTCTGTGTGGCAGGTATGGATGTGGGAAGACCACCGTTGCCCGAATAATCGCCAAGATTATGAACTGTACGGAACGCGCCACCGGCAATTTGAACGTCTGTGGCGAATGTCCGTCCTGTCTGGGGGTAATAAACGGTACTTCTGTCGATGTCAGGGAGTTTGATGGCGGATCGCGCGGACATAAGGATGACATCTGTGAAATCATCCGGACGAGTTCATTCACTCCGGTTCATGCCAAGAAGCGCATTTTCATTATCAACGAATTTCAGGAACTTAGTCCCCATGCCAAGACAGCGCTTCTGACGGAGCTCGAGGAGCCGCCGGAGACCAGCGTCTTCATTTTTACCACCACCGACTATTCCAAGGTGCCATCTGCGCTGGCGTCCCGATGCCAGAGATTCTTCTTTCGTCCAGTGTCGGAGGATCAGATTGCGGACTATCTTTCGAAGCTGTGTGACCACCGCAAGGTGGAATACGACGTCGAAGCGCTTCGTCTAATATCAAGAATGTCCGATGGAAGTCTAAGAACAGCCTTGGGAGAGCTGCAGTCCATGGAGACTGCCGGCAACGGTGCGGTTCGTACGTCCGACTGTATAAAATATCTCGGATTGGTTGGCAGAGAGGCAATTTATGATTTATTTGACGCGACTGGCGCCGGTGAGCGCGGACGCGCGTTAAACATTGTAGAATCAATAATGGATACCGTTCCGAACATCGAACGGCTCATTGGAGAAATGTCAAGCGTTTTAAGTGCCATGATGCTCATAGGCTGTGGCAGCTCGGTAGAACCAGCAGTAACTCCCGAAGAGAGAAAGCGGATTGAAAAATTGGCAACGGTGGTTGGATCGGATGGAATGGTCCGATATTCAAAGATCATCGGGGAAGCCGCGCTTTCTCTCACAATCAATATCAACCAGCGACTGGTGATGGAATCCACCGTAGTATCAATGAGTAGCAAGGGGTAATTAGCCCCAAAACGACACAACCATCGTAGTATATTCCAATCCCGTTGATAGAAAACTTACGACTATCGGCGAATGGAAAAGAAAAATTCAGGAAGACGGGGGCTTAAGAAGTCTCCAGCGGCTTCCAAAAATCAGAGACTGATGGCGAAGGTAAAGACGGCACCGAACAAACGTATCGTCAAAAGTCCAAAATCGCCTAAAAAGTCAAAAAAACCAGAGAAGCCTTCGGAACCCGTCGAGTCGGTGAGACCGGAAAGGATGCTGGAATACAATTTTTTCGGAAGACGGATCCCGGATGATGAACTGATTGCGATGTCCCCTTCCGACGCCAAGGATCTACTCAACGGCTATGCTCTGGCGATGCAGGTCGACGAGGACTGCGACTTCTACTTTGAGCGGATTCTCATGTACCTCCACAAGTATATGATGAACCTGTCATACCACCACTACATCATCAAGGGATATGATGGCAAGGATCTTTATCAGGAAAGTCAGATAACGCTGCGTTTCAAAGCAATTCCAAATTTTGATGCTAATCGTGGAATGAGTTTCTTGAATTTCGCAAAGATGTGCATAAATCGCCATTTGATCACACTTTTGAACACATCTCTAACTCGGCGCAAAGACCAGCCGATGAACCAGTCCATTCCGATCGACCAGGCGTGTTCGTCGACCGACAACGTCGCTGAAGAGGGTCCGGGACTGTTGAACGTACTCCACGATGAGGAAAATTTCTTCGATGAAATGTGCAGATCTGAGGACATCGACTTGACACTACACAAACTTGTTGTAAGTTTAAGTAGATTCGAGGCACTTGTACTCAAATACTATCTCGAAAAGTCGTCGTATCGCGAAATCGCAGAAATGGTTTCGTGGGAGCTCCGCAAAGAGTATGACGAGAAGAGTGTGGATAACGCCCTTCTCCGCGTCCGCAAGAAGGCGGTGGAGCTCTACTGTAACGGCGAAGATCTGCCACTGTTCGAGAACGACCGCGGACGACCTCGAACAGATTGAAAACGTAGCAATCGGAGAATTTTATGAAAGCCGTACTCCCCAGCGGCGACCTGTCCGCTCTTCTTAAAATCGGATCTTCCCCATTGAAGTACGATCCAATCAAAGATCCGGACAATTCCGGATACGGCAGAATCTCGTTGTCCGGAGGCAAGTTGTTCGTTGAATCATCGTCGATGACCATGTCTGCCAAGGCGGTCGGCGACGCCACCGGTGAAGATGGACACTGCTGCCTGCAGCTTGATGTGATTGCCGAAATGCTGAAGGTGATGCCAGCCGGCGAAGACGCCGTACTTGAAACCGACGATTTGAAGCTGAAGCTCAAGGTTGGCAAAAGCAAGTGTTCATTTGGATGTCTCCATGCCAATACTATTGCACCGTTGGGATCGCCGTCCAAGGACCTTCCGTCACTTAAACTGTCTCTTGACGAACTTACCAGTTCTATTTCTGCGGCATCCGTTTCCGGGGAGCCAAACGATGCCGACGGAATCCGGTCGAATGTACTTCTCGAAGTTGTCGATGGGACCCTTATGGCGGTTGGCACAGACAACATCAGGTGCTCGATTGTACCGATTCCCGGGGAATGCACCATAGACTTTCGAGGAACGGTCTCGATCAAGGGGTCAAAGGCGTTGAAGACATTGGAATGCACCGAAGTGTCGGTTGCAAAGCTTGGCGAATCGGTCGTCTTTCTCGACGGCTCCGGTGGTTTCATCCAGTTTCAGCAGTCTGAATCGGCGCTGAAGGGATTTCCGGACTTCCGCCCTATTTTGACTGTTCCCTACATCGACGAATTGAAAATGTCAACTGAACGGTTTACAACCGTGATGGCGGGAGCCAACAAGATTAATCCGCAGGAGTGCGTCATGTTCGTCGAGGACGACGAAATCGCAGTCGCGAACACACGTCTCGAGGACGGGACCGAATACCGCGGTTCGGTGACATACGATGGTCAGCCCGGATACGACATCAAGGTTGCACTGTGCCCCCTTTTATTGATCGACTACCTCAAGACTCTCAAGTCGGATTCCCTCAGTTTTTTCTTTTCACCGGACCGTAATGGAATGGGTTCGCCCGGGCACATCATGATTCGCGACGAAGCCGGCAGCCTGTTTTTCGTCAAGTCCCTCGTATGTCTGGTCGAGATGCCGGTGCTATGAAGATTTACTTTATCACCGGTGACCATTACGAAGTAGATCGCCAGTATCACGAGTTGAGGTCGGACTTTTTCGGCACCGACCAGCATGTTGTTGTAGACGTGGACGACTGCGACCGGGCATTTGCCGAGTTGATGACTCCGTCTCTGTTTGGATCCAAGAAGCTGGTGCGTCTGGACTCCTCCCTGTTCGACAAGGACTGGATGGAGCTGATTACCCGGTGTGCCGTATACGACAATCCACTGCGAACAATGGTTGTAAGGGATGTTGGGAAGTCTCTCGACAGGCGAAAACTGGGGAAGTTGAAGAAGGTTGACAACGTGGTGTTTTGCCATTCGGCTCTGTTGGACCGGCGTGATGACGCCGTTGGATTTGCATTGAAACACTGTGGTGCTACTGGCGTCGAGTTCGACCGTGACGCCGTTGAACTTCTCGTCGCGGTTGTCGGAATCGACCGCGGGCTTTTGGCTTCCGAAATCGACAAGTTGGCATCTCTAAAGGTCCGACTGACAAAAAGCATTGTATCAACATATGCATTCCCGTCTTCGCACGAATGTGCCCACTTCATACTCTACAGCGCCATCGCCGACGGAAGGGAGGCTGACGCCAGGGAACAGACGGCACTTTTGATGTCTGATGGGATTCCGGCGCTCGCCATACTTGCGTCAATATTAAAGCTGCTGTCGACTACGGCTGCCGGCGCCCACCGTTATATTCCGGTGCGGAACGAGTTGAACGAGGAATGGATGGGTAGTGAACAGGTCAAGGATGCTACCGCTTTTATGGCAAATATTTACCGAAGAATATTTGAGAGAATGGGAGAAGAGCGTATTTTGAATATGATAGAGCAGTCCACGGCGGGACTGGCAGCGCTTCGGCTGTCTTCCGTGGTGGATATTGAAAAGACAAGGGTGGACCGTCTCATAGGAGCGATCTGCCGGGAGTAGAAAATGTACGACTGCTATGTGGGCATCGACCAATCGCTCACCGGGACGGCGATGGTTGTAATTGACAAAAATGGGGAAATCGTTGGAATGCGTCTGATCGCTCCACCGAAGAATCTAAACAGAGGCGTTCAACGTTTGAACTGGATAACCAAAACGGTTATAGAGTTCATGGATGAAAAATGTGACGGGTGCGTTGCCAGTGTTCGTGAAGGATATTCATACGGATCAAAGGGGCGAAGTGTCTTTGATCTCGGCGAGCTTGGAGGCTGTCTCGATTTGATGCTATTCCACAATAGGGGCGAAGGGACACTCGAACACTTTGTGATACCGCCGTCGACAATGAAGAAGTGGGTGCTTGGACACGGGAACGTCAAGAAGGACACCGGCTATCTCATGAAGATTCTGGCAAAGACCGGTATCAAGTTTCCCGACGACAACCAGGCAGACGCCTATATGCACGCCGTAACCCTTCGCTCTGCGTGCCTGATCGCCGCCGGCGAAATGGAAGTTGACGATCTTACTGAAACACAGAGGGAGAGCTTTTTCTCTGGCGCCAGGATGAAGACCGAAGGTCTGACCAAGGCGAAGATGAAGAAGATTACAAACGAGGAATTCCGCACTCTTTTGTCGAAGGTTATCACCGACGACTACAAATCCTTCTAGGTCATTATGGAAAAAACAGACGAAAGAATAATTTTACTGCAGGGAATCCTTGGACGTACCCACACAGGACGCATCCTCGACCCCGATGGCGAGGCTATGAAGCTTTTATTGGATCAGCGTACGCTGGATACCGATCAAAGGCGCGTTGAATGCGACAACTGCGGTTTTATTTTTGCTGAAAACTACTTCGTGAACGGCTGCCCGAACTGTCATGCTCGGGAGCCAAACGATCTTGGAGGTTGACAATGCCGCGTCGAGACGAACAGAACCACAACCCCTATTTTAATTCTGAAGATCTTCTTATGGAAGGTTTCTTCAAGGGCATGGAGGCGCAGGGTGTCGACCTTGCCGATGACGGTGCACCCTCGCCAAAGCAGACCGGCGGCGAACAGCCGTTTTTCGTGACCCAACGACCGAATAGAAAGTCCGACGAGTCGAAAATGATCAGGACCATCGGAAAAAAGGCTTCGGCAGGGTCGTCCGGAGAGGACGCAACGGATACCTCGACCGGCTATATGTCGCTGAAGTTTCTCGAAGATCTCGCCGAGATACTTGAAGAAACGAAGAGTGCTTCGGTCACTACGTTTGAAAAGCACGCAGACAACAGTGCTGTTTCTGCCGACGTCGAACGGATTATTCGCCTCCTTGAACGGGTGCAGGAACATGCAGGGGTAGAATACGAGAAGTTCCAACCCTTGAAACACAAGTCCGGACTGAAGTCGCGCGACAAATTTGAAAATACGAACCTGGTAGTCGCCAATACGGCAAAAAACTACCAGTCGTTTCCACTGGTCGACATTCGCACTGCGGAAAACGGCACCCGCCCGGCTGTGCTTCTGACGATCATCGGGCAGTCGGAGGGAATCGGCTTTATTGCAACCGGTCTCGTATCTGCCAAAACAGACTTCACCGGCGCCGAGGCAGTGGACTATGTCCATGAGACTGGAGAGGGTGGAATTATGGCTGTGAAGACGTATAGAAACGGCAGATGGGTCGATGTTTCGGAGGACTTTACCATCAAACTCCGGTATGAAGAATACGACCTGGAGAAGAGAGCCGGGTTTGAATATACAATGTTCCTTGGTGAAAATATCGTTGGGAAGAAGGATTTTCTTCTCAAGCAGGCGAAATTGGAGGAAGGAACAGTGGAGTTCGGCACAACGCAGGTATTCTCCAGCGAAAGCTGCGCTCTCGATAAGATCAGGGAAACCATAGGGGTTAAGCCTGAATAGGAAGCAGATGGACACCAAAAAGGCAACATCACGGGAGATCCAAAGGAGCATCTTTTCCGACAGTCTTTTCAAGCAGTTGGAGGACATGGAAAAGTGTGCAGGGTCCAGAAACGCGTCCTTGGCGGCAAAAGCGTCGGAGTATCGCGAAGAAGGGCTCGCACCGGACGAAGTCGTCGACATGCTTATTCTTGATGGCTTCCCGTCTGAGCTGAGCAGAAACCATGTAAAAATGGGGACGACGGCCCAGGCTGAATCTGGAGACAGGTGGGACTTTACCTACGAAGATGCATACGGCAGGATTTGGCGCGGATCGCAGCTTGGCATTACGGTCGCCGCCAATTCAAAGGATGAGGCAATCGCCGCCGCTGTAGAACTTGTTGCATCTGGTGAAATCCAGCTCGAGAGGGTCATCGATGCCGAGCGAATCGAAACAGCGGACTGAACCGTCTCCCCGTACAAGGGTTTTAATTGCGCTGATCAGGAATAGTCAGGAACTGGCTCTTCATCAGCTACTGCAGGACTCCCGCGACGTTCTGCATGCCGCATCCAAGGTTGCATCGGCATATGGAATAGACCTCGGCGGCGAACTTGACAGGATGGACGAGAGGATAAAGTCCAAACCGTGGCGTGATCTTGCAATTGACTTCGACATTTTGATTGAAAGCATCGTTAGAAACGACCTTCGTAAATCCAAATAGGGAACACACCATGTCTGACGAGATTCCGAAGTCGATCACGGCTTCAAAGCGTGCAGATCTTGCTACAATGATTGCTGAATCCGACGCCTCCGATTTTTTACTTGGACTCGTAAATCTCTCCGACAGCGGAGTATATCACGATCCGGACTGTCCGATCTGCAACAGCAGTCACCGCCGCAAAGCGGAAGCAGACTGGCTGAAGACCCGCGACGCCGATATGGTTCGCCAGCTTTTCAAGGACCACGGCGAAACCTATTCGATTCCGTATATCAAAAATCATATGGAGGAGCATCTTGACTCCTCTCAGCGCGAAATACGCAAGCGCGAGTACATTGAAAAGGTTCTATCAGCTTCAAAACGCGGGCTTACAACCCTCGAAACTCTTGACATTGCCCTTGCCGCTCTTCATAATCGCCTTGCTGAAATAGAGGCGCTTGATAATTCCGACCCTGTTAAGAGCCCGGTAGAGGTAGCCAAGATAAAAGCCGATTCGGTGAAAAATCTCACCGCCGCCATGGGAAACCTCTGCCAGCTCCGGGCGAAGATGCTCGGTGAATTGAAACGTGACGGCGAAGTGTTTACCATTCGCAAGGGGGACTTTGCAAAGATTTCGACCGAACTCTTCAACGAGGCGGACAACAACGATCAAAAATTGATGATCTCGAAATTTATGGAAAAGATCGTCGAAATAGCGATGGACTTCTAATGCACGAACATAAATGCAAGCACGACGGCTGTAGCCACACGGCGCTCAGCAACGACGAAATGAAGCGTCTTAAAAACAACGGCTACAGGCAGGACTCCGGCGACGATTCTTGGAAAACCTATGTCATCAGAAACAAAAAGACCGGCAAGATTGCCGAAATACGTGCCGCATCCGCCGTCCATGCATCGAATTTGATCGGCTGGCGACCGCGAAGCGTAGAAGTTATTCAAGAAAAGTAGAAATTTCGGAGGTACGAAATAATGAGTGGAACATGCGGCTGCAAGATGAAGATACCGAAGGGCGAAGAGGGAGCCGAATTTCTTATCGATTCCATTCTCGATTCCGAATACGGGAACGAAACCGTCTCCGATATGATTGATGAATATGAAGAGGAAAATGGAAGGAAGGTTGTAAATGCAAAGGGTCCCGCCCAAGAGCTTCTGAAAGAGAAGTATAACCGTTTTGGCAAGGACTACTGGGCGAAAAACAATCCGAATTCCAAGTTGGACAGTGTCCTACTCGAGATCCCGCCTTCGGTAACGAGAAAAATGTTTCCCAATGGAAGTTCCTTCAACTGGATTGTCTTCCTGCAGTCAATCGAATACGGCAAAGACGGCAAGCCCGTTATGGAGACGATAACGGTCAAAAACGATATGGGCAAGGAAGTTCAGACTGAAATTCCAAAGAAACGCGTCTGGCGTATCGAATACGACTATTATGACAGGTATGGACAGGGTTCCAAGGTGTGTAGCGACAAGGTCACCAGCTCGATGTGGGACAAGCTGCTAAAGGGACAAATCGACCGGATGAAAAACGGTGGTATGGCGGAAGCCATTTGTTCGGCACACAAGGACAACATGGAAAAGAACCCGGCATTCAAAACCATTGGCGCCAAGGTCGGTTCCAAAATCTACAAACAAAAGGATCCGGAAGGCAATGATTCGCTGTGTTTCGATATTATCGTAACAGACGAATATACCCCGGAACAACCATCCGACGAGTTTGCAATCAATCTCGACACGCCGGCGCGAGGCGGGAGATCCAAACAAACCATCTAAATTGTGTGAATCCACTTGACCTCCGGCTGGGATGGAGGTAGTTTAAGCCCGACGACCTAAGTTGGGCTTTTTACTTGGAAGTGGCAATGCCAGAAGAACTGAAATTCGATTTAATGCCGATATCGCCTGTTGGCAAAAAGAAGAACAAGAAAAGCGCTGGACCGGCAGCCGTCTCTGAAGTCAGCGAGCGGGTCGTAATCCCCTGTAAAATCAAATCTTCGATATTCGAGAAGGACACGTTCAAAATCTTGAACGTGAAGTTAAACTCCGCCTCCTCGACATCTATTCCAGACTGTGTTCCCGACGAATGGTTGAAAAACAGCTTCGTCGTGTCTATCCGGCTTGACCATCCCATGCAGTTCACCAAGCTTTGTTCATACGTCTTCTCGGGGACAATTGTCAACCATGAAAACTATGGACTGCAGTTCAGCTCAGACTTCGTTTTCGAGGACGAGCCTTCCGATTCCGAAATGATGTTTAACTATCTGGTGACGTTGCCCGACATCGGTCCCGAGCGCGCCAGAGCTATTCTCTCCGAATTCGATATTTCCGAACTTTCTTCGGTTTTTGAAGACGATTCAGACCAACTTCTCAGGATCAACGGTATCACCAAGAAGCGCATCGGGGCCATCGTTGACAAGTGGGAGAAGGACAGAAACCTGAGGCGCATCTATTGTTGGCTGTCGGATCACCAGGTACCTGTCGAGTACGGAATGAAGATTCTCAAGGAATTCGGAGAAAAGTCCATCGATATACTTGAGGATAATCCATATATGTTGTCGCGCATCCGCGGTATTGGCTTTCCCCGTGTAGACTCCATCGCCCACCGCATCCTCGACGAGGTACCGCGTGAAATGAGGGTGCGTGCATGTGGAGAGTACATTCTCAAAGAGTCAGGATTAGAGGGGCACCTATGCCTGCCCTATGACAACTTTAAGAAGCGTCTGTGTGACCAGCTCGCCGAGTTCAAATTGACGCAGGAGGATGCGGACGCCGTACCACAGGTTACATTGAATAATTTTGTCGTACTCCGGAACAACACAACTGGCGATTCACTGGTATATGATCCAAAAACGTATGGCGCCGAGCGCGGTATCGCCTTCGCCTTTGTTGAAATGTCGAACTACAAGTCTCCCTACGAATGTGGGGATGAAGACCTCGAGTACGCCGAGTATGAATATGAGGATACCATCGGCGACAAGATCATACTTGACGATTGCCAGCGCGAAGCGGTAAAATCCGCCTTCAACAACAAAATTACTGTTATCACCGGCGGCGGCGGTACCGGAAAGTCGACGATCTGCCGGTGTATCCGTTCCATCGCCCAGAACAATGGACAGTCGGTCGTTTTTATGGCTCCGACTGGACAGGCAGCAAAGGTTTTGGGACAAAAGACGTCCCACCCCGCCTCGACTATTCACCGTGCACTTGGGTTGACGCCAGACGGTGTCCGTGAACTGAAGGAAATCAGTGCAGATATCCTTGTCATTGATGAATTTTCCATGGTTGGTATCGACACCCTTCCCTATCTTATGGGGGCAATCAGAAGCTATCAGTATACGAATATCGTTATGGTCGGAGATCCGCAGCAGCTTCCCAGCGTCGCATCCGGCAACTTCCTCGCAGATCTGATCGCATCCGGCATCGCCTCGGTGCAGACCCTGGTGCACATCCACAGGCACAGTGAAAAGAGCTACATCGCTAAAATCGCAAACACGATTTCGTCTGGCGAGGTTCCCGATATCCCGCCTGACGCCGAAGACTTTGTTTGGGTCCCGTTCGACGACTTGGAAAATGCCGCCGAAAAAGCCTCTGCAATCGTCAACAAATATTTGTCCAAGGGGCGAATCGAAGACGTACAGGCTTTGGCCCCCATGTATCGGAGTCCCGCCGGAGTGGATGCAGTCTGCAACAATGTTCAGCAGATGGTGGCAACGGGTGAAAAGTTTGAATACAAGAACAAGACGTTCTATGTCGGCGACAGGGTTATGCAGCTTGTCAACAACTACGACAAGGATGTATTCAACGGCACCATAGGAATCGTTGCCGAATTCGGATTTGCAGTTGTACGCCCAGAAGTCGAAAATATAGAACGACAGTATTTGAAGGTCGATTACGACGGCGATACGAAGCTCTACGTCGCCGATGAAATCGACGAACTAAGGGTGTGCTGGTGTTCTACCGTCCACAAGTTTCAGGGATCACAGATGCCCGTCGTCGTTTTTATCATGACCGAGGCCAACGTTAGAATGATGACCCGTGAGCTCGTCTACACCGCGATCACCCGAGCAAGCGAAAAGGTCTACATCGTCGGATCCTACAACATGCTGTGTCTTGCCGCCCGGCAGAGTGAGATCCGAAAGCGCTATACATCGACCGCAAATCTGATCAGGTGGAAGATCGACGGTCTTCCCGGCGATATTACGGTTTTGAATGCAAACAAGGCATCAAACAGGTAGTGGAAATGGAATCTTGTATGTCGAAGTTTGAAGAATCTATTCGTTCAGGCGAATCTGACCGTACTCCTCTCCACCGAACATTGCCGCAAATTCGTGAACCGTGATGACATCTCCGGTGCTTCCGGACATCTCGATCACAATCTTGAAATTGGTACCAGTCGCGGCAAGCAGTTCCAGACCTTCGACTGAGTTTTCGTCGATCCACTGGTAGTCGGTGAGATCCACGGAATCAGTATTTGTCACGCCCCACTTCAACACCGAATTCACCGGTACATCGGATTCCGAAGTCAAAACTACCGAAACCGGGGTAAATCCGAGCTCAAACGTTTCTGTAAAGAACAGCGACGCGGTTTCACTGGTAACACCGGTAATCAACATTTCCGATATGACCGGTCCTCCGCTCGCTTCCGCACCATAGGTGTAGTAGACCGGAATGTAGACTTTTGCGACAAGTACAAGCCTGATTTGCAGATAACGCCCCGTATGCGCCGAGACATCGGTCTCCGGGTTCAGGGACGGATTTCTCCACGAAACGTTTGAGAGGTCGTCGGTATTGCCAGAACGGGCATACATCACGACATATTCCGAATCGTGTTTGGTAGCGGTATATGAAACTTCTCGCCAACCAAGAAGATATTCGCTGCCGTCGAGTATGCCGGAGTCCCAGATGCCGATCACGGTTCGAGGAATGACGCCGTCCCAGATCGGCTCCCCAATATGGGTGAATGTGGCTGAGGTGATCGCGGCTTCGGTCGTTTCTGTTGCTTTCAGATCAATAGACATATTAGAAAAAATCGAAGAACCAGCGGAACTTGACATAGCCCCGTCCGATGCTGCCGTGTGTTTTCAGGTTCATATAGATGAATTCCGAGGTTGTTTCACTGGAAGTACCGACCGATACGTTGTTCGCGTTCGAGGCAAGTCCAGCCAGGTTGTATCCTGCGAAAAACGAAGTAAGTACAGTTTTTTCGGCAAATACCAGTGAATGTTCGACCCCGATGTCGCCGGCTGCTACGGAACCGTCCGTGTTTGCAGTCCCAGATCCGTTTGGAACAACGGGGTCCGACGCCGTGATGCACAGCTTTACGTTTGCAATCTGGTTGGCACCTTCGACCAGCATTTTTATGACCTTGACATCCGTCCATTCATTTGGCATAGCCTTATCGAAGTTCAACGAGTCGATTGTTTTGATGCGTTCTCCGGTTTCCGAGTCGTAGAGCGACATGGAAACTTTCAAATCGGCTGAAACATTGGCATTTTGTGATGGTCCGCAGGACATTTTTACCTCTTGGACTTGACGGGCGGGTTTACATAGGGTACATTCAAGACAAACAATCCGGAGTCCTGCTCAAATGTCAGATTTCACACATCTTCATGTACACAGTCATTATAGTATATTTCAAGGTCTTCCAAAGCCCAAGGAGCTCGTCGCCGCTGCCGCACACATCGGATACAAGGCTTTGGCGCTTACCGATTATGGGCTGTGTGCTGGATTCCCCGGATTTGTCGTGGCGTGCAAAGATGCTTCAATCAAACCGATTTTGGGCTTCGAAGCGTATATCGTTCCGGACCGCATGGTCAAAGAAAAGGGCGAACGCCGCTACAACGTTCTGCTGACCGCCAAGAATAAGGTCGGTTATGCAAACCTCATCGATATTTCATCTGCGGGATTTATGGAACAGTACTATGGCAAGCCCCGTATTGATTTGAAGTATCTGGCGGAGCACTCCGAAGGACTCATCTGTTCCACCGCCAACATCTCCGGGCACGTCCCAACCAAGCTTCAGCTGAATGAAGAAGACAAGGCGCTCGCCGCCATGGGCTGGTACCGTGACGTATTTGGGGATGACTTCTATGTAGAGATCATGTTCCACGAATACACCAAAAAGGCTACTCAGGACATGGAGAAGTCTGTTATGGAGCGTCTTCTCAAACTTTCTAAGTCGATGGGGATAAAAGCTTTCTGTAGCAACGACGTACGGTATTGCGCCCGTACGGATGCCCCATTTTTCGAGGCGTACATGTGTTGTGCTCCACGTTCACGTCCGTTGAAGGACCCCGACCGCTTCTCCATGAATTCCGACGAATTCTATCTCAAGACTCCGGAGGAGATGGCAGACTACTTCAACCAGGATCTCATGTCCACCACTGCAGAAATTGTTGAAAAGGTGGATGCTGACATTCTCGGCACCGGCGCCGACTATCTTCCCAGCTTCGACGTCCCGGAGGGACAGACCGAGAACAGCTTTTTGAGAAGTCTGATCTATGACGGCATGAAGTCGAAGGAGCTTTTCGACAAGCCGGAATACAGGGAGCGCGCCGAGAGGGAGATGAAGGTTTTCGAGGCGTGCAACTACGTCAAATATTTTCTCGTGTTGTGGGATTTCGTCAATGCGGCGAAGAGTGCCGGCATCGTCGTCGGTCCGGGGCGCGGATCCGCCGCCGGTTCATTGTGTCTCTACGCCCTCAACATAACTAAGCTGGACCCGCTTGAGCACGGACTGTTGTTTGAACGTTTTCTGTCGGTCGCCGTGGAGCGCAAGGTAGAGGCGGCAGACTTCGGACTTGATGGAGGTGTAAAGCCGGACGGCAAGTCTCTTGATCCGCAGAAGATGTTGGAGCTCTGTTCATCGGCTTCCGACTTCGACCGTAATTCGTTCATCGCCGAGGGACAGCAGATGAGGCGCCTTGGCGTTGTAGACCAGTTTATGGACATTGCCGGCGCCGACTGTGGCACCGGTGATGAAAACGGGTGTAATTCGTGGATGGCGTACTGGTCAGGGATGACTTCGAAGAAGCCGGATGGACCATTGAACATCGCCGAGAAGCTTGTCGCCACCCGTGTGAGTCCGCCCGACGTTGATCTCGATTTCGACTATCACCGTAGAGACGAGGTCTACCGCTATCTTGACAACAAGTATGGAGCGGCGTACACCTGCAACATCGGTACCTTCACGACGATCGGACCGCGCTCGGCGCTGAAGTATCTTGCCAAGGCGTTTGATCTTGGGCGGGACTATGATCCGAAGACAAAGGATCGCTTCGACAGCCTCAGGATTGGATCGGAACTTGCGGATATGGTGTTTGACTCGCCGAAGATTGACTTCAATGAAGCGTTTGCACGGGTTCCCGCGCTTGAAGAACGTATGCGGTCGTACGGCAACGACTTTTTCAATGCCTGTTTGTCGATCGAGGGACGAAACTCCGCCATGGGACAGCATCCCGCCGGTTATGTCGTCAGCAAGACTCAGATTCACGAACTGGTGCCTCTGCGTACCAAGAACGACATGATTGTTACACAGTTTGACATGAACGAAGTCGAGGAGCTCGGGCTTCTGAAATACGATCTCCTTGCTCTGCGGACCTTGACGGTCATCTCGGACACTGTGAAGCTGATCAAGGAGCGGCACGGCGACGACATCGATCCCGATGCGCTGGACTTCAAGGATCAAAACGTATTCGACATCCTCAACAAGGGTATCACCAACGGTGTCTTCCAGTACGAGTCCGGAGGGATGACCGAATTGCTCCAGAACATTCACGTCGACGACTTCGAAGACATGGTCGCCGCGGCGGCGATTTTCCGCCCCGGACCCCTCGCCGCGAAGGTCAATGAGACGTATTGCGACGTAAAACATGGGAGGATGGCTATTGAATATGATCATCCAATTATGGAGGAAGCACTTAAAAACACCTACGGATGTCTGATCTATCAGGAACAGATTATGGAACTTTCGAAGGTTATGGCGGGATTCACCAGTTCGCAGGCTGACAAGCTCCGAAAGGCATGCGGAAAAAAATTACACAGTCTCATGTTGGAGATCAGACCTAAATTCATCAAAGGCTGCGTCGATAACAACATCGATGAGCGCACCGCAGTAAAGGTCTGGGCGAAGATTGAAGAATTCGGATCCTACGGTTTCAACAAGTCCCACAGTGCCTGCTATGCCTTCATTGCGTATCAGACCGCTTATTTGAAGAGATACTATCCGCTCGAGTTTATGTGTTGCCTTCTAACCTCCGTCGTCGGCAAGCCCGACAAGCTGCCGAAATATATGAGGGAGGCACGTGATGTTTTCAAATTCCCACTCTATCGCCCAGATGTGAATTTGAGCGGTATCGACTTTGAAATTGCCACCGGCGAGAGTGCACTGCTGGTTCCGTTCACCTATTTGAAGGGGGTGGGACGAACCCCGGCGCAGACGATCATCGAAAACAAGCCGTATGAACACTTCCGCGACTTCGTCGAGAAGACGCACGATAAAGATATCAACAAGACGGTTGTTGAAGCTTTGATCGATGCCGGCTCCTTCAGTGCATGGGAGCCGGATTGTGCAAAGCTAAAAATAATGTATCAGGGCTTGATAAAGGAGTTCAAGTCGCGTAAAGTCAAGAAAGAACGGTTCAGCAGTGGAACGGTTCCCCTGTTGTCATACAGATATAGTGAAACGGAGAAAGGTAAATGAACAAGGAAATTGATTGGCGTCGGGAATACAGTGAAGACGAGATCGAACAGGCTTTTAGCGATGCGTTCACAAAGCCTGCAACATACAACGGTGTGTCCACCTGGGAAGCGCTTGTCGAATGGGAAGGAGACGACCTCACGGTCGTTCTTGAAGTAACTTCAATGGCTGGCGACAAGACCAAAGCACAGTTTGAGGGTTGCAAGGAACTCACCGGACTTGAGATTACGCTGTTCGACGGTGAAGTCGTAAACTTCAAGATGCATGAGGCACTGACCTTGAACGGGACCGACTACCGTGTGATCTACATTCCCGGCGAAGCCGACGACGAAGTCGTTGACGACGAGTTGACAGAAGAAGAGCCGGATGAACTTGACGACGATACTGAACTCAGTAGCGACCTTACCGGGTCTATCTCTTGGGACGAAATCGCGGAGGAGTAAAAAATGTCGGATGTAAACGCAGAACTGCAGAATGTAATCCAACAGTGCGAGTCTTTTCTGTCATCGCTCAGTCCCCGCAAGGACGAAATCGAGAGTATTCGTGCCGGAGTAGACAACGCTTGTGAATTCAGCCTTTCGGGAAGTATTGTTCCGGCTTCCCTGGCACAGGACCTAATGGCTGTTGAACGGGCATACTGCCAAGTGTCGACGGCGCTTGCCATGGTTGAAGAAGGTAAGATCCTTCGGAAGAAGCTTGTCGAGATGATCAAAAGTGCGGCGATTCGTGCCAGTGGGCAGTCGAGTCAGGACAAGCGCACCGCCGACGCCGAATTCATCACCGGAAAGTTCGGAGTTGAACAGGCGATGTTCGAAGCCTTCTTCAAATACTGTGAGAAGAAGCTCGACAGTATCCAGATGCGGTACTATACGGTACGTGCGGCACTTACTTCGATCGAACAGGATCTGAGGATTGGCGGTACCGCCGGAATGGGTACCAGACAGCTGTTGAACTCGGTTGATTCGCCGTCTAAAAGCAATCTCGCCGATAGTGGATCTACCGGCGGCACAAAACCATGGGGATCCGTCTAAAAAAAAAACGAAAAAGGCTTAAAATGTATTTGTATCCGTTTCACAACGGGGTATATTCAAATAACACAAAATGAACGTCATTTAGGCGTTCCAAAAAACACCAAAACACCAAAACACCAAAACACCAAGGAGTCATCACTATGAGTGACGGCGAACAAACACAGGCATTCGAAGAAGCACTGAATGGACAAGGACAGGTCGGCTGGGGACAGGTTGCAAAGGGGGGTCGTGGAAACGGCGCGCCGCGCAGTCTGTATACACAGGTAGAAAAGCTCAAACTGAAGGATTCCGGTACCCAGTACAAGATGCGTATTATCGGGCAACCGTTTCCGTCCTTCAAGCTCTACTCACCCATCGAAGTCAACCTCGACAACAACTACAACCGTGAACTGGAAGTTTTTACCGCCGGCAACAAGCCCACCGTCCGTTATGGAGTGTGGGTGCTGGACCGCAACGACGGTAACAAGATCAAACTCTTCGAGGGCGGCACGATGATCTTCCGCCAGTTCGGTACCTATCAGGAAATCATCGGCGACGATCCGGGCGGTCCAGAAGGACCAGACTGGTCTGTTTCGTTTACCGATCCTGTCGGGGACAATGGTAAAAAGAACCCAAGACTGCGTCAGTATCGCTGCATGCACATCAAGGCTGCACCGTTTACCGATGAAGAGAAGAAGCGGATCGCTGAACACTGCGCAAAGTTTCCGTACGCCGAAGTCATCAAAGGCAGCGACGACGAATACATCAACAAGCTCTGGGAAGAGGCGAAGAACGCCCCGGAAGGCGCGCCGATTCCCGGTTCATACCCCTGGTATCAGCAGAAGCGTGAAAATTCCCAGCAGGAGTCCAAGGATCTGAATCTTGACGCCCCCAAGGGTCAAACAGACCCGGTTGCGGCTACTGCCGCAACGACACCTGCAACAACACCTGCAACAACACCTGCACCGACACCTGAAGTCGACACGAATTCAGGTGGAGACGGTTTTGACGCTAGTTTCAAAACCGGCACCCCGGCGACTGAAGGAACCGAAGCGAAGCAGGGCGGAACCGCTCTCTTCTAGGTCCGACACGACGAATAAACAAAGGGGGTCCGACATATTTTGTCGGAACCCCCTTTTTCAATACCAGGAGTTTTGAATTATGGCAAGAAGAAAGAAAAAGGCAGAACCTGCTCCGGTTACGGTCGGATTAAAGGCTGCACTCGCTGGCATCACCAAGGATTTTGGTGAGGGATCCATCATGTTGTTGGGGACGAGGGGACATGTTCCCACCCCGTATATTTCGACCGGTGCCCTGTCGCTCGATATTTCGCTCGGTATCGGTGGCGTTCCGCAGGGACGAATCGTCGAAATCTGGGGACAGGAGTCGTCTGGTAAGACTACAACGTGTTTGTCTATCATCGCAGAAGCACAGAAAGCCGGTGGCATGTGTGCCATTGTCGACGTTGAACATGCACTTGACCCCGTGTGGGCTACCAATATCGGCTGTAACGTCGACCATCTCTTGATTTCCCAGCCCGACTGCGCCGAGGACGCCCTTGAAATCACGGAGCGTCTCGTACGTTCAAACGAAGTGTCCGTTGTTGTCGTCGACTCCGTTGCGGCCCTTGTGCCACACGCCGAGATTGAAGGACAGATGGGAGACAGTCATATTGGTCTGCAGGCACGTTTGATGTCGCAGGCGCTTCGAAAGCTCACGGCTGTCGTCGCCAACAGTAAGACGTGTCTGATTTTCGTCAATCAAATTCGCGAGAAGATCGGAGTGATGTTCGGCAGTCCGGAAACGACATCGGGCGGCAATGCTCTGAAGTTCTATGCTTCCGTACGAATCCGCATCAGTCGCGGCGACTCGATCAAATTCCCCGGAAGTGACACGTTGGTTGGTACTATGGTGAAGTACGACATCAAGAAGAACAAGTTGGCCGCTCCGTTCCGCATCGGAGAATTTGCCTTGTTGTACGATTCTGGTGTCAGCTATGAGCACACTCTTGTTGCCGCGGCACTCGACCAGGAAGTACTGGTGAAGAACGGTTCTTGGATTGCCTACGGCTCCGACAACATCGGACAGGGCGCCGTGCAGGCTGCCGACTTTTTCGCCGAACACCCCGATGTAGCGGCTGAAGTCGACCACAAGACACGCGTGGCTGCAGGATTGATCGAGGAAGATTCAAGTCCTGAAGAGCCGAAGACAGAAGAGCCGAAGACAGAAGAACCGAAAGCGGACGAATCCGTGGAAGGCGTACCGGGAGATGAATCCAAGTGATTTCGTCGACATCTGTCATGAGCGGCTGAAGACCTCCAAGGAGGGCTTCGACTATCTGACGAAGGACCGGTGTCTCACCGTCGATCTCATCAAAGCTGAAAAGCTCGGTTTCTGCGACAACGCAATCGCCGAGAAGTTCTGTAGTGATGGGAAGGGGAGGTGGAAAGCCGGTCCTTCTTTTTTTGCAAACCGCATCGTAGTTCCGATCAGGGACGATTGCGGCAGAGTCGTGGCATGGGCTTCCCGTTCGGTTTGTCCGGAGGACAAGGGATGGTGGAACACACCGTTCAACAAGGAGTTCAATCTCTATGGTCTTGATACCGCGAGAAATGACGCATTCAACTCGAACTGGATATATATTGTTGAAGGATATATGGATGTTCTGTCGCTGAAGGGTTCCGGGCTGCCCAACGTCGTTGGATTGATGGGCACCTCTTTGACACTGGGACATATAGGACTTATACTGCGTTACTGCAACCGGGTTGTTTTCTGCTTCGACGGAGATGAGCCGCGAGAAAAGAACGGCATTATGGAAGACGGACCCGGATTAAAGGCGTTGAAGAAGGTTGTTTTCGAATATGGGAAGTCTCCATACTTCGAAGAAATGGCGGCGATTCTTTTGCCGCCGCCGAGCGATCCGGCAGAGTATGTCAACAACCACGGGTTGAATTCCATGCTCGCGCTAGAACAGAACATCATAAGGACCTGATATGGCATTTTTCAAAAAATCTTCGCTGAACAACCGCCTGAAGACGGCAGTTGTCGCACAGCAGCGCGATATCGAAGTGCCAGCAGGGCTTTTTCGCGGCAGGGATGCCGCGGGCTGCCTGCTTCGTGGTGCACGCGAGGCGCGAACCCCGGTTCCTTATGACCCCGAACGTGAGAAGTGGATGTCGCTGGTTGGCGGGGCCGACATTTTCGAGGTTGTGAAACGCCGCGTATCCCTTTCCGATGTCGAATCCAGACTCTATGCCTATATCGATCTGGTGGTTAGAACATCTGGCGAAATTGTACTTGTAATGCTCCGGAAAAACGACCTGTCGATTGAAGCTCCGTTGAATGCCGACGTCTTCGATATGACCGCCGCAATGTACCTATCCGGGGTACATTCTGGGCTTGTCGTATATTTTTCTGGAGAAAAAATGTCTTCTTTTTTTGTAAACCCGGACAAAAAGGCGTATAAAGAACTGTTGGAAGTAATAATTTCCGGCAGTCACGTTTTATTTGCCAGCGAATTACGCGGGCAAATGCCGGATGGAAATCCGGGCAGACTCTGTACGAGCTGCCCATATGGGAACAACTGCGCTATATCGGCGCACGGAGGAAACAGTGGCATTTGTAAAGACGGCTGGGACACGGAAGGCTCGGGCGGGGGGAATCGATCGGAAGCGGGAGAACGAACTGGTACTGATGCTCCAACAGAACAGTAGCAACGGGTATCTTTTTCAGCAGATCTATGAACCAAGAATTCCTACAATAACCCATCTAAGCAGGCGCTTTGCGTATCTTGGAGAGGACATAGAGTCGGAAATCAACGTTGTGTTCATCAAGTCGCTTGAAAAATTCAAAAGTTCCAGTCGGGACTTCAATACCTTCTTCTATACTAATGTTCTCAACCATATGCGAAATATGATGAAGTCGAGCAAGCGGCAGAAGCGGACACTTCTCGACGGTAGTGATCCGTCCTTCGCCATGGTCAGGCTCGACGACGGGGCTGACGACGAGAGATCTCCACATGACGTCATAGCTTCGCCTTCCAACGTTTTGTCAAGCGTTTCCGTTTCGGAGATGATTGAAATTGTGCGTAGGCAGAGTTGGGTGCTGTACGATATCATGATTGAAATCGCCAGCTATGGTTCGCCGTGTATCAAGCGGCACATCTATGACGGAGAGGTGGAAATGTTGGACGGCGAATCCGAAGAAGATGCTGTTGCCCGCAATATCTGTATTCCACGCTCTATTTATTGTATCAAGGACCTGTCTAGGAATGAACAGTCCCTTTCATTCCGTATCAGTGTTAGTTCACAAAATGCCATTAAACATCTATCTTCTTTTCTTAAAAAGAAAGGTTTTTCAGGCTGAAATAGAGAATCTCCACGCAATTACGGAACAGGTGTTGTAAAATACCGACAAAGATCATAAAGCACATGGAGACACTTCGCATGGAAAATAATTCCGGAAAGGAATTCCCGAACGAACTCAAAGTAAAAGCTGATGGACCAGACGCCCCGGAGGGACAGCGTAAGATGGCGGTGAAGAAGCTCGCCGGCGCTATTGCACATTCTTTAAGAGAGAAAGGCGAGGTGCACGTCCGGTGTTTCGGAAACGCATGTATCGGCAAGGCATGCAAGGCAATCGCTATTTCGACAAGCTATGTCTCTCCGCATGGACTTTCGATATTGTGCATTCCATACTTCATCGAAGCGGAAATGGATGGACAGATGAAGACCGGGATTGCATTTCGTGTATTCGCCGAGTAGGAAATGCCAAGAAGAATAACACCTGTGGGAAGTAGCGTCCGTAAGAATATTTCGGAAAACGAATTGTTGTGGTCCGAAAAGACACCAAGGGGCGACAACGAATTCGGCACCGTGACGCTCAACCCCGGAACATTCCGTGGCGTTTCTCTGATAGTAGAGGGATTCGGACTGGGGTCGCCACACGCATTTCGAAGGCGTTTTTGAAAAAAAACGATAAAGCTATTGACATCGCCGAACAAACGGTGTAGAATAAGAGCACAGGATCGCACATCCTCCAATCGTGCAGTAAAGAAACGGTGAGTGAAATCTCCGGCGAGGCGCCGGACGAGAAAGCCACCAGAATCGACCGAGAAAAGGTCGGTAGAAAAGGAGACGTAGCTATGAGCACGTCTGTTCTCTCCCAGAGGATTGCCGAAGCGGCAAAAATCCTCAATCCCAAGTCCCCCTCCGATGCTGAAGCCATTCTGACCGAAGCATTGAACGCATGCGACTGCAGTCCCGAGGACCCCACGTCCACCCAGTTGATCAACTATGTCGAGCCAGACAAGATCATCCCAGAGCTTATCGACGGAAAGTCGACTGCCCGGCAGCGTCTTGCCTGGGACATTCTGGTCGGCAATTCGGCAGCTGCCTGGCAGAAGAGCGCACAGCCGCAGATCGAAGAGTCCGAAATCGTCAAACTCCTGAAAGATCAGCGTCCAGTTGGTCAGTGGAAGGATGCCGAGCTCCTCGAAGCCTACAATCAGGACTGCGACCCGGAAGTGGAATGCGTCCTGAAGAAGAAGGCTGCCGGATCTCCTGTGGTCATTTTCAAAAACGAGGATGAAGGTGTTATCGATGTCGAATCAACCCTGAAGTGTCTGCGTATGTCGCGTCGCCGCGACCGGATGCCGGAAACCATGCGGTTTGACGGCAAGCTGAAACGGCTGTACCGTGTCGGCGAATTCCCCGCTATGGTTCTCTACCAGTGCCCCCTGCATTCGGACGTCATCCTGTATGACGGCTACTGCGACAAGGACGACGTCAACTGGGGAAACGTCGAAATCCTGTATGACGGCTACTGCGACAAGGACGACGTCAACTGGGGAAACGTCGAATACGAGGCAATGCAGTTTGTCCGTCTCGTCAAGGAAGCCAAAGAACAGCCCAAGAGGCATCGCGAAATTGAAAAGCTTGTTGGGATTGCCGAAGAGGGAATCGACGCCCTGAAGGAAGAGTTCCCGAAGGTCGGACTCAAGTTCGATGAACTTCGTCGTGAAGACAACCTCCCCAACCTGAAGCAACGCCATTCCACTTCCCGTGGTTCGGCTGATCCCGTCCGCGCCTCCGGCGGCAACCGTTCGTACTGAGGCGTATCATGTCAGTAACTGCTAAAACCTATGTTCAAAAGGTCGCCCGGGAAGGCTGGACTTCAATAATGGAGTGCGGCAACTTTAAGGCGAGTCTCATGAAGGCTCCGCGTCTGACCGACAACGGTTGTGTACGAGGTCTTCCACAGGGTTCACAGATTCCCGTCTTTCCGATTACCGCTCTCCCGGCCTGTCCGGGGGAGTGGCTCCGGGAGGAGGGGGTATACGTATGCCCGGTAGACACCGAATGGGGACTCTGGTTTGATTGGACGATGAACGACGTCATGAACACCGCCGTCGTACCATCGGTCAAGGGAATGAACCCGATCACCGGTCTCGAGGTTGAAGGACCCGGACTTGAAACATACAAAAAGTGCTGTCCCCGCCACGGTACCGAGTTTGGTCCCAACCGGCTTTGTGAAGAGTGTGGCTACCGCTGGCCAGCCCAGAACTACGTCACCCAAGAATCTACAATGTGGTGGGACGGTTTTAGGCAGCCTGATGGTTCGGTAAGACAGTTTTTTTTCACCGACGACGACCGGCGCGACATTGCATCCGCTGTCATCGGCAAGGAAAACACCGTTCCGGCATTCGGCTTCGTGTTCTATCGTCCGAAGGTGGAGCGGCAGCAAAAAGTTGAGAGAACCCGCGAGATTCTCATCGGGTGTCACATCAAACCTGAGAAGTGGTACGCCTTCGACTTGTACGGCTATAAAGGCGACAAGCACCTCGGCAATGGAAAATCACCGACGATTAACGATTACTCGACCAGCGGCACCGTGGTGTCGGATGATTCGGTTAGCATCAGCTACTGCAATTCTTCTGGTGTGGACGGCGGCAAGGGTACAATTTTGCGAAGCCTGAGCGTCGATGGGTTATCGGCTGAAGAACTTCCGGAACCATCCGAAACGGAGTCCAAGTCTGTCTCCGTCGGAGCTGGTGCGAAGATCAATCAGGAACTGAAGGTGGATGAACTCGGAATTGACGGCTGGAAGGACGAAAACTCCGGGATCATCCGTTTGTATTTCGTTTTCGAGGAACAGTTCCGGAATATTGTCCAGGAAGGCGGCATCAAGGGAATCCAGACGAACAACGACGGATTTCTTGCCGAACTTCCGGTCGGTTGAAAAAAAATACAAAATCAACTTGAAAAAACTCCTTGGTGATGTAGGTTCAAACTACAACCGAGGAGTTTTTTTATGAAGATAGCAATTACCGCTGATCCGCATCTGAACAACAATACGTATCAGATCATCGATCCCGATTCCGGTCTCTATGTAAAAAGCGTCGATGCCATTAACGCATTTGAATGGTTTGCAGACGAATCAATCGCGAGAAAGGTCGATCGCGTAGTCGTTCTTGGCGACACCTTCCACAATTCCGATCCTACCGAGGCGATCAGGCGCCGGGTCAGCCCCGTCCTGCAAAAGCTGGCAGCAAGCAAAATCCAGGTCGTCGTCATTACGGGAAACCACGACTTCTGTAGCAAGTACCATGCCTTGGAGTCGATCGAAGGGTGGAACAAGCTGGTCAAAATCGTAGATAAACCATTTGTCGAAGCCGGTATTGCTTCGTATGCCCCCCACACCATCGACATTGAATGTGGACGCACAGACTTTCGTACTATGATCAAGTCGCTGCCGACCACATCCTGCGGCAAGCATATCTTTTTCGGTCACTTCGGCGTCCGTGGTGCAATGCGCGACAATCTCAGTCGTGAAGACAGCGGCGGGGCGGTATCTACGGTGGATATTGAAAACACTGGTGCCACCATCGCCTTTCTCGGGCATTTCCACAAATACCAGCGCATTAAATCGAATATCCCCGTCTTCTATGTCGGCAGCATTGAAAACCACCGTATGGAAGACATGGATGGGAAGCGTGGGTTTATGATCTACGATACCGAATCGGGAGAATATGAACGCGTCGACTATACGAAGGCGCGTCCCATGCACAGTATCGAAGTCTCCTCCCTCGACGAATCAATGGCTATTTTCGAATCAGGGGAATGGAAGTCGTCGATCGTACGCCTCTCCGTTGTCGGCGAACACAAGTCGTTCCTCGAAGTTAGGAGCAGGATAGTCGACATCAAGCGGCTGTTCACCGCCGCTGGCGGAACCTTTATCTATTGCGCAGATTCGACCGGTGCCCGCGACAAGTCGTCCAGTTCCAAGGTTGAGATCGAATCCATCGATCAGATCGACATCATGGCAACTTTGAGGGCTGAAGTCAATGAACGCCTCGAAGACGATCCGGAGGAGTGCGCCACAATTTTGCTCGAACTTGAAGAAATCTACGCAGAGGAGTCTGCCAAATGAAGCTTATCTCGGCAAAATACCACAATTTCATGAGTTTCGGCGAGACCGACAACGTTATCAACTTCGACGAAGTCTTCGACGACGATGAAACCCTGCTCGTCATCGGCATGAGGGATGGCGATCCGGAACACAGCAATGGCAGCGGGAAGTCCACTATCGTCGAAGGGCTCTGTTACAACTTCTTCGGCAAACTGCCTAGGATTGTTGCACAGAATCCGGGTCAAAAGGGCGAAGTCGCCAAACAGATCATCAGAACCGACGATGACGATGTATTCGTTGCCGGTGAAAGTTATGTTGAAACCAGATTTATAACCGCCGACGGCAGAACCTGGCGTTTGAAGCGCGGCAGAAAGGTCGACGGCAAGCGAACCGGTCACAGCAGAATTCTGGAACTTGAATGTGAAGGCGACTCCGTTGGCGGCAGGCGTGGAGACGACGCCGAGAAGCAGATTGCAGGAATTCTACGGTTCAGCTTCGAATCCCTCGTCAACTCCTGTATGTTTGCCCAGCGCGACTCAGGAAAGTTTCTCGGCGGCAGCAACGGCGTCAAAAAGGACCTCTTCATGGAGCTTGTCGGCGTGCAGATCGTCGATCGGATGCTTGCCAATGTGCGAAAGCGCAAGTCTACGGTCAACAAGGAACACGTCCAGATTCAAGCCAAGATAGATGTCATGAAGGACAGGCTCGCGGAATCCTCCCTTGAGGAAGATCCGGTACAGCAGGAAGCTGTCTGGAATGAAGATTTGAAGAGGTGCGATGAAGAAATTTCAATCCTCGACAAGAAGTTGGTTGACAGCGGTGTGGAGCCCATTCGGGAACAGTGCGACATTCTGACAAAAGAAATCGAAGTCATTCGCACCGAGTATGTCGTCATATCAAATGAGCGCCAGATTGAAATCGAACCGATTGCGCAGTCCAGCAGCAGTTTCACGCTTGCTGGCGCCGAGGCAAAAACCGAGATCGCCCATGTCGAAGAACTGAAAAGGAACATGCAGGAGGAGTATGACAGGATCCTCCCCAAGATCGTCCCGGATGAGAAGTTGGCTGATGTGCGCCTTGGGCTTGACATGGCGAAGGTGGAGCGTGACAAGTGGAGTGAAAAGGCAGCCGTTTTATCGGAACAGCATATTACCGCAAATGCTGCCGTACAGAAGATCGAAGCTGACATCCGGCACAACACCGGGCTGACCGAGTCGATTCAGACATTTCTGCGCACCGGTGAAAAGGGTGAGCCGTGTCCAAGCTGTGGATCACAGTGGAACGAAGAATCGGCTCAAGAAGAGATTGCGCGTCAGCAGGCGAAGATCGACGCCGCGAAACTGGAACTTGATGCCGCCGCCGTGCTCCTTTCGGAAATCTATACCGCTAAGGTAGAAGCCGAACAGAAGCGTGACGACGCCGATAAAAAGCTTGCAAAGGAAGCTGAGTATCAGCGGTTCAAATCCGAGAGTGAAGAGGCGACGAAGCGTACCGAACAGATCAAAGTGGAAGCGGCTCAGGTCAAACAGCGTCATGAAGCTGCAGAACAAAAGCTCGCCGACGCCAAGGTCCAACTTGATGAACTTCAGAAGCAGTGGGACATTGTCGAGGCGAAGCACAAGACTCGGCTTGATGAAAATGCGTCACGGCTGGACTCCAAAGAGACCGAACTGAGAGGTCGACAGGTACAGGTGAAGGAGGCTGAGGCTGTTCATGCCGGCGTCATTTCGTGCAAGTCGGGCGTCGAGAAGCACAAGAGTGAAATATCCACCAAGCTGGCGGTCCTTGCATCCAAGATTGAAGAATCAAAAAAGGATCATGCCATTCTTAACAAGACGATCGCCGAAATTGCCGTCGTCGGGAAAAGGCTAAACCGTCTCCTCGTTCTTGAAGAAGTGATGAGCAAAGACGGCTTCAAGACCCGCGTCGCAGAAAAGTATGTTCCGCATATGAAGCGATACGCCAACGAATTTTTGAGCCTTCTGTCGCCGGACATGTCGCTGGATATCAAGATGGACGGAAATGAAATCTCCATCGCTGTAGATGGTGCGAGCTCCTCCGACTATCTGATGTGCTCCGGAGGCGAACAGGAGGCTATCCGCCTAGCCGTAAACATGGCGAACAGTATGATTTCGATCGGCGGCAACTCCGACCTGCCCGGGATTGTTCTGCTCGATGAAATTTTCGGCTCCCTCGATCCCATGACGAGACGCAACGTGTTCACGCTCCTTGAAAGGCTGCGCGAGTACTTTCCCCGCATCGTGGTCATCACCCACGACTCCGCCCTCCAGAAGTGGTTTTCAAAGCGTCTTCTCGTTATGAAGGAAGGGAAGGTTTCTCGAATTGAAGGGCTTCAGAAGATTTCCTGATGTTTGTTGTATAATTTGTGCAACAACAGACTGGAGATGGTTTATGTCGAATGCGTCATGGATAGATATTGAAAAGGTAAAGGGTGCACTTGAAAGAATTGCACTTCTAAAGGGGCGATACGCCGATTCTGTTCGAAATAAAATTTGCACCTGTTGGGACGGTACGCCACGGGTCGAAGACAATTTCAAACGTGACGTTCTTGAAACATTTCAATACAAGGTCCCAAAACATATCGGTTATTTTCTCGATCGTTTCTTCTGTAGCCAGCCACCGATAAAGCCCAAATGGCTCCATGACCCATCCCTCTGTGCCGAAATATCCGAGCTTGAAATACAGTGGGATGCATGGAACGGATTGGAAATGCGCGACTCCCACATCGTCGAAGACATGATCGAAACGATAAAGAGACTTGGCGCGACCGACGGCGATGTCAAAAGAGTCAAATCACTGCTTGAAACGAAGGATTACGCCGGTCGACCATTGGCGGCGTTCAGAACGGAAATTAAAAGACTTGAAAAATTGAGGTACGGCGATGCCCAATAAAAAGGGTAAAAACCGGTCGAAGCAGGTTGCGGAAAAAAAATCCCGGCGCGACGTCCGAAAAAAGACTGTCAGACCACGGAAGATCCGGACTCTTCAAGACAGGCTCCATGAAATTTATGCTGTGGTGAATCTTGAAACGACCTGTTGCCGTCAGTGTGTGTGCTGTTCTGTGGCATGCCCACAAATGAACTATTCGGAGGCGACGCAGATTCTCACTCGGATTTGGAACACATGGGACAGGAACGACAAGAAGAAGCTCCTGACAACCTCAATCGACTACTTTTTCAGCAATTCGATGATCAAACCGTGCCCGCTGCTCGGTGCCGCTTTCGATGGGAAACCCGGATGCCTCATCTATGAAGACCGCCCGCTCAACTGTAGGCTTTATGGACAGTGGGCAGGCGATTCATATGAACGCCGGGTAGAAACATTCAAGACGGCAACCGGTTTTGAACGCAGCCAGCTTCCTCTCAATACACAGTGTCCCCACGTTAGACGCGTCGAAGGCGACAGTCTGGATGAAGAGACGGTCAACGAATTGTTTGCTGAAATCGACAAGCTCGACCAGCGCATCGGAGACTTCACAGAGGCACAGATGGAACAGAGGTACAACTATCGCCCAATTCACGACTGGGTACTTGCCAAGTTCTGGGGCGAGGAAAATCTCGTCTTCTGGACGGAGGTATTCCATGCCATGAAGAAAGAAGAAGTTGAGGCTCTTGTCGAAACACTGCACCAACAAGTAGAGCAGATGGTGATATGAATCAACAAGGACCGAGAAAATCATTCCTTATCGAAAGCGCCTATTACGACGAGGCGAAGCGTGCCATCGTTATGAACGGCGATATTGAAGGGCGTAGGGTTCAAATACCGTGGTATGAGAACCAACTCAGTTTTCATCCCGACATGGACCACGTCTACGAGATGAAGAAGACCGCCGAAATGATGAAGGGAAAGACTATTCTGGTGGAGTTTTCCGGTGAAGACTCTTGACGCCATAGGAATTACTTCAATGGGTTGCCGGGCGTGCGCCGGGCTGAGGTACGTGCTCGAGGAGCGATTCGCCGATAAGGGAATAGAGCTTGTATTCAAAACGGTCGTCTATGAGCATGACCCGAAAACAGCCGAACATATATGTGGTGAATACGGACTCGACGATATTCCATCTTTCTGGATCAACGGGGTCGTGTTCAAAGTAGCTTTCAAGGATTCCGATGTCGACCGTGCCGTACAACCCAGATGACCTTCCTTTTCTTGGTGGGCAGAGCCCCATAGCCGAGATATTCCCATTCAGGACCGTAATGCCGGCGATATACGTCGCAGGATGCAATCTCCGGTGCCTCTATTGTCTCAACCGCGACCTGGTCAAGGAAGAGTGCCCGAAGCTGGATGCAGCCGCTATAGCGCTTGAAATGCGTAATGCTCTTGAACCATGGATAATGGTCTCCGGTGCCGAAGCGTTGACGAATCCAAAAACCCCCAATCTGCTCTATTATCTCAAGAAACTCGGATTTTGTACTGTGCTGGCAACTAACGGGGCATATTTTACCACTTTGAAGCGTGTCGTAGAAGACGGGCTGGTCGACCACGTAGCTATAGATGTCAAGGCACCGCTCGTTTTGGACCGCTACCGGGAGATTTCTCCGGTCGGAATCACAAAGCAGAGTATGCGGTCGATCGTCCAGTCTGTTGAATACATTAGAGACTATCCGTTGACGGCTTCTGTCTCGCACCATTTCAGAACCACGATTTGTGCCAAGTATTTGAATTTTGAAGATGTCGCAGCAATCGCCGAGCATCTCGGACCTGAATCAACCTATGTTCTTCAGTATTATACCACCCACCAGACGCTGGATCCGAGCCTCGCAGACGAGTCATATGTCGTTCCTTATGAAGTTCTTGTCGAGTGGTCCAAGAAGCTCAAGCCACTAGTTGGAAATATATACGTGAGCGAAGTGTGAGTCGAGGAAGGATTTAACTGCGTTGCCAAGGTAAGAAGATGACAGACTCGGATCAACACACGAGCGGAGGTAAAAATTATGCCTATTTTCGAAACATTGGCTGCAATGACCGACTGGGAAGACGACAAGAAGTTCAACTTCTCGCCGGTAAGCGCGGATGCGCGGGCTCTCTTGGCGGATATCAAGCAGAGCGGCACCAAAACGGTGGTCGAAGACATGACAACCGGTGGTACGATGGAAGTTCAGAACGAAAGTCTGACCAAGGGTATCACCCCGGTTACGGTCGTAAACAATCAAAATACGGTTTTCGACAAGTTCATAATTGGCATTATGAACAAAACCCCGTATTCGACCGTCGAGGGACAGTTCGAAAATCGCGTTCTGTAATTGCCCAATCGGGAACAGAACCGATGAACTGGTATACTGTCGCTCAATATCGTTTTAACGGAATCTCCGCGGAGACATTCTCCGCGGAGCTTTCTCATTTTCAGATGGTCACAGCTGCCGAAGACAAACACCGCCTCAAAAAGCTCATTCTCGCCCTCCTTGTCGGTGGAATGGCAGGATGGGGACTAAGCGACCTTGCGCAGGAGATTTCGAAGCAGACCGGACTTGACAAGTCCGAAGCTGTCGAAATGGTGGAAGAGGTTGCACAAGAGTCCATGGAGGCACGTATCGCTCTTCAGGAAGCCGAAGGAAGGGAAGTAGCGACTAGGGAAACTGGGCAGGATGAAAAGCCAGTCGGTACAACGCCATCAGGATATGATATGGATGCCTTCTACGCCACTCTCAAGGACTATGAGGGTGCGGAAGACCATGTCTATCTAGATGATCGCGAAAACCCCACTATCGGAATTGGTCATCTAATCACCCCGGAAGACGGATTCGACGAGAACACGAGGCTGGACGACCCGCAGATAAAAAGCCTTTTCGAAAAGGATGTCCAGCACCATATCGCCCGCGCCGTACGTCTCGTCCCCAGCTTTTCAAAACTTCCGGTCTATCTACAGAAGGAAATCCTCGCCAGCGTGTACCGAGGGGGTATAAGCGGAAGCCCGAAAACCCTACGCCTGATAAACGCCGGGAGATGGCGCGAGGCAGCGGTAGAATTTTTGAAAAACAACGAATATCTTGGTCGACTCGAAGCCGGTGGAGACGGAGTCACCAAACGGATGAAAAATCTCCGCGACGCCATGTTGCGATATGCCAAGGAAGTTGAATAGCCCTAGCCCTACCCCACCGACTGCGAAATTCTGCAGTGCTTCACATTTGCCGCCCATTTGCTCTTGTCTGTAAAGCTGCGTTCCAATTCAAACAGTATGTCAAGGTGACGGTTCTGCATAACCTTTGGATCGGTGTCGCCGGTCCTCCCGTAGCAGTCCAGTGAAAGAAGTTCAAAATTGAAGAAGGCACCGGTTCCGCTTTTCCATGGATGCACCCTGGTACACTTCAAATTGTTGGCACGAAATACCGGTCTTTCATTGCCGTTCCCAAACGGACCTATGGATTCGACCATATCGCAAAACAATCCGTCGATACGTCTCGTTTTGGATTCGTCGAGTTCGACATCGTAGAAAATCTTGTGTCCCAGTGTGACACCGTTTTCCTTGAGATATTCGGCGGTTGTAGCATCGAAGACGTCCCACGCTTCTTCCAATACCTCATCCTTCATAGTGGCTCCGGCCGCCATCTCATGCCCGCCGTGCCGCGAGAACAAGTGTGAACACCTGTCCATAATTTCCTTGACGTGGACCCCTTGTATCGACCGTGCGCTGCCTTTGATTTTTCCGTTGGCACTTCCAAAGCAGATTGTCGGGACCCCGAACTTCTCGCAAATTTTGGAGGCTACGATGCCGACGACTCCGGTATGCCAGCTCTTGTCGTAAACGAGAGCGGAGCTCCTGTCGGTACACCCCTTCATCTTGTCAAGCGCTTCGTCGAAGGTGTGGTTTTGAAGGACCTTGCGGTCTTCATTGATTTGTGCCAGCATTGCCGCCATTTGTTTTCCTTCGTCGAGATTGGAAGATTCCAGAGCACACAGGGCTGCCTCGGCACTTTTGAGGCGCCCGGCTGCGTTGATCATCGGACCGATGCCGAAGCCCACGTCGCGGACTGTACATTCGGCTGGATTTATGCTTGCCTTTTCCATAATCATCAAAAGTCCCGGATCCCTGCACTCAGCTATTGCTTCGAGTCCGTTTTTGACGATAACTCGGTTGCCGCGGACAAGTTCACAAACGTCCGCAATCGTTGTAATTGCCGCGTATGGGAGGAGGGCGGCGGGACTGATCCCGAGTTTTTCACCCAGCACTCTGCCAAATTGGTAGACGACTCCGCCGGTACAGAAAACGGTGGCGCATCCAAGCCGCGGATTCAACACAACATCGGCGTTTTCGGAAAATTCCGACTCGCTTACAATGTGGTGGTCGAGAACAATCACCTTCGCGCCCGGCTGCGCCTTTTTGATGAGTTCTATCTGACTGCGGCTGGACGACCCGCAGTCGAGAGCAACGATCAAATCGTACATTTTCGGGAACTTCTTCAAAAAGTTTACGACCGAAATATCATTGAGTCCATATCCTTCGCTGATTCGGTCTGGGATGAAACAGTCAACTGTTTCGTAGCCTGCACCGCGGAGCAGCCTCTTCATCATATAGGTGGAAACCACGCCGTCTGCATCGTAGTCGCCGAATATGGCGGCGGATCCGGTGGTGGTTCCAGTGCCGGTTACCACTTCAACAGCCTTCTCGATATTCGGGATCATTGTCGGATCCTCGAGCGATTCCATGTCGGCGCTTGCATATCCGGGAATATCAGACTTTCTTACGATGCCTGTATTGCGCGAGGCGACGAGCTCTGCAAATATAGGGGATACGTTTTCAGATGTAAGATTGGACATCGTTTCGTGGTTGTGTGGCTTTTTAATCCAGTCCATGTTGATTTTCTTGCACTCCTGCTGTAGGTTCTAGATATATCTGGTATAATAATACCCCACAGAAACAATATTTCAAAGGAAAGATTCAATGTCTAAGGACTTCTATGAGATTATGGGAATTCCGCGCAGTGCGTCCGGGGACGATATTAAGAAGGCATATCGCAAGCTCGCCCAGGAACTGCATCCCGACAAGAATCCAGACAATCCGGAAGCGGAGGAAAGGTTCAAGGAGATTGGCGAAGCGTATTCCGTACTGTCCGATCCCGGCAAACGACAAATGTACGACAGCACAGGATACGTCGGTGGTCCCAAAATGCGTGGAGGACAGGGGCGGGAGAATATGTATTGGAATGTGGGATTCAACCCTCCCATTTTTATTCCCCACATCGAACATATTATCACGATTTCATTGAAGGAGGTGTTCGAAGGTGCCATCGTCGAAATATTCTTCAATCGACACGATCCCTGCAACACCTGTTCTGGTCGCGGATATGGTTCGGACGCCGATGTCGAAGTCTGTCAAGTTTGCGGTGGAACCGGACGTGCGTCAAGACGGATGTTTATGGTGAATATGGTAATGGACTGTTCCCACTGTGGCGGATTGGGGTCCAAAATTAAAAATCCGTGTAAGGACTGTCGTGGGCAGGGTTCGCTTTTGAAAAACAATTCCATGAAGGTCACGGTACCACGTGGAACGCCGCCCGGAAAGATACTGCGTGTCGCCGCTGCTGGACACTGGGCAAAGGAATCAAGCCAGCGAGGAGAGGTATACATTCGACTCGATGTGGAGTCCCATCCGCTGCTGAGGTTTGACGGTTGGCCAAATCTAAACTGTACAATTCCGATAACTCTGAAACAGGCTCTATGTGGCGCGAAGATCCACGTTTATACTCCACATGGAATGGCGGAATTGAAGACTCCCGCCGGTATCAAGAACGGTACGATTTTGAAAATTAAGTCGAAGGGGATGCCAGTATTGGGACGTTCTGGATATGGCGACTTGTATGTAACTGCCGCTGTTGATATTCCGCAACTCGATGAATCGTCACAGAAGATGTTCAAAGAGATGGACGAGGGTGGGATGAAGTATTCTGAGGTGGAGTCCTACCTGGAGATACTGGACCAGTTGGAAGGGAAACAGTCTTCTGAAGGGTAATAAGATGTTGGCGAGGTACAAACCCCGCCGGCGCAAATAAGGAGGTAGTCAATATGTCAACCTACTTTATCCAACAAGAGGAAAAGTACGATACCGCTCCGGGAGCCCCGGCTGCAACTCAAAACCAGTTGATGGCTCTTCTAAACCAGGTAAGTGAGCATTTTGGATGTTTTTCAATCTATGCCTACGACTTCAACGGCAATCCGCTCAAACTTGGTGCCCAAGCTTCCCAAATGGAAGAATCCGCTCTTAGATCACTTATAAAAGCGGACATCCTCGGCGAACTGACTCTGATCTCTCGTCCTATGATTGTGGACGAGGAGGATTTCGACGAGTTCGAGGGAGAATGGGAAGAAGGCGACGAGGATCAGTTCGGACGTCCATCAACAGAAGAATATTGAGGAACCATCTAGATGCCTAACAAGAAAAAGGCGTCGGGAACACTCAAGAACTACCTGCTCGACACCAACACTCTTCTACATGATCCAAATGCGATCCATGTTTTTGAAGACAACAACGTCTACATTCTGGTAACAGTTCTTGAAGAACTCGACAAGTTCAAAAACGAACCCGGACAACTTGGCGCCAATGCCCGCAGGGTGGCGCGCGAGCTGGACGAACTCCGCGGACTAGGGATGCTCAACGTCGGAGTCGAGATGAAAGAGGGCGGAAGGCTCTTTGTCTCTCCGTTCAAGAAGAACGGTCTC
>Ga0114918_10000375_pt1 | contig 38860 bp, 33 predicted proteins | sample LantaG_FD_87015 | JGI IMG/M metagenome (GOLD analysis project Ga0114918, IMG submission 87015) | Deep subsurface microbial communities from Baltic Sea to uncover new lineages of life (NeLLi) - Landsort_02402 metaG | ecosystem: Environmental > Aquatic > Marine > Oceanic > Sediment | place...
GGGAAGAAAGGGCGGAGCCAAAGCGGCAAATCGGGCGGGAGCGGTCAAAAAGCGCAGCAGGTTGAGAAGAGCTCTGCGGGGCCTAAAGTCGGGCGGGGCGCGAATATCAGCAGGGTCCGCACCAGAGTTTCCGGCGCGCCACGGTCGATTAAGTCTCGACCAAGGCCAAACACTTCAAAGCTGCTGGGCCAAACGACTTTTAGAAGCACTGTTAAATCCAGCTTTCGCCAGCTTAGTGGAACAAGCCCCAGCCGTCATACTATTCAAAGGCCTAAGACCACCTTTAACGCTTCCATGTCCATCCGAGGAAGTTTAGGCATCAGCAATCGCTCCGGCAGGTCTTTCGGCAGCAGGAGGCTAAGAGGGACAAGTTCCAGTACAAAGGAATCGGCGGCTGTGAGCTTAAATAGTCGCATAAGCTCCCGCAGAAGTTCTCTATTTACGCGTCCGGGGAATGAACAGAGCCAGCACATCAGACCGGCGCGGGAAAGAAGTCAGCACGTCATAACAGGAAGTAGAAAAGTTTTTGCCCAGCTCAGGCCAACTGTCTCTCGGCGCAGAAAGGAGATTGCCGGGCGTCGCGGAGATCGTTTTGGAAGAGAGAGGTCTTCGCCCGTGATATACCGCGAGCGTAGCCACGTGGCAAGACATATCCGTCGCCATGAGCATGTATACATCGACCGCCACGACCGGATATGGCGCAGAATAGTCCGGCCGAGGTATCGTTTTGCGGTGTACTACAACAGGGGACGGCACTTTGCGTTTCGATATGTTTATCCTTACTACCACCGTAAATACGTCTTTGTTAGTCTTGGCGGATACTGGCCTGTAGGATACGGATATATCCGCTATTACTGGTATGGCTGCCACCCTTACAGGTGGTATGGCTACTACCCTATCGCCCGTGAAGTGAGTGGTGACACGTATAACTACTACACTTATAACTACTACAACGGTGAAACCGCTGTATCCGAGTCCCGCCAGTCGGCAGGTAGCATCACGCCCGTTGACCACACGACTTTCACAGACGTTCGCGAAAGACTTGCGCAAGAAGCCGCCGAAGAGCCTTACGAGCAGACCCTGGCCGACGGCTACTTTGAGGAGGCCGTCAAGGCTTTCGAGGCTGACGATTACAATTTAGCAGCTGAACTTTTTGCTAGCGTGATCGAGCTCTCGCCTGATGATATGGTGCTTCCCTTTGCCTACTGCCAGGCTCTTTTCGCGAGTGAGAAATATATGGAAGCAGCAGAGGTTCTTCGGGCAGCTTTAGCAAAGGCTTCGCTGGAAGAGGAAGGCGCTTTTTATCCCCGCGGGCTGTATGCCAAAGATGATATTCTCTTCGAACAAATTGACCAGCTTGCTGAAAGAGCTGAGCTTTACAGCTTCGACGGGGACTTGCAACTTCTTCTGGGTTACCAGTTACTGGGCGTCGGCGAAATCGATGAGGCCGTTGAGCCATTACGGCTGGCGAGCCAGGATTTGCAGAATGCTTCCTCTGCGGCAGTACTGCTCGACCTTTTGGAAAAAATCAGAGTCCAGAATGCTGATGAGACTGATTAGTTAGACGTTTTGGCTGGGCGGAGCAATGAGAGGAAGAGATTTGATAACATTGACAGGTGTCCTATTTTTCCCAGTTGCCTTGGTATCTACTGTGCAGGCCGGCGATTGGCTGGAATTTGCAGTCTGTGCTACGACAGAGGACCAGCAAGTACCTGATATTTATGGAAACATCATAGTCTGGCAGCAGCTTGTTGAGGGAGACTTGGATATCTACGGGGCCGACATCTCCAATCCAAACGAACCATTCGTTTTCGTCATTGCCGAATTTACCGACGACCAACAGGCACCTTCTATTTACGAAAACACTGTGGTCTGGCAGGACTACGTAGAGACAGACTGGGATATTTGGGCAGCCGATATTAATGAACTAAGTGCGCCGCAACTTTTTGTGGTTTCCGATTACTTCAACGTCAATGAAGAAGCACCTGCAATTCATGGTAATACCGTGGTCTGGCAGCACGATTATTTTGGGGACCGTGACATCGACGGTGCGGATATCACCGACCCGTGCAATCCGGCGCAATTCCCAATAGCCGCCTATGATTTTGAGCAGCAGGTCCCGGCTGTGTACAGAAATACTGTCGTGTGGCAGGACAATTACTTTGGCGACTGGGACCTTTTCGCTGCCGATACCTGGCTAAGAAACAAGCCCGCAGAGTTTGCTGTCTCGATTGTCGAACAGGACCAACAGAAGCCTGCTATTTGGGCAGACATAATGGTCTGGCAAGATAACTACTTTGGCGATTGGGACATTTACGCTGCTGATATCACCGACTTCTCCAATCCGGTTGAATTACCAATCTGTGATAACAGCTTTTCCCAGCAAAATCCGGACATAGATGGCAATATAGTTGTCTGGCAGGATGACCGTAATGGGCATTGGGACATTTATGGCTACAACCTTACCACGCGAGAGGAATTTCGAATCACCGATAATCCTTATGACCAGACCGACCCCGCCATAAGTGGAAACGTTGTAGTCTGGGAGGACAACCGCAATGGAAACTGGAACATATATGCGGCAGTACTTGATGGTGCCGAAGTTGCACAATGTGCATCCTGGATGCCGGGCGATGTTAATGGCGACTGCAAGATTAATCTTACCGACCTTGCAGTAGTGACCAGCCACTGGCTGGAATGCAATCTTGAGCCAGAAGAAGGCTGCTGGCAGTAGCCCGAGCATGCAATGCTGCTGCTGGTCTTAGCTGGTTCTTGGCTTGAGTACTTCGGCCGGTGGGTAGGAAAATAACGGATAGTAACATATTTGAGAAACACATTTTATCAGGTTTAATGGAGGTGTAAAATGGCTAAGAACTTAGTGACAATTCTGATGGTAGTTGTTGTGAGCCTGGGACTCGCATTCGTAGGCGGCTGTGAGAGCGATGCACAAACCGGTGCTGCTCTCGGTGCTCTGGCTGGTGCTGGTATCGGTCAGTTGGCAGGCGGTGATACGGAATCAACATTAATCGGAGCAGCAGTAGGCGGCGGTGTTGGTTATATGCTGGGCAACGAAGGCGACAAGAAAAAAGCACGGGCCGAAAGGAGTTACCTGCGCCAGGAAATGAACACTGTTGTGGTAAATGTTACTAACCGGAATGGTTCAATCATCCAGGTACCACTGAGGAAGCAGGGCGTTGGCTACGTTGGGACAAGAGGCGAATATTACCCGGTGCTGCCGACCGAAGACCAGCTACGGCTAGTATATGGGTTTTAACAGATGAACGACCGTTTGTTTGTGTGGATGATAAAAGATTTGAGCGTATTCCCTGTACTGTTTTTCACAACTTAGCTCATGATGCCCCATTTTTTGGAGTTTTTATAAGGGCTGGTCAAAAAAATAACCTCTAAGTGCCAAAGCAAACCAAAAACTACTTGGCACAAGCAGGTCCACCTCGAAAGACGATATGCTATAGGCCGGCAGCAAAACTTTCCAGAAATTTATTTCATACCCGGCGAAACAATTAACCAAACCAAAAACAAAATTCATCAGACAATTCCTTGTGAGGTCGTGTTTTCAACGCACCTGATTTTGACAAAGGTAGCTCTGAAAGTTTCGCAGGCGAGCAGATTGACGCCCATCGCCAGGCGATTCCGCCGACAGTTAGCCGACCCGCCGCCCCGCTTCGCGGGAACCACGGGGGCGGCGGGAGCGAAGGTTTGTTGCATATCTTCGGAGGATGTGGTATAAGAAGACAGGAAACGGAAGACAGAGGACAGAATATATGGAAGCTTCAGAACTAAAATCGGCGATATCAAAATTGACGGCCCGGATTGAGAAAATCCGGGACTGGCTTTGACTTGTCGAACAAAAAATCCCAACGCCAAAAGCTCGAAAAGAAGATGGCCGAAGCCGGTTTCTGGGACAACCCCGACACAGCCCAGCGGATAGTCTCTCAATTGAGCGTGCTTAAATCAGTGATTGAGCCGGTGGAAGAAATTCAGCGCAGCGCCAGAGACCTGGCAGAGCTTTTCGATTTGGCGGTGGCTGAATCGGATGTAGAGGAGCTGGAACAATTGGAAGATGATTTAAGGGAGCTTCTAAAACAGTGCGGGCAAATCGAGCTACAGGGTTTGTTGTGCAGGCCGGAAGATATGAAAGACTGCTTTTTCAGCATTCACGCGGGGGCAGGGGGGACAGAAAGCTGCGACTGGGTAAATATGCTGCTTAGGATGTACACACGATATTTTGAAACAAAAAAATATAAATATCAGGAGCTTGATATTACGCCGGGGGAAGAGACCGGCGTGCGGTCGATAACGTTGCGCGTCAGGGGACCTTTCGCGTACGGCAAACTTTCGTGCGAGACGGGGGTGCACCGGCTTGTTAGAATAAGTCCTTTCGATTCACAGAGTCGGCGGCATACGAGCTTTGCGGCGGTGGATTGTATTCCTGAATTTGGTGAGGACATCGATATTAAAGTAAACGAGGAGGATTTGAAGATTGACTTTTATCGAGCCAGCGGGCCTGGGGGACAACACGTAAATAAGGTAAGCTCAGCGGTGCGGATTACACACGAGCCGACGGGAATTGTGGTGCAGTGCCAGAATGAACGGAGCCAGCACAAAAACAGGGCCCAGGCGATGAAGCTGCTGAAGGGCAAACTCTATATGCTCGAGCAGCAAAAGCGTGACGCCGAGCTTGCAAAACTGTACAGCAGCAAGGGGGAGATTGCCTGGGGAAATCAGATACGAAGCTACGTTATGCAGCCTTACCAAATGGTCAAAGACCATCGAACTAACTTCCAGACGGGTAATGTGGCGGCGGTGCTGAACGGAGAGCTTGACGGATTTATCGAAAGCTATCTAAGACACAGAACTAAAACCAAGAACAAGGAGAAATGATAAAGGTAAGAAAAGATGAAAGAGATTATTAAGGTAGAACTAAAGACACGGAAGGTAGATTTTGACAAATGCAAAACGGATTTACTTGCGGTGGGGTACTTTCGTGATGCCAAAAGGCTGGACAAAATCAGCGGTGTGCTAAACAGCAAACTTGATGGTGCAATTGAGCGATTGATTAAATTAGGCGATTTCGAGGGCAAAGAGGGTACTAGCGCCATCGTTTATGGGAATGAGCAAATAGGGGCGAAGAGAATTTTGCTGGTCGGGCTGGGCGAAAAGAAAAAGGCAACGCTGGATACAGTTCGCAAGGCGGCAGCTAACGCTGCGAATAAGGCGGTGGCTATGAAGGTAAAAACTCTTAGTCTGGCGCTGCATAGAGCATTTGGAGGACGGTTTAATCTTGAGGCAATGGGCCGGGCTATGGCGGAGGGGACATATTTCGGCAGCTATCGTTATGACGAGTTTGTCACTGACAGCGAAAACGGGCGGTTGGATTCGCTAAAGTGCGAAGTGATAGATTCTGATTCGGCGAAGACAAAGAAGTTAGGGAAGGGACTTTCGGGTGGGGTTGCTGTCGGCAAAGCACAGAGTTACGCGCGGACGTTAGCAAATCGACCCGGCAACGTAATAAATCCGGCTGCATTGGCGGCTGCTGCAAAAGAATTAGCTCGTAGTTCAAAGAATTTGACCTGTACGGTTTTCGACGAAAAGCAATTAGCTGCAAAGGGTATGGGCGGAGTGCTTGCGGTCGGGTCCGGCTCGCAAAATAAGCCGAGATTTATTGTTTTAAAGTATAGTCCCCCCGGTAAAGCAGTAAGCAGTAAGCCTGCGGTCGGTCTGGTGGGCAAGGCAATAACGTTTGATTCCGGCGGGATAAACATAAAATCGTCAGCTAAAATGGACGAGATGAAGCTGGATAAATCGGGTGGGATTGCGGTGTTAGGCACGATGAAGGCGGCGGCGGAGTTGAAACTGCCGGTGAACGTTTTCGGGATTATTCCGGCGGCGGAGAATTTGCCGAGCGGAACAAGCTATCGGCCGGGTGACATCATCACAACCTTTAGCAGTAAGACCGTCGAGGTGCAGAATACCGACGCTGAAGGAAGAATGATACTGTGTGACGGACTTAGCTACGCAGAAAAGCAAAACTGTGACATTATCATTGATATAGCGACGCTGACCGGTGCTTGTAGGATTGCACTCGGCAAATATATGGCTGCGCTGATGGGTAACGATGAGAAGCTGATAAAACAATTGCAAAGAGCGGCAGAGGACAGCGGTGAAAAGGTCTGGGCTATGCCGAGCGGCGATGAGTACGCGGAAGAGATGAAGAGCAAGATAGCTGACTTGAAAAATGTCGGGAGCAAATGGGGCGGTGCGTGCACGGCGGCGGCCTTCTTAAGACAGTTCGTAGGTGAGAAAAAGTGGGCACATCTTGATATCGCAGGAGTGGAGATGTTTGAGAAGGCTACGGAATTTGCGGCGCAAGGGGCAAGCGGATTTGGTGTACGGTTATTAACCACTTATCTTATGAATGTTGGCAGGTAAAAAGGTATTACGTATGGGTGCGGAAAATATAGCAAAAGTTGACACCGTAAGAATCAAAAAAGCGGTCACTGAAATACTTTCGGCGGTTGGTGAAGACGTTGGGCGTGAGGGAATAAAGGAGACGCCGGTGCGAGTGGCCGAGATGTACGCTGAACTTTTGAGCGGGATGCGAGAAGACCCGAAGCAATATCTTAGTAAGGTTTTTACGGAAGGCTACGATGAGATAGTTCTGCTGCGTGACATATCTTTTTACAGTATTTGTGAGCATCATCTTATGCCGTTTATCGGCTCAGCTCATGTAGCATACTTGCCGGCCGGTTCGGTGCTTGGCGTGAGCAAACTGGCTCGTATTGTTGATTGTTTTGCCCGCCGGCTGCAGGTTCAGGAACGGCTTACGGACCAGATAGCCGACTTTATAATGGACGGGCTAAAGCCGCGTGGTGTGGCGGTGGTGTTGGAAGCTTCGCACAGCTGTATGACTATTCGAGGGATTAAGAAGCCCGGCTCGGTGATGGTGACATCCTCACTTCGTGGTATATTTAAGAGGGACCCCAAAAGCCGAAGTGAGATTATGAGCCTGATACACAAGGGAAACAAGTAACGCTGTAAAAGTAAGAAGGGCAAAAACAAAAAAGATTTTTGCTTATGCATAAACTGTCGAGGCACGTGCGGTTTTCTATTAATCCTTTTCTGCCGAAGGACAGTCGCGGTTTTAATTCGTTTGCGGCTGAGCCGCCGGGCGAGGGGTTATCAATATTTTTCGAATTGTGTGTAGAACTGACTGGTGAGGTTGAGCCGGCAACAGGGTTTGTCGTCAACGTAACCGATATTGACAAGAACGTGCGCGAACTTGTTGTGCCTGTTTTTGCTAAGCGACTGAGAGAAGATTTTCGCAGCGGCAAACACATTGGGCTTTCCGGATTGGCCCAACTTTTAAGGTCGGTCTGGGAACAATTGGCCGATAAATTCTCTGCGGCGAAGATGAGCAGATTGAGCTTGAAGCTTAATCCTTTCAGGAAGATAGCGATAGATAGCGAGGATTGCGAGATGCTTTATTTCAGCGAGAAATTTGAATTTGCAGCGACGCACAGACTCTGGAACGACGACTTTTCACAGGAGCGCAACTTGGAGGTTTTCGGTAAATGCGCAAATCCGGCGGGCCATGGTCATAATTATGCTGTTGAGGTTACGGTAGAGGCACCGGCGGACAAGAATGGTTTCTGTATAGGTGATTTTGAAAGAACAGTGAACGATGAACTCATAAAACTGGTTGACCATAAGAACTTGAATGCCGAGTTGAAGGAGTTTAGTGAAACTAATCCAACAGTTGAAAATATCGCGGTCTTTGCGTGGAACAGGATGGTCGGCAAATTCGGCGAAGCTGCGCTGTACTGCGTAACCGTGTGGGAAACCGATAAGACCTACTGCTCATACTATGGAGAGTGACTCGGGGCTGGTATTGCGTATCCGCCTTCGGCGGACAAGTATCGTATTGCGAATAACGGATTAAAAGGATAAAATCCGAAAAACGAAATGCGAAACAATTCGAATCTCCGAATGCGAAATCTTAAACGAGATAGGGTTCTTCACTTCACTTGGTTCCATTCAGAACGACAACAGGCAGGATAAGTGCTCATAATGACAAGGAGCAAGGAGGAAGATGGGCTCACAGCAAAATGACAGTTGCAGATGTCAGAAGAACCTGTTGCGCCCAGTCAATAAATGTGCAGCTTGTACATAATCGTCCGATAAAAGGCACATTTTGGGTATTGAGAGAACAGTAGTTTCAGCGGTCAGCCTAAACGCGATTCTTAACAGGTGGCTTGTGTACCGCAAAATCGTAATCTGAACCTTGGTGATAGTTCCTCGCTATGAACTTATCGGGCTTTGGGGACGTATAATTTTCGTGCAGAATCAGTGGAGGCCGATTGTTTGGGAGCGTGTCTTTACTAAAGCTATCTTCTTTATTTGCCGATACTTATGATAAGGACAGGAGTTAGAAGGCAGAAGGCGGGAGACAGCAACCGGTAGTTGTGTTGTGAAGAACTAAGGTGGTCAGGTTCCGGTGGTGCGGCGGCTGGGCGGTCCTGAGGTATTGGTATTCCGGGGATAATCGCAGGGGCAGGCTGGGCTTTTTAGCGCAGCCGACGGGGACGGAGTCTGCTAATAATTGATTATCGATAAGTCATTATTGATAATTGGATGTTGTTTTTTTAGCATAAAGAAGTTTACACAGGTTTTATATGAAAGCATTAGTGACAGGGGGGGCGGGTTTTATTGGGTCCCATCTGGCGGAGCGGCTGCTGAAAGATGGACAAGAGGTGATGGTTGTTGATAATCTCAGCACGGGCAGTTTAAAAAATATCGAAGGTTTCAAAAACAAGGCCAAGTTTGATTTTGTTGAAGGCGATGTCCGCGACGCTGAGTTGATGGAGGGTTTGGTAAAGCGGAGTGAAGTTGTTTTTCATCTTGCTGCGGCTGTCGGTGTTAAGCTGATAGCTGACAGGCCGGTGCATACAATAGAGACAAATATTGTCGGCACCGAAGTAATGCTGGAGGCGGCCAATAAGTTCAGCAAAAAAATCCTGATTGCTTCAAGCAGTGAGGTCTATGGCAAAAACGAGGCAGTTCCCTTCCATGAAGAGGACGATATTGTTCTTGGCAGCACAAGTTTTTCGCGGTGGTCTTATGCCTGCAGTAAAGCGATAGATGAATTTCTGGGCCTGGCTTTTTACCAGCAGTATGGGTTAAGTGTGGTAATAGCCAGGTTTTTTAATACAATTGGGCCGAGGCAAACGGGCCGATACGGAATGGTGGTGCCACGTTTTGTTCAAAGAGCCTTAAAGAATGAGCCGGTTTTGATATATGGTACAGGCCAACAAAGGCGATGCTTTTGCTACGTGGAGGACGTTGTTGATGCAGTCATTGGCCTGATGAACTGCAAAGAGGCGGCAGGGAAGGTATATAACATCGGCTCATCGGAAGAAATTACCATCGATGCCCTTGCTGACAAAATTATCGAAATGACAAACAGCAAAAGCAAGAAGGAATTCATCTCCTACGAGGAGGCGTACGGAAGGCCTATTGAGGATATGATGCGGCGGGTGCCGAACCTGGAGCGGATCAAAAAAGCAATTGGCTGGGAGCCCAAGATGACGCTGGCAGAAGCACTGAGTGTGATTATCGAAAGCTTCAAATGTTCATAGTTTGCAGACTACGAACTCATTGTTAAAAAGGCGGATATTATGAAAAAGGCATTGATTACCGGTATTACTGGTCAGGATGGCTCATATCTTGCGGAACTGCTTTTGAAAAAGGGCTATCAGGTCTGGGGTATCGTGCGGCGAAGTTCGTCATTTCACACGGGCAGGATCGACCATTTGTATAAGGACCCACATGAACGGCCGCTACTTAAGTTAGTTTACGGCGATTTGACCGACGGCGGTAATTTGTCAACAATTATGAACGAGATTAAGCCGGACGAAGTTTACAATCTCGGTGCACAAAGCCACGTTCGCGTAAGTTTTGACATGCCTATCTATACAGTTGACACAGACGCGCTGGGGACGCTTCGGCTCCTTGAGGCGATCCGTTCCAGCAGTAAGCCGGCGAAGTTTTATCAGGCATCGAGCAGCGAAATGTACGGCAAAGCCGTTGAGATTCCACAAACAGAGAAGACTCCATTTTATCCGCGAAGTCCGTATGGCTGCGCGAAGGTGTACAGCTTCTGGCAAACGGTGAACTATCGAGAAGCTTACGGGCTATTTGCATGCAACGGGATTTTGTTTAATCACGAATCGCCGCGACGTGGTGAGACATTTGTTACGAGAAAAATTACACGGGCGGCGACGCGAATCAAACTGGGCTTACAGGATAAGCTCTATTTGGGTAATCTGGATGCAAAGCGTGACTGGGGGTTCGCAGGTGACTATGTCGAGATAATGTGGCTGATGCTTCAGCAGGATGAGCCAGATGATTATGTCATTGCTACAGGCGAAAACCATTCGGTCAGAGAGTTTTTGGATGAGGTCTTTGGTTATCTCGACTTAGACTGGCACGAGTACGTAGAAACAGACCAACGGTATTACCGTCCGACAGAAATCGATGTTTTGTTGGGCGATGCGAGCAAGGCAAAAAAGGTTCTTAAGTGGCAGCCGAAGGTAACTTTCAAAGAGTTGGCCCGGATGATGACCGATGCCGATATGGAAATAGCCAGGCATGAGAAGTTAATTAAAGAGCAGGGATAAGCGGAATAATGAGTGCTTTCTTTAAGAAAAGAAGAATTGTGGTTACCGGTGGCGCCGGCTTCCTGGGCAGGTATGTTGTTGAGGGCCTGCGAAAACGGGGCTGTAAATGTATTGGCGTGCCGAAGATCGAAGATTATGACCTGATTAAATTAGATGATATTATCCGGATGTATGAAGATATGAAGCCGGATATTGTTATTCACCTGGCGGCGGTTGTCGGCGGCATCGGTGCTAATCGTGAACATCCAGGCGAGTTTTTTTATAAAAACTTAATGATGGGCATTCAGCTTATAGAACAAGGTCGAATTCGTAATATCGAGAAATTTGTGGCAATCGGCACGGTTTGCGCATATCCGAAATTCGCACCGGTACCATTCAAGGAAGAAGACCTGTGGAATGGATATCCGGAGGAAACGAACGCACCGTACGGCCTGGCCAAGAAGATGCTGTTGGTACAGTCGCAAGCATACAGGGCGGAGTATGGTTTTAATTCGATATTTCTGCTGCCGGTAAATCTTTATGGCCCCGGTGACAATTTCGACCCTGCCACCAGTCACGTAATACCTGCGCTGATAAAAAAGTGTGTTGACGCGATTGATAGCGGTGCCGACCATATCGATTGCTGGGGAACGGGAAAGGTCTCTCGCGAGTTTATCTATGCCGCAGATGCAGCGGAAGGAATTCTTTTGGCAACAGAACGTTACAATGGGTCTGAGCCGGTCAATATCGGTGCAGGATTTGAAATAACAATCGAGGAGCTTATTGGGAAAATTGCGGCCCTTACAGGTTTTGGCGGTGAAATTCGCTGGGACGCTTCGAAGCCGGACGGCCAGCCGAAGCGGCGTCTGGATACATCTAAGGCTAAAGAGCTCTTTGGTTTTGAGGCAAAAACAAATTTTGATGATGGCCTCAAGGCGACGATTGATTGGTATATTAAAACGAGACCCACAAAATAAGAATCCGACGATTATGCTTCGTTTTGGGCACGGTTATCATTATAAAGGAATTTTAGCTGACGTGGTAAGGCGTCTTGATTTGAATGAAGATGCTTACCATCTGCTGAACGAAAGACAAGCAGCCACCTTTACAGTGAGGAGAATGAACATTAACGTGGCTCAGCACTCTCAGTGAATCAGTGGCAGGAGACAGAAATATGAGTGAGGATGTTTTAAGTGTTGCAGTGGTTGGCGCCGGTTCGTGGGGCAAGAATATAGTTCGCAATTTTGCTACGGCCAAAAGATGCAACTTGAAATACGTATGCGACCTGAATGAGAAGTTGCTGGCTGTCCAAAAAAGGAATTTTCCCTTCATTGAGACTACAACCAATCTTGAGCAGGTTCTGACCGACAGCGAAGTTGATGCGGTGGCAATCGCCACTGATGTTCCCAGTCATTTCAGAATTGCGCAAAAGTCTTTGGAGGCTGGCAAGCATGCCTATGTCGAGAAGCCGTTGACCCTGAAAGCTGCGGACTCCCGGGTGTTGGTTGAGCTGGCAAGGGGAAAAGGGCTGAAATTGATGGTAGGTCATTTGCTTGTGTATCATCCGGCGGTGAATTATCTGAAGGAAATGATAGACACAGGTAAAGTCGGTCAACTTTATTATATGTATACTCAACGGGTTAACTTGGGTATTGTCCGCCGCGATGAGAACGCGTGGTGGTCGCTGGCACCACATGACATTTCCGTTATCTGTTATCTGCTTGGTTCCAATCCTGTATCAGTCGCAGCCCATGGACAGTGTTTTCTACAGAAGGACATTGAAGATGTGGTTTTCGCCACGATTAAGTTTGCAGACGGCAAAATGGCAAATGTCCATTGTAGTTGGCTCGACCCACACAAGATTAGAAAGATGACGGTAGTTAGTTCGGAAAAAATGGTAACGTTCGACGATATGGAAGCCACAGAAAAAGTCCGGATGTATGACAAAGGTGCAGCAATAAAACATGATATAACTACATCATACGTGGATATAATATCGCTGCGATTCGGTGATATAGTGATTCCGAGAGTGCCCGGTGGAGAGCCGCTTGCGTTGGAATGTGAACACTTCGTAGACTGCTTGCTTGACGGCAAACCGATACGCAGCGACGGTGTTGACGGCTTGCGGGTCGTTCGGGTTCTGGAGGCGGGACAGAAGTCACTAAAGAGCAATGGTGAGCCCATTAATCCGGAGGATTTTTAATGAGCAAGAAGAAAGATTATTTTGTGCATGAGTCGGCTTATGTTGACGAACCGTGCGAGATTGGCAAGGGCACAAAGGTCTGGCATTTTTCGCACATAATGAAGAATACCAAGATTGGGGAGAACTGTATATTCGGGCAGAATGTAAATGTTGCCAGCGGAGTGGTAATCGGCAACAATGTTAAGGTTCAAAATAATGTTTCGATTTATACCGGGGCGATTATTGAGGACGATGTTTTCCTTGGACCCAGTTGTGTTTTAACGAATGTCACCAATCCGCGGTCGCAGATTGTACGTCATAATCTTTATGAAAAGACGATTTTTCGCCGTGGAGTAACCGTCAGCGCAAACGCAACAATTGTCTGTGGAATCGAACTTGGACGTTACGGCTTTATAGCTGCCGGCGCGGTGGTAACCAAGGATATTCCGGATTATGCTTTAATGGTGGGTGTTCCAGCCAGACGTGTTGGCTGGATAAGCCGACACGGTATTCCACTGCCGGAGCCAGATTCAGATGGGGTTATGATCTGTCCGGAGAGCGGTTATCGTTATAGGGAAGTCGAGCCTGGGGTGGTGAGGTGTCTCGATTTGGAAGAAGATACTGCTCTGCCACCGGATAAGGCCGTTGGCACAGTTTCCTACGGTGACATTAGGAAAAAATAAACAACCATATTTTAGGCTAATAGGAGAATAAATGTGAAGGTGCCTTTGTTAGACTTGAAAGCACAGTACGCGACCATAAAAGAACAGGTTTTGGTAGCCATTTCAGAGGTTCTTGAATCGCAGCGCTGCATCGGCGGTCCTAAAGTGGCCGAGCTGGAAGAGAAAATAGCGGCTATAAGCGATTGTAAATTCGCAGTGGGTGCATCCAGCGGAACAGATGCGATATTAAACAGCCTGATGAGTCTGGATATCGGCGCTGGTGACGAGGTTATTACGACGCCGTTTACGTTTTTTGCTACGGTTGGTTGTATTGTCCGCGCCGGTGCAAAGCCGGTATTCGTGGATATCGACGCGAGGACTTTCAATATTAATGCGGCGCTTATCGAGTCGGTGGTCACGGAAAAGACCAAGGCAATTATGCCGGTTCATTTATTCGGCCAGATGGCAGATATGAACCTGATTATGGCTGTTGCCGATAAGTACAATATTGTGGTTATTGAGGATGCTGCGCAATCAATCACGAGTACGTACAAGGATAGAAAATCCGGCAGTATCGGTACGGTTGGGTGTTTTAGTTTCTTTCCGAGCAAGAACTTAGGCGGCATCGGTGACGGAGGTATGATTGTTACGAATGATGAGCAGCTTTATAACCGTCTTTTCATTATGCGCAATCACGGCAGCGAACCGAAATACTATCATAAATACGTTGGCGCTAATTTCCGTCTTGACCCGATACAGGCGGCGGCCCTTTTGGTCAAGCTGCCTCATCTGGAAGACTGGTCCGAAGCCCGTCGTCGCAATGCGGCCTATTACAATGAAAAATTTGCGGGAACAGCCGTGAAGCCTCCCGATATCAATCCCGATTGCGTGAGCATCTATAACCAATATGTGATTCGTGTGCCAAGGCGCGATGAGGTGGTGGCGCATTTGAAAAAAAATGATATCGGTTGTGAGATATATTATCCGTTGCCGATACACCTGCAGGAGTGTTTCAGGTATCTCGGATATAAGGAAGGTGATTTTCCGGAGGCTGAAAAGGCAGCAAAGGAGGTTATGGCAATTCCAATTTATCCAGAATTGACGGATGAGATGAAGAACTATGTGGCCGATACAATTCTGGCGTTTTTGGGGTAGACCTTGGCTCCTTTAGTCTGTTGTTTTGTATGCGATTTTGAAATGTATATGGTTCGCAGAGACAGATGAGGGTGAACCGAGCGTTACGGCAATGGTACTGCTATAGATTCTTAACGCCGACGGCACAGGGTGGCATCTCTGCACTTTCGGCGAAGTCTTTTTATGGTAAATAGTTTGTTTATGGAATAAGAGCATGCTAAATGAACTTAATGAGGCTGATTTTGACGAAGGATTGGATGGTTACACAATTCAAGCCGAAGGGAAGATACGTATTTTTGACTATCTGTTAGGCAGCTACATAGTTACTATGATAGCTACGAACTACAGTCCCTACAACGACTTGTTAAGCAACATTGGTATGGCCATTCCGGTATTGCTTATCTTCAGCTTATTTTTTAGCAAGTACTATTTTCAGCGCGAGTTTTTCGTACTTATTGCTTTGTATCTATGGGTTTTATTAGGTTCTTTCATGTCAGAATACCGTCTGCTGTCCATGCCTGGCGCGGTTTTCTTCTTGAAAGTGCAATTTGTAATGATGGTTGTTGCGCTGCGATGTAACAGTTTTCGCCGTATGCGTTTTTACCTGGCGACTCTCGCAATCGGAGCGGCTTTTTTGGTTGTACCGAGCCTGTATAGCAAAGCTTATATGCAACTCGACGTAAGGTTGTTAGGAACTGTTGGCGAACCAAATGCACTGGCCACAATAACGGCATGTTCTTTTGTGGCGTGGGGCTGTTTACTATTTAGTGTTAGAGGTCGGTGGAAGTGGGTAGTCTTTCCGGCAATGGCCATAATTTCATTCCGCGTGCTTTTGTTGACAGGTTCTCGAGGCGGCCTTGTAACGGCCGTGTTTTTTATTGCCGCTGTCAGTTGGTATATGTGGCGACAGGGTAGATTGGCCAAAAAGGTGTTTTTACTGGTGGTATTTGCTATCATTGCGATAGTCATTCTTGTTTTTGCAAAAGAGCTTCCGATTATAAGGAGATTTGCTGGCATTCCTGTGGCTCTTGGATTTGAGAGCGACATTGAAGTTGCCGGCGGTCTGAAATCGGCGATTGCACGTCTGGAAATCCTCAAGCAAGCTCTGAGGGTTTTCAGTCGGTATCCTATTCTGGGAGCGGGATATGGCACATTCCGGGTATATTCAGCTTATGTATATACGCATACGACACCTTTTGATTTTCTTTATGCCACAGGAATAGTCGGTACATTTTTGTACTATTTCGTGATTGTCAGCGGTTGGTTTGTTTTAGCCAGGGCAAAGAAACTGGGCAAGCACGACCCCGAGATTGTCAAAAATATCACAATATGCCAAATCCTGATTATCGCACAACTTGCAGCAGGGTTATCCTTGCCGAATCATTCTTCAAAAATTCAGGCAACACTTTCGGGTGTGTGGCTGGGTATTGCCTGGTATATGCGTTTATGGACGAAAGAACAATTGAAATACCGGTACCCCGAGGAAATTGATATGCAACTTATGGGACAAGAGAAAGAATACGAGTAATATGTCTTTTTTGCGTAAAGCAGTTTTGGTAAATAGCACTCAGTTCATCTGCCTTGGAATTGGTGTTTTGCAGACAGCTATTCTGTCGCGCGTATTAGGTCCGGCGGGGATTGGCCAATATGCGGTCATTCTGTCGGCCTTGATGTTAGCTGTCCAGTTTAGCTCGCTTGGTTTTCCGATGTCATTTCTTTATCACAGCCGGCACGACCCGGGAAATACGAATACCTATCGAATCAATGCTGTCTGGGTAATGTTGTTACTTGGTACAATTGGTGGAATTGCCACGGCGCTGATAATCAATTTCAACCCTGCTTATTTCGGTGAAGTCTCGGGGGTAGTGTTAATCGGAGTAGTAGTTTATATCCCTGTCGTACTTCAAAGCGTAATAACACGTAACAATCTGATGATAGCGATTGAAGCCAAGCGCCTTAGCTTGATGCAACTGGCAGTTGCAGTGATTGGTGCAGGGCTTGTCCTTTTACTTTACGCTATTGGGTCTCTGGGAGTATCTCAGGCCTTGTTTTGCTTTTTTGCGATGGCCGCAACTTGCCTGCTCTTCGGTGCGTACTGGATGAGAAAAGATGTCGATTTTTCTGTATTACCGAAGTGGAAAACGAGTGCGAAGCTTGGATTAATGGGAATAAGGTTAAGTTCAACGGACCTGATGGTTCTTGTCAATGGCCAACTGAATATTCTGATAATTAAATATCTAATTGATAATTTTGAAAGTGTGGGTTTTTTCAGCAGGGGCCAGCGTGTTGCAATGCTTGCAGTTACAGCCGGCAGCGCGGTTATGCCTCTGTTGTTTAGTCGATGGGCAGCCATTAAAAAGGAACAACTCTCCCGCCACGTAGAAAAGGTAATGCGTTTTGCGAGCACAGTTGCGATAATTATGATTTTTGCGATTTTGCTTCTGGGTAAATGGATAATTCTCATACTTTATGGTAAACAGTTTCTCCCTGCACTTGTTCCTATGATGATACTATTGCCCGGGACGGTGCTTTATTTAGTCAGCAGTGCTTTGATTCGTTTGTTAGGCAGCCGAGGCAAACCGGAAATAGCGGCACTTATGCTGTTCTGCGGGGCGATTATTAATGCGGGCTTGAGTTGGGTCTTAATCCCAACGATAGGGATTAATGGTGCTGCGATAGCTGCAACAACGGGCTATACAGCATTATTGGTCTCGCTTATGGTGACGGTCAAAATAAGATTCAAAGTGCGCGTTTTGCACTGCGTCGGTTTGACTATCAACGACATCAAAGCCATTGGAAAATCACTACGTCACAAAGATTCTGCTCTGTCTTGAATGATGCTAAGTACACATCGTAAATAAGGTGAGTATTATGGAACCCAAAAGCAGTAAATTGGCTCGCGAGTTGGCCCATTGGGATTATAACAGACTATCTCCGACCAAGCAGGAGCGGGCGGCCTGGCTTGAGTCCGAGGCAACTTATATAAAGGGTATGATTCATCGTGCTACCGGGGCGCCGCTTAAGACCGATATTAAAACACTGCAGATTGGTGCCGGACCTTGTGATGTGATTGACCACTGGCATGATGGTGAAAAACATGCTATAGATCCGCTGGCAGAACAGTACAAGGAAGATTTCCAGGATTTTATGGACCCCTCGGTAAACTACATTGCTGGATATGGTGAGAATCTGCCCTTTGAAGATAACTATTTTGATGTCGTAATTGTTCGGAATGGCCTTGATCATCTCGATGACCCGTATAAAGCTTTGCGTGAGATATACCGGGTCCTCAAGCCAACCGGTGCTCTCTACGTCTGGACGTATCTGTACAGTTGGCGGGCATCGGCGACCTATCGACTGATTAATGCGTTGACAAAAAGATACGAGACAGAGCCGTGGGCGTTCACACTGAGCCAGATTAAGAAATGTTTGACGACCACCGGCTTTATTCCTTGTTTGCCGGCGGTCGAGGAAAGACCTAATCTATTTGGCAAACCAAAACATTTTTCAGTTTGGCTCAAGCAGACTTTGAAAAAAGTTCTTGATTTTAAGCATGACAGAGGTTTTACGTGCGTAGCCTTACCACGAAAAGGGCTATATGAAAGCTGGAAACTGGTTGGCACATGATAACTAAGCCGGGGGTTATCAATATTAACATGGTTCCGACAATATTTCGCGGCGAAATAATCAGGTATGGGTAGTGTCACTTGGTTGCAAAAAAGAACAAGTTGGTTTTTTTTGACTTCGTTACCCACTTTGGCGGGGCACAGCAATGTACCGTATTACTTTGTAAGGCACTGAAGCAATTTTATGATGTATATGTAATAGACGCGTACGGCTCCTGCGATAAGTATACCAACGCCCTGGCTGATATAGGTATTACAGTCAGAGTTTTGATGCCGGACTCCGAAACTGTTTATATTGGCTACAAGGACAAACGTTTCAGGAGAATATTCAGAGCGTTCAGGCAGTTTCCCTCATTTTTGGTTTTGCGCAAAAGACTCGAAGATGCGATAAATCATATAGACCCCGACCTGGTGTGGGTTAACGGCATTAAGCCACTTACGTTTCTTGCTATGATTGGTACTTTTAGAAAGTTTCCTGTTGCGATGTATGCTCATGGCTGGTACAAAAAGTCCCAGCTATCCTGGTTTAGGCGGTGGTTGATAAAGCATTGCGCGGACTGCGTTCTGGCTGTTTCAAATCCGACAAAAGAAGCTCTTGAGGGTTGGGGGGTACCGGAGAATAAAATTCACGTTGTTTTCAATACCATTGATTTTGATAATATATTGGAAGGCGCTTCTAAAGAACCTGTTATGCCGCTGCCGGGTATGGATAAGAATTACAAGATTTTGCTTCCTGGTTTGCTGGCAAGAACCAAAGGACAACACGTGGCTATTAAGGCAGCAGGCCTTCTGAAGCGTAAAGGGCTGGATTTTGTGATGTGGCTGGCCGGTGACGTGAGCGTTGGAGACAAAAGCGGGTATCGCGAAAATCTGCTGGAACAAATCCAGGCCAATGGACTCGAAGAAAACATATTTCTGCTTGGTTGGCGCAGTGATGTTCAGGCGCTTATGAGCTTGTCGGATGTGGTAGTATTGCCGACACTCACGGAAGGATTGCCTCGTGCTGTCCAGGAGGCAATGATATTGCGGCGACCGGTGATTTCGACGCCGGTCGGTGGTATAACCGACCTTATTATCAACGGCGAGACAGGGCTGCTCGTATCGGTTGATGATGAGAATGCACTTGCCCAGGGCCTCGAAAAAGTTATGTTGGATAAAGCCTTCGCCTGCCAGCTTGCAGAAAAAGGCCATAAGCATATGTGCGAGAATTTTTGCACCGACAGGCAAATAGATTTGGTGCGTGAAGCGTTTCAATGTGAGATTGCAAAGAAACAAGGAAAAAGCAATGATAAATAAATTGGTAAGAATGTTGATTTTGTTCTCAGTAATAGCGGTAGGTGGGATGGTCACAGCAGTGATGATAGCTATCTGCTGTGGCAATAACAACGCCGGAGAGCCCAATCAAACAGCACAAAAAACCGAGGTACCACAACCCAACGACCCGCCTATCATAATTTGGTATCACCATGTGTATAAAGACAGGCCAATTGCGCTGAGAACAGCGCTCTATTCAGGACTGATTACACATGCGATGATAAAAGATGTGCACAGAAAGGATATTCATTATAAGAACGATGCTGATGTTCTTGAAGCCTTGAAGATAGCCAAAAGTTTTGACGTTAAACTTATTTGGAGCCGACCTCTTTGGCCTGGGTACGGTATTGAACAAAGCAGTACGGAAGATTTATTTGACCCCAACTATTACATTCAAGAAATTAAGATACTGCGTGCCGAGGCAAATGAAGTGGGTGTCGATTTCGTGGCACTGGACACAGAAGCGTATGCTCATGCACCGGTAGGAAAATATTTGAGACATAAACATGGGTTGAATACAAAACAGCGGGAGAAACTGAAGCTTACGATTGGTAAAGTCATCAAAGCTGTGGGTAAGGTTGATTTTGTGTATCCGGGGGGATCGATATACAGCCAACATCCAGCTAATACTCTCGGCAGACTCGGCAAATACAGGATTTCAGGTTACTTTTACTATGGTAATGAGGAAAGACGCAAGTCGATGAGATTTCCTTATCATATTGTCGGTATCCACGTGAACACAACCCGGGAGAACAAGAAACATCAGCAACTGCCTTATTACTACGTTTCTGAGGTTTTCACACAGTCACATCTATGGTCAGGGAAGAAGGGCGTGTTCATATATCCCCATGACCGCAAGGGCCTGGCGATAGCGAAAGAGCTTGTTGCTTATTCCAGGAAACTTCCCTTTAAAGCTTCTCAGCAACAGAAGAGGCCTGATTCGGCGCCGAAGTAAGATAAGACATTCTGAGAACCAACTAATTTTAAGAGATAAGCACAGTACCCCAAGTCGCAAAATGCGGGTTTATCCTCGCTCTAATATTTTTGTTTATCCATTGAGTTAAAAGCAAGACGGGACTATGAAGCTATCTATGTTTGCCGATACGAAGTTTTTGGCAGACGGCAAAGGCAATCTCTACACTTCCTCTAATATGCGTAAGGCCATGCTCTATCCCATAGCCGACAGATTTGAAAAGCTTTACCTTGTCTGTCGGGTCCGTCAGGGTGATTTGAGTCATATTCCGGTTGAAGACTTGATAAATCACCCTAAGATTGAAATTGTAGGGGCACCCTATTTCAAAGGGGTTTTTGGGAGTTTGCTTTGGCGAAACGAGATTTTGCCAAAAATACATTATGCAATAGAGAGGTCAGACGTTTGTGTGTTGCGTTTTGGAAGCAATATTTCATGTCTGACACTGCCGGTCGTAGAACGAATGCACAAGCCGTCAATAGGCCATGTGATTGGCAATTTTGGTATGGAAATAGAGAAGAACCCTAAACATATTCCAATTCCAGGTCTCAGGCAATTGGTTGCCGGCTGGATGGTGAAACGAGCTACAAGAGCTTTTCAAGCTTGCGATCTTTTGTGCGGGGTCACGGAAACCATAGCAAGGAGATATGCTCAGCCGGATAGAGAAGTATTTCAGCTAATAGATAGTTGTTTGTCAGAAGAGTGTTATTCATCTCCGAAACAAAATGACAATGAAAGTATTAAGGCGATATTTGCAGGTCGGCTTGTTGAATTCAAGAATGTGCAAAACTTCTTGCATGCTATTGCCAGGGTGAGGCAGGACAAGGTTGAAATTAACGCGATCGTGGTTGGTGACGGTGATTTCAAAAACCAACTCGTTGAATTGGCCAGACAGTTGAATATTGAGAAGAATGTCGAGTTCACGGGACGAGTGGAATCGCGGCGAGAATTATGGCGGAAGTACCGCTCTGCAGATATTGGTTTTTTGCTGAGTTTTTCTGAGGGTTTGCCGCTTGGTGCGATAGAGCCGATGTCTGTTGGATTGCCTTTGCTTGCTGCGAGGCTGGATTATATGGAGCCAATCGTTACCGACGGCGTTGAAGGTTTTCTCGTTGACCCGGGTAATGTTGATGAAATATCGGAAAAGCTGAAAGTCCTGGCGACGCGACCGGACCTTAGGAATAAAATGGCACTGGCTGCTTATGAGAAGTCAAAGCTATTCAGTGCTGAGAATCAAGCGATAAAGTTGTTCCAGATGGCGGATAAACTTTGCAAAAAAGTTTAAAAGGATTGTATATGACACGAAGTAGAAAGTCACAATTTGAAATCATAAACACAATGCGAAAACCGGCGGCGGCTTTGTTCGGCATTGTACCAAAATACTTAGCGAGAGTTCTGCTCAGGACTTTCCGATGGTCCGATAGCTTTATTGGCTATGGCATTCGGTACTTATGCGTTAAAAGGCTTGCAAAATCATGTGGCAAAAAAGTGCTGATTTTCCCTGGGTGCATGCTCCATTGGCTTGAGAATTGCGAAATCGGGGAGAACATATCAATACACGATTTTTGCTATATAGATGCTGTTGGCGGGGTAAAAATTGGCGATAACACGCGCATCGCCCATAATTGCTCATTAATAAGTGGACAACACAAATATGATATTCCGGACAAAACTATTGTTGATAGTGAGGCTACCAAAGCAGCGATTTCCATAGGTTCGGATGTATGGCTTGGGACAGGCGTTGTTGTCTTGCAAGGCGTAAAAGTTGGTGATGGTGTGGTTGTTGGCGCAAATTCGGTTGTAACCAAAGACGTTGAGCCATATACAGTAGTGGCAGGAATGCCGGCTGAGTTCATTAAGAAGCGTTTTGAAACAACTGACGAAAAATAACATTTCCAACTCTTAACTACACAAACAAAAAAAATTAAAAAAGCTCATAGTCGGCTTGAAGCGTTGAAAATGGCTCCCGGAAAACACCAAAAAAAAATATGTATAGTTACAACAGTAGATTCCTCTTTGTATGTTTTATTTCCTGGGTTTTTCCCATTGTTATTGAAAAAAGGTTTTGAAGTCGTGGGAATTTGTGCAGATGGTCCCTGGGTCGAAAAGGTTAGGAATCAGGGAATTAGAGTAATTATTGTGCCAATGACACGGAGTTTTACCCCGTGGCAGGACCTGAAATGTTTTTGGAGACTGTACTGCATCTTCAAACAGGAAAGATTTGACCTGATTCACTACAGCACCCCAAAAGCGGCTCTGCTTGCGGGCTTAGCGGGCAGGGCGGCACGCTGTCCAGCTTTGTTATACACTCTTCGAGGGCTGGGTTATACCGCCTTTAACGGTGCGAAAAGAGTAATTGGGAAATATTGTGAGAAGATGGCCTGTCGCAGTGCTCACGGTATTATTTCTATAAGCACATCTCTTAAGCAGGGAGCGGCCGGAGAAAATCTGGTTCCGAACAATCGGATCAAAATTCTTGGTGCCGGCAGCAGCAAGGGCATAGACTTAAGCTACTTTCAACTTAATGAAAGCAGGATAGCACACGCCCAAAAAATAAAGCGAACTCTGGGAATTAAAGGTGACAGTTTAGTTATTGGATATACCGGTCGGCTGACTGAGGAAAAGGGAATAGTAGAACTTGTCAATGCCTTTACTGGTTTAAGGAAAATCTATTCTAATCTGCATTTACTCCTTATCGGGCATGTCGACCAGAGAAGTCCTTTTTCCCAGGAAACATCAGAGTTGTTAAACGCAAGTCAATACATCCATTTAATCCCGTTTAAGGATAATTTGCCTGATTACCTGGCGGTAATGGACATTCTGGTCCTGCCAAGTTATCGAGAAGGTTTTGGAAATTCACTTATTGAAGCTTCTGCTATGCTGGTTCCCGTTGTTGCTACCGACATTCCGGGTTGCCGGGACGCGGTTATAAACGGAAAAACCGGGCTTCTTGTTAAACCTCACGATGTTTTATCCTTACAAAAAGCTTTAAAAGAATTAATAGAGACTCCGGCCCAAAGAATTACGATGGGCGAAAATGGAAGACGATGGGTCAGAGAAAACTTTGATCGGCGAACGATTTGGTCAAAGCTAATCGAAGTCTACGAAGAAATGTTGGCAACTTCGCATCAGCCGCAAAGTTAATCAAACCCACATTCGTTGAGGACGTTTACCATATTGGCTAAGACAAACCCGACTGCTCGAGTTAAAGGTCGCAAGATTCGAGTGGCTCACGCCTGTGCCGTCGACAGAACTGCCTGGGGGGGGCTGCGGGCTCAACTTCTCGGATTAAAAAAGGTCGGTTATGATGTTTCCGTGGTTTGCACACCGACTAAATTTGGTCAAAAGCTCGAAGATTTGGGCATACATGTCATTTCGGTTGACATAAGCAGGTCTATGACGCCTTTTAGGGATTTGATATCATTGTGGCAGTTCTATCAAGTTTTTCGCAAAGGCAACTTTGATATAGTCCATACTCATACTCCAAAGGTATCTTTGCTTGGTCAAATGGCGGCAAAGTTGGCGGGGATTCCGGTGATAATTGACACTGTGCATGGGTTCTATTTCCACGATGATATGAAGTGTTTGAACAAGACTTTTTACATTCTTACGGCAAAAGTAGCTGCCAAGTTCTCAACCAGAATTCTCAGCCAGAGTCAGGAAGATGTCGAAACAGCTATCAATCTAAATATATGCTCATCGGCTGTGATTCGGAGACTGGGCAATGGTCTAGACCTGAATCGGTTTAACCGGGCAAGATTTGAAAGGGACCTAAGGATTAAAAAAAGGAATGAACTGGGTATACCCTCGGATGGCCTAGTGGTGGGGATTATCGGCAGATTGGTTCGCGAAAAGGGATACCTCGAACTATTTGAGGCAGCGTCTAAATTAGCCAAAAAGGGTTATAATATTTGGCTTATGGCGATTGGAGATGAAGAGCCGCAAAAAAGCGATGCGGTGCATGCTTCTGACGCCGAGAGGTTTGGGATCAGCGGTCGCACTGTTTTTTGCGGGCGGCGTGATGATGTTGATGAATTGATGACAGCGATGGACATTTATGCTCTCCCGTCTTATCGCGAAGGATATCCTCGTTCAGTGTTAGAAGCAAGCGCTATGTCTCTGCCGGTGGTTGCCACCGATATACGAGGCTGCCGGGAGGCGATTGTAGATGGTGTAACAGGGTTTTTGGTACCTGTGCGTAACGCTTCGGCCCTGGAAAATGCGATTGAAAAACTAATAAACGATGACCAAATGCGTTTGAATATGGGACGGGCAGGGTACGAGAAGGCAAGGCGCGAATTCGATGAGCAAAATGTTTGTAAAATAGTTCTGGATACATACAAACAACTACTTAACGAAAAGTATTCTTAGAGTTGATTTAAAAGTGAATACTTGAGGAAATAACAAAATGGTGAACGAATACACCATAGGACAGATAAGAGACAATGAGTGGTACCAGGTAGCCGAACTGATTGCTCAGGTTATTCCGAATGCCCTGATTTCGAAATTAGGCAATAGGTTTGGTGCTGCATACTACCACAAAATTGTTGAGCAGGAGTACTCCTGCGGCTATGCGGCGAGGGATGAATCGGACAATATTCTGGGAGTGATTGTAGGCACAATGGACTATCCTAAGGTGCGTTCGATTGCATTCAAGGAGCAACTGCCAAAATTGTTGATTGCCGCTAATTTCAGACTGCTTGGTTGGTCAGTAATCAAATGGGTGATAAAGGGGGTTCTTGTGAAGGGCAGCCGTGAAAAACAGGACCATACAGACAGGCCTGTTGCGAAGCTGATAGCTATCGCGCTTTATTCAAAGGCCAGAGGGACAGGACTGGCTCGGAAACTTGTAGAAAAAATGGAAAAGTATATGGTTTCAAAAGGGCTTTGCGAACCATATACAATCTTGACCGAGGAAGCTAATGTACGTGCAAACAAGTTCTATGAGAAAATAGGCGCAACATTTGTTAGAACTAATCTTCACCACGGAAGAGAGATAAACGAATGGTACAAAGAAATGAATGTGACAAAGAAAGATGAGTGACTACTGGCGAAAAAAATATGAAGAAGCATTTGGTAGATTCACAGGTGTTATGGGGGCAAGAGCTTTTTGTCTTGGACGCCAGGCTCTCGCAATCTTACTGAAGGCACTCGGAGTTGAAAGTGGGGATAAGGTAGGTGTATGTAGTTTTACGTGTCTCAGTGTTGCCGAAGCTATCAAGGTTTGCGAAGCCATACCGGTATATCTTGATGTAGATAAACATTTGTGTATAGAACCGCAGGAGATTCTTCGTCAAGAACCTGGCTCTCTTAAAGTTGTCATTTTGCAACATACATTCGGTATCCCCGGACAATTAGAGGAACTCTTGTTGGCCTGTGAAAAGGTCGGAGCAAAAGTGGTTGAAGATTGCGCCCACTCGTTAGGTTGCTCCTGGAAAGGCGAGCCATTAGGCAAATTTGGAGAAGGGGCGATATACAGCTTTCAATGGGGCAAACCATACTCCACCGGACAAGGTGGAATGTTGACCGTTAACTCAAAGAAGCTGCTTGAGGACGTGGATAGTCAGATAAGGGAATTGGCATCGCCAGCCTCGACAAAATCAGAGTTGATCTTAGAATGTCAGCGGCAAATATATTCAATTGTGGAGGGACTAAGATTGGAAAGTTACCTGCGATATATGTACACTACACTTCGTGATATAGGATCTTACAAGCTGGAATGTGACTTTCGTTTTTATCAAGGATATCCCAGATTAGCTGGAGAGATGACAGCTAAAACGGGGTCAAAGCAGTTAGAGAACTGGCCAAAATTGCAGCAAATAAGACGACAAAATACTGAAACGGTTGAGGAGTGTTTAAATAAAGCCGGATTGGCTCTCTGGCCAAAACCGGATGAAGCAGATGTCACTATGTTAAGATATCCGGTACTGATAGCGCACAAATCAAGAATAGTGCAGCAGGCTCGAAAACAGAAACTTGATTTGGGGGGTTGGTATATGAGTCCGGTACATCCATTGCAGGCCGAGGACCTTCTCAAAGTTAATTACCGTATCGGAAGCTGCAAAAGGGCAGAAGATATGATTAGCCGGTTGGTGCATCTGCCCACGGGGGTGGGGTTAAACAAGAAAATCTTTGAAGCTATGGTGAGAATTATTTCTCAGAATTGACAGGGAACTTTTGGATATGATAGCAGAAGTTCGTGATAACAAATATGCATCTGGAAAATAATGAATGACATAGAAAAATATCATTCCATCTCATCATAGGGAAATATTATGGCCTCAAAACCTCTTGCTGTGCGAGTCCCTGATTTACATCTAAATGCATGCTCTGTAGATGAACACTGCGAAGCCTTGCTAAGGATAAGACGCCTTCCTTTCTGGTGGTATCAGGGTACAAGTAAAATCTTTGGCAACTTCTCTGTTCCGTTCCGAGACAAAATGGGTAACTGGTGGTATCAGGTCAAGCCGGGGCTGTGTTGGCCTGTAGAGACGCTTAAGACTATTGAACCCAGCCGAGCTTGCCCGGCCTTTACAAAGGCGTATTTTGGCTATCAACATTTGGTGGCGGACGAATCAGAGGCGAACAGCCGATTAGTGCTCAATACCATTTTTGACCTGACAGACTACGGGCCGGAAAAGCTTAAATCCAAACGTCGTAACAAAATTCGCAACGGACTAAAGAACTGCACACTGGAGCTATTAGAAACCTACAATAAAGAAATGTTTGATGAGTGTCGCGCGACCTGGGACAGTTTATCTATTAGAACGGGGTGGAAAGAGCTGGCCAAAGAAAGAACTTTCGATGAGCAGTGGCGAATGTTGTTGGATTGTCCCGGGGTGTCCATAATTATAGCGAGAGAGAAAACGTCCGGGAAAATAGCGGGCTTTATACTCACAAAGATTATAGGAGACACGGCTTATAGCGATACAATTGCCTCACATACAGATATGCTTCAGACTCGAGTTAACGATGCTTTGAGATATTCCTTTCTGGCCAACGCCAAAAAACTACCGGGTATAAAAAAGGCATATTCAGCCATAAAATCGTCGCTTAAAGGTCTGGAAAAATTCAAGGAAGAGCTGGGTTACGAACCATATCGATTTCCCGCAAATACTCATCTCCGTGCAGGTTTGGAAACTGCTCTGAGGTTGTTTTTCCCTGATAAATATAACCGTATGATTGGACGATTTGAGTAAGCGGTTATGTGGGTTGACCAGAGGTGATAATCAAGGCGTAGTTATGTAGCAAAGACAGTTATAAAATAGACTAATGCGAAGACTTTTTAAGCGAATTTTTGATTTGGTAATTTCGTTGCCGGCAGCAATAGTTCTATTGCCGGTTTTTGCTGTTATTGTCATTGCGATAAGAATCAGCAGTAAAGGGTCGGCTGTTTTTAAACAACAGCGCGCAGGCAAAGGTGGCAAGCCGTTTGTCTTTTATAAATTCCGTACGATGAAGCTCGATGTTGACCCGTTCGGGCCGAGTCCAAAAAACAGCGAAGACCCCCGGTTAACAAAGGTTGGAAAGTTCCTGCGCGAATATTCACTTGACGAGCTGCCGCAATTGTTTAATGTATTAAAAGGCGATATGAGTATTGTTGGCCCTCGGCCGCTGTATGTTTCGCAGATGGCTGAGTGGAACGAGCGGCAAAAAAAACGCCTGCTTGTTAAGCCTGGTTTGACGGGATTAGCGCAAATATCCGGACGGGGAGGGTTGACCCGTGAAGAAAAACTTGAGTTCGATGTTAAGTATGTGGAAACGGCAGGTTTTTGGGGAGATATAAAGATAATCCTGGCGACTATTACGCGGGTCTTCAGGCGAAAGAATATATATGAGAGAAGATATTCGGAGGCAGAATTTACCCGGGAGGAGGCAATAAATGATGTGGAAGATAAAGAGTAATTGGAGCAAATTGAAGTAGGAAGGAGAACGGCGATTAAAGTTAAATACATAACAAAAGTAGAGCAGTTAGAGCAGTTGAGTGAGCCAGAACGAGCGGAGTTGAAAGAGGTGGCGAGTAAATTTGATTTTCGCGTCAACGATTATTATCTATCGCTTATTGACTGGGACGACCCGAACGACCCTATACGTCATATTGTTATCCCAAACATCAGGGAGCTTGAGGAATGGGGTCGGCTCGACCCTTCAGATGAGAAACGAATTACCGTTATGCCGGGACTCGAGCATAAATATCATTCCGTTGTTTTGTTCCTGGTGACGAATCAATGTGAAGGGATATGTCGGTATTGTTTCCGCAAACGTATTTTCATCGAGCCAGAGAGGGAATCTATACAGGATTGGGAAGCGGCCTATCGATACGTCAGTGAGCATCCTGAGGTTACAAACGTGCTACTGACAGGTGGAGACCCGCTAACACTTCCAACGTCGAAGCTTGAAGAGATTATGCGGCGACTGAGGGAAATAGACCACGTTAAGATAATTCGCCTCGGCACGAGGATGACATCGTATAACCCGTATCGAATTATCGACGACCCGGCATTGTTAGAAGCGATTGCAAAGTACAGCACTGACAAAAAGAAGATATATGTGGTGACTCACTTTGTTCATCCGCGAGAGCTAACTGAAGTTGCTATTGAGAGTGTGAATCTGCTGCAAAAGGCAGGGGCGAAATTGGCGAATCAAACGCCTCTTATCAGGGGCCTGAACGACAAACCGGAGGTTCTTGCTGAGCTACTCGATAAACTGTCATTCATCGGAGCCATCCCCTATTACATTTTCCAGTGCCGGCCGGCTGTGGGCAATAAAGCCTATACGGTTCCAATAGAAGAGGGATACGAGATTGTTAAGCAGGCCAAGTCGCAGGTGTCGGGCCTGGCAAAGCGGGCTCGGTACGTGATGTCGCATTCGAGCGGCAAAATAGAAATTGTCGGCAAAACGAAAGGGATGGTCTATTTCAAATATCATAGAGCGTTCCGTGATGAGGACAGCGGTCGGTTTATGGCCTTCAAGAGTAATCCGAAGGCCTGCTGGTTCGACAACTATGATGAACCGGTAGAGGATTGTCCGATCAATTTGCCACAGAGATTATGCGAATTAAAATAGGGTCGGAGTTTTTCGCTTTGGTTTTTTAGTTTTGAGTTGTTTGGATGACCCCCGATAAAATCGGGGGTTTATTATTTGGGAAATCGGAATGAGCAGGGCAGCGACGATTGGAACCGGCGTTTTGGTGATTTTAATTTGCTGTAGGGTGGGGTTTGCACTAAAGCCTGAGGAGATTCTGGTCATCGCGAACAGGGACATCACGGCATCGGTGCAGACCGCTCAATACTACTGTGCAAAACGAAAAGTCCCGGCAGCCAATATCTTTGCTTTACCTTTGGGAAGAAGCCTGAGTGAGACAATCAGCAGGGGCAACTATGAAAAAAGGCTTGCTGAGCCAATTCGCAGAAAATTATCAACCCTTGAATTTGCCGGGAGGATTAGATGCCTGCTGACAACGTATGGAGTACCAATAAAGGTTGGGGGACGAGGTCTGTTAAAAGGCCAGGAAGACAAACTAAGGCGTTTAGAAAAACTTGTTGAGCAATTGAAAAGCACAATTGAAAAGATAGAGCAGAGCGGTTCGGTTTATATGCTCGGCCAAAAAGAGCAAGCCAATCGCCGGATTGCCAAATTGCAATCTGAAATCGACCGTATCAAAGGCAAGGAAACAAACGCATCGGTGGACAGCGAATTGTCGATGGTGTTGTTCGGTGACTACGAATTGTACCGGTGGCAGCCAAATTTGCTGAAGAACAGTATGCTCGGTTTGGGTTCCAACACACTTATGGTTTCGCGCCTTGATGGACCAGGCGAGGATGTTGCAATTGGGCTTGTTGACAAAGCAATGGCAGCGGAGAAAACGGGGCTAAAGGGCATCGCTTATGTAGATTCACGGGGTATTGCAGATGATAAAAAGCCATATTCGCCCGGCTACTTTGACAAATCTTTGCGGGATTTGGCGGTTTGTATAGAGTTGCGAACTATTATGCCCGTCAAAGAAGAACGAACAGAAAAACTTTTTGCACCAGGGGCGTGTCCGCGGGCTGCTATTTATTGCGGCTGGTACAGTTTGAAAAAGTATGTCGATGCCTTCAACTTTGTTGATGGTGCGATTGGCTATCATATCGCAAGCTGGGAGGCAGCCGACCTTCGCGACCCAAACAGCGGTCAGTGGTGTCCGGCGATGCTCAAGGACGGTATAACCGCTACGCTGGGAGCGGTGGCTGAGCCGTATCTTCACTCATTTCCGGAGCCAAGAGCGTTTTTCCGGGAATTATTCAACGGCGGTTGCCTTGTTGAGGCGTATTACCACACGAAGCCGTTTAATTCGTGGCAATTGGTTTTGATAGGCGACCCGCTATATAGGCCGTTTAAAAGATTAGGTGCTGGAATGAACCTGAGCGGAACGCCGGCGAAATGAAGCCGCCAGGAAAATGGTAATAACAACAACTGCAATTCCTGCGGCGGAGATGATTACATTCCATACACTGAAGGGTTTGCCAAGAATTATAGAAAATAGTTTTACAATCAAAAGAAAGGCTATCGGTAGAACCGATGCTACGAATAGCCATTTAGGTTGTGGGGCTTTGAGCGACAGGAAAAGATGCATATATCGAATCCACAGGAGAGTGAAAAATCCATAGCCGAACAAATAGAATATTACGCTCGTTACCGGCAGCAGGTCAGCCGGATTGGCCCGGCACAAATTTGTTAGAAGGAAGACGGTAATACCTGTTACCACAAGGAACGTAGGCCAAAATGTAAAAAACGTAAACAGAATCAGGCCGGTAAGCACACCTGCCAGGTTTGCTGATAAATCTGCGATATCACAGGTGCGTCCCACATAGCCCTGAAGCACCTCATCAAAAACCCCGTACCAAACCACCGCGAAGAGTATCCACCAGGCAGCGGCTCTGCGCCAGTTTACCTTCCTGTCCGGACTTATTGCAAACCACAGCAGAAAAACTAAAACCAAATAGGCAAGGAAGTGAAGGCTTTTATCAGACACCTGGGCTTTGTAAACCAATTTAGGGATGGGCATATGCGCAAAGACAAATATTGCGGGCCAATAAAGCAGCAATGAAATTATAGTCAGCTTTCGTCGGAGCAACAAATTCATTGAAAACCCCTGAACACGTTACGGCAGCGCCATTTTGCAATACGGTGCAAAACGAGGGCTTAATAATATACGGTTTTTTTTACAGCTCTGTTCTTTAATTTTAGCAGAGATTGGTTTATGATGTAAGTAGGTGAATTTGCCAAAATTGGAGAAAAAGCTATGTTAGATTCGATAACCGAATTTATAAGAAGTGCGATAACGGAACAGATAGTAGAGGACCCCGTCTGGGCAACGGTAGCTCTGACTGGACAGCTCGTATTCGGTGGGCGGTTTGTACTTCAATGGATAGCCAGCGAATATAAAAAGAGGTCTCATGTGCCGACGGCTTTTTGGTATATTTCACTGGTAGGTAGTTTGACGCTACTGACTTATTCCATCCATATAAAAAATCCCATTTTTATGCTGGGGTTTTCATTGAACACCCTCATATACCTGAGGAACCTGCATTTGATTTACAAGCACGCTGGAAAAGATGTAGTAACAGTCATCGAAAAGGGGGAAGATTAAGGCATTCATTGCTATCGATAAATCTCGTAGGTTAGGTATTGGGTGTGGATTTTTGAAAAGGTTGCCTGCTGTTTATTTTGAATGTATAATATAAGTAGTTTGTCATTTGGTGCCTCAAAAACTCACTTGGAGGAACTGGAAAATGAAACGCTTGACAATTTCCAAGGTTTCTGTTGTGCGATTTGTCGCGGGGATACCAAATCTCTTTCGCAGCGTTTGGGAGCCCATAAAATGGGGTCTCCTCGTAATAATTTTAGTTGGTTTTGCGACCCTTTGCCCCGCCCAGCGTAAGTCTCGAATTCCACCCCTTAGAGTAATTCAACTTCCGGCGCCGAAGTTAACAGGAACGGTCAGTATCGAGGAGGTGTTGGCCAAGCGCCGAAGCGTGCGGGAGTTTACCGGCCAGCCGCTTAACTTTACACAGATTAGCCAGTTGGCCTGGGCCGGCCAGGGCATAACAGAAAAGGAGAATGGCTTTCGAACGGCACCATCAGCAGGGGCGATTTATCCGATAAACCTGTATTTTGCCATTCAAGGAGGGGTGTTTGTTTACAATCCCTATGAGCACAGTTTAGAACAGACTTTGGACCAGGATGTCCGAATTAGGCTGGCGGCAGCGGCTTCGAACCAGGGGGTAGTAGCTGAAGCTGCTTGTAATATTATTGTTGCGGGCTCTGTAAGAAAACTTACAGCCAAATACCGTAATAAAGCCCAAAGATATATGTTATTGGAAGCCGGGCACATCGCTCAAAATATTCAGTTGCAGGCCGTGGGTTTGAAGTTGGGGTCTGTGTCGGTCGGCGCTTTTAATATAAGGGACGTCAACAAGGCCTGCAGGCTGCCGGCAAACCTGGAGCCGCTTTATATAATTTGTGTTGGTTACCCGGCTGTGCCGACAATAACAGGAAAAGGCGAAGAAGGAAAGGGGACCCACAGGACAGATAGTACAAAGGCAAAAAGAGCGGTGTTGATTATCGCGAGCGAGAATTTTCGCGAAGAAGAGCTTTTCGAGACAAAATTTGTTCTTGATGGGGCTGGGGTGGAGACCGTTACGGCAAGTACAAGGACAGGAGTTATAAACGGTATGCTTGGGGGCAGTGCTGAGGCGAGGATTCTCGTGAGAGATATCGTGGTTGATGATTACGATGCGATAATCTTTATAGGCGGTTCAGGGGCGAGGGAATATTTCGACAGCGGGGTTGCACTGGATATCGCCCGCGAGGCAGCAGATAAGAGGAAAGTTCTTGCAGCAATCTGTATTGCACCTTCGGTGCTGGCCAATGCGGGCGTGCTGACCGGCGTCAGGGCTACCAGCTTTGTGTCCGAGCGGGCCAGACTCCAGAGGGCAGGCGCCATATATACCGGCGCTCCAGTTGAGCGAGACGGCCCCATAATAACCGGCAGGGGGCCGGAAGCTGCACGTTTATTCGGCGAAGCTGTTGCGGATGCTATTTTCAGCAGATAGAAACAGAGTTGATGAATATTAAATGTTCGGAGGCAGGAAGTCACTGTTATGAAGACTCTCAAGTACTTACTGGTAATTATAATCACGGCGGTAGTCGTTCTGGAGGTGCCAACTTATGCGCAGCCGGCCATCGCTCAATTGCGACAGGGCCGCGAGAAAGAGAAGGCGGGGGATTTTGATGGGGCGATTCAGGTCTATCAGGAAATAACCGCAAATACTGAGGCAAACCAACGCCACGTCGCCCAGGCGCACTATCGTATGGGGGTATGTTACCTGAGAAAGGGTGATAGAGATAGCGCGAAGCAGCAGTTCGAGCGTTTGGTGTCAGAATTTCCGCGGAAACTGACGGCTGTTGCAAACGCCAGAAGAGAACTGAAAAAAATCTGGCGCCAAGAGCGCAGCGAAGAGATGAAAAGGAACAGGTCCGGCCTCCCCGGCCAGGAACAGACTAAAACCAAGCCGGTTTCGCCAAAGGGACCTCCGACCGTGGTCAGCACAATCCCTGCTAACTTTGCCGATGGCGTCCCACCCACCTTGGACACAATTGGCATTACTTTCAACCAGCAGATGATGGATAAAAGCTGGTCATGGACGCGGCTTGATAAGAACACCTATCCGGAAACAACAGGTCAGCCCTACTATGACAGAGAGAAAAAAACATGCACGCTTCGGGTAAAGCTAAAACCGGCGAGAGCATACCTTGTAGGCATTAATTGTGGAACGGCCAAGAATTTCAAAAGCAGCTCGGGCGAAAAGGCAAAGCCGTACGCGCTGGTCTTTGCCACTGCGGATGTAATGGGCCGGGCCAAGCCGATTCCGGAAGAAATGGCTGCCAAGGCAAAGGCTATTAATGCGGGGAAAGAACCAACAGAGCTAATAAAGCCGGCAGGTGATGAGCTGCTTGCGATGGTGCCGGCCGAGAGTCTGTTCTGCGTGCGAGTGAACAATTTTGACTACACCCTCAGTCAAATAGACCAGTTTTTGGCCGGCGTCTCGCCTGTGCCTATGGGGACCTCGATGCTGGTGCGAATGCAGTTTGCGAAGATGCTGGGCAGTCCGGAGCTAAAGGGTGTGAAAATGGGAGGCGGCTTTGCAATCTTCGGACCCATTCTGGGAACTGATATGTCTGACCCTGATAATATTGCCATACTTGTCCCCGTCACCGACTATAAGGAGTTTGTCAGCGGTAATCCCAATGTAAGCCAGCCGGATAGGAATGGGGTTTCTAAAATCACGAGTACTGGAATACACCCACTATTGGTTACGCAGGTAAAGAGTTACGCACTCATCACCCCTCAGGGAAACGACAGTGAGCTAATTACAACGGCAAAATCGATTTCGGGGGGCGAGATGACAGGCCTGGCGACTGCACTCGATGCCGCAGAAGCCCAAAAAGCTGCCAAGCAAGCCATCTGGGCCTACGCCAACATCGAAGCTGAGGCAAAGTCTTTAGCCCCAGTGGTGTCCAATCTACTCGATCAGTTCACAATGCCGGCCGTTCAAGCTGGTATGCTGCCCGTATCAGAGGCTAATGACGCAGACCTTGAGAACTTGGGCAAACAGATACGGTTTATGAGCCTCACCCTTAACCCAAAACCAAATGTTTTGAACATAACCTATACGATTTCAGCAGTGCAGGGAACGAAAGCGGCGGAGACTCTTACCCCCGACTCTACACTGATACGCAAGCTCTCTGATATGCTCAAGGCCAAAGAGCCGAAACAAATGGGTACCGAGATAAAGCCTATTTTGGCACTGCTTCCGGAGGCAGACAAGGCCGACTTTGTAGGTACATACAATTTGATAGATCTATTCAAAATGGCAACAGCTATGGCACCTATGCCGATGCCGCAGATGGATATCCCGACAAAGAGCAATATCGTTTTTGCGGGTAAGGTTGGCAAAGGGACGATGACAGTCGATATTGCTTTTCCGAAAGAGCATTTAGCCGAGCTTGTGGCCGCGGGTATGATGATACAGCAGCAAATGATGCAGCAAATGCCAATGCCGGGACAGCCAACAATACAACCAGACATTAACAGAACTCGTATCACAACAACAAAGGCTAACCTGAAGAGCCTACACATGGCCGTTAATCGGTTCAAGATGGATACCGGCCGGTTCCCAAACGAAGAGGAAGGACTTATGGCTCTTATTAAGAAACCGAGTGACGTTACAAACTATGCCCCGGGCGGTTATCTGGACAGTACGGAAATGCCGAGAGACGCGTGGGGACGAGATTTTATTTATAAGCGCTTCCCGGAGAGCGGCAAGCCATTTGTAATCATGAGCTATGGTGCCGATGGCGAAAAAGGCGGTCAAGGTTATGATGCTGATTTACTGAGCACTGACTAACAACAGGGTCGTTCACATGGCTTTCAAGAAGGTCCAGGAAGTGGTAAACAGAAGCAACTAAACTGTATCGTCGCAGGAGTTGTAACGATTTGTAATCGGCAGTCTTCTGTCTTTGCCGAAGGCCTTCGGCGTAATCTTTACTCCCGGCGGAGACTGTCTTCTTTTGTATTCATTTCGGTCAACCATACGAATGACACGATGGACGATGTCCTGCGGCAGGCCGGATTCAACGAGCTGCTGAGGGGATTTATCTTCTTCAACGTAGCCTTTGAGGATTTTATCAAGTAAATCATAGTCCGGCAGGGTGTCACTATCTTTCTGGCCGGGCCTTAGCTCGGCGCTGGGCGGCCTGGTAATTACGTCGGCAGGTATAATCTGCCGGCCGCTTATTTTGTTTATGTGTTCGGCTAATTTATAAACAAGAGTTTTGGGGACATCCTTTATGACTGCAAATCCGCCGGCTGTGTCGCCGTAAAGGGTTGCATAGCCAACCGCAGTCTCGCTTTTGTTGCCGGTTGTCAACACCAGCGAACCAAACTGATTGCTCAGTGACATTAGGATGCCGCCGCGGATTCTGGCCTGCAAATTCTCATAAGCGACACCTTTGCTGTCCCAGCCGGGAGCTGCATTTAATGCCTTGTCGAACTGCTCGAGTATTGGCTCAATCGGGATGGTTAAGAATTCGATGCCCAAATTTTTCGCCAGTCTCTGCGCATCTTTTATCGTCTCAGGTCTGTTAAACTTCGAGGGCATTGTCAGGCCGAGGACATTTTCAGCACCCAGGGCAGCAACGGCGATAGCCGCGGTGACGGAAGAGTCTATGCCGCCGCTAATACCAAGTAACGCTTTTTTAAAGCCGTTCTTTCGCGTATAATCCCGCGTTCCGAGCACAAGGGCCTGATAGACTTCGTCAACCACATCGATTGGCTGCACCGGGGGCGGTTGCATCGGCTTGACCTGCACAGTTCCATCGGCAGCGAGGCTAACATCGGCGATTAACAAGTCCTCGTCAAATGCCCTGGCTTTGGCAATGTCCGCACCGGTCGAATCGACAAACACACTGCGTCCATCAAAAACTATTTCGTCCTGTCCGCCGACAAGGTTGCAATAGCAAACAGCGCAACTAAATTTTTTTGCACACCGGCTAAGTATTCTCTCTCTTGTCTTAATCTTACCCGTATGAAAGGGCGAGGCTGAGATATTTACAATCATCTGGATTCGGCCGGCGTTTTTGAGGAAATTGGCCAACCATTCGACATCCCAAATGTCGAAACAAACGGTAACGGCAACGTTGAGGCCGGCTACATTTATTACGACCGGCTCGGCGCCGGGCTGGAAATACCTTCGTTCATCGAATACGCCGAAATTCAGCAGTCGGCCTTTTCGATAAATCCTTTTTATGCTGCCGTTTTGCAATACAGCGGCGGAATTGTAGCAGTTGCCCTGATGGCTTTCGGCAAAGCCGACAATTACGGTTGCTTCTGGACAATCGGGGGCGAGTTTTTCTACAGTCGAGCGATTGTCATCTAAAAAATGTTTCTTCAACAACAAATCTTCCGGCGGATAGCCGCAGACGGCCAACTCCGGAAAGACCAGCAAATTCACATCTGACTGGACAGCCTTGGTGTAGATTTGGCGCATCTTTTCTGCGTTGCCGGCCAAATCACCCACTACGGCATCGAATTGTCCCAACGCTACCCGTAACAAACATAACCTCCTACTAACGAAAATATCGTCCCGCGTATCTTTTTTTGTTCGAAACGCATCACGTACGACACGCGACGAATAAATCGGAGAGGGCGGGATTCGAACCCGCGGTACCCGTAAAGGGCACACCGGTTTTCGAAACCGGCTCGATAAGCCACTCCGACACCTCTCCATAACGGCTCTTATAACCTATACACTCAACGCCCTGAAATTGCAAGAATATTAGAGACGGGTCGTATTACTTTGCGGCAGATAAACACCCCCGTTCTTGCTTTCGCCTGCTGCCACGTCTTGCGACGCGAGTCGCAGTGGCAAGCAAGAAAGCACGGGGGCAAAAAGATTGCCAAACGCAAACGTGAGAAATTTGTTATAATTACCATTAATGAGTCAGCGTGTTTTTAGACGATATTTTTTTGCAAGGCAAAACTACGGCAAAAGAGGGTATCAGCCGGTATTTTGGTTGGCCCTTTGCAAAATGGGCGGTAATAAGCGAGGCTTGAGTTGAAAGTTAAATGTGAATTATGTCCGAAAATGTGTATAATTAAACCCGGTCAAAGTGGTGAATGTCGGGTTAGAATCAATATTGACGGCGTATTGTGGACAGTTGTTTACGGATTTCCATGCTCTTTTAACCCTTATGACCCGGTGGAGAAGAAGCCGCTTTTTCATTTCCTGCCGGGCACAAAAATTCTATCGGTTGCAACCGTGGGATGCAACCTGCACTGTCGCAACTGCCAGAACTGGGAGATATCACAGGCCAATCCGGAAGACAGCACAGCGGCCTTCTTGCCGCCTGAAAAACTTGTCAAACTCGCAAAAATGAATCACTACCTCTCAATCGCATATACTTACAGCGAACCCATCATCTTTTATGAATACACTTATGATACGGCAAAACTGGCCAGAGCCGAGGGTATCCGCAACGTGCTTGTAACGGCTGGGTATATCAACAAAGAGCCGTGGAAACAACTGCTCGAAGTTGTGGACGCTGCGAACATAGACTTGAAAGGAATCACGGAAGACTTTTACGTGCGGGTCTGCTCAGGGACATTAAAGCCCGTGCAGGACGCTCTGGTCTTAGCCAAGGCAAGCGGCACATTGGTTGAGGTCACGAACCTGGTAATTCCGACGCTGAAC
>Ga0114918_10000377_pt1 | contig 38679 bp, 52 predicted proteins | sample LantaG_FD_87015 | JGI IMG/M metagenome (GOLD analysis project Ga0114918, IMG submission 87015) | Deep subsurface microbial communities from Baltic Sea to uncover new lineages of life (NeLLi) - Landsort_02402 metaG | ecosystem: Environmental > Aquatic > Marine > Oceanic > Sediment | place...
ACTAACAAATGTTTGACCTTTAAAATAATCAAAGTTGGTTTCATCCCAATTATAATCAAGTTCCCAAGGAATCATCCACGTATTATTATCTATTTGAACTGCTTCTCCAAGTTTTTTAATTAATGTTTTAATACTATCATTTAATACTTTTTCATTTTGTCTCAATCTAATAACAGTTCTATTAAGTGATATAATATTACCATCTTGTTCTTTTATTTGTTTATAGAGATCAGAATTTTCAGCTTTTAATTCTTTTTCTGATTTAATGAAGATTTCCTTTTCAGCTTGTAATGCACCTGATTTAGTCTTATATAAATCAATTGTGTCATTAGCTGCGGATACATTCTGTTCTAATCTTGTATTATCTATTTTAAGGTCTTTCATATTACTACATTTGGATAATCCAAACATAAAAAGTAATACAATAACACCTAATAAAAATATTCTACTATTTAGTACAACCCATACCCCTTTTAAGAATTTCTTTAGTTTTTCGTTCATTTTTACGCTTTTTTGTTTATTTTATATATTAAATTATTGTGTATTAGTTTATTTTATATGTAAAATATTTGGAAATGTCATTTATTTTTTATACTTTTGTATCATTAAATTTAATTAAAACGAACAATTATGAAAAAATTATTTGGACTTTTAGCAATTATGTTCACATTTGTAATGACTTCTTTTAGTCAGAATCAAATAAATGAAACAAATTTTAATCTAATTGTAGATGGTATATCGTCTACAGAATTCTTAGTTACTTATAATCCACAAGATCAGTTCAACCCAATGGGTGCTGGTGTTCTTCTTGTTCATTTTGATAATCCATTAGAAAGTATTGATTTTCAATGTGATGGTATAATCGGTGTAAATAATATGCTAGACTATTATACTGAACCAAAATTAGGGGTTGGTATTAATATGATTAGAATAGATTATCATATGATGGGTGCAGGTGAAGTTAATATAATTGCAACAAGTTTTGATGAAGATATTTATCTTGCTACTAAATTTAATGCACAAGACACTTTAAATTCGTGGAATGATGCAATGATAATAGGTATAGAATATGGGTTAAAAGAAGGTATTGCATCAGTTGATACAGATTCTATTTATCTTGCGGGTGTTAATTCAGTAGATACAACAATGTATATTAATAAAGGAATTAATTCGGTTATTATACCTGAATGTAATTTGGATGCTGCTTATTTAGAAGGTCAGATGTCTGTTAATATGGATTCTATTGATATATTTTATAATGTTGGGTTTGCTGATGGTCAGCTTAAATCAGCACAAACTACAAGTATGAAATCAACTACACTGGATATTGGACTTAGTGCATATCCTAATCCAGTAGATAATGGAACTGATGTAACTATTGATTGTTTTGATTTCTTAAAAGTAGATGTCTATAACATATCAGGTGTGAAAATGTTTACTACTGAATCACATTATGTTTCCACCAATAATTTAACTAAAGGTGTATATGTTTTTGTAGTATGGGATCGTAACAATAATACAGATATAACTAAAATAATAGTTAAATAATTTGGAATTGTCAATTATTATGCATATCTTTGTTAAACAATTAGAAATAAACTTAGTATTAATTTAAAAATTACAATTATGAAAAAATTAATGATTCTTTTAGTCGTATTGTTTGCATTTACATTGACTTCTTTTAGTCAAAAAACCGTGAATACTGCAAATTGGTATCTTTTTGTAGATAATGTTTTATCAAGTGATACTTTATTTGATGTGACATTTAATCCTACTAATCCTGCTACTCCATCGAGTGAAGGTTTTGTTATTGTTGTTTTTAATAACAAATTATATGATAATGTTTCCGTAAGTGCTTCTATGGTTTATTATGGAATTGATATTACACCATCGTATATTGATCCAGTTAATATGAAAGGTATTGGTTGGTTTAAGATGAATTATACTGCACAAAATCCTGGTTCAGCATATATTTATGTAAATACTACATCCTATGTAGCACCTAAATATACTGCTGCTGATACTCTTTCAGCATTTAATAATGGTGAATCTTCAGTTGATATTGATTATTACTTTAATAATGGATATGATGCTGGTGTTAATGTTGGGGTTGCTTCAGTTGATACCACAATATATTTTAATAATGGCGTTGCTTCAGTAGATACATTAATATATTTTTATAATGGTCAACTTTCAATTAATATTGATTCTATTTTTGAAGTTGGATTCCTTTATGGTAAATCAACTGATGTTGTAAATATTATAGAAGATGCAACATTTAGTGTATTCCCTAATCCTGTAAACCAAGGTGATAATGTAACTGTTTCTACATCTTCTTTCACCGTTAATGTGGATGTATATAATACTATTGGACAGTTGGTACACAAGGAAAATGGTAATATTTTTTCTACTAATGGATTTGAAAAAGGACTTTATGTACTAGTTATTACTGATGATGATGGAAATGTAATTACTGATACAAATAGAAAGACTGCAAAAATTATAGTACGATAATAAATATCACATATAAAACAAAGGGTGTTCAAAATGGACACCCTTTTTTATTTTAATATCTTCTTCGTCTAGGATATCTTCTTCGTCTATAATTTTTACTAAAAATACCAAATTCTTTAAAAGGTTTAAAAGGTTTATTTGTTTTAAATTTTGGATTAATATAAGTAGTAACTGCACCTGTATAAAATGTTCCATTTTTCCAATCATCACCAGAAAATGTACCATAATAAAATTTACCATCCTGCCATTCAGAATTACCCCAACCACCGAAAGTTCCACTATTAAAAGAACCATTACGCCATATGATAGATACTGAACTTGTGTTTCCGAATTGACTTTCATTAGCTATACCATTATACCAATCAATATTAGCTACTGATACATTATTCATTGTACCATTATACCATATACCATCTAACCACCCTCTACCATTCATTATAAATGATGACATATCAATAAATACACCATAATAAACACTACCATATTGCCACCAAGAATTTTTCATTATACCATTATAAAAATCACCATTATACCATTTAGAATCTTCAAATTCACCATTATACCATTTTCCATCAGTCCAAATTGAACCACCTGTAAATTTCCCATCATAAAAATCTCCTGTTGACCAAGTACAACCTGATACTGTTCCATCATTGAATGTACCATTAAGCCAATTCATATTTGTTATTATACCACTATTAAAAGTACCATTATTCCAATTATATTTGGTAGATGTAGAATATATAGCACCATTATTAAATATACCATTATTCCAGGTAGTATCATACATAACACCACCATTAAATATACCATTATCCCAATATGAATTATATATTATTCCATTATTAAATATACCATTATTCCAAGTTGTTCCAGATATTTCCCCATCAAGAAATTCGCCATCATTCCAAGACAACCCATTAAATATACCATTTTTAAAACGTCCATTTACCCAAGTAGAATCACTAGGGAAAATTCCATATTCCCATGTACCATTATTCCAAGTAAGGGGTTTAAATGGGTTATTTGTAGTTCCTGTATATTCACTTCCCCATGATCCAGCATTCCAGGTAGCATTTGATGATTCAAATTCACAATTAATAAGTTTACCACCATTTATAATATATGAATCCCCTATATAGCAATTATATAATTCACCACCTGATATGATATTATTATTTCCTTTTATAACACAATTATTAAATACACCTGCTGTTATATTACATTCCCCTAATTGAAATATATTATCTGATAAATTTATTATAGTTAAACCTACACCATAATTATTATAAGTATAAAAAGATTCTACTTGACCTTTTGAATTAATAATAGTTTTTAATATTAATTTTGTATTTTCTGATTTAGAATTAAAATCAATATTAGTAATTGATCCTAATGTATCAAAAAGAATTCCTTGTTTCCATTCAATATTTGCTTTACTTAATGGTTGTGTAGATGTATCTTTTATAAGACACCCATTAATAATACCTCTATTTATTGTTGAATTTGTAATATAAACTCTTCCTATGAAACAAGTTTCCGGTGTTAAACTATTTAACGATGTTATAAATGTATCATATTTTATATCTAAAACAATTCTATTTCCTTCTTTTTTTAATAATTCATATCCAATGTTAGCATCAGTAGAACCTGTATTAACTAAACTATCTAATAATGTATATTCTGTTATTCCTGTGTTATTAACAGCAATATACAATTTATCACCTACTTCAAACTCACCATCAAACTCTGTATAAAATGTTACTTTGTTATCGGTATTTTCTATAATTGGTAATAATTTTACTGAACTTTTATTGAAGTCACTCATTTATTATAAAATAATTTTTAAACTTTTTTATTTCTTTATTATATATTAAAATGTTATATTCAATAAGATTGGATAGTATAAAAATAGTATAAACAAAAAAAAGCAAAATTATGAAAAAATTTTTAATGTATTTAACAGTTATTGTATTTAGTATGTTCGTATTTACTTCTTGTGTTAAACCACCTGAATGTGAAACATATAATACAGGTGATGTAATCTTTCACGACAATGGACCATCTTGGGCATGGGATGGATGTTATATTGAAGTTGATTGGAATGACGGTAGTTATAATTCAGTAACATTTTATAATACTAAATCCTATTATGATAAAGCAGCAGGTAGGGCTGAAGTTTATATGGAATGGGAAGATGCAGATAATTATTATTGGAATTATGGGTATATCAATTTAATACAATGTGGTACAGTTGATGCTTATTGTAATTGGAGTAAAAAGAAATCAACTGAAGTTTCTGGATTTATAATTGAAAAAAGTGGGTCAGTATTAAAAACTGATATTACATCAAAAGAAGAATTTAGAAAAACAATCATAGAATAAAAATTGGGATTATTTTTAGGAAAGGGTAAACAATTTTGTTTATCCTTTTTTTTGTCTAAAACAAATCATACAATTTATTATATATAATAATATGAATACGAAGGAAGAATTATTAGAAACATTAACTAATCGTCTAAAAGAATTATTTGTTGATAATTATGATATGGTAAATCATTCTAAAGATGATATCAATACATATTTGGAATCTATTAATGTAAATAATAAATATGAATATAATGAATTTTGTGCTGATTTTCTAAAAGTATCAGATAAACTTATTCATTCACTTTCTTTAAATGATATACAAAATGTTGATGCAACATTTATTATGGCAGAAATAATGTCTATTATGGTTAAATATAAAATAATGGATAGTGAACCAGATGAAAGTAAAAGATTACATAAATTAATACAACACGAATTGAGAACAAAAGTAGTGAAAAATAACATTGATATAGATAGTAGTTAGATCAGTTAGTTAACTGATCATGAATACACATAGAAAACTATGGAAGGTAGTGCAAACTCATAAGATGGGAGCACAAGCCCCAAAGTATTTCGTTGAAACGGAATATTTTATCGTGAAATCCAAGTCTACCAGGGAAAATAAAGAGGTAGAAGAATTAATGGCTTTGAAAAAAGCAAAACAACTAACAAGACTTTCCGATTTTCCGGATGTCTGGACCATCAGAGTAGAACATCAATCCAATAAATATTGGAATGCTAAAAGAGGAAAATGGTGGAACATAGAGGAAGGGGGGAAAGAAAAGTAAACAAAAAAGGGTGGATTTTTCCACCTTTTTTATTAAAAATACTTGTAGAATTAAATCTTTTTTCGTATATTTGTATATAACAAAAACAGTAATTATATGATAGATTTGACTTCAGAATATAGGGTTTTACCAGAACACATTAGATTTTCTAAAGGAATAAAAAGTGTATGTGTATCTACTTGTTTAAATTACTTTGGTATTACTCCTAATACATATAATTATACATCTTCTTCTAAAAATAGAACAGCTTATATTAATATATTGAGGAATAGAAGTTATTCAGTTAGAAGTAGAGTAACTGAATTTAAAGTAAAAAAGTTTAAAACTACATTAACAGAATTACGATATAATATGAGAAAATCAAATTATCAACAAAATGATTATTTCATAGTATATGTAGCTAATAAAGGTGCAGCTCATTTAATAGTTTTAAACGGTAATGGTGAAACAGTTATTGATACTGCACCAAAATGTCGATGGAGAGTGGCACAAATACACAAAGTTTTTTAGATATGGATGTAAGAGAAATAAAAGAAATTTATAATAGAATCGTTATAAGAATTGATAAGACTGATGATGAATTATTGTTTCATTTAGATGATGGTTCACGATGGAAAATGTATCATAGACAAGATTGTTGTGAATATGTAACACTTGATGATGTGTGTGGTGATCTTAATGATTTACTTGATAGTCCTATACTTAAATTTGAAGAAGTTTATCAATATAGTAATAAAAATGATTCTAATTCTTTTACCTGGACATTCTATAAAATAGCAACAATAAAAGGACAAGTTGATTTAAAATGGTATGGTACAAGTAATGGGTATTATTCTGAATCAGTTAATATAGAACAAATAAAAGACCCTGACCCAATAGAAATCCAAAGAAGTAAAAAAATTAAAAATTTATTAAAATAATTTAAACTTTTCACCCAAAACACCATATATGATTTAGTATATTTAATATATACTTATGTGATAATTCACATTATTACATTTAAGGATTTAAAAAGATTAAAAGGTTAAAAGGATTTAAAGGTTTTGTAAGGATTATAAGGATTTTAGTATTGAAGATAAACCCCCTCCAAATTAACAAGCATCCCACAATTTTCTTAAATGTCAAAAAATCATCCATAAATTAATATGAGTGAAAAAGAAAATGTTGTCAACTTATTTGACATGGAAGCAGATGATTCTACAATGGATTTTCTGAACAAACGCAATGCAGCTGCAGATGGTATCTACAGAGCAAACCTAAAAGACGCTACAGATAAAAACAAAGGTTATGTAGCAACAATCCGTTTCTTACCTAATGTAATGGAAGATGGTACACTTGGACAATCAGCGATTGAAAAACATGTACATTATGCAAACTTACCAGACCATTCAGACTTACAGGGATATTATGATTCCTTAATCAATTTTGGTGAAAAATGTCCACTTACTACTTTGTATTGGAAACTTAAAAATTCCAAAAATCAAGCAGAAGTTGAAAGAGCTGAATTAATTGGTCGTACTACTAAGTATTATTCTTATATCTTAGTTATTGAGGACGAACAGCATCCTGAATTTGAAGGCAAAATTATGATTTTCCCTTATGGTTATAAAATTAAGGAAAAGATTAATAACGAAAGAACCGGGGAAAATGCTGATAATAAGAAATGTAATGTTTTTGATCCAGCTAATGGTAAAGATTTCCGTCTTATCGTGAAAAAAGTTGGTGATTGGCCTAACTATGATTCTTCACAGTTTCGTTCAGTATCTCCACTTAAAATCTGGAATGAAGATAAAGGTGTTTTCGTTGAAACCCCTACTGAATGGGATGACGATAAAGAAAAATTCTTAATCAAGAGTGCAAAAGTTCAACAAAAAGTTATGACTTATCTCCAAACTAAAGATGTAAATCTTGAAGATAATGCAGCTAAACCTTGGACTGAAGAAGAAAAAGTTAAAGTAGAAAAAATCATTGAAATCCTTTCGGGTCAAGATTTTAGCTTTGCTAAACAAAGTATTGATAATGCTGGAACATCTACTTCTTCAAATGAATCACTTGATGATACTTCATTAGATGAATCTGATACAGATGATTTAGATGAATTCTTCGGTGATGACTAAGAATTAAATTCTATTAAAAATTAAAGGAGATTATTTATTTAATCTCCTTTTTTTATATATACAACTATGATAACTAATTTTAATGAATATAATTTATTACAAGAAAGTTTATTACTTGAAAAAAGTAGTCTTACTAAACTTGGTGTACCCAGGGAAGTTATGCAACCTATGCAAACTGATTTAGCATTATCACCTGATGCTGAATGGGAAAAGATGAATCATAAAAAAGATGTTGCTAATTATTTAAGAAAAGGTGATAAAAACTTATTTATCCAGGTAGCACTTGATTCAATTAAAGTATTCGGATCATACCCATCTATAAAAGGTGTAACATATTTTATTGATAATTATATCTACAGGGATACTGGATGGTCTGGTGAATTTGAAAAATTGAAAAGAGAACATAAAACAATAACACAATTATTAATAGATGTAGACCCTAAGACTAATATTTATAAATTGAAAGGTGATTTTGAAATTAATAGACGACCAAAAAGAAGAATGATCAAAAAAGAAAAATCATTTATTGAATTTTCAGAAAGATTTAAGAAAGATTTTTTACAACAATTGATAAAATATTAAAAAGAATAACAGGTACAAATTTCAAAAAAGCAAAAGAAAAAATATCAGATAAAGCTAAAAAGATAGCTATAGAAAATAACTTACTTATTAAAAGTTTAGATAATCCCCTTAATGGACCAAATGGGTTATCTATATTAGATGAATTTTTATATAAATTCGAAGATGTATATTCAGAATACTTCGGAGAAAGAATTGATATACAAGAATTAGCTGAATATTTTACTTACGAAAAAATCATGACAATGTTTATGTATTATATCTATACTGGTAAAATACTAAATAATTAATTAAACAAAAGTAGAATATTACGATATATTATATTAAATATTAATTTATTATATGCAATATGATATAAGACATATCGGAGATTTTATATTTAAACAGAAAGATAAATATAAAGACCTTAGTGATGAAGATAAGGAAAAGTTCTTTTTTATAATGAACCGAAAGTTTGCTAGAAAATTCCCAAAGCATGCACAGTTCTTTAATAATAAAAATATGAACAAATCTAGTGCATTAGATATTTGGTATTATTTTTTTATAAAACAAAGAACAATGGATGTACCACAGTGGTATTGGTTTAAGATGAATAGAAAAAAAGAAGCTGGACCATTGAAAAAAGAAGAAGTAGAATTCTTAATGGATTTTTATGAAATTAAAAATGAAGATGTAGAATTTCTAATTAAGTATTATCCGGAAGAAGTAAATGAAGAAGTGAAAAAATTTAAGAAGTTCGGAAAATGAACAAATTAAAAGATTTATATAATTTTATGCGGATTAACGATTGTTGTAAGTTCAAACCAGTTGTTGATGTTGAAATAAATTATTTATATCTAAAAGATAATAAAGGAACTAAAATTTTTTATGAAGAAGAAGAAGATTGTTTTAAAGTTAAATGTAGAATTAAATGCATTAAAGACGATAATTCTATAACATTCTTAGATGAACCTATTTATATGGACTTATTCGCAAAAGAAAAAACAGATGTAATTTCAATCCTTAAAAGCAAATACTAATGTATAACTTTCCACCATCAGGAAAAGAAATTGAAAAATTAACTAATGATGATTTAAGAAATATTGAATTATCATTTGGTCATGAATTTTATTGGGAAATTAAAAAACACAGAGATTTAATTTTACGTAATAAAAAGTTAAATAAAATTTTGAATCGTTGATAATTATAACTATATTTGTAAATTAACTAATAAAGTTTATTATGGAAGATTATAAAGTTGAACGAGAAGTTAGACAAAAAGTAAATAAACTTCGTCAAGAATTTAGGGATGATAGTATTCTTTGTGGGTATAAAGCAATGAATGCAACTGAAGAATATTGGAATAGACATAGACAAGAAGTAGAAAAGCACGATGATATTGATTTTATTGATATTGAAAAACCAATATATTTTAAAGTAACTGATAAACAATATTTCTTTGATCCAAAGAATGCAGGTCAATTAAAGAAACATCTGGAATATGGATTAACTGAATTGTTAGAAGGTGCAGAAGCATTAATTGATGCTATAAATGAGCTCAACATAAAGACAGCTAATACAGATGGGGAAAGACTTTTTGTTGAAAGAAAAATAAAAATAAGAGAATTAATGGTTAAATCTGGAAAAATAGATTAATATATAAACACAAAATAAAAACTTTATTATGAATGTATTAGTTGTAGATGATAATCCCACAAATAGACTTCTTTTAAAATATATGATTACAAATGAAGGTCACAATGTGGAAGAAGCTGAAGATGGTATTTATGCAGTTGAAATGGTTAAAGAAAAAGAATACGATTTAATTTTTATGGATATGATGATGCCAAAAATGAATGGTTATTTAGCAACTAAACATATTAAAGAAATAAATCCCGATATCCCGGTGTATGTTGTTTCAGCATATAAAAAAGAAGATTTTCCTGCTGATTGGCAGAGTGTTGAATATGAAGATGTATTATCTAAACCAGTATCAATAGGTATAATTTCAAATATATTAAATAAACACAATATATAATTTTTTATTAACTTTTTAAAACTCTAATTAATGTCAGACTTATTTTTAAAATTAGAATCAGGACAACAATTACGAATACTACCATTTAATAAAGATTCATTTTATAATGAAAATATAGTGTGGTATTGTAACCCTTTACAAAAATACTTTATATATAATGATTCAAGATTTATAGACTTCACACACAGAGAAAAAGTATATAGAACTGTAAAATATAATTTACCAGTAGAATATAATGATGAAATATATTTTATTAAAATTGGTAGGAAAATAAAAGATATATTAGATAGATTAATTTCTGATAATGATTTTAAACCCAACGATTTTTTAATAAATGAAATTTTATTAGATGTTAAGATTAAAGATGTTCAAATTAGTGCAGGGTTTATTGTACCTAATTATGATGAATGCTCCATTAGTATAAAAGGTGAAAATGATTATTGGGAATTTTTTAAAACACCACAATATACAACTATTAGAAAAATGTATGATAGTTATGTAGATAATATGCAATTAGTAAAATCAAAAGAGATATTAAATTATCTAAATGATAATAATTTACTAGAACCACAATATCAATTTTTAATGAGGTCATCTAAAATAAATGATATAAGAAGTCGTAAAATAAATACAACCAAAACTAAACTTTGGAACCAGGTAATTAAAATGGTTGGTGAAACAGCACACGGAAATGATAACATAGAAGATATTGGGTATTTAGATAAAAATGAAGATGGTGAAAATGTTCATCAATTTATGGTAAATGGATATTTATTTGAAATTAAATTAATTGATAAAATATAATATTATGGAAATAGATACTAAACACGGAATATTAAAAGACACTATTATTAGTCTTTCTAAGATGGGTGCTACCTATCATAAATGTGATGGTATAGATATCTTTTTTATGATAGAAAAAGATTCTGAACTAACCCCGGGATGTGATAAACTAAAAAACATCCGTGATTTTATTATGAAAGAATTTGGATATACATTAAAAGTATATTTTAAAAAATAATGGGATTAATATCAAATATATGTAATCATACATATGCATTTTACTTTCACGAAAATGCACCACTATATTGTCCTGAATGTGGTAGTTACATTGATGGTGGTATGATAATTTCAAAAGGTGAAAAATATATGTTAAAAGAAAGAAAAGTGAAAATGGATAAAATAATTAGGAAATTAAATAATATATAGTTATCTTTGTAAAATGAAAAGACAAATAAAATGTGATCACTGTGGTACAAGAAATCCAGAAACCTTTCCAGGTGGAAGATTAACAAAATGTTGTGCAGTCACAGAACGTGAAAGTGGTTGTTATGCTGTTAAAGATGAAAATGGTAAACAATTTTATGTACTAGGTAAAACTTGGGAAATATAATAAATAAAAATAATGATAGAATTAAAAGGAAAATATAACAAAGATTGTAAAATTTTTATTGATGATGTAGAAACTGAAGCTATTTCATTAATACAATCTATCTTAGATCAACCCGCATCTGAAGATGTTCCGGTTAGAATAATGTGTGATACACACACAGGAAAAGGGATCGTTATAGGATTCACTATGCCATTAACACATTTATTAGACCCTGCGTGGATTGGTGTTGATATAGGTTGTGGTGTTCTAATGGCTTCATTTCCAACTACTTATAAAATGGATTTGGAAAAAATTGATATCGCTATTCGTGAAAGAGTTCCTATGGGATTCAATATTCACGAATCAAGAATATTTTCCAATATTCCTTTTGAAGAAGTTCAAAAAATAGCAGATGAATTTACTAAAAATTTCAATGAAAAATTTGGTACTTCTTATGTTGCACCAACTTATAATGAAAAGTGGTTAGATAAAAAATTAAAAGATGTGAAGATCGACCCTTCTAAATTTTGGAATGCTATCGGTACTATGGGTGGTGGTAATCACATGATTGAAGTAGGTAAATCAGATACTTATAACAAATATTGGGTAACTATTCATTCTGGTTCAAGAAACTTCGGTTTAAAAATTGCTGATTATTGGACAAATGTTGCTAATGGTAAAATTAAAAATGTACCAACTGAATATAATATTGAATTAGATAATATAATTCAAAATACTATTCCTAAATCAGACATCCCTAAAAAGATGAAAGAATTAAAAGAAAAGTATGGATTTGGTGTAGATAAAAAATATCTTGAAGGTGATAATCTTATTGGATATCTTTGGGATATGATTTTTGCACAACAATATGCTATGTGGAATCGTCAAACTATGTTAGAACAAGTTAAAAAAGCACTTAAAATTAAAAATTTTGATGAAGTATTTGATACGACACATAATTATGTTAACTTTAGAGATTTTATGATTAGGAAAGGTGCTATATCATCTTATATAGGTGAAAAAATGGCTATTCCACTTAATATGCGTGATGATGTAATGATATGTGAAGGAAAATCAAATTCTGACTTTAATTTTTCAGCACCACACGGTGCAGGTCGTTTGATGTCTAGGTCTAAAGCTAAAGAATCAGTTGATTTAAAAGACTTTCAAAAAACTATGAAGGGGGTTTACTCTACTTCTGTTTGTAAGTCCACTTTAGATGAAGCTCCATTCGCTTACAAGTCGTCAGAAATGATTGAACAAGCGATTGAACCAACTGCTACTGTTTTGGAAAAGATTAAACCAGTTCTGAATATCAAAGATAAATCAGAAGGTATGTCTTGGAAAGAAAGAAAAGCTAAAAAGAAAAAAGACCAAGATCGTAAAAAAGAACGAAGAGATAAATCTTTTAGAAATATGAAAAGGATGTAAAATTTACATCCTTTTTTTATTTTAATATATAAATATATGAAAAAGATATTATATATTTTAGTATTATTAATTTTTACATATAGTTGTTCAAGTAAGAAAGCTGCAATTAAAGAAGAAAAAAGTATGGATTATACTTTAGAAGAAATTATTTCAGATCAAAGAAGAGATGATATTGGGTTTGGTTCAGAAGAACCCCATATGGAAGATTTAAATACTTCAACTACTAAAGATGAATCAAACGGTATGAAAGATGTAGAAATGCAATTATCTGGACCATATAGACCATTAGGAACATTAGTATATAAAGTGGATTCAATTTTAACTATTGGTGTTGTATCCAGGGTTGAAGCAAGAATAATTAAACAAGTAAGTGATGAAACTACAGAACAATTAATTTCATTAACAGCACATACTTCAACTGGTATTATTTATGAAGAAAGAATAGAAGTTGGTAATATAATGGATATGGAATTAAAATCATTAGAATTAGACGCTTTTACAATAAATAAGATAACAGATGATGAACAATTAGTTGACGAAAATGATATTACATTTTGGTTATGGAGTGTTACAGCAAATAAAGTAGGTGATTATAATTTAATAATGACAGCAAAAATAAAAGATTATGGTCCAAGTAGAAATGTAATTATATTTGATAAACAAATAAATGTGAAAAATAAACCTAAGAAAAAATATACTGTAATATTCACACCCCCTGACAATATAAAAAGATATAATGAAATTGAAATTGAATTAGATTTAGTTGAAATGAATCCATATGTTTATAATTTTGAATGGGGTGGTGAAGGTAAAGTTGTAATAAATTTCGGTGGTAATGTTATTGTAACATCAGATGAAAATATTATTAATGATAATAAATCAGCTTTCCATTATAAATGGATTATAAAACCAGAAGGTAAAGAAAAAGTAATACCCTTTAATATTAAAATAATAGGTGATTACGAAGATTTAATTATATTAGATGGTAATTTAATTATTGAAAAAAATATCAAAGAATCATTTAATAGATTTATAGATGGCGCAGTTAAAAGATGGTATTGGTTGTTTACAGCATTATTAATTCCACTTTTCGGATATATCAGAAAAAAATATTTCAAGAAGAAATCCGACTAATCCATATTTTTTTACTATATTTGTAGTATGAAAGATCATAAACCTTTACGATTTGGTAAAAAGAAAAATTTCAAATTAGAAATTTATCCTTCCTGGGGTTTTTATATCAAATATCTAACTGAAGGATATGGTGATTATGGATACCCATTATTTATATTCCAATTTATTTTTGGGAGTTTTTATTTAACACTTCCCTGGAAACATAATATTAAAGTTGATGGTGGTCAAGATGCACCTTCTTATGGTATTACTTATCATATGTCTGCTTTTCAAATTTATTATGGTAAAAAGATAAAATTTATACATATGCCATATGAATATACCTGGATAAGAACTAGTTTACTTTTAAAAGATGGAATTTGGGAACACGAAACTAAAGGAAATCGTAAAACATTTTACGAAGAACCTTGGTTATCGAAACAATGGCAAATAACTATCCCATATAAGCATAGGACTTCAAATAAAGAGATTATAGAGCTTGATATAACTTGTCATATCACAGAAAGGGAATGGCGACAAAAGTGGTTAAAATGGACTAAATGGGGTGCTAAAATAAGAAGAACAGTAGATGTTGAATTTAGTGAAGAAGTTGGACCAGGAAGGGGATCGTGGAAAGGTGGTGTATTGGGTACAGGGTTTGATATTACAAAAACTGGTAATATTGAAGATGGTCTAAAAATAATGGAAAAACAATATGATATGTTTTCTATTGAATGGGAAAGACATAAAAAAATTAAACAAATTATTAAAAAATAACTATACAAAGTAACACTATTTTTATTAAGAATATGACACAAGCAATGAAAATATCAGGAATCAAATGTGATACACCACATTGTAATTATAGAGATGATACTATACAATTTGAAGATTATCCAAAATGGATTAATAAACCATGTCCTGTGTGTAGTAGAAATCTATTAACACAATCTGAATACGATCAATGTATTCGTCTATTTGAAATAGAAGATAAATTAAATAAATTTATGCATAAATGTAGATGGTTAAATCCTATGTTTTATTATAATAGAATTACTGGAAGAATACCTAAAGTTTATGAAACAACATATAATTTTCCTAAAAGAAAAATACAATGAAAATAAAAAGAAGATATCCGAATTTTTTCACAGGATTTGAAGAAACTGAACACGAAGTTTCTACAAAAGAAGAATTAATGAATATTGATTGGATAAAGAACTATAATAAAATTCCTAATCATATGGGTGTATTTTATTCACCTAAAAGTTTTGATGATTCCCCTGATATGTTAATGTCATTAGCTAAAGATAATAATGGAAAAGTAATATACTTTGTTGTAGGATATATTTATGGTGATGCTAAAGAATTAGGATTAGAAGATTATAAAAATTATGTGTAAAGAAAAACCTTATATAAGAAAATTAGAAGTTAAAACAATTATAACAGAAGAATATAATCCCAAATATGGTGATAATAGAATTTGTGTTTGTGGTCATCCATATTATAGACATTTTGATTCATATAAAGAAATGGAACCATGTGGATGTAAATATTGTGAATGTTATATTTTTGAAGAAAAACAAGATGACTGATTGGGAAAAATTTTGGAATGAAAGACTTGAAAAAAATTCAAAATCTTTAGAAAAGCAATTTAAGATTCTTAATCGTAAAAAGAAAATAGAAAATTTAAAAGGAAAAATAAATGACCGATTACAAGATTAAAATTATAAAAAAAGATACGACTAAAAAGGATCATGGTTTTTCAAACGAACCAAGAAGTTATCGTGTTTCTATTGAATATGATAAAACATTAGAAGAAATTATAATAACCAGGGAATTTTATAGAGTTGGTTTTAGAGATGGTGAACGATGGGATGAAATATTTATGGATTATGATATGAAATGGAAAGATATGCTAGGTGTTCATTATGCATCTATAATGACAAGAAATTTAGATAAAAATTATCTAATAGAAATTGAAAAGAAATTAATTAAAACATATTATGAAAATTGTTTTCAAAGTGTTAATAATATTGATAAAGAAATAAAGAAGAAAATAAAATCATTAAAGAATCAAAAACAAAATTACATAGATGTTATTGGTGCATTAGATAAAACATTCCGGAAAGAAAAAATTAACAACATTTTAAGTGGACAGAAAGAGTATAGTGAATAAAATCAAAAGATTTAAACTTGTATCATTTTTATTCAGAATAATATCACCTGGGTATAGTACATGTGATTGTTGTGGACTTCCTTGGAAATATTGTATTCCTAAATCAGTACCTACAAGTTATGGAAGTGCTACATTTGCAACTTGTCAATATTGTTGGGATAATTCTACTTTAAACGAACTTAAAATATATTATACCGATACATACCATATGCAAAAAAATAGTCTATATAATACAAAATATAGTATGGGTCACACCTTAAAACAATTATTAGATTCAGTTGAAATAGAATATAATAATGAAAAACTTAAAAGACGAAAACAAAAAGTTCTTTATATTAAAAGAACTTTAAAAAAGAATCGTAAGAAGAATGTCACATTATTTAGACAAAATTAAAAGATTTCCAATTTGGACAAAAGCATTTACTTATTTAATACAAAATAACATAGCATCACACCCTTATCACAATACAAGACATTGTATAAATGTTTTTGATACAGCTATTAATATACTTGATACATTAGAAGATATAGATATTAATGATATGATTAATTTAGGATTAGCTTGTTTATTCCATGATTTTAATCATAGTGGTGGAAAATTAAAAGATAGAGAAAATATAGAAATTGCATTAGATGAATTTGATAAATTTGTAGAATTGAATGTACACGATTTTAGTGTATATACAGTAAGAGAAATTATTAGTATGATACTTAGTACTGAATTTCCAAAAGTTAAAGAACCAGAAAATTATCTTCAGGAAATAATAATGGATGCTGATTTATTACAATGTTATGATCACGATTGGTTTATATTTGCTATCAAGGGTTTAGCTGATGAAAGGGGTGTATCAGTATCACAAGCTTTATCGGATCAGACAAATTTTATAAATAATGTAACATATTATACGGAATACGCACAAAAATTACACAGGGAACAAAAAGAAGATTATTTGAAAAGATTGGAAAGTCTTAAAACACTATTTTAAAAAATTCTTATGGAGAATACTACAGATCGAGCTACAAAAAGCTTGGTTATTATAGGTGACAATTTTATTGCTCAATCGTTGTATAATGATTACAAACGATATGGTAAATTTAAATTAAATATATCAAGGGATATAACCAATGTAAGGTATAAGGTTGATTATATCATTGATTGTTCTTTTAATGAAAGAACACAAAATTTATCATTATCTTTTTGTAGAATGAATAATATTGAAAAAATATTATTAATAAATCATTGGGAAAGAAAAAACCTACCAACAATTGATACCACCATATTACAATCTATTCTTTATGATGTATATGGTGTAGATCACAATAGTTTTTATCGACCAGGTGCAGGAAATAATTATGAAACTGATATAAATTATTGCACATTAATAGCTGAATCTATCAGAAGAATACATGAAGCTAAAATAGGTGGTATTCCAGTTGTTTATATTCCATATGGTGAAACTAAAGTAAGAATTATTCATATTGAACAAATATATGAACCTATCAATCATATGTTAACTACATTAAAAAAGAATTCAGTATATGCTGTTTATAGTGAAGAAAAATATGTTAGTGCTATCTTAAATTCTGTACAAAAAATTATAGAATATCAAGGTACTGTTATATTTAATAATAATAATTCAATTTATACTAGACCAGTAGATACTTTAAAGGTTCATATTAAAAGATATAATTTTGAACAATCAATAAGAAGGATTTATGGGTATTTGAAAAATAATAATCCCCGGTTTGATATTTTTATAAGTTTCTAAAAGCTTCATTATATGATTTTTTATCAGGTGATTCATAGGAAGCATTTTCAAGTTTATATTCCATATCAGTTGGGGAATTTAATTCTTTTGCAACATATGATACAAGATTTCCCCAATCATATTTTTGACCATAATTATAATTTAAATCATAATAGTTATCTATAGGTTGTACTAAATTTGAAATATCAATTGTAAATAATAATTTACTATCAACGAATTTGTATATACTATCACCCGATACTTTAGGGGTTTCTTCATCATTATTAGGCCAATTACTACCACCTAAATATTCACCTATAGTATCTATTAAAGCATTCCACATATAATCATATTGTACACTTTCTTGTGCATACATTAGAGCTCTATATATCATTTCTTTTTTTATATCTTCTTCAATAAAATCCATATCATAATCTTCATAATTAAAATCTACTACATCTGTATCTTCATAATTAAATATTATATTATCTAATATTTTTTTAATTTCTTTTAATTTTTCCGTTGAACCATATTGATATTCTAATCCTTTTAATGGTACTTTTACTTTCTTACCATTCACTACCATATTTTCAGAATCAGTAATATATTCATTTACTAATTTAGATGGTAATAATTTTTCAAATTCTGGACTTTCTATTAAAATATGTTTTGCTATATCAATAATATTATAATCATCTAGATCATCAAAGTAACTTTCTAATGTATAATCATCAACATCATACCAGTCAAAGTGCTGGAAATCTTCTAACATATTAAAGTATTCTTCTTTAAATATTAAATCATCAAAAGAAGTAAAATCTGAAACTTCAACATAATCTACACCATTTTCATCTGTATATACATCAATGCGTTCTTTAAATATTTTATTATATTTATTATCTAATTCATTATAAGCATATAAACCAAAAATATCATCAGTTTTAACTAAATCTGTCACATCTATGTTTACACCTTTTATTAAATCTGTTAAAAATTGATTTGTGCTTGAATCATCTAAACAAGAATAGTCATCACCATTACCACCTGCATCATCAAGTATTAAACCAACAGTATCTAATAATATTTTTTTATCATTTTTCCTTAAATTTAATTGTTCAGATATAAATTCAAAAAATTCTTTTTCATCGGAAAATCTTTTTGATAATCTACCCACAACTTCAAAATAAGTAAACATTGCATCGTATGGTCCAGTATCATCTTTTATATCTATAGGTAATTGAAATTTATCATAAATCTTTTTATAACCATCAAATGTACCAAAGAGATCGTGATTAGTATCTAATTCTAATATTAATCTAATACTTTCTTTTTTAGTTTTATTCATAAAATCAAAATATTTTATAATAGATTCATCATCAACTATAATATTTAATTTAGATAATAATGTTTTTATAGTATCTTTTGTTATATCAATGTTCTCTAAAAATTTAATCACTTCATCATTTCCAGGGGGGAATATTGAATCTGTATATTGATCAACTTTCACCATTTGTCTTTGTAATCTATCGGGGTTAAGTAAATGAAAAAAGTATAGGATTATCATCTGTGATACTAATTTATCTGAAAGTATTAGTGCAATTGGTAATAAATTAGATAATTCATAATGTGATAATATTTTATCAACATATTTAGTTTTTAATATTATTACAGTTTCATCTAATGTTTTATCTTTAAAAGTATTATTAAATCTTAAATTACTTTCACCTGTTGGTGTCCTAGTACTACTTATAGATTCTAATACCTGGTTTATGTATATTTCATCATCTTCTTCTGGAAATTCTTTTAACATTTCATTTATAAATGAAATATATGTTGTATCAGGTTTTACAAAAAATTGTAATAAATTATGCATTTTTAATTTAGCACCTGCTATTTTGGGATCAGGTACTAATATACCATCAGGAATTCCTGTATATTCTTTTATTTGTTCAAGTGACACACCTTGATTAGTTTTATTCTGACAACCACCATATTTAGTTTTACCATCATATTCCATTGTTATACCAAACATAGAATTAGATAAAGAAGATGGTAAATTAAAATTATATACAATAAATTGTGTATTAGCTGATTCTGGATTATAATATGAATAATAATTATCCGGTGAATATACAATACACCAACTTTGCGATCCTAAATCACAAACTGTTTCTTTATCATTCGTTTGAATAACTAAAACATTATCCTGATTATATTTTATTTTATATTTTCCTTTATGGTTTTCTAATTTTTTTAATATACTTTCTTTATCATTATTTACTGTTTCATTTTCTATAAAATTATGAAGAACTTCCATAAATTGTTGAATGGAAATATGATTCATTTTAAAATATTTTAATGGTGTAAATTGTTTCTTTGTTTCTTCTGGTAGTTCAGTAAAAGCTAATGCTAAATCATCAAATTTATTTCGGTTCACTTTATCTAATTGATCTACGGATTTCCTCATTGAACCATATAAACTTTTATAAAATTTATTTGTTTTTATTTTTCTTTCCAGGTCTTTAACATCATCTTCTAATTCTTCTATTGTTTGGTATTCTAAAACATTTTTTGGTAACTGACCAACCTTATCTCTATTTGCATTAATCCAATCTATTACTTCTTCTATTCCACCCATAGAACCAGATGGTTCTTCGTGTGCTAATTTAACAAAATGACCAATTAGATTAGGGGTAGATTTTAATAAATCTTTTATAATAATAAACATTGTATCATCTTTTGGGTCTATCCCCTTTTCCTTTAAATATTTCTTAGCTTGTTGTATATTTTCTAATAAAAGAAATTGGTTTATATTAGTTATCATTAAAAATAAATATAATTTATTTGTATATATTAATTTTTGTTTGTATATTTGTGGTTCAATGATTAGGAAATATAAATATAGAATAAAAACAAAAGGTGAATTCCTTCTAGAATTTGGTTATACTTGGAGAAATCAAGTTAGTTGTACTTTTGTACATCAAATGGATTTTTTATTTGGATTAAAATTAGACAAAAAATTCTATGATAAAATAGATTATATTTTTAATAATGATGATGGAATAGATTATTTTAATTATATTAACGATGGGGTAAGTTGTAATATATCAAAAGATATGATTAAAAGAATAGATATGATACCACAATATGAACCCAAAAAATTTATTTACTAATTAAAATTAAAAATATGAATGAATTATCAATTTATAATCGTCTAAAGATAACATACACAAAAATTCAAAAAAGAATTAATTTGATGTTTATAATTTTAGGTGGATGGGTGTTTTATACAATAATACTATTTGCTATACTTAAAGGTTCAATTTGGACATTGATTACAATTTTTACACCTTTAATTCCTATAGCATTTTTTACAATTTTATATATATCAAAGAAGTATAAATTTGCTAAAAAATATACAATCTTTTATAATAATTGGACTGACCAGGATTATTTTATAAATGAATTAAAATCAAGGATACGAAATAGAGTTCAGGATAATCCATCCACAATTAAAATTAAAAATGCTGCTGGAAAATATATTGATGAACTAATTGATAATTATAGTGATAATAAAATGAAATTATCTGATGCTTTGTATAATGCTATTATTGAAACTAACTTAGTTACTGAAATGAATTATTATGAAAAATTTAAAAGGTTTAAGAATCAGATGAATGTTTATAGAAATCAAGTTTAAGTTTATATTCTAATTGTAATGAGAAACCCTGCGTTATTTTAATGTGGGGTTTTTCTTTAATCTTCTACCTTATTTCTAATCTTATTAATCTTATTGATTTCACTATCCATCATTAATCCATTTATGATGTGTTTTCTTGTCTCTAATAGATTTTCTGCTACTGTGTATAGTGCAACATACCTATAAAAATTTTCTTTATTATATTCAATAGAATCACCAAAATTAGTGATATAATAATTAGATGTATTATGTTTATCATTATATTCCAATACATAATGTAACATTTCAAGGTTAGCTGTATCATAATAACATACTGATAAATTTTCTATAGAATCAATTGCTTCGGGTAAATTTGAATACTTAGATATTAATTCTTCAGTATCAGTAAATGTTTCTGTTTTTTTAGTGTCTTTATTAATTAAAGAATTTGACATAAATCCTAATAAGAACACTACAAAAAGTATTAATCCTAAAACTAATTTGCTTTTTTTATTTTTCATAATAAATTTATATTTTTAACTGTTTTTTATATTCCAAATCTTTAATTGGGAAAACATATTTTTGTTCTATTTTACCATTGTTTTTATTTTCCTGTTCTCTAACTTCTACATTTTTATTTTTGAATAAAAATAATTCTTTATTTCTAGTTGAAAAACTCATATAATCTACATCATACACTTGAATACCAGCTACTCGATAAACATGGTAATATCCTTTTCCTTTAAATACAGAATAACAAGTTTTATGTTGCACAGTTTCCACTACCCCCCGGTTGGTAAATTTGATATCAATACCTTTTTTAATATCATCTTTATTTCCATCACCACCAGTTTCTATATCTCTTATATAAGGTTTACACGATTTAATAAATTCCAATATTTGTTTTTCTGATATTTTTCCAGTTTCACCCAACTTTCTTAGATGTTCTATTAATATATCAAAAAATTCTTTATCACCATTTTCATCTATTATATCATAAATTAATTCAGGAAGAATTTGAAGAAATCTATTAAATTCTTTATTTAAATTTTCTGTATTATTAAAATCAAGTTGTTTATTTGATATTAATTGTCCTTTTTGTGCTGCTTCTACAATTCGTTTATTAGTATAATTAATTAATAATGCAACACCCTGTCTATTTCCAGGTAAATAATTTAATTTAGAATATGGTGTAGGATCACCTGGTATATTAATAAAATTACCATTCTCATTTTTTAAATCTGGGTATCTATTATCTAATGCTCTACTGATAATTCTATTATAGAATGTTAAACTTTTAGGTTCATCATAAAAAAATATATATTTATATTCTAATATTTCTTGATCTTCAAGATTAATGTTATCGGTTAATATATCCATATATTATTTCTTTTTGGTTATTATTAAAGTATCACCAAATAAAGCTTTTTTATATTTGTAATTATCTGGTAACAATTTTTCAATATATCTAATATATATATGTTCTTTCGTCTTTTGTCCTTTTTAAAATTAGAAACTGGATTAATTTTTAATAATTTTGGATCATATTCTTTTACAAATTCTTTAATAATATTAACAACAGTTGACATCACCTTATAGAATCTTCCTTTATTTACAACAATTCTATCACCTTCATTTTCATCATCCCCTGTTGTTACAAATTCTACTTGATAATGACCCATCCATTTTTCTTTATGTTGAAATTCCCCTATATGAAAAAACCTAACTATATATTTATCATTATCTTCTGTTGTGAATGTGTAATATGTTGCTAATTCATAATCTATTTCTTTTTTATATTCATATGAGTCAACCATTGATTGTCCTACTTCTTCGTTTATGAATTCTACAAAATTTTTCATTTTATTATTTCATTTTAAATATATCAAATGATTCTATTATAATAGATTCTTTAAGAAGTTCTTTAAATTTTTTAGCTTCTCTTTTTCTGATTTCATTTCCAACACCAATTCCTTTAAACCCATCAGCCATAACATCCTTACCAGAAGTGGATGGTTCATAGTCTAAGAAGGTCATATATGACTTATCTGTTAAACCCATAACCTTTATCCACTCTTCTAAGATATCTCTCCTAACGTTCTTATTTCGCACTTGTTTGTACAATTCGTACACATCTTCAGGTGCGATTGCTTTCATTTGCCACATTTTAATTAAAATTGATATAATTTCTACAAAATCGGTAGGAATTCTAGCATCAATAAGAAGTTTTTTGAAATCATCATTAACTTCGTTATCCCTTAAAACTTGTGCAATAGCGACAGTTAAATATGTTGTAGGTTTGATTGCTTTTTCTTTTGTAATAACAGGAAAGATTTGATCCATTATATCATACTTGATTAAATCATCAACAAATCTTTTTATGATTTTAGGGTCATTGTTTTTTCTTGCTTTTTCTTTTACTTTTTTGAATTCTAAGAAAATTCTTTCCCTGGATACATCATCAACATCTGATATACCAAATAATCTACTATCCTTTTTAATAGCATCTTCTGTTTCTTCATCTAATTTACTATCAGTAGTAGCTACAAACCTTAATGCTCTAAGAATTCTTAATCTATCTTCATCAAATCTTTTTTGTGGAACACCCACAGCTCTAATGATTCTATTTTTAATATCTTTCTGACCTCCTACAATATCTACAATTTCACCTGTACCAATATCATAAAAAAGTGCATTTATAGAAATATCACGCCTCATAACATCATCGTTAATTGTAATATGATCTCCGATATCAACTTTTTTATCAGTTCCTTTATTATCCCTACCTTTAGATATATCTTTTCTATAAGAAGCGATTTCATATCCTTCAGGTTCATCTTTAGTAAATACCCTAACAACACCAAACTGGACACCCTGTAAATCTGTCTTATAATCTTTAAGAATTTCCATTGATTTTTCAGATGTTGCGTTAGTAACCAGATCAAAGTCGTGTGGGTCTTTCCCCATTAAAAAATCTCGCACTGCACCACCAACTATATATAAATTATATCCTTTTTTATGGAATAAGTTATAAAAGTCAATAACATCATTAGGGATATCCATATCAACTTTTTTACGTTTATTTATCATATCATCAAACTTTTTAATCATAATATAAACACTTTTTATTTATATATAAATATAATTTTTTTAATTTAAAATTTCATTATTTTTTCTAAGTCTTTGTATAACACATCTGATACTAGAATTTGGTATTTTTAATTTATTCGCAATTTCATATTGTTTATTTCCACTAATGTATAATTTTTTGATTTCATTAATTGTGTTTTGTGGTATATTTCTTCTATTTATTTTTTTTAATTGTGTAATGAATTCAACGAATAAATTATTTTTTCTTTCTAAATAACAAGTTGTTTTATTATTATATAAAAAGTTATACATTTTTTCTATATTTATATTTCCCCTAATTTCTAACATACAAGATATATCATTATTATATCGTTTTCTTATTTCACATGATGATATATTATAATCAATTATTAATTCTTTAATTTCTAATAATATAGATTGATTACATGCAAAACAAATACCATATTCTGTAATATTTTTTGATTTATTAAATGATTTATAAATTGATCCATCACCATCAAAAAACCCCAATAAAAAAGGACTAAATCTATTATTAAAAAATGGTAATGTTTTTGATGTATATGTTTTATTTTCTAATATACCTTTTTTAACCAAGGTATAACTTAATTTTTTAGAACATATAGTTAATCTATTATATTTATTATTTTTAATATTATATTCCGAAATTGGACCATTATATTCTAATTCATCTTTTATAAATTCTAATATTTTTTTATCTTTGTTTGATAAAGAAATTTCTAATCTATTATTAGAAATACACCCATCAGCATATATAAATCCCAATAAATATGCTTTATTATCTGTATCTATTTCATCAAAATATTTTTCATTCAATGTATAAAGTCTCGGTCTTGCCATAAATTTATATATTAAAAGTAAATAGTCTACTTCTTACATCCTTCTTCACTTTTTTGTTAATTGGTAAAGATACATTAAAATTTTGATATTTCCTTATATTTTTCATATTATTGCATCCATTCATCAGTTTTTGCTAAATCACTATCTATATATTGTGTTAAGTAGTGACTACGTAACATACCTTGAAATATTTCTAATGTTTCAGTTTCGATAAATTTATTTTCAATTCGTTTTCTAGTTTCTTTATTTGCTAACACCCATAAATCTGCAATATCTGCATATGATATCTTTGAAAAATCTTTAAGTTTAGCATCAATTTTATCATTAACTTCTTTTTCATCTTTAGGTATCATCTTATCCCTGAGTGATTCATTAAAATCTTTATACTTCTTAATCATTATAAAAGAATATATTTATTTTATATATAAATATTGAAAAATTATAACTAATAATGATTACAAAATTTAATGATTACATAAACGAATCTTTAAGAGATAAAATGGTAGGTGTACCATTAGAAGAAGTTCAGAAAAAAATAGATAATATTTTAGATGGAACTAATGAAGAAATTACAGATAATTTATATCATTTTTTTGTGAAAATATACGATGGTTATTCTTATGCTGATGTATATGAAGATTTATCAATTAGATTTGATTTCGATTTTACAAAAAAAACAGTTATAAATTTTATCAAAGATATAATGGATGAAACATATTATAAAGCTGCATTAAAAATAGACCAAAAAAATACAGAAAGATTTTTAAATGATATAAATGATCTTTTGGAAGTTCAAGATGATTATATGTATATGGAAATGATGGAAGATTTAATAAATCTTTATGATCCTGAAGAATTTAAAGAAATTGCATTAGAAATATTAAAAAAGGAATTAAAAATAAACGATTATATATAATGGTTCAAAAATTTAACGAATATATAAACGAATCTTTAAGAGATAAAATGTCATCTAAACCAGACGAAGAAATATTAAAGAATTTGGAAAAAATGAAAGCATCTGAAGCTTTAACCAAATCTATTGAATTAGGTTTCCTTGATGGTGTAAAAAAAGCATTTAAAAGATTAAATGTTACCCAGGATTGGTTAAATTATGGTGAAAGAAAAGCTGCAGAAGATGGTTTTGTAGATATAATTAAATTTTTTATTGATAAAGGTGCGAATAATAATGATGTTTCTTTGAACACAGCATTTTTAAATGGTCATTATGATGCATTTAAATATCTATTAGAACAAGGTGCTGATATAAAAACATTACCAGGTACAAGATTTGATGTCTATTTACCACCAAATAAAAAAGAAAAATTCCGTGAATTATTTAAAAAATATGGTGCATTAGAAGAATCTTTAAGAGATCATATGAAACCGAAATCTGAAGAAGAATTTAATATTGCTTTAAAAAATATTCTTAAAGGGGATGATAATTTAAAAATATTAGGACAATTATACGATGTTATTCATAAAGGTAATCCTAATTATTCTTGGGTAACTTTAGTTGATGAAACAATATGGGAATTTGATAATCAATGGTTAATAAATACAATATTAGATAAAACAAATTTTGGTGATAATTTAGAAAATGAAATAAAAGATGAAAAGATTAATACTGAAGTACTAGCTGCTGTATGGGATGAAATTGTAGAATTTAATGATGATTTAACAGAAGAAAATTATTATTCACTTATGCAAGAAATAGTAAAATCATATGATAAAGAAGAATTTAAAAAAATTATAAAAGACCATATTTTTTATGAAATATATGCAAACATATAATGAATCTTTAAGGGATAAAATGGTAGCTAAATCAGATGAAGATATATTTAATGCTATTATTAACAAAGATATATCTGAAGTAACTGATATGCTTTATGATGTTTATAAGAAAAACCCACCAAAAGATTTAATAGTTAAAATAGCAGATAAATTTGGAATACCAAATGATTTTAATAAAGTTACTATAATTGATATATTAGATGCTATAAATTTTATTAAAAATTATAAAAAACCAAATGATAAATTAGAAGTTGAAAATAGAGTTGAATCTGTTAAATCACATAGCTTAAATAGTATAGATAATAAATACACATATGTAACTAGAGTTAATCTAGGAAGTGGGTATGATGGAACTTGGACTAATATAAGGGTGTTACCTGAAGAAGAAGATAAATTATACAAATATTTAAACGATACAATATTTGACATTGAACCAATTAAAGAATGGTGGTAAAATAAAAAAGGGAACCAAATATTGATTCCCTTTCCTTTTTTAATTATTTTCTATATTTACAATTATACATATTATATATTTATCTATAATTCTATTTAGGGTCCTGCTCGTATGTAGCTCATTTTCCGGATGTTTAAAAGTTAATAATAAATCTATCTATAACTAATCTATAATTCAAAGATATTAATAATATTTTAAACTTCCAAATTTTTAATCATATTTTTCAATTATTTTATTTATTATTGGGTTTCTAACACTACTACCTTCAGGAAATTCATAAATACCAACACCATCTATTCCAGTTAATTTTTCCATAGCATAATGTAATCCACTTTCTTCAATAGTTCTAAATCTATCTACTTGTTGTAAATCACCTGATATGATAAATTTAGCATTATATCCAATTCTTGTTAATAAGCGTTTCATTTGTTTAACTGATGAGTTTTGTGCTTCTTCAAATATTAATATTCCATTATCTATATTAACACCTGTTAAGAATGATAATGCCATTGGTTGAATTGTTTGATCTATGACCATTTTTTCCCTTGATTCTTTTCCTATTATTTTATCAATTAAATAATAACTTGAAAATAGAAACGGATGTAATTTTTCTAAAAGACTACCTGGTAGAGCTCCTAATTTTTCTTCAAGTTCAACAGCAGGTGTCATTATAAATAATCTTTTATATGAATTGTCTGATCGCTGTATATAATCTAATGCTTTTAATAAAGAAAGATATGATTTACCTGCACCAGCCATCCCGTTACATAATGTTATTTCATTATCATCTATTGTTCTTATAAATTCTTTCTGTTCTGGATTTTTACATTTAATTCTAGGTTTTCTTCCATATGTTCCATCATAATCTTTAAAATTTTTAGAATTTTCATTTGGTAATAATTCTATCGTTCCATTCGTGCTACCATTACTACCGTTACGTTTACCATTAGTTTTAGCCATATATTTTCATATCGGATTGTTTTTTAAAACACAAAACCCCATAATAATTCTTATGAACTATTATAGGGAATTGAATTTTTGTACTTATCATATGATTATATATTATTTAACATATAATGTTATTTTGCTAATTTAATATATAGATAAAAATAAAGAATAATGATGAAAACAAGATTTAATGATTTTTTAAACGAATCTAAATTACAGGATGACTATAGAGAATTTTTTACTCATCTTCTAAAATTATATAATGTAACATCACCTATACAATTTAAAGGTAAAGAAGAACTAAGTAAAAAGTTTTATGATGATATTAAAAAAGGTTGGAACAAAGGTGAAGGATTATCACAATATGGTGAAAAACTTATGAAATGTGAAGATATTAATGAATGTAAATAAGAACCAATATGAAAACTTTTAACGAATTTATAAATGAAAGTATTAGGGATGCAATGGTACCTAAATCTGATGATTTTATAAAAAGTGCTATTTTAAAACAATTAAGTTTAAATAAAGATATTACTAATATGTTTTCCAAATATGGTATTGATATTAAAAAATATACCCCTATTATAAACACATATAATAAACTTAATCTATTATCTTCAAAAATAAGATGGGATCGTATTAAACATTTATCAGAAAAAGAAATTAAATCTATAAAAGAAGAAATTCATAAAATCTTATCAAATTTCCCAATTAATGATAAAATATCATTACTTAAATCAAATAACTTATATATTGAAGAATATTTATCAAAAGATGAAATAGATAGCTACTTATCTAAACTTAGTTTCAAGAAAAAAATGGAAAAGATAGAAAAAGATTGTTTATATTCTGAAAAACATATATCAAAAGACAATTTAATAGAATATATTAACAATGAAAATAATTTTGATGATATTTTAATGGTTACAGTATTATATTATTTAAATTTATCTATGGAAGAAAAAAGAAAGATATTCGATATTGTAGACTATCCAGATCAATTATATTTTCCTATATTAAATAAATTTGGATTAGATTTTATTAAAACACATATAGATGATGTACTTAATTATATGCCAAATCATATGAATTATTTTAGAAATGATATCTTTGATGAATTTAAAGCAAAAACTAAAGATATAAAAACATTTAAAGATTTTCAAAATCTTATTTTTGAATTGGGTGATAAAGCTGGTGATGTAGGGTATCGAGATGAAACACTAAAAGAATTAATTAAAAAACAAGATTTAAAAGAAATTAAAAAGATAATTATTGATTTAATTAAGAATGAAAAAATAAATAATTAGAATGAAAAAGGGAAGATTAACTTCCCTTTTTTTATTTAACTAAATAGTCAGCAGCACAGGATGCAGCATAAGCTATTGGTTTAGCTCTAACACTAAATCCACTACCACATAACATACCCATTACAGCATTATAAGCTACATTAGATTTATTTTGTTTTCCTTCACCTTCATCTGGGTTTACATCAACATGAATTTCAACCCTTCTTGTAGGAATTGATCTATCATATTCATTAGGTCCAAATTTAGGAACAAGATACATATCTTCTAATTGTTCATCTAACCATAATGAAAGATTAAGGGAATAAACGGCTTCGTTCATCATACGTGAAAATATATCCCTTTCTTTTGGGGTTCTGATACGCATATAAACAACATGAGCTCCTTTATGAAGTTCTGCATCATAAAGAACAATTACTAATGAATAAAGTGTTATTTTTCTTTTTTGTTTAGAATCACAACCTACCATTACTCTAACATCCATTCCTTCACTAACAAAGTTTTTAATATAAGGAATTATATCGGGGATTTCTTCTCCACCCATTTTCCTGAATTTCCGTTTGTCAAAATCAATTGTACTCTTAATCATAATTTTTAATTTTAAATTTTAATTTGTTGTTTAATAAAAAACCCCAAATAAATCAGCTTTATTTGGGGTTAGTTCGTATTAGTATATATTAATCTTTAGAGTTGAATTTTTTCTTTAATTTATCAATCTCTGTGGATTTTTCTTTTAGCTTATCTACCATTTCTAAATCATCAGCAAATGTTAGATAAATTTTTCGATCATCCCTAATAATACTAATAACAATCACATCCACTTTTTCACCTGATTTAAGGCTTTTGTTATTCTTATTTATATAAGTTGTTTGAATTAAACCATTAGTTTCATAATCTAAAGCGATTAATGCACCAAATGGTTTCACTGTGATTATTTTCCCAGACAACTTATCACCAACTCTTACAGTATCCCAAAGACTTTCTTCTAATGTTTGGGTTAATATTATTTGGTTCCCACCTTTAATAATATCCTTAACATAAAAGTCTATCTCTGTTCCTGGTTTAATTTCATCTAGCTTATCCCTAAAAACTTCATTGATATTTGCTTTATGAATCATACCAGTAAGACACTCTTCAAATTGTACAAAAACACCAAAATCTCTAGTACCAGTAACAAAACCAGTGTAAACTTTGTCTTTTGGATGTGTACTTAACGCTTTAACCTTTTCAGGAATAAGTGTTTTCAGATATCGCTTTCTACTTACAACATATATCCCTTTGTCTTGTTGAAGTGTTTCTAACATAACATTTATGTTTTTTCCTAGAAGGATTTCAGGATTATACAACTTGTTAACATCTGCTAAAGTGTTCGGCATAAACGCATCAATTAAAATGCTATCTAAATCAATACTTAACATATAACCTGCTGGTATAATTTCCCTTACAAGTGCATTAATAGGAACTTTGTTTTCAAAGAATTCTTTCATCTTAGTATCTACCTTTCTTCTAACAAGATCAGATATTGATCCTTTTATCATAAAGGGTTGTTCAGATACCGCATTAATCAATACATCCATTACTTGACCTACGACTAATTGCTTACAAATTCTTTCTTCTGAACCTTTCCTATCAATAATAACATTGTCTTTATTATTAATATCCAATGTTACATCTTTTTCGGTAATTTTAATTACCTTCCCTTCTATAGTCGCACCTACTTCGACCTGGGTTAAATTGTCCAAACCCTCATAGAGTCCGAACTTTCTTAGAGTATCAAAATCAAATCGACCTATTGGGGCTTCTATTTCTTCGGCAATATCCCTATGTTTAGGTACATAATTGTCGTTTTTTAATAAATCCCAATTAAAATTCACATCTCCGCAATTTTCGGGTGAATTAATTTCAATTTTAGCTCTTCTACTCTCCTTCGTTTTTACAGTCATAATTTTTTGTTTTTATAAGTTAATATTAAAAAAAATATACAAAACATTTGTCAGTTTAATTTTTATTTCGTATATTTGTCAGTTTGTTAAATTTATAGGATTGATAAATTGAAAAGTTTGAAATTATTTTGAAAATATTTTAAAATTATTTATCATTTATTCTATCTTCACTTTCCTTCTTTCTTATAATCATCTCTGCTTCAAGTCCTGAGACATCCCTTGGATCATTTGTTTGTGGTAAATCAAAAATTGATTCTTCTTTTAATTCTTCTCTATCTATTGACCAAAGTATATCTATATAGTTATATGTTAATGTTAATGAAAAAGTTTGTTCTGCAAAATCAGTTTGATAATATGCTAATCTTAATTCCGATAATGCTGATACAATAACATCTTTTAATAGGATAACATAGATAATATCACCATCTTTATCTAATATCTTTATATCTAAAGTTGGTAAATAGTTTGGGTTATCTTGTAAATAAAATCTATTACATATTTCTAATAATAAAAAATAGTTTAAATGTGAATCAACAGAACGATATGTAATATCTATCTGACCCTGGAATTTATCAGCAACGTTTCCAGCTTCTCTCCATTGAATCTTTTTACCGTGATATTTTGTTTGTGATACAGTTTCATATGCTATACTAGGAAACACCATATCTTTAATAGTACTATTGAGATAATCCATAACATCATTATATTGCACAAAATTTTTATCCATAAGTATTTGAAATTTTTCTTCAATATCTTTGGTAATATAAGCTTGTGGTAAATGAAATACAAACTGATTATTTTGTGAATTAATTCTCATTATTTATTATTAAATTTTATCTTGTATTTCTTCTATCATCATATTGTTTTGCTTCTCTTGATGCCGATGTTCTTGAAAATGTATTATCAAAATCTTGTTTTAATACCTTATTACTAACAACTCTTTCTAATACAACATTAGGTGAAGGTGGGGTATAAGGTTTAACGGGTGTAGTATCTTTTACTTCTGCTGTTCTATAAACCCTTTTAGATTTATTTTCAGTTTGAGTTAATGAACTTAATTTTTTAACTTCTTTAGGTGCTTGACCTGCAGTTAATTTCATATCAAATACTTGTTCAACATAATCTAATTTTTTAATTTCTTGTACTTTTGTTGCATATACTCTTTCTAAGTAATACATATTAGCATATTTTATCTTGGGTGTAATACCTTCAGTATCAAGATATGCATCTAATTTATCCATATTTGTTTGGAATCTCACATATATTATTACATTAAAATAATTTTTATCTGATGCAGTATTTTCAGAATATGCATCCATATTACTTTGGTTAAAAGCATTATTCTGTTGTACCACCTTTTCCATTTGATATGATGGTTCATCAATAGTTTCAGTATTAACAGTTTCTTGATCCGTTACGGATTCTGATTTTGATGTAGCTGTTGTTACACCAGATGTATTTACAGTACCCGTTGATGGGTTTGATACAACTTCATTAACAAATGTTAAATCTTCATAAAATACATATTTACCTGAATATAATTGTGTATTTGAACTATCAGCATTAACAATTAAATAAAAATTATCATAACCTTTATCATACATTTTTCTAATTGTTATATAATCTTGTTCTTCGATTTTAAAATAAATATTCCCAATTTCAAATGCATTATCCGCTTCATAATATATTTCTTTTTCTACTTTTTCTGTATCTGATTTAAATGTTAGTAATATTTTCGAATTATTATTTAATTCAGTTAAATTATATGGCATTGGTTCACCTTTAGAATTAATATCTTGTGACACATGGAAATTAATGATAGTATCAAATGATGTTATAACAATTTCTAATAACCCATTAGGTACATAATCATTTGTTCCTGGTGAAGCATTACTACTTTTAGTAAGTATCCTATATTTATCAATCATTACTGGATATGGAATTTTTACTAAATCAAGTGTATTATCAACACCAGCACCACCATTGTTCATTATATTTTTAAATTTAACATTGAAAATTTCAGAATTAACAACACCTGTTTCCATATTCAATCTTGTTAAAGTTCTACCATATTTATTTATACTATTAGTAATACCTACTGAACCATACTTTGATGTATAACTACCATCTACTCTATTTACAATTCTCATTTCAACATCAATTGCTGCTGTCGTATTAGAAAATTGTATAATCGGTCTATATAGTATTTTTTGTGAAAAATTTTCAGCTACTTCATATGTTTGATTTGTTGTTAATATATTTTCTTCATATAATTGAACTACATATTCTAATTCTATTGAATTACCTTTAACACCTTCGTTATAAGCAAATTCGTCCATATTTTCACTAGAACCCATATATGTACCATATATTTCAAAATAATCACCTTGTGTTGATTCTTTAACTACTACACCAACTTCATTATATTCTGGTGATTGTGGTAAAGAAAAAGATGCTAAATCACTCATATAATAATAATCAACATTAAGAACACTTTCAGTTGATGATATAAACCCAAAATCAACAAATATAGGACTATTTGTACCTAAACCTTCACCATATGTTAAACTACTATTCATAGTATTCGGTGATGGTTCGTTTAATATATTAGTAATAATTCTTTGATTAGATACATCAAATAATGAAGGTATATCTATTTCAATAGACCTTACCCAATATTTACTATCAAATAAAAATGGTCTTGGTAAATCAAATATGTTTATAGCATTTGTATTATTCTTAGTATAGAAAAAATTCGTAAATGAATATTTTTTATTATTATCATAACCATGTGCATATACATTTATATAAAAACCTAAATAATCTTCATAAAAATCAAAACCACTCGGAAAATACAATTTAATAGTATCATAAAGAATAGGTGCTGATGAATAAGATTGTAATCTTAAATAATTGAAATTAGTAGTGTTTACTACAGAATATTTATCTAATACACTATCAATTAAGAATAAACTATTTTCTTCGGTATTCAATCCGGTCATAGCTTGATAACTTTTAGATGATTCTTTTAAGTTTGTTAAAACTTTATAATCACCTGCTTGATAATTCGTGTCATCATATACATATTCTAATAATACATCTGTGTTTATCTTAATTCTTTTCGAAAAAGTTGACATTAAATAAAGATTTGATTTTTTTCTTATATATAAAATTCCCTATGGGTTATAAATGTTTAATCTATATATTAATTTATTAATATCACTATATATTTCTTCTATGAAACCTAAACAAATAGATATATAAAGACTATAAAAATAAAACTAAAATAATAATATGTCTAAAATAAAAGTATTAGTATTATCACTTGATAACGATGGTGTTGGTTATTACCGGATGAATGCACCATATTTAACATTAAATGATCCGGATATAGAAGTAAAGTTCTTATCAAGTAGTGATTTTACATTTAGATTTACTGAAGATGCATTAAAAGAATTTAATGTTATTGTTTATCATAAAGGTATTCCTTTTAGAGATCAAGTAAACGCTGTTAATTTCCCTAATATTGTTAAAAAATATGGAATTAAAATAATTTATGATATTGATGACCATTGGGAACTTGATCATTCACATATAAATTATAAAAATTGGAAAAAGAATAATTCTAAAGAAGTAACATTAAATCATATTAGAAGTGCTAATTATGTTACTACAACTACTCCTATTTTTGCGGATGAAATAAGACAAGTAAATCCTAATGTTGTTGTATTAGAAAATGCAGTAAATCCTGATGAAGTACAATGGACATCAAATAAAGTGGAATCGGATAAAGTTAGATTTATTTGGGGTGGTGGTATTTCACATAGACCAGATTTAGCATTATTAGAAGATTCATTTAATATATTTGATAAAGATTTTTTAAGTAAAACACAAATGTATATGTGTGGATTCGATTTAAGAATGAAAAATCAAAATGGTGGTATTTCAATGGATAATCCACAAAGAAGTATGTGGACTATATTTGAAAGCATATTTACAAACCGTAATAGATGGATAGGTGATGTAGATTATATGTCCTGGTTAAGAAAATATACTGATATTGAAAGAGATATTTATGGATATAATGAAGAATATAAAGATATGTTTTATCAAAGAAGATGGACTAAACCTATTTTCTTATATGGTACAATGTATAATGAAGCTGATGTAGCTCTTGCACCATTAAAATCATTTAGATTTAATGCTGTCAAAAGTCAATTAAAAGTTATTGAAGCTGGTGTTCATCAGATGCCTGTTATTGCAAGTAATTTTGGACCATATACACTTGATGTAATTGATGGTAAAAATGGTTTCCTTATTGATGAAAATGATAAAAAAGGGTGGTATGAAAAAATGAAGTTCTTTGCTGATAATCCTAATGCTGTTAAAGAAATGGGAATGGCACTTAACGAATTAGTTTTAGAAAAATATACATTACAGGTAGTAAATAAGAAAAGAGCTGAATTTTTAAAATCAATTGTTAAATAATGAAACCACTATTACCATTTTCTAAAAAAGTTAGTGGAGAATTACTTGGTGATAATATAATTGGTATGAGACCTGGTGAAACCTGGGATAATGCAGTAAAAAGATTTACATTAGAACAAAGAATGAAAAAAATTATTAAAATAAAGAAGAAAAATAAAGGGAAGTGATTAGCTTCCCTTTTTTATTTGATTGTTATTTTTTCCCACCATTTCGTGATCCACTACTTCTACTTACTGAACCTGAACTTCTAGATGAACTACCTGAACTTCTACTTACACTTGAACTACTTCTTGAAGGTGTACTATAACTTCTACTTGAACTAGAACTTGATGGTCTACTATAACTTCTACTTGAACTAGAACTTGATGGTCTACTATATGTAGAACTTGATCTCGTAGTTGTTGAAGGTCTTGTATAAGAATTTGAACTTCTACTTGTACTTGAACTACTTGGTCTATTATAAGTTGCACTTCTACTAGGTTGTGTACTTCTTGTAACAGTTGTTGTTCTTTGTTGTGTTCTTGTAGCTTTATTATATGTTGGTTTACTACTCATTCTTGGTTTACTATAAGTAGGTGTATAAGACCTATTAGATTTTGAACCATCTTGTAATACTCTTGTATATGGTGATTTAGTTACTGTCCTATTAGCTGTACTTACATTTGACCTTGATACACTACTAGAACGAACTGTCATTGTATTCTTTTTAGAATAAGTATTAGGTGTAACAAAACCACTTCTATATGTTTTAGTATATGGACTATTATAATATCTTCTTGAACCTAATGAACTAGATGCATAATACCTACCATTACTTCTATAATTAGGATAGTGATTATAATAATTATAGTTTCTATAGTAAGGATAATAATTATAACTATAGTATCCATTATAATAAGGGTAATAATTATATCCATAATATCCACCATAATAATATGAATCATAATACCAAGGATCATAATGTGAATAATAATATGAGTGACCAAAATATAATCTTCTATTTATTCTAAATTGCCATTCATAATCGTTATTATCTATGTAATAATTATTAACTACAGTTGTTTGTGCAGTTTCTTCTTGTAGAACAAAATTAATAGGAAATGTAAATTGAACATTTACTGCAACACCATTTTGCTTACCTGGTGTCCATTTTGGTGAATTCATTACAACTCTAATTGCTTCTGCATCTAAATTTGCTTGAACACTTTCTTCTACTTTAGCGTTTATTACTTCACCATTTTTATTCACAATAAAAGAAACAACCACTTTTCCTTGAATGTTGTTTTCTATTGCATATTTAGGATATATCACACTTTCTGCAATATATTGACGAAATTCTTTTGCATCTTTACCTTTAAAAGTTGGCATATCTTCTACAACCATAAAAACTTCTTCATCTTGTCCATATTGAATTCTTTCTTGTTCTATTCTATACTTCTCATAATCAGATAATTCCCTTTCTTGTGAATAAGAAAATGATATGAATAGAAAAGTACTTAATAGTATTGCTAAAAACTTTTTCATAATATTTAATTTATTTTATAATATAAGTGCAAATTTGATGCCGCAAATAAAAAAAAAATCCAGTATTAAACTGGATTTTCTAATTCACTTATTCTTTGTTCTAATTCTGTAATTTTTGCACTTAATTGTTGAATAGATTTATGAAAATAAGGATACAATGTAGATGGCATAATTGTTAAATATGGATTATCTGGATCATCATCAGGAACTTCACCCGATTCTATAACCATATTAGGGATTAATGGTTGTACTTCTTGTGCAATCCATCCTGTTGTTTTTTCGGTTTTTTCTAAATCATCAATATAATAAAAAGACTTAACTGGTAAATTATTTAATATATCTAATGCATCTTCT